>WNFN01069924.1_pt1 | contig 16712 bp, 12 predicted proteins | sample 5400161 | NCBI WGS metagenome assembly WNFN01 (sample SAMN13153353, study PRJNA577476) | soil metagenome | isolation source: 80 cm saprolite on Douglas fir-dominated hillslope | place: USA:California | collected 2013-09-17
GGCTCTGGGGCGTTTCTGGTGGATGCATGGTCACATCACAAAAGGTCGCCAATGGCTCACTGATTTGCTCACTTCTGAGCAAGCTGCGTCTGTCTCTTTCTCGCTCCACGCTCGTACCCTGGTCCTGGCCAGTCGTATGGCTTCAAGCCAGAATGACTACACCCTGGCCAGACAACTGGCCGATCAGGCGCTGGCCACCAGTCTCGCCTCAGCGGACCCACAGAGCACCAGCGTCGTATATACTGCCCAGGCCGAGGTGGCCTTTCATCGAGGTGATTACGATCAGGCCAGGACGTTTCTGGAGCAAAGCCTGAGCATTCAGCGTACTTTACACAACGACAGAGGTATGGCCAGCGTATTGAACAACCTGGGAAATGTTGCGTTGCAGCAGGAGCATTTTGCGCAGGCCGCCAGTTTTCAGGAACAAAGCCTGAGGCTTTTCCGCCAGGTCGGAGATGCCTGGGCCATCTCAACGGTGCTTATTAGTCTGGGAGAGGTTGAGCGACGACGTGGAAATTATCCCCACTCAGTCATCCTCTACGAAGAGAGCCTGCACCTGTGTCGAAAACTGGGTTATACCGAAGGCAAGGCCACCTCGCTCGTCAGCCTGGGTGATCTCGCACGCTATCAGGGAGAGCATAGTCAGGCTTCCAGTCTCTACCAGGAGAGTTTGCAATGTTTTCGTGAGGTAGGTGACAAAGTTGGTATTACGGTTTGTTTAGAGAGTCTGGCCGAGGTGGCGTATCAACGAGATCAGTTGGAGCAGGCTACTGGCGATATCCTTGTCTATGCAGGTCCGCTTCCCTGGCGTTCGGTGAAATGGACGCATTTCCAGTGCTCAGAGCCATGCTGCCCGTATGTCACGATGATTCAGGAGCGTCGGAACTTGTTGGGCGGGTTGTGCCAGCCTGAAGTGTGAAGCTATCTGCTGCTTCCCAAAGCAGTGGCAAGCCAAGGAGCGTGTGATAGAACGCCTTCTGGTCGGCAAGATGATGTGTGTGTAGGGTCAGTTCCTCAATCTGCATAGATGTTTCACCTTTCTGATGGTTCCCGTCAAGTCAGCTCCTCTCGCTTTCCCAGATCTGCTAGAAGCCAAGCTGCTGCTTGACCAGGACCATCGTGATCCGACCGGGCTCGTGCTCTGCATTGATGGTCAGCAGTTTATTGATGGCGCTGGCCTGGCCCTGGCCGTAGACTTGCTGGACACGTTCACTTTCTAAGGGAAGGCAATATTCGCGGATGCGGCGAAGTCCATCTTCCAGCGTGCCCACGAGCTTTTGCGTGCCCACCACCCAGATCACCAGGCCCGCGCCGCATGCAGCGGCGCTTAACTGGCTGCCAGATGCTGATGCGATGAGCACTTCGCCTTGTTCGGTGACGGCGTGGACGCTTCCCACCAGGACATCGGGGGCAGCGATCAGTTTGCGTATCTCGTTGCGCTGGGTCACGTGATCAAGCGTAGATCCCTGAGCGCGCACCGATTGAAAGTGGTTTGCGTGTTCGATCTGCTCAGAGAGGCCAATCAACTCAAGGGTACGCGAGGGCGAATCATAGACCTCTGCGCCATCGGGGATCAGGTCAAGCACATACGTTCTTGCTTCTTCGCCGGTATCAAAGACGACCACTCGTATGCCGTGCGCTTGCAGTGCCTGTACAGTCTTCTCGATCTGCTTCTCTGATGCCAGGTGAGTGAATTCGGAATGTGATAGATTGGTAGTCATTGAGAGTGTTTTCCCTTTCTTGTCTTTTGTACATCTTGAGATGGACCTGGTGGAATGTTGCTGATGACTCTGTTGATGCGCTATCCTCTCTCTCGGAGTTTGGTCGATCTTCTCGTTGATGCCTGCAACCGTTCATCAACAGAAGAAAGGTCCAAATTTGATCAGATTCATCTCAACATTTATATTCAATAATGGCTATGGCTTGAGGTCGAGCACCGCTTTGCCCGTCTCCAAATCGACAGGCACTGAAGCCTGCATGTGCACGATCAGCCACTTGCCGTTGATCTTGCGGAAGCAAGCGGTCCAACGCAGCCAGTTACCGATCTTCTGCCCATTGTTCATGGTTGCGCTCAGCCGGTTGAAGCTGTGGGTGAATGCCACGTCATCGCCCACCGTGATGGACAGGTCAGCAATTTCATAGTCGATCGGACCCGGGAACGACGAGAACGCCTCTTCCCACTGTTTCCTGTATGCATCCGCTCCCACGTATTGCAGCGGGGGCACGATGTCGAACGACACGAGTTCGGGCGCGTACATGGACATAATCCCATCGAGGTCCTTCGCACGAATCGCCTCGACCCCGCCCTCTATGACCCTTTTGATTTCGGCCTCATCGTTTTTCTTGTTTTCTTCGACTGCCATCATTTTCTCCTTCTCCTTTCGCGGTTCATCAATGCCTGGGTCGCCGATACGGCGGTGAAGGCGGGAGAGCGTCTCCTTGTCACATCCGTGCGGTTTCCTTTGTCATTACTATGACAAAACGAAATGAGGAAATGTGACCGATGGAGACACACAACTGGCTGGCGCAACAATTTGAGGCGGAACGTCCCCGTTTGCAGGCGATGGCCTACCGCATGCTCGGCGAGCGAGCCGAGGCAGAGGATGCCGTGCAGGAGGTCTGGCTCCATCTCAGCCGTTCCGACACGAACACCATCTCGAACCTGGGTGGATGGCTGACAACGGTGGTCGCGCGAGTTTGCCTCAACATGCTGCATGCGCGGAAGTCGCGGCGCGAGGAGTCCCTGGAAGCGTCGGTGCCTGAAGCAGTGACGGACGGTGAAAGAGAGAGCGACCCGGAGCAAGAGATGGAGCTTTCCGATTCGGTTGGTCTGGCGCTGCTGGTGGTGCTCGACACGCTTGCTCCCGCCGAGCGCCTCGCCTTCGTCCTGCACGATATTTTCGCCGTGCCCTTCGACGAGATCGCGCCTCTCGTGGAGCGCTCAGAGGCTGCGGCCAGACAACTCGCCAGCCGCGCACGCCGCCGGGTGCGGGGAAGAGCATCCATTCAGGATGCGGACCTCGCCGCAAGCCGAGAAGTGGTCGAAGCCTTTCTCACCGCCGCGCGCACCGGGAACTTCGACGCGCTGCTCGCCGTGCTCGATCCAGATGTGGTGCTCCGACACGATCCAGGAGCCGTGCCTGCGGGCGCGGGAAGTTCGATCCGTGGTGCGGCTGCCGTGGCCAGCCATTTCGCGGGACGCGCTCAGGCTGCGCGGGCTGCGCTTGTGGACGGCTCTGTGGGAGTCGTCGTGGCCCTGCATGGGCGGCTGCTCGGCGTCCTCGATCTCCTGATCAGGGGAGGCAAGATCACCGCGATCACCGCGATTTCCGACCCTGCACGCCTGCGCCAGCTGCACCTTGCGGTCCTCGACGACTGACGAACCGCCGCCCGTCAATGGATAATCTGGCGGCGCGTTATGGAAAGAAGATCGAGGATCTGATACAGGCCAAGGGATGCCAGTTACGCTTTTTACCAGGCTATTCACCGGACTTCTCCCCAATTGAAGAAGCATTTTCCAAAGTGAAGACGCATCTGCGTCGGGTCGGAGCTCGCACATGCGAAGACGGGAGAGTGAAAAGAATTTGAACCGACGCGCGCATGCGCATGAGAGGAAAAGAAATCTTGATGAACGTTCCACCCCAAACCGCTCTGGTGCTGGCCGCTCAAGCTGGCGATCAGGCGGCGTTCGAGACCCTTGTGGGAGCATATCGCCGGGAACTGCTTGTCCATTGTTATCGAATGCTCGGCTCGCTCTCCGACGCCGAAGATCTGGTGCAAGAAACGCTCCTGCGTGCCTGGGAGAAGCGTGCGACCCTCACCAGCCCGCAATCCTACCGGGCCTGGCTGTACCGCATCGCCACCAATCTCTGCCTCAATCGGCTCAGGAGCGTTGCGCGCCGCTCCCTGCCGGAAGAGATCTATCCACCGAGCGATCCCAGCAGCCCTGCGCCGAAACGCGTGCAGGAGCCGGTTTGGCTGGAGCCGTTCCCGGATGAACTGCTTGTCGATCCGCAGAGTGATCCCGAAGATCAGGCGTTGCGGCAGGAGCAGATCAGCCTGGCTTTTCTGGTCGCGTTACAGCATTTAACACCGGCCCAGCGGGCCGTTCTGCTCTTGCGCGAGGTGCTGGAGTGGCCGGCCTCTGAAGTGGCCGAGTGGCTTGACCTCTCCGTTCCCGCCGTGAACTCCGCTTTGCAGCGAGCCCGACAGACAGTGCATCAGCGCTCGAAAGAAAACGGAAGCGAGACTCCGATTGCGCAGCCTCATCCCCAATTACAAAACCTGCTTGATCGCTACATGACCCTGTGGCAGCAGGCGGATGTTCCTGGCCTGGTGGCGCTGCTGCGAGAGGATGCATGGTTGACCATGCCGCCCCTTCCCACCTGGGTTCAGGGACGAACGGATATTGCGACGCTGCTCCGGCTTCGAATCTTCACTCCCGACAAACAATGGCGGCTGAGGCCCTCGCGGGCCAATGGCTGCCCGGCTTTCGGGCTCTATCGGCGGGAAAGTGGGGAAGATGGCTATCAGCTGTCTAGCCTGTGGGTCCTGGGGGTGGAAGGCGAACAGATCGGCAGCATCGTGGTGTTCCTGGATGTGGCCAGTTTCACCGCTTTTGGCCTCCCATCCACCATGGAAGGGGAAACGGGAGGCCAGGAAGCATGAAGATCGGTTTTCTGGAGGATGTTACCGGCTCAGAGCTTCTTCGTGCAGAGCGGCTGTGTTCCTCTCCGCTGGCTCAATTTCTTTGACCTGCTTGCCGGGCAGCACCAGGCCGGCGATCGCTCCCAGCAGCGAGAGGGCAGCGGCGACGAAGAGCGCACTCGCGAAGCCGCTGCTGAAAGCCCTTGCTGTGCCGAGGCTGCCGGTCGCGGCAAACACCGCCGCCAGGATCGCCACGCCGAACGCACCGCCAAGCTGGCGGAACATGCTGAAAGCTCCGGAAGCCTTGCCGATGTCGACTGCTCTCACCGCGTTGATGACGGCATTCTGCGTGGCGGGAAGGGACAACGAGGCGCCGCAGCCGGTAATAATCAGCGGCGCAATGAGCTCCACATAAGGCAGGCCGGGAGCGGCGACCAGCCCGATCCAGGCGATCCCGATCGCTTGCAGGAGCAACCCGGTGGCTACCAGAACCTGCTCGCCAATCCGGTTGACGAGCGCACCGGCCAGCGGGGCAACCACGAACAGGGTCGCGGTCAAGGGCAGCAGGCGCAGCCCGGCGCCCAGCGGTCCATTGCCCTGCGCGACTTGAAAAAACTGGGACAGAAAGAAGACGACACCGATCAACGACGTCGCCTGCAAGAACGTCGCCGCGTTGCCCGCAGAGAAGGCGCGTGAGCGAAAGAAGGGCATCGGCACCATTGGCGCGTGAGCACGCAGCTCCCAGGCAACGAAGACAATGGCGAGCAGCCCACCGGCCACAAGCGAGGCTTTGACCTCAAAGCTGCCCCAGCCAGCGCTGTTCCCGCGCACCAGCCCCCACACCAGCCCGAGGGAGGCGCCCGAAATGCTCAGCAGGCCGCCGAGATCGAGCGAAGTGCGTGGCCCGAAGCTTTCCTGGATGCGACTGAGCACGAGCGTGACAACCAGTAGGCCGATAGGCACGTTGAGCCAGAAGATCCACTGCCAGGCCAGGCCCTGGGCGATGATTCCTCCCACAACCGGACCGGCGATGAGGGCCAGACCGCTGATGCTACCAAAGATTCCCATCGCTTGTGCTCGCTGCTGGAGCGGGAAGGCCGCGCTCAGCAGTGTCAGCGCCAGCGGTGCCACCAGCGCGGCTCCGCATCCCTGGATGGTGCGCGCTGCAATCAGCCAGCCGATGTCATGAGCGAGCGCGCAGGCCGCCGACGCTCCAACAAACAGCAGGAGGCCAGAAACGAACATGCGCCGCCGCCCGAAGCGGTCGCCCAGGGCAGCCGCCGGAATGAGCAGCACCGCGAAGCTTAAGGTGTAGGCGTTCACGGTCCACTCCAGATTCGCGATCGAGACGCCCAGGTCCCGGTGAATCGTGGTCAATGCAGTCGCGACGACCGTGGCATCGAGCGAGACCATAAATGATGCCAGCGAGGCGAGTATCAGCACCCAGATGTGCCTGGCTTTTTCGTGAGCGTTTTGCATGATGTTTTCCTTTTCTTAAGAGAGAAGAGTCTTTTTATCCAGAGATAAAGCTCCGCAGGTTGTCAAAAATGGGACCAACTGCAGAGCCGAATACCCATCAGGACTGTGGTTCATAGGTGAGCTTGACAATGCCTTTCGAAAAGCTCTTTGTCGCAACAAGCCTCAACGCGGCGGTTTCGCCCTGCCGGAAGAACTGCTTCCCCTGCCCAAGAACAAGCGGAAAAATCGAGAGACTGAGGGCGTCGAGCAAGTGGTGCTTATGTTACGCATAAGATGGTGTCCTTTCCTCTTCAAACGAGATGTGCGAGAGGTGTCAATCACCTTTCACTTATAGTGACACCGGGTTGCCCCAAAACTCATCGCAAACCAAGGGAAAATATCGGAACAAGAGCGCTCTGAGATCGGCCTCTCAAACAGGCAAACAGAGAGGCAGAATGTTGCTAGAATAACCTGACTCCCTGATTTTGGCTCATACGCCAGGGCTATTTACTTCTCGGCCAGAAGCTTGAGTAAGAGCTGAATGGCTAGAAGGGGTTCTTTTGGCAAAGATTGCTCTCACAATCTGCTTGCTCACGCCTCCGAAAAAACGCTTGATGCCTTGCTGGCTTTGCTTCTTACTCAGCAAGGCATCGAGCGCTTCTGGTTGATCAATGACGATAGAGCCTGATCGATGTGATGAGAGCGATGGAACTGGCACCTGCAAAACCGCCACTGGAAGCATTCCCCGCCGCCAGCAACGTATAAGGTTCTATGGCCGAGCTATGAGTTGCCCCATTGTAGTCTTGCCAATTAAAGGACAGCGTGTAATCGCCTGTCTCGATCGCGTAGACGCCGTAGAGCTTGACCGAGCTATTCGAGTAAATGTCAAAGCAATCCGTGTAGTAGAAAGATCCTGGCACATGCATTGCCATCCTTACGGTGTCATCACCGCTGGAAGAGTTGTCTTGTGTTGGGCAAGTAGTAACTCCAACGTATGAACCGTATTGTAATTGGATTGATGTGATCTTAGCGATGGAGCCATATCCAGCAAAGTCGGCATTGGCCGACGACAGAAAAGAGCCTTGAACATCGTTTGAGGTATAGCTTCCCCCGCCGTAGTCTTGCCAGGTAAAGGTCAGTTGGTAATCGCCTGTCTCCAGAGCGGTGACGTCGTAGAGGCCAATGGATGCGCTGCCGCTTCCAGAAAAGCAGTCGACATCCCAACCACCGTCAGTCACAATCACGACATCACTGGTATTGTGTGCACTACAATCGTTGGTACCACTGATGGAATTGGCGATCCTCGCTCTATGTGCTTGCGTTGACGCCGCGTGCACTGCGCCTGGCGCGAGCACAAAGCTCGCCACCAGGATAAGGCCGAGCGCGGCTGTCGCCAGGACAGACCGTCGAGCGGCGAGAGAAAACGTGGGGACCAACCCAAATGGTTGCCGGAAAATTTTCATTGTAAATGTATCTCCTCTGTCTGTTTGTGTTCGGATTACCAGCACATACCCAGGACTGACCAGGTGTGTTGACCAACCTCGCCATCGACTGAGAGGGGGGACCCTTTTTGCGTTGCGGCGTATTGATAATCCATCACTGCATGCTGGGTCTGTGTTCCAAAAGATCCGTCATTGGCCAGGTAGACAGTAAAGGGATCGGGATACGTATTGGAATACAGAGATCTTGTCTTGTCTAGATTGAGCATCTCTTGCAGAGCTTGAACCAGGATACCGCCGCTACCATAGCTCAAAGTCGGTGGGCAGTGGGTGCGCGAGTTAGGATAAAATCCATGCAGGATTTCAAAGTTGCCTTGACAATAGCCCAGCGCAGCCCAGGTTGAGCTTCCCACAACACCATTGATAGACTGAAAGAGGAAACTGTAGTCTTGTTGAAAGGCAGAGACAGCATCCAGGGTAGCTGGACCGAATTGCCCATCAACAGAGAGAGGATAAAAGTCAAACGAGAACTTCCCGTTGGCCGCATACCCATTCAAGGTATATTGAAGAACCGTCACCCAGCTATTATTCGCGTTTTCTGACAGAGTTGGCGGGCAACCATTCAAGGATGCGGCAAAAGCCCTGGATGAGCCTGTAGGAGCAAAAGTAAACAACAGGGCAGCCAGAAGCAGAATGCTTCCGAAAAGGAGGATACGCTTGTGCATAGTCATACTATGACTCATTCTTTCTCATTCCTAAAACACTCCACGAGCGCGCTCGTAGCGAGCCTTTTCTCCCGTTTCATTCGACGGCTTGTGGTAGTCCCGCAGGAGCGCGCTTTTCACATGATTCTTGTACTCTTGTTTCTCAGAGGCTTTTACTTACGCTGGTGAGACAATCGCGTAGGCGTTCGGCGTTCCGTCATATCCTGAGCGATTGTTTGGCCAGTAGGGGCCGACCTGGGAAACCTGGTTGTTGTAATTACCTTCAATGCTAATCACTTCGCCATTTGAAAGCACCTGGACAATAATCCCGACATGGACGCTGGTACTGGTGTTTTGCGGGCCTGAGCCAAACATGATGGCATCTCCTGGCTGCGGATTTGACAAACCGCTGTGCAGCGTGCCATGGCTGGTGCCATAGTAGTAGAAATCACCACTGAAGGCTGTGCTAAAGTTAACGCCCGCCTGCCGCCAGGTCCAGCTTGCGAAGAGCGCGCACCAGGCTTCGCAGGGTCCGTAAGGATTGCAGTTGTCTCCCCATTCGTGCTGTCCCAACTGAGATTTCGCTGCTTCGACGATTTTGTCGCGTGTGGTCCCAGAAAGCGGCGGTGGTGTGGGGCTTCCTCCACTTGGTTGCCCACAGGTTCCACCTCCAACCTCACGCGCAATCCCCATGCTTCTCATCGTGATTGGTCCGGCGATGCCATCCACACCGAGGTTATGCGCACTCTGGTAGGCTTTCACGGCGGCAATGGTGTTTGGCCCATAATCTCCATCAGCCGTAGTCCCCGCGACCCTCTGCACGGCCTCCACTTTGCTTTCCAGCGCTCCCATCGTGATCGGACCGGCCTGTCCATCACAATCGAGATTATTGTCATTCTGGAAACTGTAGACGGCATTGGTTGTTTGTGGTCCATAGCTTCCATCAATGCCACTCATCGGCAGGTAGCTCAGACCTGCAAGGTCACTCTGCAAGAGGACGACGCTGCTGGAACCGGTTGAATTGCCTGCAAGATTGCGCAGGATCTTCATAGCTCCCATCGTCTGTGGTCCGGCGATGCCATCCACACCGAGGTTATGCGCACTCTGGTAGGCTTTCACGGCGGCAATGGTGTTTGGCCCGTAGTCCCCATCTGCCGTAGTCCCTGCGGCTTTCTGCACAGCCTCTACTTCGCTTTCCAGCGCTCCCATCGTGATCGGACCAGCCTGTCCATCAACATTGAGGAGCCGATCGCCCTGATAGTGTTTGACTGCATCTGTGGTATTTGGTCCATAGCTTCCATCGATGCCACTCATCGGCATGTAGCTCAGACCCGCAAGGTCACTCTGCAACAGAATCACGTTCGTTGCTGCATCAGCAGAATGGATTGTCTTAAAAAGAAAACTTCCTGCTGTCAACGTGACCAGAAGAAGGCTTAACATACTGGCGAAAAAGAAACGCCTGTTTATACGAAAAATGTTCTTCATGAAATTCCTCGAAAATCCCTATTCTCTTCGTAAGAGACTTCAAATGTGGTGTGCCTGTTCCATTTATCGCCGAGGTTTTGCTCCCTTACTTTTATCCTTTTCTTGTTCGTCCCATTTTGAAGAAGCGCGCCGACCTCGGCTTTCGTCTATTGAAAAACCTCCTTTCGCATTGCAAGAGCGCAGAAGAGACAAAAAGAAGCCTAAAAGAAGAATAACTAACTTTTTAACGCTTTTATATGTTTCTTCTGTGCGAGATGCCTTCTTTTTGCTTTACCGTATGGCTCACGGATAAGGCCGAAAGATACTCCTCTTGTGGAGGATCGATCTGTCATGCGCTGGTCATACGGGTTGGGCATGTGTTCAATCCCGTGTCAAGTATAAAGGGGGGAATGCACTAATTGATGGTGCATTTCTGTGCAGCAGATTCTGTAACTCGTTACTTTTTTCCGAACCGGCAAAAGCTGCGGTGAGAATGAGAAAGGGCGAGAAAGAGGCGTCTCCCTGACTGTCAGTGCGTAGAGGACGCCCCCCGATAGTCATGCAGGTCTGGACAAACCTGATCTGTGTCAAGTATAAAAGAGGAAATGCTTCAATCGGTTGTGCATTGCGGTGCAAGATGATCATGCTGTGTCTGGAACGATGAGAAAAGAAGAACCATGCTCTCAAGCCCTTCTGACCCCTTTGGGGCATTACTGAAACACTTTCGTAAACGCCAGCAGCTTACCCAAGAACAGCTTGCTCACGTCATGGGTCTGCATCGCAATACGATTGGCCGGTGGGAAGAGGGCAGTTTTCTGCCGGAAAGCAAGGCGCTTGTGCTTGACCTGGCCCGGCACCTGCGCCTGGATGAGCACGAAGCTCGCCAGTTGCTGGAAGCGAGCCTGCTCGTACCGGCGCCTGTCTGGAATGTACCCTACCCGCGCAATCCGTTCTTTACCGGGCGCGAGGATCTCCTGGCCCTGCTTCATACCCAACTTGGTCCTGGCAAGCAGCTTGTCCTCACCCAGTCGTATGCCCTGCATGGCCTGGGAGGAATCGGCAAGACGCAGTTAGCATTGGAGTATGCCTATCGGCACGCCTTAGAGTATCATGCTATCTTCTGGATCAGTGCTGAAACCCTTGAACAAATCCATGCCAGTCTGCTCAACATCGCACAGCGCTTAGATTTGTCAGAACGGGTAGAACCGGACCAACAACGCATGGTCGCTGCGGTCCAGCGCTGGTTGGAAACCCGGGGCGAATGGTTACTGATCTGGGATAACCTGGAAGAACTGGACCTCTTGCAGCGCTTTCTGCCTTCTCTGCGGCACGGCGCCGTCCTGATCACCACCCGCCATCAGGCGCTTGGAACCCTGGCTTATGGGATTGACCTGGCGCCGATGGAAGCAGAAGAGGGCATGTTCTTTCTCTTCCGGCGCGCGAAAATCCTGGGAGCAGCAGCGACACCTGAACAGATGCGTGAGCTAGCGGTGACGATGCCCGGTGAATATGCTGCCGCGCTGGATCTGGTGACTACCCTCGGAGGATTACCTCTGGCGTTGGATCAGGCGGGAGCATACATCGAAGAAACAAAAGGTCGTCTCGCCGATTTCCTGGCCCTCTTTCAGCGCACCCCCTTGCGTCTCCTCCAGGAGCGTGGTGCCTCTACCGAGCACCCTGCATCGGTCGTCACCACCTTCGCCCTGGCGTTTGAACAACTCCAGCAGAGCTACCCTACAGCGGCTGAATTGCTGACTGCGTGTTGTTTTCTTGCGCCCGAAGAGATTTCGGAAAGCCTTTTTACCCAGCATGCCATGTTGCTTTCTCCTGGATTACAGCAAACGCTCGTCGAGCCATTTGCTTTCCACGAGATCGTGAAGAAGCTGCTGGCCTATGCGTTGATCCAGCGTTACCCGGACCGCCAGACGCTGGCAGTGCATCGACTGGTGCAGGCCGTGCTGCGCGAGCAAATGAGTATGCAGGAGCAAATCGTGTGGAAGATGCGCATGATCAGCGTACTCAATGCAGCATTTCCCGAAGTCACCCACGATGTCTGGAGCGCGTGTGAACGCCTCCTCCCACACGTACTGGCCTGTGTAGCGGACCTTCCTGATCAGGCTGTTGATCAGAAGACTCTGGCGGCTGTGTTGCGCAAAACAGCCGACTATTTGCGCGAACGCGCTTACTATCAACAGGCCGAACCGTTGTATCAGCGAGCATTGCATATCTTTGAGCAAGTATCAGGACCAGAGCACATCTCTGTCACTGGTATACTTCATAGCCTGGTGGTCCTCTACCGGGGACAGGGAAAGTACAAACAGGCTGAGCTCCTGGCTGAAAGGGTCTTGCACCTTCGAGAACAAACATTAGAACCCACACATATCGATATAGCCACATCACTCAGCAATCTGGCAAGCCTCTACCTTGAGCAAGGGCACTATGGGCAAGCTGAGCCTTTGTATCAACGAGCGTTACACATCTTTGAGCAAGCGTATGGGCCAAAGCATGCCACTGTTGCTCGTTCTCTTAACAATCTCGCGTTGCTCTTTACTGAGCAAGGGAAATACGAGCAGGCAGAACCGCTCTACCAGCGCTCTTTATCTCTCCGCGAACAGATGTTAGAGCCAGAACATCCTCTCGTGGGCCAGTCCCTCAATAATCTGGCGCGGCTCTACACGGAGCAAGGAAAATATGAGCAAGCCGAAGCGCTGTATCAACGCACCATTTCTATTTGGGAACAGACATTGGGAGCAACGCATCCCGAACTGACTGAGCCACTCAATAATCTGGCGTGGCTTTATACGGAGCAAGGAAAATATGAGCAAGCTGAACTCTTGTATCAGCGGGCTCTTTTGATTCGAGAACAAGCGCTGGAACCGGAGCATCCCCAGGTAGCCTGCTCACTCAATGGTCTGGCAAATCTTTCTCAGAAGTTGAGGAAAGATGAACAGGCAGAAACGTTGTATTACCGAGCATTGCATATCCGCGAACACATTTGGGGTGAGCACCATCCCGAGACGGCGCAAACGCTCTACGATCTGGCAGTTTTCCGCCATCAGCAGGGCAACATGCGCGAGGCCATGCTCTTTGCTGAGCGTGCCTTGAAGATCCGTTCCCACTCGTTAGGAGACACACACCCCAAAACAATGCTTTCGCGGGCGCACTCTGTTCAGCTTGCACAAGAGTTGAAGCATGCTGATCCTCTCTCACAGCTTTCACCTCCTCTTCCAGACCCCGCGTCAGACGCGCCAGCACTCCTCGACCCACTGACCACCCAGGAACAACGGGTACTGCGCCTGCTGGTCGCTGGTCGCTCCAATCACGAGATTGCCCAGAGCCTGATGATCTCGCTCAATACAGTGAAAACACACGTCAAACATCTCTTTAGCAAGCTTCAGGTGAGCAGCCGCATGCAGGCCAGCGTTCGGGCGCGCGAGCTCTCTCTGCTCTGATCCTCACTCATCAGACCTGCTTGCTCGCTCTTGCTCATCCTCCCTCGTGAAAAAATCACTCCAGGGGGTGAGAGCAATCCACCTCTTTCTTCGGTATACTGCTCCCACGAAAGACACGCTGGTAGAGCTTATAAGCATACCTGATCTTGTTTTCCTCTCGCATTGTTGAGCGAATAGGCAAGTAATAATGAAGTGCAAATATTTAGTGGTTAAGAAGAAGCGCCTCTTTTTCCGAAGGAGTGATGTGCTCGCGCCTTTGTTGTGGCTATGTCTTTCTTATTTTTATAGAGCAGTTTGCTCTGTAAATTGATGCTCCAACACATAGCGCGTGGCAGCGCTACGCGAGGAGATTCCCAGTTTGCTATAGATGGAACGAACGTGGGTATTGACGGTCACTGGACTAATGACGAGTTGTTGAGCAATCTGCGGGTTCGTTAAACCCTCAGCTAACAAACGCAGCACTTCTCCCTCACGAGTCGTGAGTCCGTGAGCCTGCTCAGGTCTGATATGCGCGGCATGTTGGGATGACAGAGCAAGGACCGAGGTTTGCGCGAAAAACGTAGGCGGCTTTGCCATGTCCAGCGTTCTATCACGGGCAGCCAGAACCTGTTCGATGGTCATGGTTCGTCCCTCTGCCCACGAGGCGGCAAAAGCTTCTTCTCCCAGTTGTGTACGCGTCGCTGCAACTGATGTTTCATCGGGAGAACGGACAAGGTACAGATGCCGGGCTCGAACCGTTTCATGGAGGGCTTCTTCCGCACCCCACAGACGCGCAGCCCAAACAATTTTGCCTTGTCCCGCGCTAACTTCACCTAAACCTATCAGACAGGCAGTGAGCAACCACTGTTCATCCAGCTCTCTGCCCCGCGCCAGGCTTTCTTGATAAAAGGAATACGCCGCGTCAAGGTCGTTTTGTTTAAAAGCAGCCCGACCGACCGCGTAGAGTGCGTGCGCGACGCAGCCAGGAATCCCAAATTCTCGGCCCAGCGCAAGACATTCTTCGCCCGCTGCACGCGCCTGATCATACTCGCCTTGAGCGAGGTATCCATACGTCAGCAAGAAGAAAGCTTCAGCTATCTTCCACCGATCGCCAATCTCTCTGGAGAGCTGGAGATTCTCTTCACCCGCCAGCTTTACGATGGAATAACGGTGTTGCGCGAGCGCGACATGGCCAAGTCCATTCAAGGCGAAAACTCTCCCGGGCTTGTCCCCCAGATCTCGGTAGAGCTGCAAACTCTCCTCCAACAGGTGTGCGGCTTTCGTATTCTCTCCCTGATAAAAGGAAAAGCTACCTGCTGCGTAGAGTGCCTTGGCGCGAACAGAGGCTGAAACATTGCTGCTATCAGCCAGAGCCTTCTCAAGCCAGCGATGGCCTTCGCTCATATGATTATGCATCGTCCAGAAAGGGAAAAGAGCGCTCTCTATACGCAGAGCTAACTCCATGTGCTCCGACTCGATGAGCCAGTTTAAGGCCGCTCGCAGGTTCTCGTGCTCTTGCTCAAGACATTCCAACCAGGCAAGCTGGTTCACCCCGGCCAGCTTCGACTCCGCTTCTTCCGCCAGAGTCAGGAAATACTTCATATGGCTCTGGTGGTAGCGTTCTTCCTCTCCGCTCGCTGCCAGACACGCCAGTCCGTATTCGCGCAGCGTTTCGAGCAAAAACAGACGCAGTTCTCCATCGCTCTGATCGCTACGGAAGATAAAACTTTTGTCGAGAAGCGAACCAATCACGTCGACGAGGTTCTCTCCGGGAGCGCAAACAGCTTCCACAGTTTCCAGGGTACAGCCACCAGCGAAAACCGCCAGGGCGCGAAAGAGGCTTTGCTCCTGTTGATTGAGCAGATCGTAACTCCATTGCAGGGTGTTGCGTAACGTTTGCTGGCGCCAATGACGATCCTGTCCCCCGGTGGTTAGAAGCGGCAAACGCCGCCCTAACTGTTTGAGCAACGTCTTTGGAGGCAGAAGATTGCTGCGAGCTGCGGCAAGTTCGATAGCTAACGGCAAGCCGTCCAGGCGGGTACAAATCTCGACGACGGCGGAACTGTTCGCCGGAGTGAGAGTAAAGTCAGCTTTGAGGGCCTGTGTACGCTCGACAAAAAGCTGAATAGCTGGAGTATGCATGAGTTGCTCGAGCGTTTTTGCGTGAGGACGTTTAGGGAGAGCGAGGGGCAAGACCTCAAAGACACGTTCTCCTTGAACACGCAATAGAGCGCGACTCGTGACAAGAATCTTGAGAGCAGGGCAAACCTCGAGGAGTTCAACCAGCATGGGAGCGGATGGCAGGAGTTGTTCAAAGTTATCAAGCAAAAGCAAGAGAGATCTGTTGCGCAAATACGTTTTGAGTTGTTGGCGCGGAGGAAGGCTGTTATGCTCATCGATCTCAAGGGTAGAGACAATGTGCGGAAGAACCAGGAGAGGGTCTCGAATGGAGGCAAAAGGGATAAAGAGTAGTCCATCGGGAAAACTGGCAAGGAGACACTCTGCTACGGCGAGGGCGAGCCGCGTTTTCCCAACCCCCGCTGGACCCACTAGCGTCAAGAGGCGCGTGGAAGACTCCTGCAAAAGCTGACAAACGACTGTGACCTCTCGCTCGCGTCCGAGAAAGGAAGTCAACGGTATGGGAATCTGAGCCACTAAAGAGGCTTGCGATGTATCGGATGGACGTAGCCGCGAGGGGAGTGCATTATCTTGTTCCATAGATGATGCTCCTTTCTGCTAAGATCCGCGCAGATGAAAGGAAATAATGAAATAGGAATAGCCATCTGAGAAGTGCAGTATTTTTATCTCTTTCATGATTATATTACCATAATGGAAGAGAATTTACAATGAAACATCTGCTCGCTCAGGGTTTCGCAAAAGTCTTTCTTTCCCACACGCCCGCTCTGAAGAGAAAGGATGTGCGAGAGCCCCTCGTGCTCCGGCAAAGGGCGGCTTGCCCTTTGCCGGAGCACTGCCTGGAGAGGGAGAGCATTCTGATGATGTTATCACTCGCCGTTTTTCAGGATCATCCAGATCATCAGGAGCAGGGCTTGCCGGTAGGCTCTTGACTGCTCCTCCTTACCTGTCAATGCAACGATAGCTGGCCAGAGATCATTGCCCTGGTCAAGATTTATACTCTTAATGGCCTTAAAAGGATTGTCGTATGAGCCCAGGAGTCGCACCAGCGGGTGCTCTCGATTGTCGGGAACCCATTTTTTCAGGAATGGCAGTACTTCTAGTGCGTGAGGGGCAACGGAGGTCTTATTTAGCCTGTCAACGTAGGAGGGTAGCTTCTTCACTGTGCCCGCCTGATCAGGTAGTACCTCTAAAATGAATGATCCTCCAACCGCGAGTGGGACATCAATGTTTTCTATACCCTGCGATCTCTGTGCCTCTTTCAGAGTGGGATTTTCTTTGAAGAGCTTGATGCAGGTTACTCGAGCATCGACTACGAAGTGGTTTGATAGCTGGAGAATGCCCGATTTCTCGACCTTATCATTCACCGCTTGTTCCAGGAGTCCACGAATATAGTCGATGGCTGGCCAGCAAGCATTTGTGCATACGCTATT
>WNFN01201276.1_pt1 | contig 16669 bp, 22 predicted proteins | sample 5400161 | NCBI WGS metagenome assembly WNFN01 (sample SAMN13153353, study PRJNA577476) | soil metagenome | isolation source: 80 cm saprolite on Douglas fir-dominated hillslope | place: USA:California | collected 2013-09-17
ATTATCTATATCTTACGCGGCCTTTTCACCACCTCGTTCAACGAAACGACAGCGAGTTCACTCGGTCGAATGATCTACGGCGTTACTTGCTTTGCTACCTTGTTCAGCTTCGTTGGAACCATCCTCGGAGGAATTTGGGCCGATCAATCTTGGGGCCGGTTCTGGGGATGGGACCCGAAAGAGAATGGAGCACTTCTTATCGTGTTGTGGAACGCCATAATTCTTCACGCTCGTTGGGGCGGCTTAGTTCGCGAGCTCGGCCTGGCTGTTATGAGTGTGTTCGGCAATATCGTCGTCAGCTTATCCTGGTTTGGAGTTAACATGCTTGGCGTCGGTCTGCACTCCTATGGCTTTATGGATCGGGCGTTCGGTACGTTAATGACGTTTATCGCAAGTCAATTGGTTGTGATGGCGCTAGGAATGCTGCCGCTGAAATGTTGGCGGGGGATTCAAGTCCGGGGGAAACAAGTTTCCGCGGACCAGACGGATCCGTTGCTAGCGCGTAGCGCAGCGGCGAAGCAAGGATAGGTAATCGGCTCCTCACCTACCTTCCGTCGACGATTTCTCCTAGCTGTCCTTACCGGTGTGCTAAATAATTTGTCGGGTTAACCAGAATTTTGGCCGGCTTCTCCTTGCAAATAGCGGCACCCTGATGCAGATTGTAACCTACTTGCAGCGATTTCTTTCCCCCTGCCGCGGGGGCCCGCGAAAGAAAGGCCACGACAATGCCTATTATCTGGATTCGGCGACGGAAAATCCAGAGCTGGAGCTCATGGATCCTGGTTCTATTGATAGGCTTTGGGTATCTCGAATCGGCCCGTGCAGGCTCTGCCTCGGATGCGTTTGCCGACAGTCTCGATCCGACTTCCGGCCAAAACCCGAATTTACTAGCCGGCATTGGAGATTATTTTACTGATTGGTTTAAGCGGGTTGATGAGATCAGGCAGTGCGACCGAATTTTATGGTGCCAGTGTTTACCGTCTCACCGTTGCTGACGGAATTGTATCGATACGATCAGTATTGGGAGCATCTTTCGAATGGTGGCGGAAATATAAAGGTCTTTGATGCTGGGAAACGGTTATTCCTGATTCCGGCAAAGACGATCGAGGTGGATTTTGACATTCCGCCTTATGAAGAACGAAGCGGGAAAAATCCGGCGCAGGGTTTCGGCGATTACCCGTTTCTCTTGATCAAGAATCGCTTTCTTTCTGCTAACGCGGAAAACGGGAACTATATCTTGAGCGGCTTCCTGGCCTTTAGCGCCCCAACCGGATCCAATGCATTTAGTACTAAGAACTTCGCCATAACGCCAAGTATCGCCGGCGGAAAAGGGTGGGTGACTTCGACGTGATGTCGACTTTCGGTAGTACTTTCCCGAATGGAGATGTTCATAAACTGGGCACGCCGCTTCTGACCAACGTCACATTGCAATATCACGTGCCCAAAACTATATTATGGCCCGAAGTCGAAGTGAATTACACCTATTGGCCAAACGGACCCTTCAGAGGGAAGAACCAAGTCTTCCTACTACCTGGACTCAACATTGGACATATCCGACTGTACGGGCGAGTAACACTGAACGTGGCAATGGGCTACCAATTCGCCGTCAGCCACGCTTACCCACAATACGAGAACAACTGGATCCTGTCCGCACGCATCAATTTTTGAGTGCCCCAGGGTTAAATTAAAAGCGGGTTAAATTAAAAGGCTGGGATGAGTCCTCTCGCGCCTTCGGGCAGAAGCCCTGCCGGTTCTTATGTTGACCTGCACGCGCGGTCGCGGGACTAGGAAAGACGCCAAATCCTCACTGCTCTTTTAGCTGCCTTGGAGTCTTCGAACTCGGCACATAGCTAGCAGGGTCGCAGCAGTGTGTGCCCGCTGGGAAAACTGTGCCCGCTCAAGAGTGTTATGGTATGTTTGTCTTGTGTAATGAAACAGCACAGGCTTTGTAGCCAGGCTGTCGTGAGTACGGATCAAAGCTGGGGAAAGTGAGTTCGTTGGCAACTGAATAATGCATCGGGATAAACAGCTGGCCAGCCTGGACTGTGTTGGTGATGAATACCGTCGCGGTCACCTGTCCTCGCCTGGACGCGATAAGCACTTTCTGGTTAGTCTCAATGCCGAGGGGCTCAGCGTCGAGAGGATTCATCTGTACATAAAGATGCTCCGGGTAGAGTTTTTTTAGGATGGCAGATTTTCCAGTGCGCGTCTGTGTGTGCCACTGGGAGGATGCGCCCCGCCCAGTTAGAAGTACGAATGGGTATTCCTTATCAGTAGGTTCCGGAACATCGCGAGGACTCTCAAACAGGAACTTGGCTTTCTTGTCCGGATGATAAAATAACCCATCCTCAAATAAACGCCGCTCGGGCTCAACGGAGGCCGCTAACACCTGCGCCGGATCATCCTTCTGCGCAGAAGCGCCGCTAGAAGTATCCAGGAATGGCCACTGAATTCCTCCAGCATCATCGATCATTTGGTAATCACGAATGCCGGTGATTTCACACGGCTGACCACGTGACAGCTCTTTCAGAATCTGAAACACGGATTCTGGTGAAGACCATTTTTCGAACAGTTTCCCGCAGCCCCAGTAGTGGGCGACAAGCTTGAAGATATTGAAATCCGACAAGGCCAGGCCTGGCGCAAGGGAAACCTTTTTGACCAACCCGATTCGTCGCTCGGAGTTAATGAACGTACCAACTTTTTCACCCCATCCTGCAGCCGGCAAAATCAGATGGGCGCGCTGCGCGGTTTCCGTATTAAAATACATATCCTGCACAACGAGGAAATCGAGCTTCTTAACGATCTCGTTGAATTTCGTTTGATTAATCCAGGAGTGTGAGGAGTTGGTCGCAACCACCCAGAGGCCTTTGATCTTGTCATTTGCGATCGCCTCCACAATCTGGTCGTAAGCCAAACTATTCTGATTGGGAATTCTATTAACGTCGATGCCAAGAATTCGGGCGATCTTTGCCCGATCCTCCGCATTCAAGAAATCATGGCCGCCGAGCAGGTTTGATGTATTCGAAAAGAGCCGGGAACCCATCGCGTTACACTGCCCGGTGATCGAATTGGCGCCCGTCCCGGGCCGGCCGATATTGCCGGTCATTAGCGCGAGATTGATGATCGCCTGCGCTGTGCGTGTGGCCTCATGGCCTTGATTCACACCCATCGTCCACCAGAACGAGACGCGGCTCCCGCGATGGATTGTCTTTGCAAATTTTTCCAGCTGTTCTGGGCGAAGTCCGGTCGCATCACTCACTACATCTGCGGTGAACTGCGCGACAAAATCTGCAAACGCCTCAAAGCCGGAGGTATGTCTGTCAATGTAGTCGCGGTCAATCCAACCATTTGCGATGAGCCGGTTTGCCAGGGCGTACAGCAAGATTAGATCGGATTTCGGCCTGATGGCGTAATGCTGGGTCGCGGCCATCGCTGTCTCCGTCTTTCGCGGATCGACCACGATGACTTCGGGCCGGTGCTTATTCTGGCATACGCGCTGCCACATGATCGGGTGTGCGATACAAAGATTCGAACCAACAAAGACAAGCACATCGGATTCCTCGAAATCCTTGTAGGTATAAGGAGGCGCATCAAACCCGAACGATTGTTTGTAAGCTGTAGTGGCGCTTGCCATGCACTGGCGTGTGTTGCCGTCGCCATGCAGGATCCCCATGCCGAACTTTGCCAGGGCGCCCAGGAACGCGAGTTCCTCGGTGCAGATCTGGCCGGTGCCGAGCCACGCAATCGCTTCGTTGCCGTATTTCCCCTGGATGGCTTTGAAGCGCAGCGTGAAGTTCTGCAGCGCCGTGTGCCAGTCGACCGGTTCGAGGTGACCACCCGCAGTGCGCAGGTAAGGTGTCGTTGCGCGGTCAGGCGAACGTAGCGGTGTGAGTGCTTCCCATCCTTCGTTGCGCAAAAGCCGCACACCATGTTCGTAGCGTCGTCAGGATCGAGGCGCGCGGGCACTTTCCCGAGGCCGAACTTGCCGGGCTGCAATACCAGATCCTGCGTTAGCTCTCCGTCCCATTTGCGGACAAACGAGTCGGCTTTTTTGACAAGCGGATGTTGTAACAATTTCGCGATGGCCTTCTTCACGACGCAATCCCCCCCGGCATCTTGGGGGGAATCACTGCCCGAAAAAACAGATAGCGCTCGAGCAGTTCGCCGAGCAGCGAAATAGGGAGGATTCCAGTCGCGACGACCGTTGGGACTAGGCCGAATAACACGAGGGCCGGGAGCATAATGCCACCGAGCGCGCCGCAAACGAATCGGAACCTGGTCGCCCATCTCAGTACGTCTGACATCAGGAGAACGGTGCGTTTCATGTCTGTCGACTCGCGATCGTTCAAGTGGGCGAATACTTTCAGCTCCCAGAACAATTTTGCCATCGTCGCGACGACCAGAAATCCGCACAGAAGAACAACAATCTGGCGAAAGGCCGGCGACGCTGCGGTACGTGGCGCTAACACCGATTGCAGCGTCATGGTAAACAGGATTGTTGCGGGACCCAGCAGCAGGGTTGTTCCAGTAAACTTCGGCGCCGTGAACGTCATTCGCCAAAACGTCCGCCGCGTGTCTCCATAAATCATCATCGAGCAAAACACTCCGGCCAACCCGGTAACTGCCACACCTATTCCGAACGCGTCCTGCAAGGGCGAAGAGGACAATTCCCGCCAAAACGGGATGTTCACAAAACGGCTCAAGGTGGGCAACCAGAACGAGCCAGCGTAAATCAGGGCGAGAATTGCATAGAGGCCAAAAACAATGATCTCCCGGCTCAGCCATGACGTTTTGAGCCCAATGAAGGCGCGCCACGCGTAAAGCGGTCGTCCGAGGTGCAATGCGCTCGCGCCGAACCCAAGGAAGCCGAGCAGCAGCGCAACCAGCGAGTGCAATGGGGTAAGTTCACGGAAGAGGCTGGAGGGGAAAAACAACCGCAAAATCATTGCTGTGCAAAACGCGCCCACAGAGAGTTGCGTGAGTACGAGCATCACCACAAGCGGCAGATGGGCATGCTCCGGCCTGTTCCTGAAGAAGTCGCCAGGCCGCATATTGCCAGGCAGGGTCTTGCTGGTGCGGTATTGGGTTGTTGGCAACGTATACTCTGGATCGGGCGAGCCGGCCAGGAAGCTGTCTTTCTTCTTCCGCTGAGCCGCGATCTGTTGCTGGTCGACGAGCGTAATGGTGATCGCTTCGTTAGGACAGGACTGCACGCACGCAGGTGCTTCTCCTACAGCAAGCCGGCTCGAGCACATGTCGCACTTGCGGACAATGCCCCGTTTCTTGGAATATTTCGGTACGTCGTAAGGGCACTTCCAAATGCAATATTGGCAACCAATACATTGGTCATCGAGATGGCGCACAATGCCGGTCACCGGGTCTTTGTGGTATGCATTAACCGGACAACCATTCATACATGCCGGATCCAGGCAGTGATGACACGCTGTAGTGATTGTCTGCTGCACGGGCTCAAGGACGGTTCCACCAAAAAGCATACCGACATTGCGCCAGGTCTCGTCGTCGTCGAGCCCGTTCAGATGATGGCAGGCAGTAACACACGCCTGGCAACCTGTGCAGGCGTCAAGATCGACTGCGAACGCATACTGCTCGCCCGCCGCCGGCAACGAGAGTGGAATCAGGTCGCGGTAGTACTTCGCCTGTGCCGGCACCGTGTGGTGTTCGTGCTTCCGGCTGAATATGGCGACTGGAGTTAAAAGTTGCTGCTCGCCTAGCAAATCATCTATTAACATTTTGGCTACTCTTGAACACGGGTTCTATGCTAGATCCGGGCACCTCCCAGCGCGCCCCAAGTGCTGCGCCATCTGGTTTTCACCAGATTGAGACCGGCGATTGCAAGCAGACAGAGAGAGGCGAATATAAGAAGCCCTGACTGGTAGGATCCTGTGATTCCTTCTGAAAATCCAAGCGAGCTCGCGAGATAGAATCCGCCGATGCCTCCCGCTGCGCCAACCAAACCCGTCATTATGCCCACGTCCCTGCGGAAGCGCTGTGGGAGCAGTTGAAAAACGGCGCCGTTGGCCATCCCAAGCGATCCGGAGGCCACTACAAAGAGCGTGAGATTGAGAGCCAGATCGTGGATCAATGCAGCGGCGATCAATGCCACCCCGGCTACCAGATAGAATCGATACAGCGAACGGATGCCGCCAATCTGGTCTGCCGTCGCCCCGCCGACTGGACGAAAAGACGCTCCTACAAACGTGCAAAGGGCTGCGAAATCGCCACCGTCTACCGGTGAGAGACTGAACTCGCTTTTGAAATAAAGGACATACGAACTGGCGAGCCCGACAAACCCTCCAAAGCTGATCATGTAGTAAAAGCAGAACCAAAGTGCATCCGGCTCTTTGAGGAGCGTCAGATAGTCGGAGATCTTCCTCTGCTTCAGCTCGCCTGGCGGTTCTCTGGCGGCCGCCACGTAAAAAACCAAGACCAGAAAAGCCGGGAGCAGGGCGAAACCAAATACGTTTCTCCAACCGAAGGCTTCGGCAAGTCTTGGGGCAAGCAGACTATCCAGTACCACCCCGATATTTCCAGCACCCGCGAGACCCATCGCGAGACCTTGCATGTCGGGCGGATACCAGCGTCCGGCTTGAGGCAAGGCAACCGCGAAGCTTGCACCGGCAAAACCGAGCACGAGGCCCATTAACAGGGCCGCCGGGTAGTTGGGTAGTCCAAAAATCCAGGCGAGCGCCAGCCCAGTTATAACCACGAGCTGCGCCATTATCCCAGCGTTCTTGCCTCCGACACGATCGACCAATAGGCCGAATAAGATCCGCAAGACGGCACCAGCGAATATTGGTAGCGCAACTATCAGACCCTTTTGTTCGGGCGAAAGATTCAGCGTTTCCCCGATCTGCGCACCCAGGGGACCGAGCACGGTCCAGACCATAAAGCTAAAGTCGAAATACAAAAACGCAGAGAGAAGCGTCGGCCAATGCCCGGTATTTTTCAGTTCAGACAGTCTCATTCCAGCAGCCCTTGTGTCCGGCAGGTGCCCGCTAGCACGTCCCCTGCTCCGTTGGGATCGGCAGGAAGCCCCGGCGCCTCAGAGGTCCGAGGTCGTCGTTCCAGGACTGAACCTGAAAGTACTGAGGGTAGATCGCTAAAACGCGTTGCGCTCCCGAGGACCTCACGAAAGCTTCAGTCTGTAGGACTTGTCCATCAAGGATGTCGGCTGGCCCAGAGACACACACCCCGTAGCCACGTTCAGGATCGGGCACGAACACAGCGGCTCGTCGTGTTTCCCAAATGTTCCCTATCGCCTCGAAAGCTCCGTTTCCCGCATAGTCCGGTAAAAGAAGACACGCTTCACCCTGAATTGCATTCACCGAGATAATGCCGCATTTTCCACCGCGATGGTTGACGGCGCACTGTCCGTTTCGATCCACGGTGCAAAGGAAAGCCACGCCTTGGTCAGCCAAAAAGTGGACCAATTGCTGAATCAAACGTCCGTGGTTAGCGGACATTGCGAACTCGGCCGTTGCGAACTCTCTCAGACCGCCTGAGGCAAACCTCGCGATGCGATAGGTCGGGTCGATATATTTCGCACAATGAAAAAAAGACTGTGTTACCTCGAGCGCAAGACATCCTGCTGTCTCTTCCCACTTAGCAGTCGCGTGGACGCAAAAGCGTTTGCGAGTCTTGAATTCGATAAATATTATGCCTAGCTGCCACGACCCTGCACCGGGATTACAGAGAGGTAAGTCATCCAAGGTCAGATTCAAAGGTTGAATGATTAGATGATGGTCATCGGGCGCTTTGGCGAATTCACCCAGGCGCCCGTGCAATAAGCGCCCGGAAACCTGAGCGTTAGTATCGACAAATGATATAACGCAGAAGTCCTGGCCTTCTGCGAAATCCTTCATCGCGGGTGAGAGGGAAAACTGCTTTTTCCGATCGAAGGCAGCACCCGATCCATGGGTATTCCAACGGGTGCGTGCCCAGGTTTGGCCGGGGCTAAAATCGTTAATTCGATGTAACTTACTCATATGTTCTACCCTGCGTTCGGGGGGCGGCCATGTTTGCTTTCCTCCTGACGAGTCAGTGCACATTAGGCCCATGTGCGGAACGGTTTGTTTCCCAATTAAAGATCCTTTCTGCTTAGCGATTAAGCATAACAAACACTGGAATTCTGAAAGGTCGGATTGTCTTGTCCCAGCTACGAGCTACTTCGGAGAGCCCGGCCGTTGAGCCATCACCCTTGCCGTATGTAAAATTCCGTTTCCTGAGCCGGGACTTACACATTTCACCACTCGACGGTCGATTCTCCTTCACGCCCCGGATGAATAGCACGAATGAGCCGATCGATGCTTAGCTCATATTCGCGTCGCCACCTGACAAATCCGATCCCCTGTGCGATTAGGTAGATCGCCGCAACCAGTGCCAGGAGTGAAATAATCATTTCGGCGACGTGTTTAGGCATCGAAGTTTCAGGCCAGGCAACAAACGCGATAGCCAACGACAGAGTCACACAAAGCCCCGCCACCAGGAGTGCAGCGCTCTGATGAAGGGCGAGCTTGCGCCGGCGCGACCAAAACCAAAGGGCCCGTGCGAGCTCTGAGTCACCAACTTCGAACAAATCCAGTTTCGTTAATTCCGCTAACAGCAGTGGAGGTAATTCTTCGTACTTCCAAACTGGTTCCGAGGTAAGATCCTTCCACATCGCCAAGAGCCTATCCTTTCAAAATTCTACATTCCCATTCACTGTGTTCTCGCTGGCACCCGCCCGTTCAATGTGCTCCCACCGGTTTCCCAGGCGATTGCGGCGTCGCCTGGGTCGATTATACCGCCGGTGTCTGGGGTTTCGACAATTCCATAGGTGTCGGGTAGTCAGTGGTTGTTGTCATGAGTAACAATTAAGAAAAAAGACAGTCTACCGTCTATTGGGCGATAGTTGGCTCCGGCCTTTCAATCTATCGAGGTTTCTGTACAGCGTTTGATGGATCCGAACCCAACGAAAGTCATAGGAACAAAAGGGTGGAACGCGCGTTCCGCCCTTATGGTCTTGCCACCTCTTCGAGACCTAAATTCCGACAAGCGAGGGATCGAGTCAGTATGATTTAACCTCCACGAAAGCAAAAACGCCGTCCAGAGCACTTACTCCCACGGCGACAACTTAGAAAGCACCGAACATTATGAAATCAGACAAAAAAGTAAGCCGATCAGGGGCACTGACCGGCTCAAGATACAGACAACAGAAGTTAACAAAAGAGCGTTTGTCTACCGCATCCAGCCTTGATGACGTGCTAGGAACATGCTCTATGCTCTACGGCAATGTCGCGACAATAGAGCAACTACGCGTCTCTCCTAGGGTGATAGCACTCACTGAGAGACTTCGACGCGTACCACTATATATACTTCGTATATGGAAGACCTAAAAAGTCTTTCGGGTCTATCGAAGTATTCTACGACAATTCACACGCTCTTACGGCAGTGAATCCCGGACCCATCGATGACCCAAGAACCCAGGAGGTCGCCTAGCCATGGAAATCAAGTGCCATTTCAAGAACTATGTCACCGCACCCAATATGTATGATGATAACTGGGTCGGGTATATCCAAAAAAACGAAAAGGAGTACGGGAACATCATCAATCAAAAACAGGCAGCTCAGATTCTGAAACAGCTTATCAGCGTTTCCCGGACCGCTAGATTAAAGCACAGGGACGCAAAGCAGGAAGGAGCATCTAACTACCAGCTAGTGAAGATCTGGCGTGGTGTGTTCGTCCGTCCGAGATCGTGCAACCGGAATGATCAGGGGTCGAGTAACACATGCTAAACGGGAGAGCGTAGGACTAGAGCGTGATGGATCCAGGGGCGAGCAGTCTAACGATAGCTTGCGGAGCAGGCACGATTACGCACCGGCAGTTTACCCGAGCGATTTCCTGGAAGGCATAAAACAGAGGGAGATTGCGGCAGGTAACGAATGCACGGACTACCGAGCCAAAGAGATTCTAGAGACGGGAAGAAAGAACGGATAAGTCAAGTTCGACTGGACCACGAAAACGTGGAGAGGTGCGCGAATACCTAAACCCAATAAGAACGACATCAGCTGCTGAAATGCACGCTGATGCTCACAGCCGTACAACGCAAGTACTGGGATTTGTTCAGCGAAATGCCGCCGCTGCGGTTTAACTGGATCGAGCCGGACGCGTGCGAGGTGACTAAATGGACGATCGCTCGTGCTCTGGAGTTAGGCGAAGAGATCGACGCGCCAGAGGCAGTTCGTCGCTACAAAGCAGCCTGGAAATGCTCCCAGATGCCTGCCAAACAGCCGATTCGGAAGCATCCTACGACAGGGATGGTTTGCGGACGAAATTACTACCTACCCGAAATGCTGCGATCTATGCCCCGACTCGTAAAAGGTTCTCGACCGTACCTCGAATGGTTCGAGGCCGAGATGAACGCGGCAGGCGAACCGGATGTTGTTCTAGAAGCCGGAATGAAACGCTGGGATGTGCTCATGTTAGAGTACGACACTGGAGATCCTTTTGCGGACGATCGGACTCAGCTGGAATATATTGGAGCCGACACGATGGCGACCGAACTCGAAGCTGAGGAAGAGCGCGAACTAGCGGAGGAGAAAAAGCGCGTGGAAGAGGAGCGAAAGCAGCTAACAGAGAAATTCGCCAAAAACGCACCGAAGTTAAGAAATTGGTTCAAGGTGTTAGTCGATCCTGACTCAAATCTCGCGAGAACTATCTGCAAGATGCCGCTGTTTAACAATAACGAGGATAATGCTCCATTAGATGACGAGCCGTTCTGGGGTCCACTATATGGCTAGTTAAACAGAATCTTGCTACAAGCCATTCAGATGGCGCTCCTTACCTTCTTAAGAGCCGGAACGATGCGATAGAGATCATATTCGCGGCTAAAGATTTGGGCTAGTGTGTGTGGTCTGAGGAGTTCCAAGGCAATTATGGCCGGGACTGGAAACCGCTCGAGAAAGCGGCCTAAACAGGACAAAGCCCGATCGTCATTTGCAACGGGCGGGCTTATCGTGTGAGTAAGGCTGGGAAATTGTTAGATGAGCAAGGGTAATTGTCGGCTGATCACACTAGTGCAGTGTCCGCGAAATATGAACCGCATTCCGTCGGGCCTGAAGTGGCTTAGACACAGGATCTGGAAGCCACGAATAAGTAATTGAGTTTCGCGGACACTGCACTAGCGTGTTTGCGCTTTCCATACAGGAACGGGGTTCCGTCGTTCGGATTCTTGGCTTTGATCCGTCCGTAGATTGCCCTGATGCGTTCGGCATGAGCACCACGCTCTAGGATCTGATTGAATATCTTCGGGTGTTTGCTTCGAAAGTCGCTGGGGCTCATTTAGCCTCCTTCGCGTCTGCGGTAATGCCCATGGTTCGCTCTAGCGTGACGCCGAGTTTGAAGATTTCGGCGTAAACTTCGGGGTACTGTTCGAATGCTTGCTGTAGGCTCATACTGGTCAGGTATTTTGGTTTGTAAGTTTGCTGGTTGGGTAACCGAGACTGCTACATTAAATCCGCGAGTGTCAACGTCGCGATGAGCATTGAACTTCGTCCGGACCGAATCTTTCGAGGTGGTTAGCGTCGATCCTGAGTAGCCGTTTTCCGTCTCTTTCAGGACGATAAAAGCCGGTAAACGGTCCCAGAACGTGTTCGTTTTGGATCGGGTACGTCCGTCTGCATCAAAGAATTTATAGCTCTTTCGGGCGTGAGATAATATCCCCAGACTGGCAATAGCAGGCGTCACTTGGATGACGGATAATGTACATGAAAAGAGGCGCAAGCCTTAGTCGGGAAACACTAATATGAAAATACAGGAAGAAACCAATCTAACGACCTATCCAAATCAATCCTTCCTAGACAGTGAACTCGGTGGCCTCGAAATAATCCGCGTTCCTTTTGGTAATTTCGCCGGAACCCATGAGCGACTGTTTCTGATTCAGAATGGTGAGTTACAAGGATTCGATACCGGCAATCAAGGTGGTGGTCAGAACTGATTGGTTCGGGGTTGAGCGCTCGGATGGTCTTATGGGCCCCGGCGAATCGCCATGGTTAAGAATGTTCTGTAGAACTTGTGTCCTTTTTCTCACTAAGAAATGAGCGTTTTTAGCTGTCGATTCGGTCTCGGGAAACTTGTGGAAGACTCACAAGGTCCCAGTCCGGTACACACTACCGATAGAATCCTCAAAACCAGCGCAGCTAGGACTCTGCTCTTAGCGATAGTGACGTTTGCCACTCTACTTTTCTCCGGTTGCACAAACGGAGATTTCATTTTGACCTCCGGGCAGCAGCAAAATTACGGGCTGGGTGGTGTCGCACAAAGTGATGCTTTTGTCGATTGGTCAAAACCCGCGAGGGATCAATCAGGCCCGACGTACCCGCGGTACAGCGGTCTTGGAACACCTTGATGCGAGAACGGTATCCTACCGGTAACCGGTAGTATAGCTACCGGCGATCACAGCAGCCGGTCGAGGATCTGAATGTGCGCCGCACAAATGTGAAAATTTTTCCCATTTCACGCGAGCAACCCCATAGCACGCAAGGCAAGGCGATCCCGAGCAGCAATGCAACACGAACCTCACGCGTTTTTGGTTCGTCGTAACTGCGTCCGATGCGGTCAATCTCGGCTAAAATTTTGGGCTCGAGGTAAACAAGCGCCATAGCGGATTCGCGCATCTGTTCGGACGAAATTGCGTCACTGGTGAGGAGTTCCAGGGTAGCGTCAAGCATTCTCTGCCGTGACTCGCGAGCTTGATCTTGCTCCTGCTGCAACTTGTTTCGCAGTCTACCCATGCCTTTGTCAGGCGTGTCAGATGTTAGGGAATTGACTCAGCGGCCATTTGCATGTTCACCGCGACACATGCCGATTTCCGGGCCGCTATCAGGTCGATTGAGACCGTCGGGGCTTGCAAGTCTTCAACCGAATCACCGGACGCGGAAGCTAAGCGCAGCAAAGCGGCGACGGTCATCAATGTGGCGGCGATGTTTCAGATGACTCTGACGGCAAGGTTATGAAGATTTCACCAGAAGAAGCACGAGCCAACATCATCGCGACGTACACAAAGGAGCACCAGGAAGGCGTTCACGCGCTGACTTCGGCGATCGATCGAGTGAAGGGCGCTAAAACTGACGACAAAACGAAAACTGTTTCCGAGCTCAAGCCATCGCTGGCTTCGCTGCTCTTGGCTGGGGCGAGGAATAGGGTTTAGACGTCCAATCTATCAGCCGATACGTTTCGAACGCTCAGGTCGTTCTAGAGCGTTTTTTGTTCCCGGTAGATCCCACACCATTCCTGGCTGGGTATGCTCTCCGCTACCTACGAGACCGGCTGTTTCTGTTCTCTAACGCCCCGTCCCGATTTGCTGATAGCGACGGTCGTCGATTTCTGGCTTGCATGCTTTGCAAAATAAGCGCCAGGGATTGGTAGGTCATGTTTCGTGAAGATGTCCGGTGTTTCCGCTTTGCTGGAAAGAGTAGCTCCCAAAGTGGCTCCCATGCCAAGAGCCGCAAGTCCAAGCCTAATAATGTTCTTCATTTGAATTATCGTTGGTATTTTCATGCTTTGATTTCAAAGTAACTTGGCGCTCCTCGCGTCGCCATTGGCTGAACGGGCAGATTACTTCACACCCGAAAGAATTATACAGTGCTGACCTATCGAGATCGCGCTGGGAAACCAGATGTATCGCAGCAAAAAAACCGAGCCCAAGGTAGAGTTTAGTGCGATCGATTCAGTTCTAAGCGAGCCAGACGCAGCAGCGGATGATTTTGAGCAGACGCATCTCAAACCGAATCTGCCATTGATTGAAGCGCGAAATAAAGTCGAACCCCCTGTTTTACCCGGTCTCCGATATCGACCCGGATCATGCTCACATACCCGGATACTTTGGCGTGAACCAGAATGTCCTGATACGGGATGAACTCGGCTTGGAGGGTGCTGTCTGTTTTCAAAGCTTTACGAACCACTTTGACTACGGCGACCGTTTTCGGCCCGGTTGGATTTGGCGGTTGAGCCGAAGCAGGCTTACTTAGCAGCCGCCAAAATCCGATCCCGATCACCAGCAGGGCAATGACCACGACCGTGAGCCTCGAGAATCGCGGGAGGCGTCTGCGCCTGCGTGTTAAAGTGGGGGGTCGGATGGCTTCTGTCTCTCGCTCTTTCATAACGGTTTATTGCGATAGATCAGCTAACGCGAACTCGGCAGTAAAACGCAGCCTCCAGTCGCTAAATTCTCGGCGTAAACGGTTCCTCCGTGGGCCGTGCAAACTGACGAAACGATGGACAATCCAAGTCCTGCTTCCTCAATTGCGCGTGATTGCCTGGTGGCTATGTATGGGCACCGAACCGCCGGGAGGAATTGTTCCTTTTATAAAGCATGGAGCCTCATCGCTTCCTTGCGGTGCAACCAGAGATTGCACGCTCAGTCCGAATGCGTCGAGTGGGAGAAATAGGATGTTAGTGGTTATTGTCATGACTAACAATTAAGAAGAAAGACAGTCTGCCGTCTATTAGGCGATAGTTGGCTCCGGCCTTTCGATCTATCGAGGTTTCTGCACACCGTTTGATGGAGCCGAACCAAACGAAAGTCATAGGGACAAAAGGGTCGAGCGCGCGTTCCACCCTTATGGTCGTGCCACCTCTTCGAGACCTACATCCCGACAGATCGTTTAGGGACGGCTGAACATGGCTATTCAGTCATTACAACGAGATGGGTCTTATTACCCGACGCGGTCACTCGAGACGAACCAGCCCGCGGCGAACCGCTTCGCGGACAGCTTCTGTGCGGTTCGAAACGCCGAGTTTCGAAAACAGTGCGCTAGTATGCGACTTCACCGTGCCTTCGGTAACGTCAAGACGATCTGCAATCTCCTTATTCAAACAGCCTCGGGCGATCAGCTTGATAACGTCGAGTTCACGAAACGTGAGAGAGATTTGTGTAGCCTGAGCAGCCAGTTTTGCTCCGATCGCAGCGGAAACATACTTGCGCCCCCCGTGGACCGCGCGGACACAATCCGCGAGTTCGCCCGGGGATGTATCTTTCAATAGATAGGCTTCAGCGCCGGCGCGAAGAGCCCGAATTATATCGTCATCGGCATCATAGGTGGACAGTACGACGATTGCTAAACCGGGGCACTTGGGACAGAGCCGTTCGATCACCGCCACACCGTTTAATTTTGGCATGCGCAGATCGAGCAATAACACGTCCGGTTGCTCTCTTTCTACCAGCGCGATAGCGTCCTCGCCGTTTACAGCCTCGCCCACGACAATCATGTCGGGCTGACGGGCAATGACGGCTGCAACACCTTCCCGCATGAGGGTATGGTCATCGACAACAATGACGCGAATTCGATCTTGATCGACAGGTTTGGTCATAATGTCCCTTTCAGGCGGTTTGTTTCGGGTCCGGTGTTCGCACCCTCAGACATCCATAAGACGATAACTTCGGTGCCTTGACCGCTCTCGGTAACGAGGGTAAAGGTAGCCCCGATCCGTTCGGCTCGTTCATGCATGGCGCGCAGGCCTAGACCGCCACCGATCACTTGAGTTTGATCGAAGCCGCGGCCATCATCATTCACATGCAAACGAAGTCCTGGCTCCGGCAAATAATCGAGTTTCACTATGATCTTAGAAGCCGCAGCATGACGCTCCGCGTTGAAGAGAGCTTCCGTAGCGAGGCGCTCGATTTCGCCCTCCACAGCCGATGATAAAACGGCGATTTTTCCTTCAACGTGAAAATCGACTTGAGCGGTGGTGCGTGCGGAAACCTGCCGTACCCGGTCGGCAAGCCGCTCCGGTAATGGCCGGTTGTCCGCGGGCGTGGCGGTACGAACCGCATTCATCGCTCGCCTTGCAGCAGCGAGTCCCGCGGAGGCGGATTGCTGAGCAAACTGGCAGTGCGAACGTAAGTTCGGTTCAAGGCGTGCCATTTCCATAGACCGAAGGTGGAGCAGCGTGGCAGCAAACGCCTGAGCCAATGTGTCGTGAACGTCAGCAGCCAAACGGTTTCGTTCGTCCGCGAGCGCTGTTGCCTTCGCCTTTTCTGCTTCTTGCCGTTCCTTGGCAATTATTGCCTCCCGCGCAAAAACGCCAAATTGTGTGGCGGCGCAGCGAAATAGAATTTGATTGCGAACATCGAAAGGACTGTCGCTAGAATTCCGGGGCCTAAGCCCGCGAACCAACCGCTGAGTACAATCGAGCAGAAAAAAAGCGGCGTTTGAAAGGTTGGCGCTGGAAAAGAGTCTCTGAGCTTATGCATCGTGAAGAATGCCGCAGAGAACAGAAGAACAGCGATCGCGTATCGGATCACCGGTAGGGCATGGTGCCGCCAGGATCGAGTTTCCGGGTTCGCGAGGTGCTTCTTTGCTCCGTGGCTTTGCTCGCGCGTGCGCGTAATTTCCGCCTTCAGTTCTGCAACATTCACGTCCGCGATCATAGCAGCACACAACAGCGCCCGATTTCCCAAGTCTTCTTAAACGCCATCGCCCTTGACCTTCTTTCGCTGCCGCGTTGGCCAGATTGCCATCCGGTCCAGCAGCCGGTCACGAATGATCAAGGTGTGAAATAACACCGCGCTAAGGTGGGCTAGAAAGGTCGCGAACAACAAAAAGGCGAGAACGGTATGCGCCTGCCGTAATAACGCGTAAAGCATCGGGTTCGCCGGAAGAATCGGCGG
>WNFN01196494.1_pt1 | contig 16662 bp, 13 predicted proteins | sample 5400161 | NCBI WGS metagenome assembly WNFN01 (sample SAMN13153353, study PRJNA577476) | soil metagenome | isolation source: 80 cm saprolite on Douglas fir-dominated hillslope | place: USA:California | collected 2013-09-17
GGCCAGCGCCGAACCGTTTCCGGGCATGAAGCGAGGGAAGATGAAACCGACGGCAGAGAGGGAAAGCGCGACCAGGCCCAGCACCAGCAGCATGCGGAAGGTCTGCTCCCACTTGGCGCCGAGGCTCGAGGAGTCATACAGATCGAACCAGTGGGACAGCAACAACACGATTCCGGTGACCATCAGAATCTTGATGTACCCGCCCTCGACGTTGAGCAGAAGCCAACTGTCGTCCTGGTTTCGCAGCAGGGTGCCAACCACAAACGACAGCCAAATGATCAAGGCCTCACCCGCCAGAAGGACGAGCGTGCGCAGCGGGTAGTAAACTTTGAAAAGCCTGATCACGGTTCCGCTTCCCTAGGCCTTGTTCGTGGTCCCCTTCTTCTCGTACGGCGCTTCGTAATAGCGAGAGTAAGGCACCGCCTCACCGCGAGTCCCGTTCAGCACGACTCCGACCAGCGCTTCAGCGGGAAATTCCTCTCGAGCTTTCCGAGCCATGTCGAACGGCGTCGAATTGGAGCGGACCACCATCAGCACTCCTTCGCACGCCTTGGCCAGAACGCTGGAATCGGATACCGGTATCACCGGTGGTGAATCAATAATGATCCAGTCAAACAGCGGCTCGACACGCTGCAACAAGGCCTTCAGACGGCCATTGCCTACCAGTTCCGCGGCATTTCCGATCTCGCGGCCGCTGGGGATGAAAAACAAATTCTCGAACGGCCCCCGCTGCATGATGGAAAACTCATCGTTTTCTCCCGACAAATATTCGGAGAGACCAGGACTGGAGGCTGTCCCGAGCATTACATGCAGCCGGGGACCACGGAGATCGGCATCGACCAGCAGCACCCGGCGTCCGTGCTGCCGCACTAAAACCTGCGCCAGGTTGGCACACGTGAACGACTTGCCTTCCTTGGGCAATGCGCTGGTTACCAGAATCTTCTTCAGCGTCATCTTTTCGCGGGCGTGGTACAGACGGGAGCGCAGCGTACGAAATTCTTCCGCTCCCCGCGCGCTGTCGTCGCCGTTCACAAACAGCATGGTTGCCGGATCGGGCGTCCATTTCGACTGGGCGCTGCCCGCCAACAGCGCGTCCAGGCTGAAGGGACTGGCAAACACCGGCATACCCGGGCTGTGCAGGCCATTCGCTGGCAGTCCCGTGGGCGCGTCGTCCACAAGTGGATGCTCGGCCACCGGAGTTGCCGAGAAGCCGGGCAGCGTTCCGCCTCCCTGGGTAGCCGCCCGCTCCTGTTCGGCTTTCTTGAGTGCTTCGTGAATTCTGCTCATAATTTCCTTTCGTCGGGGAGGTCTTTTTCTTGCTCTTCCGTCTGCCGCAAACGATCCGCTAAGACGGCTAACGAGCGTAACGCGTCCACCAGGTCGAACTTTCCCGGCCCGGCGCTGGCCGCGGGGGCCGTCATGGCCGCGGACGCATTGTTGTCGCCAAGGTCGAAATCCCGAGCCACCACGTCCACTACGTCCGGCCCAATCACTTTCTGCTGGTCCACAAATGCGCTCACCAGACAGTGCTCGCAGAGCAGGTTGATCACGCGAGGAATCCCGCTGGCGTAGCGGTGAACGTTGGCGATCGCTTCCGGCTCGAAAATCTGCTGCCCGTTGGAGCCCGCAATCCGCAACCGCTGATGCACGTATGCCCGGGTCTCATCCAGGGTCAGCGGGTGAGTCTTGGCCCGCAAGGTGAGCCGCTGACGCAATTGCCGCAGTTGTGGCCGCTTCAACTTCTGCTCCAATTCTGGCTGGCCGACCAGAACAATCTGCAGAAGCTTCTCCGTGAAGGTCTCCAGATTGGTGAGCATGCGGATCTCTTCCAGCACTTCATCGGAAAGGTTCTGAGCCTCGTCAACAATGAGCACCGCCGTCTCCCCGGCCCGGTAGCGGTCCAGCAGCCAGTTGTAAAGCCGCAGCAGGATCTGACTCTTGGCCTTCGAATCGCAGGGAATTCCGAAGTCCGCCATCATGTAATCCAGAAACTGCGGCACGTCCAGGCGTGAATTGAAAATGAAGGCCGTGGCCACTTGCTGCAGACGCAACCATTCCAGCAGCTTGTTAATCAGCGTGGTCTTCCCCGTACCGACTTCGCCGGTGAGCAACACAAAGCCCTTACGGCTCTGGATGCCATAGGTCAGGCACGCCAGCGCCTCCTCCGTATGCCGCGTCAGGAACAGATAGCGCGGGTCAGGATTCACATTGAAAGGATTTGCCCGCAGCCCGTAGAACTCTTTGTACATGGTCTTCGCCTAGACTCCGACGCTTTCCCGGTGTTCGTCCGGCTTCTTCTTCGTCCAGAACTTGCCCTTGCCATTCTGACTTCCTTCGCTGAATCGATTTGTCGCGCATCTCCATCCACAATGCAATTCCCAAGCCGAGGCCCAGGCCTGCGCCCAGCCCGCCCCCAGCAAACATCAGGCGGTTCGGGAAGGTTGGAGTATCGGGCAGGTTAGCGGGGTTCAGCAGGCGCATCTGTTCGCCTTGTTGCTGCTGTTCCATTTTGAGGGCAAAATCGGACTTGCTCTTGTTTGCCAGCAGGTCCTGATAATTCTTCTGGGCGTTGTCGTAGTCGCGCGCCATCTGCTTATACTGTTCCTCGATAGCTGGACTTAGCGATACGCGTCCCTGGTAAACCTGGATTTCCTGTTGCAGTCTTTTCTGGTCGCGTGTGGCCGCCGTAATCAGATCGCCGTACTGGTGCACCTGCAGCCGCAACTGCCGGATCTCAGGCGGCTCCGACGACGAGGCTTTCTCCGCCGGGTCGCTGGCTTGCGGAGACGCGGTGTTCGCTTCCGCCAGTTTTTTCTTCACTCCGGCAATGTCCGCCTTCGCTTTGATTACGTCCGGATGATCCTCGGTATAGCGCGCCTCCAACTGTACGAGTTGTGATTGCAAGTCGGCCAACTGCTTCTGCAGCGTCTCCGGATTGTTCGAAGTCTGCGCCGATCGCCAAGCCGACAACTGCTGCGCCAGAAGCGACTCGGTGTAGGATTTGTCCTGTACCGCCCGGTTGAGAGTTTGGGTATTCGCTTCGAGTTGGGAGTTCAATCCCATCAGGATCTTGAGATTGTTCTCCTCGTCTCCGGGGAGCTGTCCCACGTACTGCTTCTTAAACGCCGCCAGCTTGGAATCCATGTCGTCCAGGGTATGTTTGGCATCCTCCAAGCCTTTGCTCAACAGGTCGGTTGTACCCCGCGCAACGTCCTGGCGAGATTTCAGGTTCTCTTCCAGCAGGAGCGAGGTCAATTCGTTGCACAGCTGCTGCGCTTCCCGCGGGTTGCGCGCCGTGTAGTTGACGTAGAAACCGGGCACCGGGCTGCTCTGACCCGCGCCCTTTTTCTTGGTACCGCCGCCGATCTGGGAAAGATCGGTAACCACAGGCTCGACTGCCATGTTCAACCGGATGGCGTCGACCATTTCATCCACATTTTGACCGCTCCGCACCATACCGAGCCGCTCCAGCATCGGCTGCAAGCGGCTCTGGCTGAGCACCTGCTGCTGCAGAGTGGCGATACGCGCCGTCAGGTCTTCGGTTACAACCGGCTGCACCATGCTCTCCGGGATTTTTTGGCCCTCCACCATCACCAGCGCCTGCGAAGTGTATTTGGGAGCAAAGGCATAGGAAATCAGCCATCCCGCCAGTGGCGCCAGCAGCGCCGGGATCAGGATCACCTTCGCTCGCCGGCGCAGCATCGCCAGGTAGTCATCCATCGTCAATTCGCGATTTTCAATCATCCTCGTATCCGTTCCGGCCGCTGTTCATCGTTCGTCAGCGGCCTTGAGATCAGTCGATTCGGATGGGGCGGGGCGTCCAATCCAATCCGAAAGTAGCAACATGCCGCTGGGAAATCCGGCTGCAAGAGGAGAGTCCGTGACAGAATGAGTTATCAAAATAGAGCTCATTAAACTGATAGCTGCCGAACACGCCAAAGTTGCGTCCGAGCGACCGCCGGGCGCCTAAGCCGGCGAAACCAAAGCCATAACTGTTTGCATTGACACCTGAGGCGGCAGGCTGTATCCGACTGTTGTGCGAATATCCCACGTCTGCAAAACCGCTCCAGACCCGGGTGATCGGACGGTTTGCCAGATCCAGGCTGGTTTTTGGGAAGCGGTAACGGAGCGAGGCCCGTCCAGCCACCGACAATCGATCGGTTTTTACTGGGCCGAAAGCCGTAAAGTTCGTGAGCGAAGTGATCTGCGGCCCCGCCGCCATCAGAAAGTCCATCCGTCCGGTGATCCGGTGTCCGTACATTACTTGCACGACCTGCGTATGGAAGGAAGTGCCAGCACCGGCCGTTGGGGAAAATCGAAACCCCTGGTAGCCGTATACTAATGCGATTTGGTCGTGGGGCGTAAGAGTACGGTTGTACCCTGCCTGGACCGACACTTGAGAACTGCCCAGGTATGCGATGCCCTGCGCATCTTTTCCTGTGAAGTGCATAAAACCGTACCCGCCGGTAAGCGTGAACGCAGACTTAGGCGACAGGCTCTGCGAAATCTCGGCCGCACTCAGGTTCATGATGCGTGGAACTTGTCCCAGCGACCCGAATGCTCCGCCTCCCAGGAAGCCACCGCCAAGCAGGTTCTCCTGCGAACCCAGGGAACCGTAGGCGAATCCGAAGTTCCCCTCGGGCAGATAACTGAAATTGTCACGCAGGGACAATTGACCACGCTTCCACTTGATCTTCTGGTTCAGATTAAGTGCCTGGATTAACTTGGCGCCGAGACCCCGAGCGTCGTAGTAGCCCACACCCCCGACGTAATCCAGAGCAAGGTCATAGTTACTCCACAGACGTTCCAGAGTCAGGCTCCCGAACCCGCGCGTGATCGAGCGCACCGATGATCCTCCCAGGGCATCGCTCACATTGGAATCCACCGACTCCGTGACGTGTACCCCCGGTTGCAGGTAACTCAACGGCGCAGCGTGCGGTTCGAGGCCGGGAAGATCCAATCCTGAGAGGGGCGGATTTTCAGTAACAGGCAGTGGAGGGTTTTCCTGGCCGTAGGCGGGCACGGGCGGGGTGCCGGGCTCTTGCGGGTTAGTGTCGGCACTGGCTCCCGTAGCCGCAGGTGTAGACGTATCCTGACCCCAGGCGGCGCTCAGTGCGACCGCCAGCACCACCAGCATACCGATGTTATAGCGTTTGCTCATCACGGTTCCCTAGGGGACCACCACCGTATCGCCCGGCTTCAACATGATGTTTTGCTCGGGATGGTTGCCCTTGACTACTTCCTTGTAGTTAAACGGCAGCTTCACCTGCTTGCCATTCTCGGTGCGCAGCAGGTAAATGTTCTTCACATTCGCGAACTGGGTAAAGCCCGCGCTCGAAAGCACCTGCAGCATGGTCATATTCGGCAGCAGAGGCATCGCTCCCGTATGCGTCACTTCGCCGGTGACGAAGATTCGCCGGCTGTTCATTGCGGTCACCACCACGGTTACGCGCGGATCGGCAATGTATTTCTTCAGCTTTTCCGTGATCGAGGCTCCCAATTGAAGAGGCGTTAAACCGGCCGCCGGAACATCATTGAGTAACGGCAAAGAGATCTTGCCATCCGGACGCACTGGCAACGTAGCGGTGAGGTCGGGCTCTTTCCACACCGAGATGTGAAGCGTGTCATCGGCGCCGATAACATAATCGGCACTGGACGCCGCCGCAGCCCCTGTCTGCACGGCTTCGGGCTTCTCCTTGTTGGCCGAGTTGGCCGAGCTATTGGCCTGCGCCAGCATTCCCGACGCGAGAGCTGCGGTCAATAACAGCTGCACTGCGAACTTGGTCACTTTCTTCATACTTTCTCCGGGGAGCTAGGAAGCTCCGTATTCGCTGCATCCAATCTGTTTCAGCTTGTACAGCAGGGCCTTATAGCTGATCTGCAACTCTTCGGCGGCGCGGCGACGGTTCCACCGCGTCCGCGTCAATACCTTCAGGATCAATTCTTTTTCCACTGCTCGGGAAGCAGCCCTCGCGGCCTGCTTCAGCGAAACGCGGCCTCCATTGCCTCCATGGTCTGGCTTAGGCAAGAGCGCACGCAGCCCGGCCATGGCGATGGTCTCGTCCCCCAGCGCCACCAGCGCCTTCGCTGCATCCTCAAGCTCGCGCAAGTTTCCCGGCCAGGAATAGTCTTGGAACAATTGTTGCGTCTCTGCACTCAGACTAGGGACCGGGCGTCGGAAATCTCGCGCCCACTTTCGCAAGAAATGATCCATCAGGAAAGGAATATCTTCCTTGCGCTGGCGCAACGGAGGCAGATGTAGACAAACACTGCTGATGCGGTAGTAGAAATCCTCGCGCAAGCGGCCCGCTTTCACTTCCACTTCAAGATCTCTCGCACTGCCGCAGACCAGCCGTGCCCGGTCGGCAGGCATGGGACCGTTGTCCCCTGTCCTCGGCAAAGCCCGCAGAAGCTGTGCCTGACAATCCAAACTCAAGTCGGCCAGCTCTTCAAGAAAAACGGTTCCCCCGTTCAACCATGTTTCGCCTTTTCCGGTCAACGTTTCGCCCTTCCCGGTAGACAGATCCTCAGGCATCAGCGCGCCGCAAGTAAGAGCTCGGAAGGGCTGCGCCTTCCGCCGGGACATCTCGTGGATGCGTTGAGCCGTAGCCTGCTTGCCGGCGCCACGCTCGGCCAGAACCAGCACCGGTACGTCGCTTTGCGCCAGCTCCCGAATAATCTCGTCAACGGCGCGCATGGTCGGGCCAACACCCTCCACGAAAGTGGGTGCTCCCTGTTCCGCACGCGAATCTGTGCTGTTCGCCTTGTCGAGATCAGGCAAAATATTGCCCATCTTTCCCTCTGCGGGCTTGAAGAAATGTTGCAATGGTCCAGCGCCCCAAGGCTGGTTGCTGCACGATTACTGCCACACAGATCCACTCCTGGACGATGCGTAAATCTCACAGACCATTTAGTTTCAATAGCTTAAAGGTTAAAATGAGGGCGTCGGGGGAACGGCCTCGACATTAGAGGCATAGTATCACGGGACAAGTGGGAAAAGTTTTTCTCAGTCTGGACACGTCGTTCCCTCCCTCGAGCTGTCCCGCGTACCCGCAATTTACGCCCGCATACGAGCATGGACGAGCGCGGCTGTTGCTGAGTAATGGCCCACGTACCCTCTATCACCTCTATCACCTCAGTTTGCGTTGCAGAATGCTGGCGGTTTCGCTTATCCTCAAGATCTCCCCCAAGGCAAATGAAGCCTCTCCATTGAGCCAACTGGTGCAAACCGAGTTTCCGCCCACACGACCAACCTCTACTCTGTTTAGGGCAACTCCTTTTTGGCAAATTGCCATTCTGGCGGGCCTATCGTTGTGGCTCTACGCCCCAACCATCGTTCACCTTGTGAGCCAGTGGTGGCACGATCCAAACTTCTCTCACGGATTCTTCGTCCCGGTATTTGCCGCATTCGTGATCTGGCAGGAGCGCGCGCGGCTGGCTCTCCTGAAGCCGCAGCCTTCCTGGTTTGGCCTGCTGGTGCTGGCCCTGGCGCTGTGCGTTTTGATCGTCGGTCAGATGGGAGCCGAGCTTTTCCTGGCTCGCTTTTCGCTGTTGCTGTTACTGACTGGCATGATTGTGCTCTTTTGGGGATGGCGTTTATTTCAGGCTCTGCTGTTCCCCCTGGCCTTTCTGTTGCTCATGATTCCCATCCCCAGCATCGTTTTTAACCAGATTACGTTCCCGCTGCAAATATTAGCTTCGAAAGTGGCTGCCGGCATTCTCCCGATTCTGAACGTCCCCATTTTGCGCGAAGGTAATGTCATCAACTTGCCGGTCATGGCACTGGAAGTGGCCGAGGCCTGCAGCGGTATCCGTTCGCTCATGTCGCTGGTAACGCTTGCCATCATCTACGGCTACCTGATGGAAAAGCGGGTAGCGATGCGCTGGGTGCTGGTACTGTCCGCGATTCCGATCTCTGTCGCCGCCAATAGCGTGCGCATCATCGGGACCGGGTTGCTGGTGCAGTACTGGGATCCTGACAAGGCCCAGGGCTTTTTCCACACCTTCTCGGGCTGGCTGATCTTCGTGGTCTCGTTGATCATGCTCTACTTTCTTCACGCACTGTTGCGAGCCATCTGGCGCGATCGGGAGGCGAACTCAAAATGACTTCGAGCGTGCGCTTCATCCTTGCCGTAGTTCTGATCGCTGCCACAGCCATTTTCTTGCAGGCGCGCGGGCGTAACGAAGTTTTTCCGTCTCGCCTTCCTCTGAAGTCTTTTCCCTTGCAGCTCGACGAATGGACCGGCACCGACGTTCCCATGGAGAAGGATGTCCTCGATGTGCTCGGGCCGGGCGACTTTCTTTTGCGGATTTATCAGAACCAGGCAAAACAGGACCCCTACGTGGATCTCTTCATCGCCTATTTCCGCAGCCAGCGCGCCGGCGACACCATCCACTCGCCCAAGAACTGCTTGCCCGGAGCAGGTTGGACTCCGGTAGAGTCCAGTCACATCACGCTTTCGTTGCCCGGGCACGGACCATTTCCGGCCAGCCGCTACATCATTGCCAAGGGTGACGCGCGCCAGTTGGTCCTCTACTGGTATTGGGCCCATGACCGCGGCGTTGCCAGCGAATATTGGGCAAAGTTCTACCTGGTGACGGACTCCGTGCGGATGAACCGCAGCGACGGAGCCTTGGTGCGCATTACCACCGCAATGTATCCCGGCGAATCCACCGACGCCGCCCAACAACGCGTCCTCCCATTTGCCGGCAATGTCGTTCCGTTGCTGAACAACTACATTCCACGCTGACCACACGCGGCAAGGTCTTAATTCGGGATGAGATGCGGGGTAAGACCTTAGGATGAGATTCGGCTGAGATTTGGGTTTCGACAGTGACGCCAGTAACTTATGTTCGCAGGTTCCCATGGCTTATCATGAGATGGTTCTGCGGCTGAAGATCCGTCAACGCTCCCCGAACTTGCAATTGGAGAACTCACCATGAGTCGTACCTCTGCGCTCCGGCTAGTACTTGTCTGCTCATCGATAGCGACGATCGCGACGCTATTCACCGGCTGCTCGCGCGATCCGAACGTGCGCAAACAAAAATATTTCGAGAGTGGCACGCGTTACTTCGACAAGGGCAAATATCGCGAGGCTGCGATTCAGTATTCCAATGCGCTGCAGGTGGATTCCCGGTTCGCGCAAGCTCACTACCAGCTGGGCGAAACCTACCTCAAGCTCCACGATTGGAATCGCGCGTTCCAGGAACTGTCACGGTCGGTCGAACTGGCTCCCGACAATTATCCGGCTCAGGCGGATCTGGCCAACCTGCTGATCTCTACGCGGAACTGGAAGCAGGCCCAGCCCTACCTCGATGTCCTGCGTAATAAACAGCCGAATAGCCCACAAACCTTTGAAGCTTGGGCCAACTATTACTCCGCCCAGGATAACCTCGCCGCGGCCATGCAGGAGATGCAAAAGGGGATCGCAGCCGATCCCGTCCGTTCCGAGTCGTACCTGAACCTGGCTCTGCTCCAGCTCCGCTCGAACTTGCCCGCCCAGGCCGAAGTCAATTTTAAGAAAGCTGCGGATCTCGGACCCAAGGCGATGAATGCTCAGTTAGCGCTCGGCGGCTTCTACCAGTCGCAAAACCGTTTGGGAGAAGCTGAACAACAGCTCAAGCATGCCATCGATGTGGATCCGAAGGATCCTGCCCCCCGTGCCGCTCTGGTTCGACTCATGATGACAGAGGGCAAGAAAGCAGAGATCGAGAATTTTTTGCGGCAGACCAAGAACGATCTCGCTGATGACTCAGAAGGCTACCGAATGCTGGGTGACTTCTACTACGCGGGCGGCGATCTGGACAAAGCTACGGCGGAGTACGGCTCGCTGTACAGCGCACATCCCCGCGACATGCAGGTCAAAAAGAACTATGTTCAACTGCTGATTCTGAAGAATGGTCTGGACGAAGCGGCCAAGCTCAACGGTGAAATTCTCAAGGCAAATCCGCGCGACGTCGAGGCTCTGGTTTATCTCGGCCAGATTCAAATCCGCCGCGGCGATGCCAACGGAGCGGCCGATTCGCTCCAGAGCGCTCTCAAGAATGATCCCGATAACGCAGTCGCCCATTACCAGTTAGGCGTTGCTTTCGACCAGCAGCACAACGAGGCGCGTGCCGAGTCTGAATGGCGCGAAGCCATCCGTTTGCGGCCGGACCTGACCGATGCCCAGCGCGCTTTAGCCAGCGTCGAGTTGCGACGCGGCGACCTGGATGCCCTGATGCAGACCGCCCAACAGATCATTACCACGCAGCCTTACTCGGCCGATGGCTTCATGCTGCGCGCGGTCGCGGAGATCAACGGCCGGAAATACAATGACGCCGAGCAGGATCTGCACAAGGCAATGGAAGTGGCTCCGGCAAGTGCGGCGCCGTACGTCCAGATGGGGAACATGCATCTGGTGCAGAAGCAATTCAGGGAGGCGGAAAAGTCTTACCAGCAGGCTCTCGATAAAGATCCCTCGTCGAGTGACGGCCTTAGCGGCCTGCTGAACACGTACTTTGCCGAAAAGCAGCCAGACAAGGCTGTCGCTGCGGCGAACGCGCAGCTCGCCAAATCGCCAAACAGCAGCGCTTTTTACGATCTGCTGGGAACCGCGCTATTCAACGGGAAAAAAGATTTAAAGGGCGCCGAGGCTGCCTTGCGCAAAGCGGTGGAGCTCGACAAGAACAACTCGGACGCGCTGGTGAAACTGGGCAAAGTACAAATCACGGAGGGCGAGGCGGATCAAGCCCTGGCCACCTATCAGCAGTCGATCAAGGATAATCCGCGCGAGATTTCGTTCTACATTCTTGCCGGCGAGCTCTACGAATCGCAGAACAAATGGGACAACGCCAAGGCCATGTATCAGCAGGCCTTGAACATTGAACCGAACCATCCCCTGGCGTCAAACAATATGGCCTACGTGATCCTGCAGCAGGGAAGCAACGTCGACCCCGCCCTGGCCATGGCACAAACCGCGCGCCGCGGCATGCCCGACTCGCCGAATGTGGCGGATACTCTGGGCTGGGCCTATTTCCACAAAGGCGTCTACAACTCCGCCATCGACCTGTTCCAGGAAGCACTCCGCATGAACGAGAAACGAGGCGGCGCTGAGGACGCTACCATCCACTACCATCTGGGTCTGGCCTATCGGAAAGCCAATCAGCCCGCTCTGGCTCGTCAGCAACTGGAACGCGTGTTGAAGATCAACCCCAACTACGCGGACGCCGCCGAGGTACGCAAAGCACTGTCGGAGCTTCGCGGCTAAGCGAGACGGAAAGACCTCAGGCGGGTGCCAGGGAAGAGAGACAGGCTCTCATCTCCCAACGACCGAAGAACTGGCCTCCTAACTGTTTTGAAAGGGCACGACTTCCAGCCGCTGCGGAAAAACCCCGGCTTTGGGTGGCGCAGCGCCCTTCGGCTGCGCTCAGAGCCTGCCCTGAGCTTGTCGAAGGGGCAGGTTTTTCAGCGCTGCGACAAGGCCCCGTGTTCGACCGGGGATCAGCCCCTGGGGTTGCGGAAAAACTCCGATTCGTATCAGGGCACGGCTTCAGCCGTGCCGCCACCGGTTCGTATCAGGGCACGGCTTTCAGTTCTAGAGCCTGCCCTGAGCGAAGTCGAAGGGTGCCGCCATCAGTCATTAAAACACGGGCTTTAGCCCCTGAGGGTGCTAGTTGGCCGTCAAGTTCACCTGATCCAGCCAGACGTTGTAGGGCTGCTGCGCAAAATTTCCGTCCATCTGGAACGCCGTATCGATATCTTCCAGCGTCCAGTTTGGCTGGGCCTGATAGTACGTATCAATGGTGTACGTCTGATCGCCGACGGTAAGACTTATGTAGTGCACCTGGTTCCCTACCCGTTCGACGTTCCATACCAGGTGAATCCATGTTGCCGCAGGAAACGGTTTACAGTCGATTGAAGTCGGCTTCCATCCGTTGATGTCATCCCATATGTCCCATTTGCCGGAACCATTGAAATTACACTCCGAGCCCCACACCCAGCGGGTTCCGCCAAAGGTTTGGTTGAGATCGAATTCCAGCGCCTGCGCAGCTCCAGGTGTGTCGATATAGAAATACAGGTCATAGCTGAAATGACTGACGTTATCCCCGCCTCCGATGGGGTTGTAGTAGATCATATTCGAATAGGGAGTCGGACCGCCCATGGTGAACTTCGCCGATTTTCCGTCCATCGACGGAGTGGTCTGGCCTTCCGTCATGGTTGAGACGGCAGTGCCGAGACCAGCGGCACAGATCTGTCCGTCGCGTCCGGAGCCGGGCGGGAACGTCGCGGAACACGACAGCCATCCCGGCATGTTCTGGATCCCGCTGACCGTGGTTTGGGCTTGCGAAGAAACGGTGATCTGCAACGGGGTCGCCGAAATGTAACCCTGATTGTCCTCCGCCATCACTTCCAGAGTGTGCTTGCCCGGAGACATCCAGATCATCGTGTTGATGGAATTCGAGAAGGTGAAGTACACCGCAAGTTGATCCACGTAGACCCGCATGAAGAAAATCGGATTCTTCGGGTTCGCTGAAGCCACAACCGTGGCCGGCGAGGTCACGGTGGCGCCATCCGATGGGCTGGAAATGATCAGAGGGAAATCATTCGAAGCTGTCGGCGGAGGCACTTGCGCAGGCGGAGCGGGCAGCGGGCTCGTCTGCGGAGACCATGTGATTGGGACAGGCGGCGTCGACGGAACAGTAGGCGGTGGCGGATTGCCGGGTGGGGGTGAAGGAGTTGTCGTGGTTGTCGTTTTCGGCGCACTGTTGCCACAGCCTGCAAGCACCAGACTGGCTGCAAGCAACACCAGGAGAAGCAAGAAACTGCTTAAACGATAAAGACGAACCCGAATCAATGGAAAAGAAGAACCCGAAGAAATACAGACACTCATTCCCGACCCTCCCAAGGCTGGAAAATTTCCGTTTAGGGAACTCCAGCGGTTGCGAGCGGGCAAGGCTGGTCAACACAAAACGCACAACCACCGCGAGGCGCTTTGCAGGTTATCTCCGAAGAGGGATATGCCGGACAATACGGCGACTACCGTAGAGCGGATCTATTCCCCGATATCATATGGGCTGCCGAAATGTCGGCACCTTGCCGAACGCGCCTACCAAAAACCGTATCTTGCAATGCCTGTATAGCTACAAGAAAATAGTTAGCGGTAAGTCGATTTAGGAGAGTCTGGAAGATCGGGCGGCCTTGGGAGTCCCCGGGTTCCATAACGTCGCACCACGGGGCTGCAATGGCCCCTGGCGATGATTGGGTGCGTGTATGCGGACACCTGGCGCCGCTCAAATAGTCTTCGGAAAGGTCACGGCTGGCAATAGCTTATAGTTTTCAAGGACTTACACGCAGGCTCAACGACTTGCACGAGGACTTAATCCCTTTGAGCGGCGAAATCCGTCCGCGGATTGCGGATTTAGGGCACAGTTGAGAATGACGCGATGGCGAACGGCTTGTGCGGTTTACGAGGTTTCAGTCGGCGGCGATTTCCTGCTTGGGTGCGGGCTCAGCCGGTACATGCTTGACAGCGCGATTCGACGGTAGCCCCGCATCACGAATCTTATAGAGCAGCGCGCGGTAGCTGATGCTGAGTGCCCGGGCTGCACGCTTGCGGTTCCAGTGATGGGTCTGCAGCACTTTCAGAATAACTTTCCGCTCCAGTTCGCGTACTGCCTGCCGGGTCAGCTTCTTCAATGAAATCTGGCCATCGACTGGAATGTCAGCGTCAAAAAAACTATGCTCGCGCGGAGTAAGGTCGCTGGCGATCACGTCTTCGTTGCCCAGAATCACATAGCGCTTGATCAGGTTTTCGAGTTCGCGCACATTTCCGGGCCAGTGATATTTTCCCAACACTGCCATCAATTCCGAAGACAGAGGTTTCGCGCGGCAGTTGTATTTCCGGTTGTGATACTCCAGGAAGTAGCTCACCAGGTCAGGAATGTCGGCGGCGCGTTCGCGCAACGGCGGCATGTAAAGGTTCACGACGTTGATGCGGTAAAACAAATCTGCGCGGAACGTGCCGTTCTCGATCTCTTGTTCCAGTTTGCGGTTGGTCGCGCAGACTACACGGACTTCAACTTTCTTGTCCTCTTGCGCGCCGATCCGGCAAAACTGTCCGTCTTGCAGCAACTGCAGAAGTTTCGACTGCAAGGCCAGATCGAGTTCGGAAATCTCATCCAAAAAGAGCGTGCCGCGGTGTGCCATCTCCACGCGGCCCGGCTTCATGCCGTAGGCCCCCGTGAAAGCCCCTTTTTCATATCCGAACAACTCGCTTTCGAGCAACGTACCCGGAATGGCGGGACAATTCACCTTGACCCAGGGACCATCGCTCCACGGCGAGGATGCATGAATCATGCGAGCGATGATGTCTTTGCCCGTTCCACTCTCTCCCTGGATGAGAACCGGAACGTTGGCCCCGGCTAACTTAGTCAGGCGTTGCCGGACAGCCTGCATGACCTCCGTGCGGCCGAAAATCACGGCCTCCGGCGGAAATTCCCCCAGAGGTTGGACCAATGAATTAACTCTAACTGTTGTTGTCATGACAAACTTAATATCGGTGAGCGTGTGAGGGGAGGCCTGCACCTGACTGTGCACCCAGACAGCCAAATATCCGAGAACTCTCCGGGGATTCCCTTACTCTAGCCTATCCTCTTGATGGGTAGCAACTTACCAAAGATTTGGCAGAAGGTAAACTGGTAATCTAGGCGGGGACGCTCAGGCGCAAAAGGTCTCCGAGTAATGGGAAAACATTTTCACTTTGCAGAAACAAGTTTCCGCTGCCGAGTTCCGTTGGCCGAGGCCGAGTTCAACAGGGGCCTGGAAAACTTCAGAGCTAGAAGGTGGTAACCCTCAGCGTGTGTCGTTCGCAATGCCTTGGCGCGAAGGTTCCGCGACGCTGCGGGTAAAGAAGCTAAGGCTGCCAGCGGAGCGCTCGGGATCTCAAGCAGGATCTGTGCCGAGGACGGAAGGACACGCCTGACGGCGACCAGCATTCCTCCAGCGCTGACATTGAGGGCAGTAGCGAACTCAAGCAATTCCTTGCCCTTGTCGTCACGACTCCTTACAAAAACGGGAATTGCCAGTGGGAGTCGGGTCCACTTTCGCTGCTCGCCTCCCGCTCTCCTCACCTTCACTCAGACCCCTCCCAAAGGTTTTAATCCAAAGTATCAAGCACCTTGTGGGCCAAATCTCGGTACGAAAGGGGGACGACTACACGAAGCCGGACCAACACGCCGTGTGCTGTCCCCCCAAACCCGCAACAACACACCCAATTACGGGTGGTTTGTTCGTTTTCCATTCACTACGCAAGGATTGAACCGCTATAGATCAAAATACTTGAAAGTGCAGAGTTTTGCTACACTTGGGTAATTCGCGTGCATTTTTCGTTGACAACAAAAAAGCCGTAGCTTACGATTTTAATCGGGTTCTTCCTGACGAATTGAGTACGGACTTCCTCTCCCCGTCGAACATCCGGTTCCCGAATGACTACCGCGCATAAGAATACGTGTGTTTCCGACTCTCTGACGGGGAATCCAGGCCAGGAAGCCGGCCTTGCCTCAGCCACTCGACCCGACGTGGACCTGCCTGGGTCCGACAATCTGGTGCAAGAATATGCTGAGCTACAGGAGCGTTTCCAACGCACCACGAACGCGTTAGCCTCAGCTGCGCATGACCTGAAGACACCTCTTTCGATCCTGAACGGTTATATCGAACTGCTACAGAGTGAAAAGCTCGGGGCGCTCAGCGAGCGCCAGCGCGAGGTGGTGCGCGACATGCAGTCCAGCGGCAAACGGCTGCAGCAGTTCATCCTGGACTTTCTCACCTATAGCGTGCTCGAAACCGGCGGCCTGCGGATGCAATTCGAGCCGGGAAACATCAACGAGTGCCTCTCCGAAGTCTGCAAGCTCTGGTCGAACCGTTTCCAGGAGAGGGGCCTGGCTCTTTATTTTCTGGCCAATGATAAGTTGCCGGTTTTTCCGTTCGATTCGCCTAAACTGGAGCGTGTGATTTCGAATCTTCTGGAGAACTCTTTCAAGTTCACCCCGCAGGGCGGAACGGTCTGGCTGCACGCCGAGCCTCACATGTGGGACCGCAGGACCACCAGTAAACCTGTGACCGCGGGCGAGCGCCGGCGTCAGGAGTTGTCACAACCCAATTCGGTGAAGGTCAGCGTGTCCGATACCGGACCAGGAATATCGGCGGAATTCCCCCTCGAAGTTTTTGACGATTTTTTTCGCCTTCCTTCCAATCTGAGTCAGGAAGGAATGGGGCTGGGACTCGCGATCGCACGCCGCCTGGTGCATGGCATGGGCGGAAAGATCTGGGTTGAGAGCGATCCGGGAGCAGGCTGCAAGTTCTCTTTCCTGATCCCCTACAAGCCGCCCGTCACCAGTACAAGCAAGGGAAAGAATCAAGGAAAGAACCAATGAGCGAACCTGCCAAGATTTTGCTGGTGGACGACGAACCCGGAATGCTCCGGTACATTCGAACTCTGCTGGAAGTCGACGATTACAAAGTTGAAACCGCTACGACCGGTGAAGAAGCTTTGCAGCTCGTAGAAAAAGGATTGGAGCCCGACCTGATTCTGCTCGACGTGCTCATGCCCGGTATCGACGGCCTGGAAACCCTTGAGCGCCTGCGCCAGATGAAGCCCGGCGCGAAAGTCGTAATGCTTTCCT
>WNFN01223447.1_pt1 | contig 16651 bp, 12 predicted proteins | sample 5400161 | NCBI WGS metagenome assembly WNFN01 (sample SAMN13153353, study PRJNA577476) | soil metagenome | isolation source: 80 cm saprolite on Douglas fir-dominated hillslope | place: USA:California | collected 2013-09-17
CGACGATCACGATCGAGAACACGACGCCCACGACCGTGATGATGGCCGCGGCGATCGCGGTCAGGATCTGCCGCGCGGCGTCGGCCGACCCGCTGATCGGCCACCCGGGCACCCGGAATACCCCGTCATAGGCGGCGCGGTCCAGCGCGTAGGTGCCGGCGAACAGCAGCGCGGCGATGAGGATCTCGACCGCGGGAACCAGCCACAGGTTGGTGCGCAGCACCTCACGGCGCCACTCTGAGCCACGCGAGAGCCTGCGGATCACCGGGAAGGCCCCTGGCGATAGCGGATGGAACACATGGCGAGCCCTCCCCAGGGACGCAAGCTAACGCCGACCAGGCTTCCCGGCTCACCGCAATTGATTCTAGCGCGTTGCATACGGGTACCAGCCCGGCGGGCGGGCCCGCGTAGTGAAGGGGGAAGGGGAGGTGGGTGGGGGCCGTGCCCAGGCGGTCGTCAGCCGACGCACGCGGGGCCGAGCAGCTGCTTCAGGTCGGCCAGCAGCGACGGCGACGGCCGGACCCGGAGCTTGTCATCCAGCCTCACCACCCTGGCGCGGGAGCCGGTCAGCAGCTTCAGGTGCACCTCGGTCGCCCCGGGGTGGGTGCGCAGCACCTCCCTGAACCGCTCGATCACCGGCGGCACGCACCGCGCCTCCATGATCGACACCACGAAAGGGCCCTGATCGCCCGCGGACAGCTCGGGGGCGCTCACCTCCATCGCGACCAGCTTGGGCACCTCCTCGCGCCGGTCCAGCCGCCCCTTCACCAGCACGATCGCGTCGTCGATGACCATGGTCATGCAGGTCTGGTAGGTGGCCGGGAAGAACAGCACCTCGATCGCGCCCTCAAGATCCTCCAGCGTGGCCGCCGCCCAGGCCGCTCCCTGCTTGGTGACCTTGCGCTGCACGCCGGACAGGATCCCGCCGACCGTGACCGGCTGGCCGTCACCACGGTCAGGCCGATGGCCGCGTTCTGCATCTTCCTCGGCGGAGCCGATGAGCTGCCCGATCGAGCAGTCGGTCGCCGCACCCATCACGTGCTCCAGGCCGAGCAGAGGGTGATCGGAGACGTACAGGCCGAGCATCTCGCGCTCGAAGCCGAGCAGGGTGCGCTTGTCCCACTCGCCCTCGGGCACCGGCACGTCGAATACGGCCGCCGCGGCCTCGGTGTCGTCGTCGAACAGGGAGAACTGGCCGTTCAGCTCGTTGCGCTTGGAGTCGATCACGTTGTCAATGGCCTGCTCGTGGATGAGCAGCAGGCCCTTGCGCGGGTGGCCGAACGAGTCGAAGGCACCCGCCTTGATCAGCGATTCGATCACCCGCTTGTTGCACACGTTCACCGGCACCTTGCGCAGGAAGTCGGCGAAGCTCTCGAACGCGCCCTTCGACTTCCGCGCCGCCACGACCGACTCCACCACCGCGGTGCCGACGTTGCGGACAGCGGCCATGCCGAACCTGATGTCCTCGCCGACCGGAGTGAACATCGCCGACGAGGCGTTCACGTCCGGCGGCAGGACCTTGATGCCCATCCGCCGGCACTCGTTCAGGTACAGGGCCGACTTGTCCTTGTCGCCGGCCACCGAGGTCAGCAGGCCGGCCATGTACTCGGCCGGGTAATTGGCCTTGAGGTAGGCCGTCCAGTAGGAGATCAGCGCGTAGCCCGCCGCGTGCGCCTTGTTGAAGGCGTAGCCGGAGAACGGGACCATCACGTCCCAGATGGTCCTGATCGCGGCGTCGGAGTAGCCGTTGGCCTTCATGCCGGCCGCGAACGGCTCGTACTCCTTGTCCAGGATCTCCTTCTTCTTCTTGCCCATGGCGCGCCGCAGCAGGTCGGCGTTGCCCGGGGAGTACCCGGCCAGCCGCTGCGCGGCGAACATCACGTCCTCCTGGTAGACCAGCAGGCCGTAACTGTCGCCCAGGATGTCCTCCAGCGGCTCGGCCAGCTCCGGGTGGATCGGCGTGACCGGCATCCGGCCGATCTTGCGTCGCCGAACTTGTCCGCCCGCATCGCGCGCAGCAGCGCGCGCATCGGGCTGCCGTCCAGCTGGAACACGCCGAGCGTGTCGCCGCGGGCCAGCAGCTCGTAGGTCGGCTTGTCGTCGAGGCCCAGCGTGTCCAGGTCGATCTCGATGCCGCGGTTGTCCGCGATGCCGCGGATGGCGTCGTCGAGCACGGTGAGGTTGCGCAGCCCGAGGAAATCCATCTTGAGCAGGCCGATGTCCTCGCACGCCGGGTAGTCGAACTGCGTGATCACCGCGCCGTCGGCCTCGCGCTTCCACACCGGGATGTGGTCGAGCAGCGGCTCGCTGCTCATGATCACCCCGGCGGCGTGCACGCCCGCCTGCCGGATCAGGCCCTCCAGCCCGCGCGCGGTGTCGATCACCTGCTTGACCTCGGCCTCGGCCTCGTAGAGGGCGCGGATCTCGCCGGCCTCGCCGTACCGCGGGTGATCGGGATCGAACACCCCGGACAGCGGCATGTCCTTGCCGAGCACGGGCGGCGGGAAGGCCTTGGTGATCCGGTCGCCGAGAGAGTAGGGGAAACCGAGCACCCGGGAGGCGTCCTTGACCGCGGCCTTGGCCTTGATCGTGCCGTAGGTGATGATCTGGGCGACCCGGTCGTCACCGTACTTCTCAGTGACATAACGGATGACGTCACCGCGCCGGCGCTCATCGAAGTCGATGTCGACGTCGGGCATGGACACGCGCTCAGGGTTCAGGAACCGCTCGAAGACCAGGCCGTGCGCGATCGGATCCAGGTCGGTGATGCCCATCGCGTAGGAGACGATCGATCCCGCGGCCGAGCCCCGGCCCGGTCCGACCCGGATCCCGTTCCGCTTGGCCCACATGATGAAGTCCGCGACGACCAGGAAGTACGAGCAGAACCCCATCACCTCGATGACGCCGATCTCGTACTCGGCCTGGGCGCGGCGCGCCTCGTCGTACCCGTCGGGGTAGCGGCGATCCATCCCGCGCCAGACTTCCTTGCGGAACCAGCTCGACTCGGTCTCGCCGTCGGGCAGCGGGAACTTCGGCATCAGGTTGGACTTGGTGAACTCGACGTTCGCCCGCTCGGCGATCAGCAGGGTCGCGTCGCACCCGGACTGCCACTCGGCATCCGTGCCGATCGCGCGCATTTCCTCCGGGCTCTTCACGTAGAAGCTGGTGCCCTCGAACCTGAACCGGCCGGGATCCGCGAGGTTCGTGCCGGTCTGCACGCAGAGCAGCGCCTCGTGCGCGGCGGCGTCACCCTCGCGGGCGTAGTGCAGGTCGTTGGTGGCCACATACGGAAGATTCAGGTTGCTGGCGATGCGTCGCAGCCCCGCGGCGGAGCGGCGCTCGACGTCGAGGCCATGATCCATGAGCTCGACGAAGTAGTTCTCCGGCCCGAAGATGTCCCGGTAGGTGGCCGCCGCCTCGAGGGCCAGGCGTTCCTGGCCGAGCCGGAGCCGGGTCTGCACCTCGCCGCCGGGGCAGCCGGTGGTGGCGATGATGCCCTTGGCGCAGGAGGCGAGCAGCTCGCGGTCCATCCGGGGCTTGCGGAAGTAGCCCTCCAGCGAGGCCACCGAGGCCAGCTTGAACAGGTTGTGCATGCCCTCGGTGGTCTCGGCCAGCAGGGTCATGTGGGTGTACGCGCCCGCGCCGGAGACGTCGTCGTCCTTCTGCGCCGGGGTGCCCCACCGGACCGGCTGCTTGTGCCCCCGGTGCTCGGGCGCTACGTACGCCTCGATGCCGATGATCGGCTTGATGCCGGCCGCGCGTGCCTTCGCCCAGAAATCATAGGCGCCGTAGAGATTGCCGTGGTCGGTCATGGCGATCGCCGGCATGCCCGATCTCTCGCACTCGGCGAACAGGTCCTTCAGCCGCGCGGCACCATCCAGCATCGAGTACTCGGTGTGCACGTGCAGGTGAACGAAGCCCGATCCTGGCCGCCCCGTGGCTGCCGCCATGAAGTATCGCCTCCTTCGGGCATGCGTCACGGCGCCCACGACGGGGCGTTCCTGAAACGGGGCCGGGGGAAGTGACCGCCACGTAGCGCCTGCGGAACTGGCCCTTGAGGCCGCCGCGGGCGCACGCGTCGATCCGGCTCATCGAGCCTATCGGAACCCGCCGATACCGCAGACCCGACACACCGGATGCATCGAAGGCCCCGGAATGCCCGGCTCAGACGACCCTGAGCCAGCTACGCCAGGCCGGCCTGCCAGCACGCGCCCAGCCCGGCCGGGCCGTGACTCACGACTCGCCGCGCAGCACGTCCAGCGCGTGCGAGAGGTCGGCCGGGTAGGCGCTGGCGAACTCGACCCGGCGGCCGTCCGCGGGATGGGCGAACCCCAATCGCACCGCGTGCAGCCACTGCCGGGTCAGGCCGAGCCGCGCGGCCAGCACCGGGTCGCCGCCGTACAGCCGGTCGCCGACGCAAGGATGCCGGATCGCGGCCATGTGCACCCGGATCTGGTGGGTGCGCCCGGTCTCCAGGATGATCTCTGTCAGGCTAGCGGCCCGGAACGCCTCGAGGGTGTCGTAATGCGTGACCGAGGGACGCCCTCCGGCGACGACCGCGAACCGGCCATCGCCGGACGGGTGCCGGGCAATCGGCGCGTCCACCGTGCCGCGCAGCGGATCCGGGTGCCCCTGAACCAGGGCATGGTAGATCTTGTCCACCTCCCGGTCCCGGAACGCGCGCTTCAGCGCGCTGTAGGCCCGCTCGCTCTTGGCCAGCACCATGAGCCCTGAGGTGCTGGCGTCCAGCCGGTGCACGACGCCCTGGCGCTCGGCTGCGCCGCCCGTGGCGATCGAGTGGCCGGCGGCCAGCAGGCCCTGCAGCACGGTCGGCCCGTTCCAGCCGGGCGTCGGGTGGGCCGCGACGCCCGGCGGCTTGTCCACGACCACGATGTCGGCATCCTCGTACACCACCAGCAGGCCGGGCACGGGCTCCGGCTCGGGCTGTGGCTGGGCCGGCGGCGGCAGCGTCACGTCCAGCCATTCCCCGGCCGGCACCCGGTCCGACTTGGTAGCCGGCCGCCCGCCCACGAGGACCGAGCCGGCGCCGATCAGCTCGGCCGCCCTGGCCCGGGACAGGCCGAACATCCGGGACAGCGCGGAGTCCAGGCGCTCGCCATCCAGACCGTCCGGAACGGGCACCCGGCGCTGGCCCGGCGGCGTCATCCGCGGCCGCCTCCCGAGGGATGCCCCTGGCGGGGCCGCTCGCGCCGGGGCGGCTCAGGCCCGGGCTGGGGATCGGGGGCCTGCACCTTCCCGTCAAGCTGGTACCCGCGCGCCGCGATCAGGACCATGAGCACGCCGCCGCAGACGATCGCCGAGTCGGCCAGGTTGAACACCGGCCAGTGCGGCAGCTCGATCCAGTCCACGACCCAGCCGCGGAACGGCCCGGGGGAGCGGAAGATCCGGTCGGCCAGGTTCCCCATGGCCCCGCCGAGGAGCAGCCCGAGCGCCACCGCCCACGGCAGGCTGTGGATCCGCCGCGACGTGCGCAGAATGAAGACGATCACCCCGACCGCGATCAGGGTGAACACGACGGTCATCGACGTGCCGATGCTGAACGCGGCGCCTGAGTTCCGTGACTCGCGGAGGGTCAGCAGCCCGCCCAGGAGCCGGATCGGCGGCCGGTCCGACAGCGTCGCCACCACGACTGCCTTCGAGACGATGTCCAGGGCGAGTACTCCCGCCGCGATCGCGAGCAGGATGCCCACCCGCCGCCTGGCAGGCTGCGACGCGACGTGCTCGTCTGGCCGGTCCGGCCCGGCCGCCGCCGGGCCGGTCAGCGGCGCTCCTCGCGCTGCTTGCAGGCCACGCACAAGACCGCGCGCGGGAAGGCCTGCAGCCGCGCCTTGCCGATCGGCTCGCCGCACGATTCGCAGGTGCCGTACGTGCCCGCGTCTATCCTGGCCAGCGCGTGCTCGGTCTGCGCCAGGAGCTCGCGGGCGTTGTGAGTGAGGGCGAGCTCGTGCTCCCGCTCGTAGGTCTTCGCGCCCACGTCGGCCTGATCATCCCCGGCGTCGCCGACCGCGTCGCCGAGCCGGGACGCGATGTCCGACTCGGCCCGCTCGATGTCCGCGCGCAGCTCCTCGGCCTCCGCGGCCAGCTTGTCGCGTACCGTGGCGAGCTCGGCTTCGGTCCAGCGCCGTTCCCCCGGCCGCACCGGAAGCGCGGCAGCGCCTGAACGTGCGGCAGCGGTCATCGAGGTCGCGGCGCTGAGACCCCCGGCGTTCGGGCCGGGGAGGAGGCGCCGCTTCCCTCCCTCCGTATTGTCAGTGCCCTGCGATATTTTCAGCGAGTCGGTGGCGAGAGCCAGGCCGTCGGCGTGCACCACCGCCGCAGGGCACGCGGTGGCAGCGCGGGGAGCCGTCTAGCGCAGTCAGGCACGGCGATGAACCGCGAACCAGCAGCGCAGCCCGCGAGGACTGCGGCTGAAATCCCCGGCCTTCAGGCGGATGGAGGACGTCAATTCCGGCCTCCCTCGGGTGCCACTAGGTAATGATCTTCGTTGCGGGCAGTCACGAGAGGATAAGTGGTTTTGGGGGCCACTGCAAACACGCCCGCCGGCGGCACCGGAAAGACCGGCCGCCGGCCGGCGGGCCGGGTGATGCGAGGGGCGCCCGGCCCGGGTCGGGGCGGCGGGCCTGCGGGCAGCAAAACGGGTACGGGGGGCGGCCGGGCATCGGCTATCCTGGCATACTGCACGGCGCTGATGGGGACAGCTGCCGCTGCGGCGGCCAGGAGCGACCGGGGATGGTGCGAGCCCGGGGATACGTGCAGCGGACCAGATCACCCCGGAGCCGCCGGAAGAACGGCCCCCGCGCCGGCCGCCTGGCCGGCCGAGGCTCAGTAGAACCGGCAGCAGAACGGAACCGAGAGGGTCGCAAACGGGCCGGCAGGCCACGATCGCGGCCAAGGAGGGTGGTACCGCGGGGCCGCCGCCGGCGTGCCTCGTCCCTCCGGCGCAGCCGTGCGAGCGGGCCCGAGCAGGGGTCCGGGGTCGCCCCCGGGCCAGTACCGTCCCGGACCTGATCAGCGCGACAACCCGCGAGAGGTCACCCACCATGCCGCGCCCAGATCCAGATGACCCGAAGCCTCCCGCCGCGCAGCATCAGGCCGCGCAGCAAGAAGCCGCGCAGCGGCCCTACCCCGAACTGCCCGCGGTCGTCGACCTGCCGGCGATCGAGCGGGAGGTGCTGGCCCGCTGGCGGGAGGGCAGGCTCTTTGAGCGGTCCCTGGGGCAGACGGCGGCCGGGGGGCCGTGGACGTTCTACGAGGGCCCGCCGACCGCGAACGGCATGCCGGGCGTGCACCACGTGGAGGCGCGGGTCTTCAAGGATCTGTTCCCCCGCTTCAAGACCATGCAGGGCTTCCACGTGCCGCGCCAGGGCGGCTGGGACTGCCACGGGCTTCCGGTCGAGGTCGCCGTGGAGCAGGAGCTCGGCACGTGGACGCGTTCGAGGCGCTCACCGAGCGGATGGGCTACTGGGTCGACCTGCAGCATGCCTACCGCACCATGGACTCGGACTACATCGAGTCGGTCTGGTGGTCGCTGAAGGTCATCTTCGACCGGGGGCTGCTGATCCAGGACTACCGGATCAGCCCCTACTGCCCCCGCTGCGGGACGCCGCTGTCCGACCACGAGATGGGGCAGCCGGACGTCTACCGGACGGTGTCCGACCCCTCGGTGACCGTCCGCTTCCCGCTGCTTACCCTGCCGGAAACGGCGGATCCCCAGCTCAGCGGCGCCGACCTGCTGGTCTGGACGACCACGCCGTGGACGCTGGTGTCCAACACCGCGGTCGCCGTGCACCCCGACGAAACCTACGTAATCGCCCGCAAGTCCGGCGTCGGCGACCGCGTGGTGGTCGCCGAGTCCCTGTTCGGGCGGGTGCTCGGCGAGGGCTGGCATATTGTCGCCCGGGTCAGGGGTGCCGAGCTCGCCGGGGCCACCTACCAGCCTCCGTTCAGCCTGGTCAGCATTCCCGACGCGCACGTGGTGGTCACCGGCGCCTTCGTGACCACTGAGGACGGGACAGGACTGGTGCACCTGGCCCCGGCTTTCGGCGCGGACGACATGGAAACCGGGCGGGCCCACGGCCTGCCGGTCGTCAACCCGATCCGCGGCGACGGCCACTTCGAGGACAGCGTGCCGCTGGTCGGCGGGATGTTCTTCAAGGACGCCGACGCGACCCTGGTCAACGACCTGGCCGACCGAGGGCTGCTGTTCCGGTCGCAGCTGCACGAGCACAGCTACCCGCACTGCTGGCGGTGCCACACGCCGCTGCTCTACTACGCGCTGCCGTCCTGGTTCATCCGCACCACCGCGATCAAGGAGCAGCTGCTGGCCGAGAACGAGAAGACCAACTGGCAGCCGCCCACGATCAAGCACGGCCGCTACGGCGAGTGGCTGCGAAACAACGTGGACTGGGCGCTGTCGCGGACCAGGTACTGGGGCACCCCGCTGCCGCTGTGGGTGTGCCCGCAGCAGCACGCGACCTGCGTCGGGTCGCTGGCCGAGCTGTCCGAGCTGGCCGACCGCGACCTGACCCGGCTGGACCCGCACCGGCCGTACGTGGACGAGGTGGTGATCACCTGCCGCCAGTGCGGGAGCCAGGCACGCCGGGTGCCGGAGGTGATCGACGCCTGGTACGACTCGGGATCGATGCCGTTCGCGCGGCACGGCGCGCCGCTGCGCAACGAGAACGCGTTCGAGCGCTCGTTCCCGGCCCAGTTCATCTGCGAGGCGATCGACCAGACCCGCGGCTGGTTCTACTCGCTGATGGCGGTCAGCACGCTGGTCTTCGGCCGGTCATCCTACGAGAACGTGGTCTGCCTCGGCCTGGTGATCGACGAGCGCGGCCGCAAGATGAGCAAGCACCTCGGCAACGTCCTGGAGCCGATCCCGCTGATGGATGCTCACGGGGCGGACGCGCTGCGCTGGTTCTTCGCGGCGTCCGGGTCGCCGTGGGCCACCCGCCGGGTGGGGCACGCCACCCTCGAGGAGATCGTGCGCAAGGTGCTGCTGACCTACTGGACCACCGTGTCGTTCCTGGTGCTCTACGCGAACGCCGCTGCCGCACCGGGCGCTGCCGCCGAGGCCGCCGGGGCGCAGCGGTTGCCGGAGGCTCCTGCGGTGGGCGCCCGGCCGGTACTCGACCGGTGGCTGCTGAGCGAGCTGCACGCGCTGGTGCGCGACGTCACGATCGCCCTGGAGGGGTTCGACTCCGCCATGGCGGGCCGCAGGATCGGCGCGTTCATCGACGATCTGTCCAACTGGTACGTCCGCAGGTCCCGGCGCAGGTTCTGGGAGGGCCCGGGTACTGACCGCGGCGCGGCGGCCTTCGCCACCCTGCACGAGTGCCTGGAGACGCTGACCAGGCTGATGGCGCCGGTGACCCCGTTCCTGACCGACTACGTCTGGGGCGTGCTGCGCCCTTCCGGCTCCCCCGACTCGGTGCACCTGGCCTCCTGGCCGACGGCGGACGCCGGCCTGATCGACGAGCGCCTCTCCGCGCAGATGGCGCTGGCCAGGCGAGTGGTAGAACTCGGCCGCTCGGCGCGCGCCGCCGCGGTGGTGCGGGTCCGCCAGCCGCTCGCGCGCGCTCTCGTCGGCGCGGCGGGATTCGCCGGCCTGCCCGACGACCTGAGGGCCCAGATCGCCGAGGAGCTTAACGTCCGCGAGCTTGACACGCTCGCGGCCGTGGCCGAGGGCCTGGTGGACTACACGGTGAAGCCGAGCTACCGCGCGCTCGGCGGGCGCTTCGGCAAGGGGACTCCGGCGGTGGCCGCGGCGATCGAGGCCGCGGACGCCGCGGCGCTGGCGGCGGAGCTGAGCTCGGGAGCCAAGGCCTGGGTCGAGGTGGACGGGGTGCCGGTGAGCCTCGGGCCCGATGACGTCATCGTGACCCAGGTCCCCCGCTCCGGCTGGGCGGTGGCGTCCGGCGGCGGCGAGACGGTGGCGCTAGAGATCGCCATCACCCCGGAGCTGCGCCGGGAGGGCCTCGCCCGCGAGGTCGTCCGGCTGGTGCAGGACGCGCGCAAGAACGACGGCCTGGAGGTCAGCGACCGGATCTCGCTGCGCTGGAGTACCGCGGATCCCGAGCTCGCCGCCGCTCTGACCGAGCACGGGACGATGATCAGCAACGAAGTGCTCGCCGTAGACTACGGGCCCAGGCCCGGCGACGGCACGGATCAGAGCGCGCGCGAGCACGTCGAGGCTGACCTGGGACTCGTGTTCTGGATCCGCCGCGCCGAGCCCGGCGAGTAGCTCTGCTCGCGGGGCTTGCTCCGCGGCGGGGGTCGAAGGGGGGTCAGTCCCCCGGGGTCAGTCCCCGCTAGCTGCGCTGGTCGCCGGCCAGTTCCTGCTCGGGCCGGCAGGCCTTGCAGGGCACGTAGCTGGCCACCTCGGCGGCCTGCAGCGTCATGGCGGCCAAATCCTCGGAACCGAGGAAGCGGATCAGGATGCACTCGCTGCGGTGATATCTGGAGATGCCCGGGACGACAGTGACCTCGGGGCCTGGATCCTGCGCGGCGGGCCCGTCGCCGGCAGCGGACTCTGCCATCGTGCCGCTGGCGCTTCCGGCGGGCGGCTCGTCCTGCATCTGGTCCCCCGGAGCGGCTGCGTCCTTCGCCGGTGCCCGCTCAGCCGCCGCTGAGGCCTGCTCGGGCTCGGGCTCAGCGGGCCTGGCAGGCTCATCCTGCTCAGCCGGTTCCTGTTGGGCCGACTTCCTCTCAGCCGGGTCGGCCGCGTCAGCGGGCTCCGGCAGCAGGCCAGGCTCGCGGATATCGTCAGCCCCCGCGGCTACTTCCGGCGACGAATTGGCGGGCTTGCTGAAGAACGACCAGGCGGTGACGCCCGCGCCGCGCCGGCCCTGGGCCGATGGCTCCCGGTCGGCGCTCGGCCAGATGTCATCCCCTGCGGGGGCCTCACCGGACTCGGGCCCACGGACGGCGGGCGCCTGGGGCGTCGCACCCCTGCGGGCTTCCGATCGTGGGGCCGGCGGCCCTGGGACCGCGGAGCCCAGCCGGGCGGCGGGCGCGGCCGGCTCAGCCAGCCTCTGCGGCTCCGAACGCTCCGGCCGGTCAGAGTGCTTCAGCCAGTCCGGATGCTCCTGCTGCGGCGAGCGCTCCGGCCGGTCTGGATCCTGGGACAACGCAGCGTGCGGCGGCACCGCGGCGAGATCGCCCCGCGGCGCCGCCGCGCCGGCTGGCGCCACATCATCCGCCGCGCCAGCGGCCGGCCGCCCCGCCGCGGAGGCGCCCGCCGCCGCGAGCACCGGAGACAGGCCCACGGCCTGCCTCGCGGCCTGCCCAGCCTGACTGGCCTGACCAGCCTGACCGGCAGGGGACTCGCCGAAGACTTCCTCGCGCCAGACCACCACGCCGACCGTCAGCATCACTGCTGCCAGGGCCGCCGCGCCGATGGCCAGGTAGACCAGCAGCAGGCTGTTAGCGAGGACCCCCCCGGCGAGCAGCCCCATGGCCGCAATCACGACCGTGAGGACGATGCCGAACCGGATCACAAGCAGACTCCACGAGCAGTGCTAGCAGGTTCAGCGCCAGCCGGCCGGCGGTGCGGGGCCAGCGAGGTCAGGGCTGCGCCGGGGCCTGAGCGCACCGGCCGGGCGGGCTTGCGCTAGCGGCGGCATGCGGCCGATGCCCGCGGGCACGGGCGACTGCGGCCCCGTGGCTATGGCCGGAAAGACACCGCTGTCCGCGGCGCCCGCCTCGAGGTCACGCAGCTGGCCTTCCAGGTAAGCCTTGAGCCTGGTGCGGTACTCGCGCTCGAAGGCGCGCAGGTCATCGACCCGCCGCTCGAGCTCCTCCCGCGACTGCACCAGCGAGCCCATGGCCTGGCGGTGCCGCTCCTGAGCATCGCGCTCCAGGCTCTCCGCGCGGGCGCGAGCATCGCTGGTGATCTGCTCGGACTGACGCCGGGCCTTGGTGAGGATATCGTCAGCCTCGCGCCTCGCCCGCCCGAGCGTCTCGTCGGCCTCCCGCCGCGCATCGGCGATCGCCTGGTCGGCGGTCTGCTGCGCCAGCGCGAGCACCCGCGCCGCCGTGTCCATGTTGTCCTCGACCGGCCTGGTGGGCATCATCACAGGCTCGGGGGGCGCCAGGCGCTCCGGCTCGTGTCGCGGCGGCTCCGCCGCCATTAGGTCGGCAGGGCCCTCGGCATGCGGAGCGTTGAGTGCGGGCACCTTACCCCCACGCAGCACCTCGGCCAGCTTGGCCCGGAGTTCCTCGTTCTCCTGGATAAGCCGGTCAAGTTCCGCTTCGACCTCGTCGAGGAAGGCATCGACTTCCTCTTCGTCGTAGCCGGGCCTGAGCCTGGTCGTGCTGAACTGCTTGTTCCGCACATCCGCGGGCGTCAGTGGCATGTCGTCCACCATGAAGCTGAGATCCAAGGCCACAGTACCGAGCCGGAGGGATGGAATGTAGCGCCTTAGCAATCTCAGTGGCGGATCAGTCGCCGTATACACAGCCTCGGCGATCACCAGGACGATCCCGGTGGGGTGCCAGTCACGCGAGAATGTCTGTATCCAGCCCAGGATCAGCCTCGCGATGAGAATCACCAGATAGAGCACGAGCACGTAGGTGAGGACTTGCTTTACGATGTTCACTGCCCAGCCCTGCTCTCACGCCGCCGCCGGGCCGAGCCGTCACGGTAACCCTGCGCGTGGTTCGTTGCGTTCTGCCTAACTTTGATTGAAGAATCCTCTTTCCGCGATGCGGGCCTTGTCCTCGGCGGCCACCTCGACGTTCGCCGGGGACAGCAGGAACACCTTGTTGGTCACTCGGTCAATGCTCCCGCGCAGACCGAAGATCAGGCCGGCCGAGAAGTCCACCAGACGCCGGGCGTCGCTGTCGACCATCTCGGTCAGGTTGATGATCACCGGAGTGCCCTCGCGGAAGTGCTCTCCGATCGTACGGGCCTCATTGTACGTGCGCGGATGCAATGTGGTGATCCGGGCCAGATCGGTGGCCTGCATCTGGATGGCAGGCTCCTGGCGCTCCGGCAGCCTGCCGGCCCGATCGATGCCGTCGCCCTCGACGCGCGAGACCACATCCCGCGAGTCGTCCTGGTCGATGAACTCGGCGCCATACTCTTCGTACTCTTCGGCGCCGTACTCGTCCTGGTACTGATCGTCGTAGCGGTGGTCGTCCTCTACCAGGCCGAGATAGACCGCCATCTTGCGCATCGCGCTGGCCATCTTCTGTCCTCCGTCATGCCTGCCATGCAGCCCCGCTCATGCCGCGTGCCACGCGTCGGACATTACCTGACGAAGGCGTGCCGGCCGCCGAGCAACGCCGTACCGACGCGCACGTGTGTTGCGCCGGCCTCTATGGCCGGCTCCAGGTCATCGCTCATGCCGGCCGAGATCATCACCGCGCCCGGATGCGCCGATCGAACTTCCTCGGCCACTCCCCTGAGATTTCCGAACGCTGCGTCGGCGGGCATATCGAGCGGCGCTACGGCCATCACGCCGCCGAGGACAAGACCGTTCTCCCCGGCCACGGCGTCGGCGACCGCCGCCACCTCCGGGCCTACGGCGCCGCCCCGCGCCGGATCGCGGTCGAGGCTCACCTGTACCAGGCAGGTCACGGTGCGGTGAGCCGCCCTGGCCCGCGCGCCGAGCACGCCGACCAGGCGCAGCCGGTCCACCGAGTGGATCACCTGAGCGTAGGAGACCACGCTGGCAGCCTTGTTGGTCTGCAGCTGCCCGACAAAATGCCACGCCAGGTCCAGGCCGAGGGCGGCGCTCGCGGCAGCCTTCGGGGCGGCCTCCTGGTCCTTGTTCTCGCCTATGTCCCGCACCCCGAGCTCGCGCAGCAGCCGGATGTCGGAAACGGGGCGGGTCTTGGTCACCTCGATCAACGCGACCTCGTCACTGCTGCGGCCGGCGGCACGGCACGCCCCCGCGATCCGGGCGCGCACGGCGCTCAGCCGAGCCGCGATCTCGTTCCTGCGCTCGGCCTCGGCGCCAGGCCCTCCGGCTGATGGCCCTCCGGCTGATGGCCCCATGGTTGATGGCCCCGTGGTTGATGGCTCAGTGGTCACCGATACATCATGACGAGCATGTCACGGCGTCAGCCAGACCAGGCCTGCGAACCGGCCGGTCCGGCCGTCGCGACGGTAGGAGTACAGCTCTGGCGTCTCGGCGGTGCATCGCGGATCGGCGGCGACCGTGCGCACTCCCGCCCGGGCGAGCTGTGCCTCGATCCCGGCCCCGACGTCGATCCCGGGAGTACCGTCCCGGGTGACGCAGGCGGACTCAGGCACCCGGTCCGCCACCCTGGACCGCAGCTGCGCCGGGACCTCGTAGCAGGCGCCGCAGATGTGCGGGCCGATCACCGCGTGCACCCGCGCCGGGTCCGCGCCGGCCGCTGACATCGCCGTGAGCAGCTCGTTGACCACGCCGGCCGCCATTCCCTCGCGGCCCGCGTGCGCGGCGCCGACGATCCGCGCCTCCGGGTCGGCGAGCAGAACCGGGGCGCAGTCCGCGACGAGGACGGCCAGCGCCCGGGCCGGAACGTCGGTGAACATCGCGTCGACCTCGGGCGGCTCCCCCCGAGGCGCCGCCCGCGCATAGCTGACCGCCGAGCCGTGCACCTGGCGCATCCAGCTCAGTTGCTCCGGCTGGAGCCCGCAGGCCTGCGCGACCCGCCGCCGGTTGGCGGCCACGGCGGACGCCTGGTCGCCAGCGGACGAACTCATGTTCAGCGTGTCGTAGGGCGCCGCGCTAACGCCGCCACGTCGGCTGGTGAACATGACCAGCACTCCGGGAGCCAGCTCGACGGGCTGCCCCGCGTCGTCGACGTGCGGCAGCGGCGTGACGCTCACTGTGTTTCCCGCTCGCCTGCGGGGCCCCGCCCGCCTCCCCATTCCCCCTTCACTGGACCGCGCCGCGCCCTCACCTCACTCACTTGAGGAAGTCTGGCACGTCGAGATCGTCGTCTTCCTCGAAGACCACGGAACGGCGCCGGGTGCTGGCCGAGTCAGGTACCCACCCGCCGCCAGCGCGGGCCGTGGTCAGCGACGATTCCTGGCTATCGGGCCCGGCCGACGCCGCAGCCTCCGCCGCGCGCGGCGGAGGCACGCCGTCCACGATCTCCGCGCCTCGGTCCGCGGGTGCCGGGCCCGCCGCGACCGGGTCGGCTGTCCCGGCTTTCGCCGACGCGGCCGACGCCCAGGATGAGGCGGCCCCCGACCGGGGCGGGCGACCGCCAGCCCCCCGCCGTGAATTCGGAGGCAGGGCTGGATGTCCCGCCGAAACTTGGCGTCGCGCTGACCGGCCTTACCCGGCCTGCCCGGCCCACCTGGGATTCATCGAATCCGGCGGCGATGACGGTGACCCGGACTTCGTCGCCGAGGGCATCGTCGATGACCGCGCCGAAAATGATGTTGGCGTCGGGCGCAGCGGAATTCGAGACCAGCTGCGCGGCCTCGTTGATCTCGAAAAGGCCGAGATCCGAGCCGCCCTGAATCGACAGCAGCACGCCATGGGCCCCGTCGATGCTCGCCTCGAGCAGCGGGCTGGAGATCGCCATCTCGGCCGCGGCGACTGCGCGGTCGTCGCCGCGGGCCGAGCCGATTCCCATGAGCGCGGAGCCCGCGCCCGACATGACCGACTTGACGTCGGCAAAGTCCAGGTTGATCAGTCCCGGAGTCGTGATCAGGTCGGTGATCCCCTGGACACCGGAGAGCAGCACCTGGTCCGCCGCCTTGAATGCGTCCAGGACGCTCACGTGCCGGTCGGATATGGACAGCAGCCTGTCGTTCGGAATCACGATGAGGGTGTCTACCTCGTCGCGGAGCTTCTCGATGCCCGCGTCCGCCTGTGACGCGCGGCGCTTGCCCTCGAACCCGAACGGCCGGGTGACCACGCCGATCGTGAGCGCGCCCAGCGAGCGCGCCACGTTGGCCACGACCGGCGCGCCTCCGGTGCCGGTCCCGCCGCCCTCGCCGGCGGTCACGAAGACCATGTCGGCGCCCTTGAGCACCTCCTCGATCTCCTCGCGATGGTCCTCGACGGCTTTCGTGCCGATATCGGGATTCGCGCCGGCGCCCAGGCCCCGGGTGAGTTCCCGTCCGACGTCGAGCTTGACGTCGGCATCGCTCATGAGCAGAGCCTGAGCGTCCGTGTTTATCGCGATGAACTCAACGCCCTTGAGGCCCTCCTCGATCATCCGGTTAACGGCATTGACGCCGCCCCCGCCAATACCGACGACCTTGATGACCGCCAAGTAGTTCTGCGGTGCTGCCACGAGGAGGGAACCTTTCCGCTCGTTTACTCTATCGCGTTTTAACTGACCGCCTCGGCCACCAGTTACCCCGCCAAGCTCGGAAAACTACGTGTTAGCAGTTTTCCGAAATACGCCCCCAATAACATCGGCCGGGTACGTTCCGCTGCTTTCAAGCACGTCAACTCTCACCCTCAAGTTGAGATTTAGAGTTATGTCAAGCTGCCGATTAATACGGACAGTAGAGTTGCCCGCCACCTGCGGTCAACTAACCGCGCCGCAGCGCCCTCGACGTGTCGCCGCTAACCCCCGCAGGTGACGGTCGCCGCGACCGTTCCGACGCGAGGACAGCCGGGGGGCGCGGCGGGAAGACGACCGCGTCGCCGCCTGCTGACCGCGCTCCGGC
>WNFN01139234.1_pt1 | contig 16643 bp, 18 predicted proteins | sample 5400161 | NCBI WGS metagenome assembly WNFN01 (sample SAMN13153353, study PRJNA577476) | soil metagenome | isolation source: 80 cm saprolite on Douglas fir-dominated hillslope | place: USA:California | collected 2013-09-17
ATGCAGTAATTGTCCCTTGCCGACTGGGCCAGTTCGGCAGCGGGCGTCACGGTGCAGGGCATATCGTTCCGGACTAGTCGACTAGTCCGGGCTAATCGTCGTGAATACTGTATTCCTGGTCTTACCGGTAGTCCTGCGGTCACGCAGAAAGTATTGCGCGCCGACCTGAACTGGCCGCGAGGAGGCGCGCATGGGCCCACGCACAGCCCGTCACCTTATCGGCGCCGGCATTGGTGTCGCTGCGGCGCCCGCCGCGGCCTTCCTGGTGCTCGATGGCATCCGCGGCACGGTCTTTCTCGCGTTGCAACTGCAGTCAAGTCACGTATCCCCGGGCCTGCCGGCAGGCACTGGCATCGGGGTACCCGCGCACGGCCCGTGGCTAGCGACACTCGAGTTCGCCACGGCTGCCGCGATGACCGGCGTGCTTGCGGGTGCCAAGCGGATCTCGCCTGTCGCCCCGCTCGTCGCGGCTCTGCTTCTCCTGGCGATCCACTTCTACGGTCATTCCAGCGTGGGCGCGTTTCTGGAGATCTCGCGGCATGCGCCTGCGGACCTGATGATCGCTATCCAGGACGCCATTATCTCGGATGTGTTTCTGCTGCTTGGCGGGGCGCTGGTGGTCGCGGCCCTCGCTCCGTGGCGCTGGCGGACCAGCGAGCTGCCTCCGCCATGGGCGAACTGGCACGCCGCGGGCGTCCTCGCCGGCATGGCTGCCGTTCCCCTGCTTTGGCTCATACTGCAGCTCAGCGAGGGCGCCTCGAGCCCTATCGGAATAACAGGCGTGCGCATTTTCGCCGACGAATTCCTGCTTTTCATGCTCGCCGGCGCTGTCGCCCTAGGCGTACTTGCATCGGCACGATGGGTGTCGCCCGTCGCGGCCGTTATCGCCGGAGCGCCGCTGTTCGCCGTCGGCCTGTTCACGCTTGTGGATCCCGCGCTGGCACAGGCCGTGATAGACCGACTCGTGTACGGCCAGATATGGCAACCCGTCACCGAGAACCTGGCGGCGTCAGGGTGGCTCGTGCTGTTCGGAGGAATGCTGCTGGCCGCCGGAGCCATGCCAGGCCGATGGCTGCGGGCGCCCCGCCCCGGCCCCGGCGGGCCAGCGCCAACGGCCGGACCCGCATCGGGACAGCCACTGAACCTCGAGCCGTAGCCAGGCGAGGCCGCGGTCATTTGCAGCGAGTCCTGCCAGTTTTCCGGCTAGAGTCCTGCCTGAGCAGCCCGCCCGTTTTGTGCACGCGGCCCGTTCAGCCCGGCCGCGAGCCACGGGCTAGGGCGAGATCGGAGCGGCATGATCGACACCGAGCGGTCGGTCCTCGTGACCGGCGCATCGGCCGGCATCGGCAGGGCCTGCGCCAACCGGCTGCATGCCGATGGCTGGAGCGTCACGGGCGCGAGCAGGCGCGGCACCTCCTCGGGCGGCTGGACCGGCCTCGTCATGGACGTGGATGACGACGACTCAGTGCGCGCCGGCGTAGCAGCCGTGCTTGAGGCTAGGGGGCGGATCGATGCCGTCGTGGCCGCCGCAGGCTGGGGCCTGGCCGGTGCGGTCGAACACTCGGCCATCGACGAGGCCAAGGCTCAGATGGACACCAACTTCTGGGGCTGCGTCCGGGTGGTCAAGCACGCGCTTCCGGTCATGCGGGCGCAGACTAGCGGCCGGATCGTGCTGATGAGCTCGATCGGCGGCGCGATCGGCATCCCGTTCCAGGCGTTTTACAGCGCGAGCAAGTTCGCGCTTGAGGGCTACGGCGAGGCCCTTGCCTACGAAGTCGCTCCGTTCGGCGTGCAGGTAACGCTGGTTCAGCCGGGTAACGTCCGAACCGACTTCACGGCCAGCCGGCGGATGGCGCGGGACGCACGCGACGACGCCGTCTACGGCGAGGCGTCCGGCAAGGCGCTCAGCGCGATGGAGCGCGATGAGCGCAACGGCGTCCCGGCCGCAGATGTCGCGGTCGTGGTGGCCAGGGTTCTCGGCTCCCGCCGGCCACCGAGGCGGGTCTCGGTGGGCAAGGCTGGCGAGCGGGCCGGACTGGTCGCCAAGCGGCTGCTCCCGTTCCGCGCATTCGAGAGCGCGGCCAGGAGCAGCCTCGGCGTGTGATGCGATTGTCCATGATCACGGACACTTGCCCGGTCGCCTGGTCGAAAATGTCCGTGATCACGCCTCGCGGCGACTAGATGATCCGCAGCGCCTCCGCCGGAGCCAGCCGGGCTGCGCGCAGGGCTGGGTACACGCCTGCCGCGGCACCCAGCGCCAGCGCGACCCCGACCGCGGCGAGCAGGACCGGCACGGGAACGACGGCGCTCCAGTGCCGGGCGGACGCGTAGACCGTCGTCGCGAACCCGCCCAGCAGGGCACCGGCGAGGCCGCCCGTTCCGGCCAGCAGCGCGGCCTCCGCGACGAACTGGACAGCGATGTGCCGGCGGCTGGCGCCCACTGCGCGTCGCAGTCCGATCTCGCCGCGCCGCTCGAGCACGGCAATAACCATGACGTTGGCGATGCCGATGCCGCCGACCAGCAGCGCGACGGCCCCGAGCCCGAGGACGAGGCTCTGGAACGCGGCCGACGCGTCGGCCCGCGCGGTCAGCGCGTCGGCCGGGTTGGCCACCGTGACGTTCTGGGGCGCGGCCGGATCGGCAGTCGCGGGAAGCACCGCCTGGACCGCTGCCACACTGGCCGGGCTGGTCCGTACGTAGATCTGGACCGGATGCCCGCTTGCGTGCAAGAGGTGCACGGCAGCGGGCAGCCCGATCAGCGCGGTCCTGTCCAGCTCGGGCGTGAGCGGCAGCCGGCCGAGTATGCCAATCACACCGAACCAGTGGTTGCCGAGCCATACCCGGACCGATCCGTCCGCCCGGTCGATGCCGAGCGCGCTGGCGGCATCGGCTCCGAGCACCACCGCCGGGTAGCGAGCTGTCGCATCGGACAGGAACCTGCCCCGTGCCATCTGCCCCTGCAGGGTCTTGAGCAGGCTGGTGTCGGCGCTGTAGACCGTGACCGCCTCGGTGTTCACCGCGGGGATGCGGTCGTTGCGGTACACGCTGGCGTGGACATCGCCGATCGCGGATGCGGCGAGCACGGGCCCGATCCTCCGCACCATTGCCGGCGCGGTCGTCGGCAGCGTGAGGTTCTGCCCGGTGAATGACTGCCCGGGGGTCACGGTCAGCAGGTTCGTCCCTACCAAGCGCCACGCCGGCTGCCGACAGCATGGCCCGGGCGGGTCGGGCGCGCATGCCCAAGGCGGCGAGCGGGATGACGTCGCGGGCCCGGAGCACCGAGCGCGGCTCGGGACGCGAGGCCCGGTCCTGACTCGGGGCCCGGGCCTCACTCGGGGCCCGGTCCTGACTCGGGGCCCGGTCCTGACGCTGGGCCCGGTCCTGAGGCGCCACGGTGCCGTCCGGCGGCGTCCGCTTGCCGGCGCGCTGCGCGGTCATGCCGGGCCGCTTCGCGGCGATGCCGCCCCGCTATCGGCGGTGATCGCGCCGTCTCGCAGGCAGACGGTCCGCCGTGCGACCGCGGCGAGCTCGGGGTTGTGCGTGACGATCACGATAGTGGCGCCTGCCGCATTCAGCCTGGCCAGCAGTTCGACAATGGCCGCGCCAGTGGCCGAGTCCAGGCTGCCGGTCGGCTCGTCGGCCAGGATGATCGCGGGGTCGCCGATCAGTGCGCGCGCGATCGCGACGCGCTGGCATTCGCCGCCGGACAGCTCGCCTGGCCGGTGCGCTGACCGGTCCGCCAGGCCGACACGGTCGAGCGCCGCTTCGGCCGCGCGGCGCCGCTGTCCGGCCGGGATGCCGCGGTAGAGCAGCCCGCAGGCCACGTTGTCCAGCGCCGACAAGGCTGGCACGAGGAAGAACTGCTGGAAGACAAACCCGATCCGGCCCGCTCTGATCGCGGACAGGCCGCGATCGGAGAGCCGTTCGGCTGCCGCACCGGCCACCTCGACCGACCCAGATGTCGGCCGCTCCAGGATCCCCGCGATAGCCAGCAATGTCGATTTGCCAGAACCGGATGGCCCGACCACGGCCACGAACTCGCCGTAGCCAACCGTCAGGCTGACCGACCGCAGCGCCACGACCGGTGGCGCTCCCTGATGCTCCTTCGTGACATCGGTCAGGACAAGCGCGTTCATTGGGCCACCACCACCTTGGTGCCTGCCACTATGCCGGCGCCGCTGACCTGCACGAGCCCGCCCGCGAAGGTCCCGGCGGTCACGCCGACGAGCCGGTGCCTGCCGGCCTCAGTCACGATCTCGATCCCGTATCCGCCGCCGGACAGGGCAAGCAGTGCCGATACGGGCACGGCGAGCACATGCCGCACCGATTGCACGGTGAGCCCGACGTCGGCGGCCCGATCGCGGTGACCCGCCCCGGCGTCCTGACCAATGACGGCAGCACGATCGACACCCGTTCGCCGACGGTCACGGGCGGCAGCGACGGGTTGACCGGCACCGAGACATTCCGCCGGGTTGTCGTCACCTGGTAGGGCTCCTGCCCGGGGTAGGCGGCCCGGCCGGGCGAGACACGGAGGGCGCCGACCCTGACCGTAGCCGGAACGAAGACCACCTGCCCGAGCCCGACCTGACCAGTGACCAAGGTGCCAGCCGCGACCTGCCAGCGCTGGACCGCGGCTGCAGTGAGCAGGTCGTAATAGCCGGTCGGTGCCGAGAGCAGCCCGCTGGCGTAGCCCAGCGCGATCAGGTTCGCCTGTAGTTCGGCGACATCGGGACCGGAGATGCCGGGAACCATCGGCCGCCAGGCCGGCGTCCTGCCCCGCATGGCGATCACCGGCTGGTTGTCGACCCGGTACAGAACGTCTCCTGCGCCGATCGTGCTCCCCGCGGCGGGCAGGAACGTGTAGGTGCCGGTGACCTGGTTGGTAAGCGGCCGAGCAGCCGCGTAGCCCAGCGTTCCTGCGGCCAGCGTTGTCGTGGTGAGGTTGGTCAGCGTGACCGTGGCCGAACTCACCCGAACCCTGGGCGCGGCTGCCGGAGTGGCCGAGCCACCGGTGAAGGCCACGGTGGCGACCACACCGGTGACACCCGCCGCGACCAGCGCTGCGGGCATCATGAGCCCGCGGCTCACGGACCTGTCCCGTTGTCGTGGACCCCGGCGGGCAGGAAGTGCCTGCAGGCCGTGTCGGCCGCCCGGAACTGCGGTGAGTAACGGCCGAAGTTGCTGGTGACGCCGGGAACGTTGCCGAGGTTGAGCTGGCCCTGCGGGGTGGGGTCGAGCATGTTGATGTCGTGAGCGCGCATGCACCGCGCAAACTCGGTCAGCGCGTGCAGCATCGGCGCGGCTTCGGCCGCCGCGTGCGCGTTCTTCATCTGGATGATCGGCTGGAGAAAGTGCATGCAGGCGCTGAACCCGGGCCGGTTCGCCGCGGTCTGCGATGGAATCTCGATGCTGAGGCCGGAGTGCCCGGCCCGGTGAATCGGGTCGGAGATCTGGACCCGGTGCGCCCGCATGCAGCGGGCGAAGTTGATCATGTCCCGGTCGCTCTGCGCGACCGTCAGCTGCCCCGACGCCCGGGTCTGGGACCCGTGTCCTGGCAGGTGCGCGACCTGGGGAGCGGCCGGGCCGGACGAGCATGCGGCGATCGCCATCGCCGCTACCGACAACGCGAGCATCGTCGCCGCGCGGCGCGGCCGCGCTCCCCTGTGCTGCGGATGAGCTGTCATCCGGATCTTCCTCCTTGTCGGCCGGCGGTCCGGCCATTCGGCGACTAGCGTGCCCGGCTCCCAGTTACACCGGCATCACGCACTCGGGCCGACTGCGGTGCCGCGGAGAGTCGGCAACGCAGGTCAGACGGGTGAGTCAGAACCCGCGCCGCCGGGCCATGTGATGTGGTTGTGACCTGTGCTGCTGCACTATTGGGTCGTGCGCGTTCTCGTGGTGGAAGACCAGGCCGAGCTGGCCGATGACATCGCCGATGGTCTGCGCGACCAGGGCATTGGCGCAGATACCGCCTATGACGGCGCGACGGGAGTCGAGAAGGCGTTGATGACCGCCTACGATGTGATCATTCTCGACCGCGACCTGCCTCGGGTGCACGGCGACGCCGTCTGCGCGACTCTCACTGGCACCGCTTCCCAGGCACGGATCCTGATGCTGACAGCGGCGACCACGGTAAGCGACCGGGTCGACGGGCTGAACCTCGGGGCGGACGACTACCTCACCAAACCATTCGCTTTCGCCGAGCTTGTTGCCAGGGTCCGCGCCCTCGGCAGGCGGGCTCCAGCGGCGTCGCCCCTGACCATCCGCGGCGAACTTGTCTTCGACCGGGCTCGACGGCGGGCCAGCAGGGCTGGCCGGCCGCTGTCGCTGACCAGGAAGGAACTCGCGGTGCTCGAGGAGCTGCTGGTCGCCGACGGCGCGGTGGTCAGCGCCGAGGAACTGCTCGAGCGGGTCTGGGACGAGAATGCCGACCCGTTCACCAGGACCGTCACCGTCACCCTCGCCCGGCTGCGGCGCAAGCTCGGCGCGCCGGAACTAATCGAGACAGTAGTCGGCTCCGGCTACCGCCTGCCGTGACCAGGCTCGAGCCGTGACCAGGCCGGTGTCGCTGCGCTGGTTCCGGCGATCGTGGCCGCAGAAGGTCAGGACCAAGCTCACGCTGATTTATGCCGCGCTGTTCCTCGCCGGCGGAAGCCTTCTTCTCGGCCTGACGTACGGTCTGGTCGCCGCAAGCCTGCCGGAGCGGGCAGCGGTCTCTGGTAAGGCGCCGATGACTCAAGACGAGTTCCTCAAGCTCTGCAAACAGCCGCATCCGAAAGCCTCCTTGCCGGTCAAGTCCGGCACCAGGCGCCCGGGGCCCAAGCAGTCAGGGCCGCTGCAGGCCAAGATCAAGCGCCAGTGCAGCCAGGAGAGCGCCTACCTGGCGGGCAGTCAAGCGGCCGCGGCACGCCAGCGGCAGCGCGCGCTGCATAATCTCTTGCTGTTCTCCGCGCTCGGCCTCGGGGTCATGACCATCCTTTCGGCCGGAGCCGGCTGGATCGTGGCGGGCCGGGTGCTGCGCCCAGTCCGGATGATCACCGGCACAGCACGACGGGCATCCGAGGAGAATCTCGGCGAGCGGATCGCCCTGGCAGGGGCCAGGGACGAGCTCAAGGAGCTTGCCGACACCTTCGACGACATGCTGGAACGGCTTGACCGCGCGTTTACGGCCCAGCGCCGGTTCGTCGCCGACGCGTCACATGAGCTGCGAACGCCGCTCACCGTGATGCGCACTGCCATCGACGTCACGCTGGCCAAGCCTGCCCGCACGCAGGAGCAGCTTGAGTCGATGGCGGTCCGCGTGCGCCGCGCCATCGGACGGGCCGAAGACATGATCGATGCGCTGCTCACGCTAGCGATCAGCGAGCACGGCCGGGCGAACCGCAACGAGCCCTTCAACCTGGCAACGGCGGCCGAGGACGCCATTGATGCGGCCGCGACTCAGATTCAGCGCCTTGACCTGAAGCTGCACGCTGATCTCGATCCGGCCGAGACGGCCGGAGACCAGCAACTGCTTGACCGCATGGTCAGCAACCTGGTCGACAACGCGGTGCGGCATAACACGCCAGGGGGCGAGGTGTGCGTGGCTTCCGGGGTGCGTGACGGGACGGCATTCCTGCGGATTACCAACAGCGGTCCCCAGGTGCCGCCCGAGGTCGTCCCGTCGCTGTTCGAGCCATTCCGGCGCCTGGAGGGCCGGATCGGCGGTGACGGAGCCGGGCTCGGCCTGGCCATCGCCCGGTCGGTCGCCGCCGTGCACGGAACCACGGTGCAGGCGCGCAGCCGACCAGCAGGCGGCCTCGATGTCGAGGTCACCCTCGCCGCCAGAGGCTTCCGGCAGCTCTTCCGCTGAAACCCTGGTGGGGCTATAGCGAGGCCAAAGCGAGGCCAAAGCGCGACCAGCGGTCAGCGCGGGATGGAACGATCGCGCGCGGGCCGTCAGGACAGCAGGTTTGCCGGCCGGCGACCCGCATCGGCGGGGCGATCCGTGGGCATGACGCGTGATGAGTGACTCTACGTAACAACTGAGGAGCAACAAGTGACCGGGGGCCCGGTGATGCCGGTACTGCTTGAAGCGGACAAAATGGGTCCAGTGGACGTGGCCGTGATTGCTTTCGAGGGCAGCGATTTCACCGGCGACATGGCTCCCGCGCTGGCCGATCTTCAGGCCAGCGGCACGGTGAAGGTCATCGACATGGCATTCGTGCGTAAGGCGGCCGACGGGTCGACCTCTATCGCCGAGCTTGCCGACGAGCCTGTCGCCGGGGCGTTCAGGCAACTCGCCGACACGCAAGTCGAACTGCTTAGCGAGGCCGACCTGGCTGATCTGGCCGGCGCTCTCGCCCCCGACTCGGCCGCGATGGTCGTCGTCTGGGAGAACAGATGGGCCGCACGGTTCGCGTCGGCGATCCGCGAGTCACACGGCCGGGTGGCGATGATCGAGCGGATACCGCAGGAGAACGTCGAGCGGGCCATCAACGCGCTGGAGGACGAGCCGTCGGCCGGCGCCGTGGAAGAGTTAGCCACCCCTGAGAGATCTGCGTGGTATGTCAGAATGGTCTTGTGCGTCTCGTGCCTCCCGTTCAGCCATCGCTAGATCCAGGATTCGCAAGCACGTCGTCCGACGGCGCGCCCGCTGGCGATAAATATCAGTGGCTCGAAGAAGGAGCCCACGAAGTCGTCGCCGGCGTCTACCGCATCCCGCTGCCATTGCCCTTTGACGGGCTGCGCGCGGTCAACGCGTACGCTATCGAAGCCGCCGACGGCCTCGTCATGATCGATTCAGGCTGGCTGCTCGAAGCGACCCACAAGCAGCTTGAGCGCTCCCTGGCGAAGATCGGCGCCGGGTTCGGCGACATCAGCAGGTTCCTCGTGACGCACATCCACCGTGATCATTACACCCAGGCGATCGGTCTGCGCCGGATCTACGGGATGAAAGTTGCACTCGGCGCGGAAGAAAAGCACTCCCTTGACCTAGTGCTTGGCAAGGATCCCGCTGCCGTGTCGCCGCAGGCGGGCCGACTGGTCAGAGCCGGTGCCCAGCAGCTGATGCAGCAGATGGCGCAAGCAGGCATGCAGCCGCCGCCGCGCGAGGCGGGTTACGAGGAACCGGACGAGTGGATTGCCGCTGGGCAGGTCTACGACCTCGGCACGCGCAGGCTCGAGGCGATCGCCACGCCCGGTCACACCCGTGGCCACGTGGTGTTCGCCGACGCGGCGGCCGGCCTCCTGTTCGCCGGCGACCACGTCCTGCCGCACATCACGCCGTCGATCAGCCTGGAAGCCGCTCCGCAGGAACTGCCCCTGCGTGACTTCATCGAGTCGCTCCTGCTCGTCCGCCGGATGCCCGACCTGGCCCTGCTGCCGGCCCACGGTCCGGTCTCCCCCAGCGTGCATGCCAGGGTGGACGAACTGCTCGATCACCACGATGCCAGGCTCAGCGCCATGCTGGCCGTCCTGGCCGACGGCCCGTTCACCGCCTACCAGGTCGCTGGCGCCGTCAGGTGGACCTCGCGGAATAAGCAACTGACCGAGCTCGACCTGATGAATCAGATGCTGGCGGTCGGGGAGACCCTCAGCCACCTGGACCTGCTCGTTGCCCGTGGTCTGGCCGCCGCAGACACGGATGGGGGAGTCCAGCATTTCCGGCCGGCCGAGCAGGCAGCAGCCGGAAAGTAGGTCACGCCGCAGTAGCGGCGTAGGCGACGGCGACCTCCGCCGCCAGGCTGGCATTGTCGGCGATCAGCGCCCTGTTCACCGCGACGCTGCGGCCATCGCTGAGATCCTCGATCAGGGCGAGCACGGCCGGAGTCACCGCCTGGCCGGTGATGCCGCGAGCCCGGACCTGTTCGACCGCGCTGCCGATGAGCTCAGTCAGATCCAGCCCGTCGGCGGGCGGCCTTGCGAGCACGAGCCCGCCGGACGGGTTCACCGCCCAGTGCACAGCGGCAACTTCGGCTGCCTCCGGAGGGGTGCCCACGACGGCGGAGACCGGGGGCCCGCCGGCCGCGGTGTAGAAGAGCGGAAGGGTCGGCGTCTGCCAGCCGAGAACGGGAACCGCGAGGGTCTCGAGCAGCTCGGCGGTGGCCGGCACGTCGAGTATCGACTTGGCCCCCGAGCAGACCACGACCGCAGGAGTGCTCGCGATCTGCATCAGGTCAGCCGAGATATCCAGCGAGTCAGCGAACCCGCGGTGCACACCGCCGATGCCGCCGGTCGCCATGAACCTGATCCCCGTTATCCGGCAGGCGGCCAGAGTTCCGCCGACTGTGGTCGATCCGAGAGCCCGCTGGACGACGCACGCCGCGATGTCCCTGGCGCCGACCTTGCGGGCCGCATCGCCGGCCTCAGCGAACCGTTCAAGCGCCGCAGCGTCCAGCCCGACCCGGATGGCGCCGTCGACGACCCCGACGGTGGCCGGCACGGCACCGGCCGCCCGGACTCGCTCCTCGGATTCGAGCGCCACAGCAAGTCCTCGCCCCGCTGAGAAGCCGTGCGACACCAGCGTGGTCTCGAGGGCGACGACGGGCCGGCCGGTCGCCAGCGCACCTGATACCTCGTCGGACACGCGCAGCGGAACCGTCACGGCATAGCCCCCATCGTCGCCACTGCCCTCGCCGCCGCGGCGAGGCCAAGGTGCACACCGCCGACAAGATACCCTGCGGCGAAGGCATCCCCGGCCCCCGTCGTGTCTGCTGGCTCGGTCGAGAGCGCCGGGTAGCGCTGCCCGGCAACGAGGACGCCGTCAGCCCCCAGCTTGGTGATTATCTGCGTGCCCGGCAAGCCGCCGACCAGGTCGGTCTCCGCCCTGTTGCCGAACACAAGCTCGGGGCGGAGTTCTCGCAGCAGGTCGGCGAAGGCTGGAAGACCGTATCCGGTGATGGCCGCGGTCGACGAGAGGTCGATGCTCAGCCGCACCGACCGCGCACGTGCCGCGGGCTGGCCGGATATCCGCGTCGGCCAGTAGGGGGCCCACGCCGCGATCGGTGAGCATAGAGCGATGCGAGCCGCCCTCGGAGAGCGAGACCACCACGCCGGTTCGCCCTGCCATGACGGGCCCGACCAGGTCGATCCCGCGGCGCGTCAGATCGCTGCCGACTAGCGCGGCCGCCGCGTCGTCCGCCAGCGCGGCGATCAGCCTGCTGCGGCCGCCGAGCGCTGACACCCAGGCCGCGACATTGGCCGCCTGGCCGCCGACGCTCACCCTGGTCTGCGCGGGAGTATCGGTGTCCCGCGCCACAGGACCTGAGATGGCGACGATGACATCGAGGTGAGCGTCGCCCAGCACGCAGATCACTAGGGCCGGCGCCGGGGTTTGCGCATGATGTCATCCGGCATTGCGGCAGCGTAACGTGAGATCGGCACCGACCCGAGAGGCGGCGATGAAGCTCAAGCTGGACCTGCACGACATTTACAACCGGGGCCGGGACATCGACAGCGCCCTTCAGGACATCATCAACGAGGCGGTACGGACCAGGGCGCCTTTGGTCGAGATCATTCCCGGAAAGGGCTCAGGGCAGCTCAAGAAGCACGTGCTGCGGTTTCTCGAGCGCAAGGACATCAAGGCGCTGTACCACAGGGTGGAGAAGGACTCAAAGAACTTCGGCCGCGTTTTCGTCCACTTCCGGTGGAAATAGTAGAGGTGGCCGGACATTGCGGCACTGAGCGCCGGCCGGCCGCTCGTCGGCTGCGCCGTCGCGTGTTCAGGCTGTCTAAGTCGGCGCGCTGCGGGCGGCGGCCCGGTGCGCCAGCCAGACTCTCTTCCTCGCTGGCGCCCAGATAGCGCTCCCGCGCCCGGCCGATGACATTCGCGGCCGAGTATGCGCCTCGCACCACCAAAGGTGGCCTGCCATGCCGTGGCCGGTAATGCTGCCGGTCCCAGCCCTCGAACAAAGCCTGATGACTGCCATCAGGCATCAACCAGCCAAACATCGTGAAATCCCCCGATCCCCATCCCCGCTGGGGAGCACCTCTACGGCCCACGTCCCTGTGGCCCGATTCCATGTATCCCCCGGTTTCCCCTGGATGATGCTGCCATCGTGCGATCGGCGAGTCCAGCAGAAATCACGTGGACGCCCGGCCAGTCGGCGTCCGCGATCTGCTTCGGACGGCTTGCCCCGAGGAGCCCGTAGAGTGCGTTTCGGTCCTATTGCTCGCTAAGTTCCGGACCTGACCGATTGGCTGGGAGGATGGCGCCATGAGGATTCTGATCAAGCTCGTTGTCACGGCACTGGCCGTATGGGTGGCCACGGTGCTCGTCTCCGGCATTCACCTGCACGCGCACACGACGGCCGGCAAGATCACGACTCTGATCGTTGTCGCGCTGATATTCGGCATTATCAACGCGGTGCTGAAGCCGATCGCCAAGACCATCGGCTGCCTGGCCTACGCGGTTACCTTCGGGCTGATCAGCATCGTCGTCAACGGCCTGCTGTTCTGGCTCACCAGCTGGGTGGCGGGCAAGCTCAGCGTCCCCTTCCACATTGACGGGTTCGTGCCGGCCCTGCTCGGCGCGCTCATCGTGGGCATCGTTGGCTGGCTGCTCAGCCTGGCGCTCGATCGGCACGACCACGACGACGACTAAACCTGGCCAGCCACAGCGCGATCCCGAGCAGCACAAGCCCGATGACCGCCACTGCCAGCGGTCCGGCGACCGAATGTGGCAGGTACTGCTGAGTTACATCGGGGATGACGTAGAGGGTGCCGAGCGCCCGATGCCGATCAGCAGGACCCGGCGCACCAGGATGCCAGCGGCCAAGAGTCCGGCCACTGTCGCAACCCCAAGTGCCTGACCCGGCGCCTCATCCATGGCGATGATGGCCCCGGTCAGAAGCCCGGCGCCGGACAGCAGGATGCCTGTGGTGCGCGGGACGAAGTAACCGCGGTGGACCGCCATCCCCCACACTCCGCCGAGGACCCAGAGAGCCAGACCGAAGCCGAAACTTCCAACGTGCGGATCGATGCGGTCCAGCCCGGTCTCGACCAGGGCGACTACCCCGCCGAACGCAGCCAGATGCTGCAGCGCCGACCTGGCCCGCCACCACAGCGGTATGGCGCAGGCTAGCCAGGCCGCCTCGGCACAGAGCGCGACGCTGGTATCCGCCAAATGCAGGTACCTGCCGGTGAGCACAGCGACGAAGCTCGCGGCACTCGCCGTACCCAGCAGCCACAGCACGCTGCGCAGCCTGGCGAACGCCGGCTCACTGCCGGTCCGCACCGCTGCGCCGGCCACCAGCAGGCCGGTTGCAATTACCCCGGCGACGGCAAGTTCGGCGGCGGGCGGGACGTTCTTCCAGAACTGGTGCAGGGTCACGCCGACGGCTGTGATCGCGAAGACCGCCCCGACGTAGCCGAGAACCTCGGCGACAAGGGGCAATCGTCGCTGCGGCGGCGCTTGCGCGCGTGCTTGCTCGGCCGCTTCGATCCGGCTGGCCTGGTCGGCGTCGATGATGCCCGCCGCGGCCCATCGGTCCAGGTACTCGCGCAGCACGCGAGCGCCGTACTCAAGAGCACTAGGCAGATGTACTCAGAACGGGTTCGGGCCGTTCTTACGTTCGTCACCACGAACAGATAGGCTGTTTCGCGCGCACAAACGCACAAGGCCATTGCTTCCTCCATTCGTCTTGACTGGAAAATGGCCTCGGGAGGGACCGGATGCCATGATGCGTTCAATTGCCCGGAAGCTGGCAGCCGGAGTCGGCGCCGCCTTGGTTGTCTCAGGACTGGCGTTGACCGCAGCGGAAACAGCCCAGGCAGCGGTTCCTGACAAGTGGGGCTTCGCTTTCGTCGACAAGCCGACAGTGGCAGGAATACCCGACCTAAGCCATCAGGCAGGCACCTGGCCTGCGCCGATGCACGCCCATTCCGCCCCCGGGGCACCTGGCCAGGTGATCGTCCGGTTCCCGAATCTGGCAGTCAAGGGCGGGGTCGTGCACGTGACGGCGGTCAATAATGGCCCGGTCTGGTGCCAGGCGCAGAAGTGGTCGCCGTCTGGCACGAGCGAGCTCGTCGACGTCCGTTGCTTCAAGGTCGGCGGCGTCCCGGTGTTCTCGCAGTTCACCGTCATGTTCACAGCCAGCACCAAGGGCGCGTTCCCAGCTGGGCGGGCATATGGCTACGTTCACTTCCAGCCGGGCCCCGGGATCGTGACCAGCTTCAACTCCTCCGGCGGGGTGAACACCGTGAGCACGGGGCCGATCGGTGTCTGGAAGATCAAGATGGCCGGGCTCGGATCCGCTGTGCAGCTAGGCGGGATCCAGGTGACGGCCGTCAACCCGTCCGCGCCAGCTAGGTGCGACGTCGACGCGTGGAGCTGGAGCTCGAGCGGCCAGGTGTTCGTCGTCCGCTGCTTCAACGCCGGCTCGACGCCGTTCAAGACCGGCTGGACGCTGAGCTATCAGCGCGGGCGGGCGATCACTGGCGCGCAGCCGAAGCAGTTCGCCTACACCTTCGACAACAAGCCACTGCTGGCGGGGCCGTACGCTCCGGCTCCGACCGGGATCAACTTCAACTCCCAGAGCGGCGTAAACACCGTCCGCTCGGCCGGAGCCGGGCTCCGGTTTGTTCAGTTCCCCAGGGTGGGCCGGCTGCCGAACACCGTGCTTGTGACGCCGTTCCAGGTCGGCCCGGGATTCTGCAATCTGCTGACCCTGTGGGCGACGGCGCCGCCTGACGTGCTGGTACGCGATGTCGCGTGCTTTAAGGCGTCGGGAACGCTACTGAGCCAGGCATCTATGGTGACGTACACCTCGACGCCCTGAGACCGCTGGCGCCTGGCAACGCTGGCGCGGGCCCGGGCGTGCGGTAGCCTGGAGGCGCACTGCACGCAGTGAGGCGCAGCCATGAGGGCGCGCCGGTCGTAATGTCGCTCGGTGAGCGAGCTGGTTTCCACGGACGTGGCGGCCCGCGAAAATGCGGCCACCACCCAAGTCCGGAGGACATTTACTTCATGACAGCTCTGCCCATCTACGATGCTGCCACGCTGCGCCTGGACGGCGGTCATCGCGACCCGGCGGACCGGGCGGCCAGCCTCAGCTTCAAGGCGCTCGGAGTCCCGGCGCCGCTACGCGCCGCGCTCGCGAGCGCTGGCATCGAGACGCCGTTCCCGATTCAGGCGGCCGTCCTGCCCGATGCGCTTGCGGGCCTCGACATTCTTGGCCGCGGCCGCACTGGCTCAGGCAAGACTCTCGGCTTTGCCATCCCGCTCGCAGCCAGGCTGTCTGGCGGCCGCACGAGCGCGGGGCGTCCGCGAGGCCTCGTCCTTGTGCCGACGCGCGAACTGGCCAACCAAGTCCAGGCTGCGCTGCTGCCGCTGGCCCAGGCGGTTGGCCTGACCGTGACCACCATCTTCGGCGGCACGTCACAGGGACGACAAGTGACTGCGCTCCGCCGACGCGTCGACATCGTCGTCGCGTGCCCAGGCAGGCTAGCCGACCTGATGGAGCAGGGCCATTGCAAGCTCAGTGACATCGAGGTGTGCGTAGTCGACGAGGCCGATCACATGGCTGACCTTGGCTTCCTGCCCGTGGTCAGGCGACTGCTCCAGGAGACTCCGGCCGACGGTCAGCGGATGCTGTTCTCCGCGACCCTGGACAGTGCAGTCGACGTTCTCGTTCGCCGCTTTCTGACGAGTCCCGCCGTGCATGCCGTCGACGACATCAGCGCGCCGACGCCGATCCGGCATCATCTCTTGACCGTGGCCGCGGCCGACCGAACGGCCGTCGTCCGCGTGCTAGCAGGCGGCGAGAACCGGACACTGGTCTTCACGAGGACCAAGCACGGCGCGCAGCGGCTCGCCGGTCAGCTGAGCCAGGCTGGCACTCCCGCCGCTGAGCTGCACGGGAACCTATCCCAGCGGGCGCGTGAGCGCAGTCTGTCGATGTTCTCCACGGGCGCCGTCCGTGTCCTGGTCGCGACCGATATCGCGGCCCGCGGCATCCATGTAGACCGGATCGACCTGGTGGTTCACGCGGACCCGCCCGCCGAGCATAAGGCGTATCTGCACCGGTCGGGCCGGACGGCGCGGGCCGGAGCCGGCGGAGTCGTGATCACCCTGCAGACGCCAGCGCAGGCTAAAGACGTCCGCGCGGTGATGCGCAAGGCGGGCGTCATGCCGGTCGCGGCCCCCGTCGTGCCCGACTCCCCGCTGCTGCGGTCGATCGCGGGTGAGCCAGCGGAATGGGTCGCTCCGGCTACGCGGTCCACGGGTCCGCGGCAAACGGGTGCCCAGGACGGCCGGTCTCGCGGCAGTAGGCACGCCAGCGCAGGCAGCCGGGCGGGCCGCTCCGGCGGTGACGGCCGAAAGGATCGCGGTGCCAGCAGAACCTCGGCATCAGCAATGACCGGCCAAGCCGGTCGGGCTGACGCGCGGCACCCGGCTGCCGGGTCCCGACGCACGAGCCGCACCGGGCAGAAGAGCGGGAGCGGCGCGGCTGCGTTCTCGTCTGGATACGGGCGTCACCGCGGGCGATAGAACGTCGGCCAACGGGGTTTAGGGTCTCCGCCCCGAGTGTCGGGGACCCCTGCGTGCGCGCGCTCAGCCTTAGTTCCCGCTGACCGCTTCCTGCATGATGCGGTCGACATCCTTCGGGTCCACGTCGAGTTCCTTGGCTGTCTGCTTCTCCGCCCGCGTGACGGCCTTCGCG
>WNFN01062007.1_pt1 | contig 16640 bp, 16 predicted proteins | sample 5400161 | NCBI WGS metagenome assembly WNFN01 (sample SAMN13153353, study PRJNA577476) | soil metagenome | isolation source: 80 cm saprolite on Douglas fir-dominated hillslope | place: USA:California | collected 2013-09-17
GAAACCGCGCCGTTCGAGTGAGTCCCGCGAGGAAATAATCCATGGATATCTTCATTCTCCTTGCCACCATGCTGGTTTGTTTCCTGATCGGCATGCCCATCGCCTATTCGCTGGCGATGGCCGCGATCGCGGGCGCGTGGTCGATCGGAATTCCGCTGGAAGCGGTGATGCTGAAAATCTCCGACGGCGTCAGCAAGGTGGCGATGCTGACGATCCCGTTTTTCGTGCTGGCGGGCGCCATCATGGCGGAAGGCGGAATGGCGCGCCGGCTGGTCGCCTTCGCCGACGTTCTCGTTGGATTTACCAGGGTGCGCGGCGGTCTTTCCATCGTCAACGTGCTGGCGACGACGTTTTTGAGCGGCATTTCCGGTTCGGCCGTGGCAGACACCTCCGCGATCGGCTCCGTGATGATCCCGCAAATGGAAAAAACCGGATTCCCCCGCGTATTCGCGACCAACCTGACCATCACCGCTTCGGTTCAGGCACTGTTGGTGCCGCCGAGCCACAATGCGGTGCTGTATTCGCTGGCGACCGGCGGCACGATCTCGATCAGCGCGCTGTTCATGGCTGGCGTCTTTCCCGGGCTGCTGCTCGGCTTCTCGCTCATCATCCTGTGCCTTGTCATCGCCTATCGGGACAAGCATCCCCACGGTCAGACCGTGCCGGCGAAAGATGCCATCAAGATCACGATCGACGCGGCCTGGGGGATGGTGACGCTCGTCATCATCCTCGGCGGTATTCTCGGCGGCATCTTCACCGCCATCGAAGCCGGCGCCGTCGCCTGCATCTGGGCGTTTTTCGTGACGATGTTCATCTATCGGGATTATCGCTGGCGCGACCTCGGCTACGTGATGGCGCTGACCCAGATGCCCGCCAAGATGACTGCATTTTTCCTTTCGATATCCAGCAACAAATACGTCATCCTGTTCCTGATCAACATCCTGCTTTTGGTGCTCGGCACCCTTGTCGACATGGCGCCGTCGATCCTGATCGCGACGCCGATACTCTTGCCGGTGATGCAGAATTTCGGCGTCGATCCGGTTCACTTCGGCATGATCATGCTGCTCAATCTCGGCATCGGATTATGCCACCCGCCGGTCGGATCGATCCTGTTCGTCGGCTGCGCGGTCGGAAAAGTCACCATCGAGCAGGTCATGCGCAAGATCTGGCCGTTCTACGCCGTGATGTTTTTTGTGCTGATGGTCGTCACCTATATTCCGGAAGTCTCGCTCTGGCTGCCACGGCACGTATTGCGCTGAGCCTCAGCCCATCGCGGATCGCAGCCGGAAGCGACTGTCGCCTCGTATCCAGGCTTCCAGCCCCTTCAGAAACTGTGTACGTTCGGGCATTGGGCATCCCCGTTTATATTTTGAATTGCTGTTTCCTTCAGGGGTGTGCGGCCGGTCGGAGCATGGAGGAAGTTGATGCATAGGCTTATCGCGGTAATTTCGCTCGTATCCCTGTTGTTTTTGATCGAGGCGGCGAAGGCCGGACCAACTGAGGACGCTGCCGCGGTTCGAGCGCAGTGGGAGCAGGTCTACAATTCCGGCGACGCCGACAAGTTCGTCGCTCTCTATACCAAGGATTCGATGCTGTTCGGATCGACCGCCCAGCTCTTTGCCGGCTCTGAAGGCGTGCGCACCTATTTCACCAAGCTTCCGGCGGGCATCCAGGCAAAGATGCGTGACCAACAGGCCATCGCGGTCGGACCGAACGTCCTGCTCAGTTCGGGGTTTGCGGATTTCACCCTGAAGGATGGCACCGTGCTGCCCTTCCGCCTGACGTTCGCGATGGTCAAGGTTGACGGCCAATGGCTGATTGCCCAGCACCACGGTTCACCCGTGCCGAAGCAATAATTGGTCGACTGAGCGCGCCTTTGCGCGGGCTGGATCCGGGCGATCGCCGTCCTCGATGTCATAGACGCGCTCGGAAAGCCCGCCTAAACTCGCCTTCATACTTCCGACGCCGGGGCAACCGGCGCGGACCAAGCGCTTAGGGCTTTACCGCCGGCAATCAAGGGGAGGAAATCATGGACCGCTTTTCGCGGATTAACCGCTCTGTCGCACTATTCTCCGTCGTTACCGCGGCCGCGCTGGCCCTGGCGGTACCGGCGGCCGCGCAGGACAGTTTCAAACTCGGCATCGTGACGTTCCTGTCCGGGCCTGCCGCCGACAGCTTTGGCGTCCCGGCCCCCAACGGTGGCCAATTTGTTATCGACCAGCTGAACAAGGGTGCCGGTCCCGCCCCTTACGATAAGGTCGGGTTCGGCGGTATGAAGATCGTGCCCGTGGTCATCGACGAGAACGGCGGCGCCACCAAGCAGGTCCAGGAATTGCGCAACCTCTATGAGCGCGACAATGTCGATGTCGTGCTTGGCTATATCGGCTCCGGCGACTGTCTCGCGGTGGCGCCGATCGCCGAGGAACTGAAGAAGATGCTGGTGCTGATGGATTGCGGCACGCCGCGCATCTTCGAGGAGGCGAAATACAATTATGTGTTCCGCACCGCTGCGCACGCCACCATGGATAATGTCGGCCTCATCAGGTACATGAGGGCAAACAACATCAAGATGGACACGCTGTCGGCCATCAACCAGGACTACGCCTGGGGCCAGGACTCCAGAGCCGACTTCGTCGCCGCAGCCGGACAGCTCTATCCCAACGCCAAACTGCAGACCGATCTGCTGCCAAAGTTCGGCGCGGGCCAGTACGGCACCGAAATCTCCGCGCTGGTCAGCGCGGGCTCCGACGTGGTCTATTCGAGCCTGTGGGGCGGCGATCTGCAGGCCTTCATTTTGCAGGCCGCGCCGCGCGGTCTGCCCAAGCGCAGCCAGCTCGTGCTCTCAGCCGCCGATCACGTGCTGCCGCCGCTCGGCGACAAGATGCCCGACGGCACCATCATCGGCGCACGCGGCGCCTACGGCCTGATGTCGCAGAAATCGCCGGTCAACGACTGGTTCTTCAAGGGGTACCAGGAGGCCAATGGCGTCTATCCGGTTCAGGCCGCCTATCGCATCGCGCAGTCGATCCTCGGGCTCAAGAGCGCGGTCGAGAAGGCCATGGCCAAGAATGGCGGCAAGAAGCCCTCGACCGACGAACTGGTGGCGGCGATGACTGGGCTGGAATGGCAATCGCCCGGCGGCCTCATTCAGATGAAGCTTGCGGACGGCCATCAGGCGATCCAGGCGATCGCGATCAGCCGCACCAAGTATAATCCGGACCTCAAGCGGGTCGATCTGGTCGATATCCAGTACTTCCCCGCTGAATGCGTCAATCCGCCTCCGGGCGTAAAGTCGATCGATTGGATCAAAGGCGGCATGCAAGGCGCCAAATGCAATTGAGGCGCGTGGTCGCCTAGGGGAGGACTGCAGCGGCGGGAGTTCATCACTCGCGCCGCTTCCGCAGGAAGAAACAGCCATGAACTTCTTTCTGACGATAGTTCTCGACGGGCTGATTCAGGCCTCCTGGCTATTCATTGTTGCCTTGGGGCTGACGCTGGTGTTCGGCGTGCTGAAAATTCTCAACATCGCCCATGGCAGCTTCTATGCGCTGGGCGCCTATATCGCGGCGACCGCGGTGACTTTGGTCGCGGCGCACGGCCTTCCGCCCAGCATCGGTTTTGTCGCGATGATCCTTTCCGTTGCCCTGATCGCCTCCGCGGTCGGACTGCTGCTCGAACGCGGTCTCTTGAAGATGTTCTATGGCCGCGACGAAGTGGTTCTGCTGCTCGTGACCTATGCGGTGTTTCTCATTCTTGAGGACGTCACCAAGCTGATCTGGGGCGTCAATCCGATCTATGCGACACAACCTTACGAATTGTTCGGCAATGTGGAATTCGCCGGGCTCTATTACGTCGGCTACGACCTCGTATTGATACCGATATCCGCGGCGATCGGCTTCGCCGTATGGTTCGGATTAAATCGCACGATCGCCGGCAAGATCGTACTGGCCGTGATCCACAATGAGGAAATGAGCGTCAGCATGGGGGTCAGGGTCAACCGGGTTTACGCGGTTGCCTTTGCCGTTGGCGTGCTGCTCGCTGCGCTCGCTGGCGCGCTGACCGCGCCCAAAATCTCGATGCAGCCGGGTCTCAGCTCGGATGTCATCATCTTGAGTTTTGCCATCGTGGTGATCGGCGGCTTGGGCAGCGTCGAGGGTGCTGCGGTCGGCGCGGTCCTTGTCGGGCTCGCACGCGCCGCCTCGGTGCACCTGATGCCGCAGGCCGAACTGTTCATGATCTACCTGATCATGGCGGCGGTGCTGATGTTTCGGCCCGAGGGTCTGTTCAAGCGCGAGACGGCTAGGCGAATCTGATGAACCATCACCGCCTGCATCCTCTTGTCATGGTCTTGCTGGTGGCTTTGGCGACGCTGTTCGGCCGCGTGCTTCCGACATGGACATTGTCGCTTGCCACCATCGCCGCCTCCAATGCCCTGATCGCGCTCGGCATCGTGATCCTGGCGCGCACCGGCAATGTGTCGTTCGGCCAGGGCCTGTTCTATGCGGCGGGCGGCTATGGCGTCGCCCTGATCGCCAACGCCTGGGGCATCACCGACGCGGTGGCTTTGTCGATGGTGTTTTATGGCGCGCTGGTCAAATCGACCGCGCTCGGAGGGTCCGACGGCTTCAACGTCGGGCGGCCGAGCCTGTTCGGCATGGTCTTCACCGATCCGCGCGAGGCGGACTTTATGCTGTATGCGGTCTCGGTGGTCACCACCGGGCTTGCCGGCATCGCGGCAACGATCCTGTTCCGGTCCGAACTCGGTCTTGCGAGTCTGGCGGTCCGCGAAAACAATCTGCGCGTCGAATATCTTGGCATCTCGTCCAACCGGGTCGTCACCATCAACTTTGTGATCGCGGCAACTTTCGCCGGCGCCAGCGGCGCGTTTGCCCTGATGGCGCAACGCCACATCGATCCGCAATTTGCTTACTGGACCACGTCGGGCGAATTCGTCTTTGTCGCCGTGCTCGCGGGATATCAGAGCGTTGCCGCCGTATTCGTCGCTTCCCTGGCGCTGGAGCTGGTTCGTTCATTCTCCAACCTGTACCTCCCCAACACCTGGCAGCTCGTGCTTGGCGTCTTTCTGTTGGGCGTCATCCTGTTTTTGCCCCGCGGTATCGGGTCGCTCTGGATCAGGCAACGGCGCAAAAGGCCGGAGCCGGCGGCAGCGACGGCGGTCGTGGCCCAAAAGGAGGCCGCGCAGTGACGTCAGTGCTTTCCGTGCGGGGGCTCGATAAGCGCTTCGGCGCGGTGGTCGCCGCCGACGCTCTCAGCCTCGATATCGGCGCCGGCCAGAGGGTCAGCCTGATCGGCGCCAACGGCGCGGGCAAGACGACCTTCGTCAACCTTGTCACCGGGTACCTCAAGCCCGACTCCGGCTCGATCGCGCTCGACGGGATGGATATCGCAGGACGCTCGCCAAGAAACGTTGCCCGGCTCGGAATCTCCCGGTCGTTTCAGATTCCACAATTGTTCATCGAGCTCACGGCGGCCGACAATTTGTCCGTGGCGGTGTGCGGCGCGCGGGGGCAAGCGCTCTCATTTCACGCGCCGGCGGAAGCGCCTGGCCGCCGCGACAAGGTCATCGAATTGCTGCAGCGGTTTGGCCTCGGCGATCTGGCCGACCGCCCCATTTCGGAGCTCGCCGGCGGCGTGCGCAAGTTGATCGACATTGCCATGGCGTTGGCCCGCCGGCCAAAACTGCTGCTGCTGGATGAGCCGGCACGATATGGAGATCGTCGGCCGCTATGCCGACCGGGTGGTGGCGTTCTACCAGGGTCGGATTCTCGCCGACGGCGATCCGCGTGACGTCCTGAAAGATCCGGAAGTGCGCCGCTACGTCACCGGGGGCGCGCCATGAACACCTCGGCGCCGCTGCTCGATATCGACCATCTGGTGGTCGAGATTCAATCGATGCCCGCGTTGCGCGGCTTTTCGATGCGCATAGCCAGGGGCGCCATGGTGAGCCTGGTCGGTCGCAACGGCGCCGGCAAGACCACGCTGATGCGCTCCATCATGGGTCACCTCAAGCCTGCGCAAGGCGCCGTCCGGTTCGAAGGCACCGACCTGTCGGCGCTGCCGCGCCACGCCCGCGCGGCGCTCGGGATCGGCTATATGCCGGAAGACCGCGGCCTGGTGCCTCAACTGACGGTGGAGGAAAACATCCTGTTGCCGCTATGGGTCGCTCGCCACCTTGACCGTAAGGCGCGGCTCGAAATCGTCTACGAGGTGATCTCTGAACTCACCGAGATGCGCCATCGCAAGGCGCTGCTGTTGAGTGGAGGCCAGCAGAAGCTGGTCGCGCTTGGCCGCGCGCTCGGCATCGGCACAAGGTGTCTCTTGCTCGACGAACCGTTCGAGGGCATCGCGCCGGCGCTGGCCGAGCGGTTGTCCGAGGTCCTTGCTTCGCTGAAGGGCAAAGACCTCACGCTGCTGATGTCGCAATCGGATATGAATCATTCACGCGGGCTGATCGACGCCGAGGTCACGATCGAGCGCGGCGCCAACCTCGCAGCCGGATAGGTGCACGTGTCAATTGGCCCGCACGGTCCGAACTGTTCGGTTCGAACGGCCTCCGGCATCCAGTTGGACGCCCCCGGACGGCTCAGGACCAGCCCGACCAGGGCGATGGCAACAAGGACCGGCAAGGCAAATATTCCGATGCCCCAGGTCTGGTAGATGCGGCTGACGGTTCCGCCCGATTTCTTCAACATGCCATGCACGAATGCCTCCACGGTGCGGATCTGCATTGCGTGACTAGCTCAGGGCGCGCCAAGCGGATGTGAACTGCTTCACATTGGCCGCGATAAACTTCTGGAAGATATATCCGGACCAGCGTTGGGGGCTCGCGCGAGCCTGCCCTAATCGGCTTCGCTTCCCGACCCTGCCTCGGTCAGCGCCCGCAGCGGCTCGGCATCGAGCACGACGATCGCCCCGTGTTCGAGCCGAACCCAGTTGCGCGCGGCCCAGGCCCGCAACTGCTTGTTGATGCTTTCCCTGGTCATGCCGACCATCTCGCTGATTTCCTGCTGGGTAATGGCGATCGTGCGGCCCCCAGGCGCGAGCTTGTGCTTCTCGGTCAAACGAAGCAGTGCGCTGGCGAGCCGGCCCGGCAGATTCTGAAGGATGACCTCTTCCACCTGATCGCTGGTCCGGCGCAGCCGCGTACACAACAGCTCGATCAGCTTCATCGCCAGCGCCGGCTGGCTTCGCACAAAGGGAAGAAAGTCGCGACGATCGATGATAAAAATCTCACAATTGGTATTCGCCGTCACGTCGGCGGTCCTCGCCAGCCCGTCGAGCACCGCGACCTCCCCGAAAATCTCTCCCGGGCCGATCAGGTTCAGAATTGCGCTGCGGCCGTCCGCGGAGGAGACGCTGACCTTCGCCGTGCCGCTGACCACCGCAATCAGGCTGTTGCCAGGATCTCCCCTGGAAACGATCGTGGCTCCCCGCTTCAGCGTGGAATGCTTGGCGTAGCGGCAGAGCTGGTCGAGCGCCGCAGGCTCAAGATCGGAGAACATCGGATGCTTGCGCAGCACCGCCAACTTGCTGCTCGAAAACGACCGAGTGTCTCCCGTCTTGTCCTGAGGCACGGCAGTTGGAACTCCTATAGCGAAGCCGCCGATACACGGCTGCGGCCATCGATCATTTCAGCGACGTATTTGGGCAAAGCATGTGCACGCCGATGTACATGTGGCCCTTATGCGCAAACGTCTTGACATGCAGATCGTGGGTCGCATCGACATTGTCGCCGACCTTCAGCATCATCGGCATCGGCGATTTGGATTTAAGATTGGTGGAGATGACTTCGGTGAGACGCTTGCGGATCGATTCCGGTATCGCACCCGCATCCTTGCTCCAGTTCGAAAATTCCTCCGGCTTCGGCAGAAAATGTTGGGCAAATTTTCCAAACGCATAGTCCCCGTGCTGCTTTTCCAATTTTGCGAATTTCTTTGCCGTTGCGCCAATCTTCTTGGGGCTGCAATGTTCATTCATCATTTGCTCAAATCTGCCGCCATAGACAAATCCACCCATTTTTCACTCCCTTAATAAGCGGCTTGGTATGCCGCGGTTACAAAATGTCATAAGTCCGTAAATTTGGAGAGGGTTGCCTTAGCACGTTCCAGCTGGACAGTCATTTTCGACTTGGCAAACAGCTCGATCGCCTGACCAAGCTCATCCTGTGCCTCCAACTTCCTGCCGGTGGCGGCGAAGAGACGGGCCAGCGTTCCCTTTGCCAGTCCCAGCAAGGGCCTGGTGCCGAGCTTGGTTGCGATTTCGATGCTGCGCTCAAGCCGGGCGATCGCCTCCGCGGTGGCGGACGCACCTTGCATCGACAAAATGACAGCCTCGGCCAACAGGGCCATGGCTTCGATCATCTGATAGCCCTTCTGCTTGGCTCCCGCCTGGCAGGCACGCGCGACTTCCAATCCGCGGGGAATGTCCCCGAGTTGCGCATATGCCGGACCCAGATATGCCGATGCGAGCAGGATACTCGTCGAATTGCCGAGCGCCTCAGCCTCTCGCTTTGCTTCGAGCAGGATGTCTCTTGCTTGCGCTGCCTGCCCACGCTGCAGATGCAGATTTCCGAGCGCGCATAGCACAAGAGGTAAAAACAGCCGGACCTCGTTCTCGCGCGACAGGAACGAGGCTTCGTTGAGGGCGCCTTCCGCCTCTTCAAGATCGCCATGGCTCATTTGCACAAGCCCGCGGGCGTAATCGGCCGCGACGATGTCGTAAGGCCGGTCGTTTTTTTCGGCGAGTTCGGTCGCGCGCCGGGAGCATTGCACGGAATCATCGTATTCACCCGTCGACGCGTAGATGAGGGCTTCCATCATGTGACAAAGTACGAGAAGGCTCGATCCCGTCGTCCCCGGCGGCACGTTTTCCGGCGCGCTGGTTAGCCGCGCGCTCGCCCGGTTTATCAACAGTTCAGCGTCCCGATATCGGCCGGCGATAAAATAGGCCTGACCGAGCCCATACTCGGCATAAGCCAGCCATTTGGCTTCGCCCAGTTGCTCCGCCAGCGCCACCGCCTGCTCTCCGGCCGTGATGGCCTCATAGGGCGTTCCAAAAAAATTCAGCGCCGCCGCCCTGATCGCGATCGAAGCCAGCCTTCTTGGTTCATCGCCGATTTTCTCGGCACGCGCCTCGCCGTCGCGACCAAGGGCGAACCACTCTTCGATGCTACCAAGCGAGACATAGGTAAGCCGAGCCTCGATGCGCAGGTCGATCGAACGTTGTTCGCTTTCGGTCGAGGCCGGCTGTCTGTCGACCGCATCCATCGCGGTCTGGAAATAGCCGGTAGCATCCCTGAATGCGGATCTGGCGAACGCCTTCTTCGCCGCCATGTGCCCGTAACGGTCCGCCTTCAGCCAGTCCTGCGCCTTGACCGCGTGATGACAAAGCGCCTCCGCGACGTCCTCCTCGCGGCCGGGAGAGCCGGCTTCCAGCGCCGCCAAAATCCTGCGGTGCAGCTCCTCGCGTTGCGGCCGCAGGATCGAATCGTAGGCAACCTCGCGGATCAGGTCGTGGGCAAATTCATATTCGGACGAAGGAAGCCATCGCGACTCGACGAGAAAATCCAAAATCTCCAGCGACCAAAGCCGGCTTTGCAATTGGACCGCCGCCATGCCGGTTACGGCCGTCAGCAGATGAGTTGAAACGCGCGGCCCGACCACGGAGGCGAGCTGGAGAAGGGTCTTGTCCTCCTTCGGCAATCGATCGATCCGGGACGCGATGACCCCCTGCACCGTTGGAGGAATTTCCAGCGCGTCCCAGGGAGCCTTGGTGGCAAAGCGGCCCGCGTCGGTCTCGAGAATTCCGCCATCGATCAATTGCCGTGCGACTTCCTCGATGAAAAGCGGGATTTGACCGGTGTGGCGGAGTACGTGGGCTTTGAGAGCATTGAAATGGGCTCCGCCACCAAACAGGTCGTCGAGCAATGCGTTCGCGGAAGCGAAATCCAGCGAGCGCAGCCAGATCCTGCGAACGTCCAGCCGCGCCAGCCATCCCGGCGTATCCTCCGTCCGCCAGGTCAGCAGCACCAGGAGCGGGCGGCTTGCGGTGAGCGACATCAAGGCCTCGATGGCGGTCTCGCTCTGACCATCGATCCAGTGAAGGTCTTCCAGCAACAGGATGGTCGGCCGCGTCGAGACTGCCAGCGAGCATCGTTGACGGGTTGGTCCAGAACCGTGCAAAGGGCGGCGGGCCAAAGATCGGCATGCGCCGGCACCGCGCCTTCGGGCAATTCGCCTTGATCCGCCGGCGCGATGTTGCCGGCCTGCAGCGCGTTCTGGAGCAGCTTCTTCAAAAGCGCATAGGGAACGGCCTGCTCCAGCGGGTTACATTCCGCTTCCAGGACCTGCCAGTCCTTCTGCCGCAACCCGCTGACGAATTCGTGAGCCATTCGGGATTTGCCGATGCCCGCGGTACCCACCAGCGCGATGATCTGTCCGGACGAGCCGATATCCTGCGCCGCCCGCTCGAGCAGGGAAACCTCGTCCGCGCGGCCGACAAAGGACGAAAGTCCCTTGGTCGAGCGGGCGCGCCAGCGCGTCAGTCCGCTGATCTCGGCGAGCTCGTAGCAGGGAACCGGTGCCGAAAAACCCTCCAGTCGCTTCGGAGGCAGGGTGTTAAAGGTCACCAGCCCTGTCGCAAGGCTCTGGCAGGATTCCGACACCAGGATTTGTCCGCCCTGGGCGGCGCTCTCGAGCCGCTTGACCAAATGGACCGCCGGGCCGCCGGCCTCATAGATCGAGGAAAAGTCGGCCTCGATGACGTGGGCGACGACATAGCCGGAATGAACGCCAACCCGGACCTGAAGCGCCGGATCGTCCAATAGCCTGATCCGGCGGACCAATTCGACAGCGGCATGACAAGCCATGACGGCATGATTGTCATCCGCGTGCGGGGCGCCAAACAGCGCGATCAGCCCGTCGCCACCCTCTTTGCTGACGATTCCGCGGCTGCGCCGAACCGCGGTGCGCATCGCGATCAGCGCCGGCTCTAATCGCGAAATCGCCGCCTCGGGATCCAGTTCCGAGATCAAATCAGTGGAGCGCTGCAGATCGGCACAGAGGACCGTGAGGTACTTGCGCTCACCTGCGATACGGCCGCGAACTCCCGCGACCTGCGGCTTTGGGGAGTGTTCCGGGACGATTGCCCCGCAGGACGAGCAAAACAAATCGCCTGCCTTCAGGGTCGATAGACAGACCTGACAAGACACAAGCGGCTTCCTCCATCCACCCATTCAGATTAGCCAAACTTCATGGCGGAACAAGCGTTTGGAACCCGTCTATGGCAGATGCCGAGGCTGGCTTTCAAGTCGAAAGCTTTGGCAATGCGAACAATTGGACGACAATTTTAGATAAGCAGCACCGCAACGGGGGTAACGAGCCATACGAGCGCATCCATAGGATGCGATTTCGTCGTGCGCGCGACGATGGAACGGCCGGCGGTCTATTCGTTCGCGATGCCCATTTCCTTGATCGCGCGCGCGTATTTGGCGAGTTGGTCGCGTGTCATCGCGCCCAGTTCCTCGGCTGAGGTGCCGCGCACCGAAAAACCCAGATTCTCGAGCTTGCTACGAATTTCCGGATCCGCCAGCGCCTTGCGCACTTCGGCATTGAGCCTGGCGATGATGTCCTTTGGCGTGCCGGCCGGCGCCAGCATCGCAAACCAGGAATTGAAGAAGAAGCCGCGACGGTGCCGAGGCCCTGAAAGCCGACCGGAATCTGGCCGCCGGCGACGTCGGTCGCAGCCTGCGTGGCGCCCTTGTAGGGCACGTGGGTCAGCGAGATGCCCGCGCCCGAGGCGAACATCGCCATCGCCAGATGTTGCGGGCTGCCCGGACCGCCGGAGCTATAATCGATCTTTCCGGGCGCAGCCTTGGCCGCTGCGATCAGATCCGCCGCGGTCTTGTAGCTCGTCTTGTTGCCCGCGATCAGTCCCCATTCCACCGTGGCGACGAGCGACACCGGCGCGAAATCCTTCAGGATGTCCCAACGCATGTTGGACTGCAGGTTTGGCACCATGGTCATGATGCTATCGTTGAACCCACCGATCGTGTAGCCGTCCGGCTCGGCTCGCGCGACCTGCTCGGCGCCGATCAGCCCGGACGCGCCCGGCTGGTTGATGATGACGATTTGCTGGCCCATATTGTCGGCCATCTTCTGCGTCACGATCCGTGCCGCGACGTCCACCGCACTCGCCGCCGCCAAGGGCACGATCATCTTGATCGGTCGGTCCGGATAGGCCGTCTGCCCGATCGCGCCGGACGTTGAAAGCAGCGTCAGCACCGCGACCAGCGAATGAAACAAGCGCATGCCCGAATTTCCTCCGCGTTATTTGGATGGCGTTCTCCGAATTCTCGGCCGCAATCCTTTTTGGGAATGATTGCCCTCTCGCCTCACGCTTGGCAACGCGTCCGACGAAGAAAAAAGGCCGGAGCCTCGATCGACCGGCCAACGGGAGCACCGGCTTGGCGCTCACCACGTTTTCACTGGTTCACCTTGATTGGGATCAAAAAGTCAGCCGGCGTGGCGCTATACTGTTTAAGGAGGCGTTGCTCCCGGCTCCGCCTCTGGCTCGGAGAAACCTCTATGCGTGCGATGGTTTTATCAGCCCCGCGGGCGCCTCTGCAGATGCAGGAGCGCCAGGACCCCCTCCCCGGCGACGGTGAAATTCGCGTCAAGGTAAGCGCGTGCGGGGTCTGCCGGACCGATCTTCACGTCGTCGATGCCGAGCTTCCCGGCATCAAATATCCGGTCATTCCCGGGCACGAAATCGTCGGCCGCGTCGACCTCGTGGGTTCCGGCGTCACCACTCACGGGATCGGCGACCGGGTCGGAATCCCATGGCTTGGGTACACGTGCGGTGTGTGCCGCTTCTGCAGGGAGGGCATGGAGAACCTGTGCGATCGCCCCCTGTTCACCGGATACACGCGGGACGGCGGCTATGCCACGCACACCGTCGCCGACGCGCGTTATGCGTTCCCGCTCGGCGAAGACGGCGACGATGTTGCGATCGCGCCGCTGTTGTGCGCCGGCCTGATCGGCTGGCGGTCGCTGGTGAAGGCAGGCAATGCGGAGCGGCTCGGCATCTATGGTTTCGGCGCCGCTGGGCACATCGTCGCCCAGGTCGCGCGCTGGCAGGGCCGCTCGGTCTATGCCTTTACGCGATCCGGTGACATTGCAGCGCAGGATTTTGCCCGCCGATTGGGGGCGGTATGGGCCGGAGCGTCGGATCAGCTGCCGGACACCCCGCTCGATGCCGCCATCATCTACGCTCCGGCCGGAGGATTGGTGCCGGCGGCGCTGCGTGCGGTGCGCAAGGGCGGCAGGGTGGTCTGCGCGGGAATCCATATGAGCGATATTCCGAGCTTTCCTTACGGCATTCTTTGGCAAGAAAGACAATTGGTGTCGGTTGCCAACCTTACCCGCCAGGACGGGCTGGATTTCCTCAAAATTGTCCCGCAGGCTGGAATCCGGACCAAGACCACGGCATTCCCGCTTGCCGAGGCCAACGACGTCCTGACAAGGTTGCGGACGGGGCAAATCCTGGGTGCCGCAGTCCTCAAACCCTGGGGGTAGCCTGTACATGACGACTTCATTCTGACCGCGCAGAACAGCGATGTTAGCCCCGAAATCAGCAAGCGCAGCCGCCTCTCCGGCCGCACCGGTGCAGCGGCAGCGCCGTCACCCAACTCCGCGATTAAATCCGGAGATGGCGTGCGACACGGTATTTCGGGTCGTGGCGCGCCGTTATCTCGGAGATTTGACCGCAAATCACGCGCCGACCTGCAGCGGCGATCCGGCGGCCCTGCATCAGATGCGCATTGCGCTGACGCGCCTGCGCACAGCCATCTTGTTTTTCGCGCCGATGGTCGATGACCCCATGCGGATGCGCATCAAGGATGAACTGAAATGGCTTAATAGCGAGCTTGGCGCCGTGCGGGATCTGGACGTCGCGATGGAGCGGCTGAAGGCCGTCAACAAGCAGCGGCCGCAATCGGCACCTTATTATCAGTCCTGGAACGAAAGGCGGGCGCGGAGCCATCGCCAACTGGCGCGGGTGCTGCGCTCAGCCAGGTATCGCCGTTTGATCGAGAGCATGTCCGGTTGGGTCGAAAGCGGACCCTGGTCGATCAAGCAGGGAAGACAGGCAGCCCTCGAGCGCGCTTTCCCGATCGCCACTTATAGCACCGGCAAACTCACAGGCTGGCGAGAAAAGCTTCTGAAGAAGAGCCGCAAGCTTCCGAAAATGGGCACGAAGAAACGGCACCGGCTGCGGCTGCTGAACAAGAAGCTAAGCTATTCCATCGAATTCTTTGAGGATCTGTTTCCTGAAAAGAGATTTTCGAGCCAACAAGCGGCGCTGAAGCATTTGCGTAAAGCGCAGCGATCGCTGGGTCAGTTGAACGATGACGCAAACAGCCGTTTTCTGGCGACCAACCTGGAGCGAGACGGCGTCCGCGCGCCGTTGCAATTTCTCAGCCGCAAGCGCGAGAGCCGCCTGATACGGACGGCGGCTGCTGCGTACCGGAAACTGGCGGCGCTATAGCCGCTTCGGAAGTGAGATCGCGGTAACTGGGCTGGCGAGCGGCGCTTGCTCAAAGCAGCTTCCCATCGGGCCCGAAGAACGGATGCGGCCCGTCGAAATTCCCAATTGGGACCTGATGCGTGACGATGCTGCCGAATCCCTCGCCCGGAAACCAGGTATGCAGATGAAACGCCGGTGGTTCGACCTTGAACGATGGCTCGCGCAATTCTGCCAGGGCGAGATCGACGGCGGGATTTGGCGCTGGGCAGATCGTGGTTGGCACGCCGGCAAACATCGCCAGCGTCGCGCGATGCACGTGACCGGTGGCGATCAATTGCACGCGCGGATGGCGCTTGACGATTGGCGCAAATTCGCCGGCGTTGAGGAGATTCTGGCGGTCCATGTGCCCGATGCCGGTCTTGAACGGCGGGTGGTGCAAAAAGAGCAACGCAGGCCGGCCCAGCGCGGATGCAAGCGTTGTTTCAAGCCACTGCAAGGTAGGTGCATCGAGTTCGGGCCTGAGGGAAAAGCATACGTCCGCGGAAGGGCGGCGCGCATCAGCTCGCGCGAATCGTGATTGCCGGGAATGCCGGCAAATGGCAGTTTTAGCGGGGCCAGCAGGCGCTTGAGATGCGCGTATTCCTCGGCAATCGGCGTGTCGGCAAGGTCGCCGGATATCACGACGAAGTCCGGCGCCGGGTTCAACGCGTTCAAGGAGGCAACGCAGCGCTCAAGCGCGCGTGCCGTATCGACCTTGCCGTAGGCGAGTGAACCCGGAGATTTGATATGCAGATCGGAGATCTGCGCGATGTGAACTGGATTTTGCAGCATCAAGCCTCTTCAATTTTCCGGTGGTAACAGCCTGACAGCATCCGGCGCTATCAAAAGTCCGATCGGTTCGCCGGCTTTGGCCCGAACCGTGTTCGGCGCATCGACGGTGAGAAGCTTGCCGGACACGCCAGAGACGACCATGCGCTGCCGGTCGCCGATAAAACTGACGCTGTCGATGGTTCCTGAAAGCGGCGCGTCTCCCTCTCCGACAACGCGGATCGTCTCCGGGCGGATCATCGCGACGGCGGCCGGCAGGCTTGCGTCGCCGCCGATCGGCTGCCGCCCGCCCGGCAGCACGAGATGGCCGTTCTCGATCGGCGCCTCGATGATATTCGCCGCGCCAATGAACTCGGCCACGAAGCGGCTTTTGGGCGCGAAATAAATCTCGCGCGGCGTGCCGATCTGGGCGATCGCGCCCTTTTGCATGACCACGATGCGGTCGCCGAGTTCCATCGCCTCGGCCTGATCATGCGTGACATAGATCGTGGTGATGCCGAGCGCGCGCAGCAAACGATTGAGTTCGCCGCGCAGGCGATCACGCAACGCGGCGTCAAGCGCGGTCAAGGGCTCGTCGAGCAGCAGGATACCGGGCCGGATCGCAACCGCACGCGCCAGCGCCACGCGCTGGCGTTGCCCGCCGGAGAGCTGATCGACGCGGCGGTTTTCAAGGCCCGAGATATTGGTCAGCGCCACCAATTCGGCGACGCGCGCCGCGCGCTTTTCCTTATCCATGCCGCGGAGCTTCAGGCCATAGCCGATATTATCGGCGACGCTCATGTTGGGGAAAAGCGCGTAGGACTGAAACACCATGCCGACATTGCGTTTTTCGATCGGCACTGACGTCATGTCCTTGTCGTCGAACAATACCCGGCCGCCCGCATCGGGCAATTCGAGACCTGCGATGATGCGCAGCATGGTGGTCTTGCCGCAGCCGGAGGGACCGAGCAGAACCAGCGTTTCGCCGCGCGCGATGTCAAGCGTGGCGGGCTCCAGCGCGCGGGTGCCGTCGGCGAAGGTCTTGCCGCAGGTCTCGATACGCACCGACGCGCCATGTCCCGCGACTGCATTCATCGTGCCTGCTCCCGGTCGGCAAACATCTGCATCGCAACCAAGAGCGGAATGATCATGACAAAGAAGATCAGCGTATAGGCGGAAGCCACTTCCAGCCGCATCGAGGCGTAAGCGTCGGCGAGCCCGATCGGAAGCGTCTTTGTCAAGGGCGTGTGCAGCATCCAGGTCAGGTTGAATTCGCCGAGCGAAAGCGT
>WNFN01174929.1_pt1 | contig 16626 bp, 16 predicted proteins | sample 5400161 | NCBI WGS metagenome assembly WNFN01 (sample SAMN13153353, study PRJNA577476) | soil metagenome | isolation source: 80 cm saprolite on Douglas fir-dominated hillslope | place: USA:California | collected 2013-09-17
AGCCCGGGGTGTCAAGGCATCTACAGATTGTTCGCCTATGTGCCCAACAGCACCAAGGTGGATTCCCCGATTGAAGAAGCACTTCGAGCACGCCAGGGAGTGTGCCAGGACTTCGCTCACATCATGATCGCCCTCGTGCGCTCACTCCACATCCCCTGCCGCTACGTCAGCGGCTACCTGTTTCACCGTGAAGCGGAGGGCGAAGAGAAGGATCGCTCCCTGGAAGGAGCGTCGCATGCATGGGTCGAGGCGCTGATCCCGCGCTTAGGCTGGGTCGCATTCGACCCCACCAACAACCTGATGGGTGCAGATCGCCATATTCGGGTAGCGATTGGCCGCGACTACGGGGATGTCCCACCCACCCGCGGCGTGTACAAGGGCGAGGCTCATAGCGAACTGAGCGTTGCAGTCACCGTGAGTCCTGCGGATGCTCAACCGTCCGAGGAATCTGCTCCCAGCATCGTCATCCAATCCCGTCCCGTGTTCGCGCGAGTCAACTCCCGCACCGAACACGAACAACAACAGCAGCAGTAGATGTTCGCTCCAATCGTCGCCACCGTGGTCCATAATCGTCTCACCGTTCTTTCATCTTGACCGCTGATTTGCTTTGGAACATAATCCTTGGACTTCGATTGCCGGAAGCCCCTCCGCAATTGGTAGACGAACCTGGCCCCCTACCTCAGTAGCAAAGAAAGGTTCCTATGAAGCGTCTCGGGCTGGATCTGCCTGTTTTCGTGCTTGAACACCACATTTTTGTTGTCCCAATCAAACCCAGTCGCTCCAATCAACCAGACCGCGAGAGCTGAAGCTAGGATTCGCGATCTCTACGGCAAATTGCCACTCACTTTCGAGGCGAACCATGGGCAGACGGATGCCCGTGTGAAGTTTCTGTCACACACGGGTGGATATACGCTGTTCCTCACCGGGGATGAAGCGGTGCTGGCGTTGCGCGGGAACCACGTGAAAAGTAGCAAGGCATCGAGTGGCGATGGCAAGTTGCGATCCGGGATGGTCGCGTCGATAGATGGGCTGACTCCCGCGCCAACGGCTGAGACCGCGACCGCTTCTGTACTGCGGATGAAGCTGCGCAATGCCAACCCGGCTGCCAAGGTGACTGGCGCGGATGAACTGACGGGTGCCAGCAACTACTTCATCGGCAATGATCCTGCGAAATGGCGTGCCAATGTTCCGATCTTCGCGAAAGTGAAGTACGAGGGAATCTATTCCGGTATTGACCTGGTTTACTACGGCAACCAACGACAGCTGGAGTATGACTTCATCGTGGCGCCGGGTGCGGATCCGCGTAGCATCGCGTTCGACGTTCGCGGCGCCAGAAGGATGACCCTGGATGCGCACGGCAATCTAGTACTCAAGATGAGCGAGGGAGAAATTCGCTGGCACAAGCCGGTTGTGTATCAGGTAAGGAACGGAACCAGGCAAGAGATTGCGGCGCATTACGCGATTAACGGCAGGCACTGCGTGGGATTCGAGGTGGCTGCATATGACTTGGGAAGACCGCTATTCGTCGATCCGATGATTTACTCAACTTTCCTGGGTGGCAGTTCCGCCGATCAGGGAAGGGGGATAGCCGTGGACAGCTCGGGCAATGCCTACGTCGTCGGCTTAACTTCCTCAACCAACTTTCCTACCATGAATGCCCTGCAGCCAGCTAATAGCGGCGGTTCTGTCGACGCATTCGTGGCCAAGCTCAATCCCGCGGGATCCGCTTTGGTCTATTCCACCTATCTGGGCGGTAGCGGCGAAGATTTCGCAAATGGAATCGCCGTGGATAGCTCGGACAACGTCTACATGACGGGCAACACCGCCTCAACGGACTTTCCTGTGAAGAATCCCTTGCAGCCAGGGAACGGCGGCGGCCAGTTCGACGCCTTTGTGACGAAGCTCAACTCCACGGGGTCGGCCTTGGTCTACTCCACTTATCTGGGTGGTAGCGCTTATGATGGGGGCAACGCGATCGCCGTGGATCCCTCAGGCGATGCGTACATTACTGGCGGTTCCAGCTCGACCGACTTTCCGGTCGTCAATGCTTTGCAGCCTTACGGCGGCAACGAAGACGCCTTCATGGCCAAGCTCAATCCTGCAGGATCGGCCTTGGTTTACTCCACGTACCTGGGCGGTAACAGCTACGATTTCGGATATGGAATTGCCGTTGACAGTGTGGGCAACGCTTACGTCAGCGGCTGGACCGAATCTACCAACTTTCCCGTTACGTCGGGTGCCTTCCAGACGATCTCCGGTGGTGGCGGCACCGATGCCTTCGTGTCCAAGCTCAACTCTGCAGGCTCGGCTTTGATCTACTCCACCTACCTCGGCGGCAATAACTATGACTTTAGCAGCGCAATAGCCGTGGACAGTTCGGGCAATGCCTACGTCACCGGCCCCACCGCCTCAACCAACTTTCCTACCAAGAATCCACTGCAACCGGCCTACGGAGGCAACAACGATGCCTTCGTCACCAAGCTCAACTCCGCAGGATCGGGTTTAGTCTATTCCACCTATTTGGGCGGTAGCGACTACGATATCGCGTACGGGATTGCCCTGAACGGATCAGGCGATTCCTACGTCACAGGCGAAACCAAATCACTCAATTCTCCGCAAGAGAGTCCCGTGCAGAAACGCAAAGGACCTTATGATGCCTTCGTAAGCAAGCTCAACTCTGCGGGATCGACTTTGTTTTCTTCCACCTATCTGGGAGGCAACTGGAATGACTGGGGCGCGGGCATTGCAGTGGACAGTTCAGGCAACGCTTACGTCACCGGTACCACCTACTCCGGTAATTTTCCGACCAAGAATCCTCTGCAGGGAACCTACGGCGGATCTGTAGACGCCTTCCTAAGCAAGCTTCCAATGTTGACAGCGACCACGGCTACGCTCACGTCTTCTCCTAATCCGTCCATATATGGCCAGACGGTAACGTTTACCGTGGCGGTCACTTCCAACCTGGGCCCTCCGCCTGATGGAGAAACCATCACGTTTACGAAGTACTCAAAGGTGGTAGGAACGGGGACGTTGAGCGGCGGCTCGGCTAACTTTACGACATCGACGCTTAATGTGGGTACGAGCCCGGTCAAAGCGGTCTACGGCGGTGACGCAAACTTCGACACCAGCACGTCGAATACGGTGAGCCAAGCGGTGGACAAGGCTGGAACCACCACCACTTTGGTTTCCTCGCCGAATCCGTCGAGCTTTGGCCAGTCTGTAACCTTTACGGCGAACGTGGCGCCACAGTTCAGCGGTAAGGTCACCGGAACGGTGACCTTTTACGATGGCACGACGAGCCTAAAGACTGCCTCCCTGAGCGGAGGGACGGCGAAGTTCACAACCTCGACGCTGACGTCGGGCAAGCACAGCATCATGGCGACGTACAACGGCAGCACGAACTTTAACAGCAGTTCGGCTTCGCTGACGCAGACGGTGAACTAGCAACCGCGGAACCGCTAGTCACCAGAGGGTTGCAGCATGTCCTCGCGTCCCATATCTGGACGCATTGACGATGACTGGATCGCCGTTACGGATTCAACCTTCAAGCGCGGTTCCGTGCGACCTTCATCCGCAGAGAACTGTTCCGACTCGGTCGACCCAGCCAGGGCCGTGGTTGACGACAGGCCTCCGCTGATCACCCGTTGCACCTTGTCGAAATACCCTGTGCCCACAAAGCGCTGGTGTTTGACGGCTTGGTATCCGTGCTCGCGCTCGCTGGCGAATTCTCTCTCCTGCATATTGGAGTACGCCGCCATGCCCGTCTCCCGGTAGCGCCGAGCGAGTTCGAACATGCTCAGGTTGAGAGCGTGGAAACCGGCCAACGTGACGAACTGGAACTTGTATCCCATGCTCGCCAACACAGTCTGGAAACGCTCGATGGTGGCCTCGTCCAGCTTCTTCCGCCAGTTGAAGCTGGGCGAGCAGTTATAGGCCAGCATCTTCCCCGGATATTTCGCGTGGATGGCTTCGGCGAAGCGGCGAGCCTCTTCGATGTTCGGCTCCGAAGTCTCGCACCAGATCAGATCGGCATAAGGCGCATAGGCCAAGCCCCGAGCGATCGCTGAATCGAGTCCGCCACGAATGCTGAAGAAGCCTTCCGCAGTGCGCTCGCCAGTGCAGAACTCACGGTCGCGGGCATCGATGTCGCTGGTAAGCAGGTGGGCGCTGTTCGCATCCGTGCGGGCCATCACTAACGTCGGCACGCCGAGGACGTCGGCCGCCAGTCGAGCAGCAACGAGTTTTTGCACCGCTTCACTCGTAGAAACCAGAACCTTGCCGCCCAGGTGTCCGCACTTTTTCGCAGACGAAAGCTGATCCTCGAAATGCACGCATGCCGCGCCCGCTTCGATCATCCCTTTCATCAGTTCGAAGGCGTTGAGCGTCCCGCCGAACCCCGCTTCCGCGTCCGCAACGAGAGGCGCGAACCAGGTCTGTGCTGGAGCGACCTTACCTTCGGCATGATGGATTTGGTCAGCACGCTGCAGCGCGTTGTTGATGCGACGGCAAAGGTTCGGAACGCTATCTGCCGGATACAAGCTCTGGTCGGGATACATCTGCCCGGCGTTGTTGGCGTCCGCCGCAACTTGCCAGCCACTCACATAGATCGCCTTCAATCCGGCCTGCACCTGCTGCACTGCCTGGTTGCCGGTCATGGCGCCCAAAGCATGGACGTAAGGCTCGTTCTGGAGCAACTCCCACAAGCGCTCTGCTCCCATGCGCGCCAGAGTGTGTTCAATTTGGATCGATCCTCGCAGACGAAGTACGTCTTCGGCGGTGTACGGACGCTCCACGCCTTTCCAGCGCGAATTGGTCGCCCAGTCGTAATTCAGGCAATCCTGAGCCAGAGCATACTGCGCGGCATGTTCCTTTTCGCTCAGCAGTTGCTCGAGGTGGCGCTGGGGGACCGCGTGGTGCTGTCCGTTTCCATTTCCTTTTCCGTTAGCCGACATGTGCATTCTCTCCTGGAAGATTTAGGTTGATCTGGAGCAGTGGCGCTACACTGGATTGAATTCTCCGTTCACAATCATCGCTTCGCTGATCTCACGGGCGCGGCGGAAGCGCTCCCCTTCCTGTTTGGAAGTTTCGGCAGGCAACTCGCGCAGCAGCCGATCAAGTTCCTCATCGAACAATTGCGTGATGAACTCCGGGGTGTGCTTCACCGCCTGACTGTTCTTGTCTTCGACTCGCACCAGATCACGATGCAGCACTCGTTGCGCGATCATCAACCGGTAAATGCGGTCAGTGGCGAGATCTTCCATGTAGCCATCGAGCAAACTCGCTCCCTTGCCGCTAAGCACGCCATGCCGGTAGCGGATCACGGTGCGCACGGCTGCGCGCGTTCCATTCACAGTGCGCTCGCCCACGTTCTTGGGCATCGGCCGCAGATCAGGATAGCGACTCGCATTCTTCGGTCGCGCGTGCAACTGGTTCGGGAAAGGGAACTGCGCCACCGCAATTGCGTTCTGGTCGGGATGTCCCGTCCATGCCCCGTCCATCAAGCAGTCGGCCTCGTTCTTCTTGTCTTTCTCGAGGACAGCCAGCGCCCGCGCATTTAATTCTGCATCTTCACGGCTGGGGTAAAGCGCCGTCATCCCGCCGATCGCCAGGATCCCGCGGTGATGGCATATCTCTGGCATGAGCTCGCGCAGATTCTGGAAGATCCCATCGACCAAGATTCAGCCCAATCAAATGATCGCGCAGGTTGTATGCGAACTCCTCCATCTGAAATGCCAGCGGGTGAGATTCCACCAGCGCCATGCACTTGATGTAGTCGTGCGGCAGCCCGCGCCACTTTGCCAGCGCCTGAAACAAATCTCTCCACCAGCATGCTTCTTCCGCGGACTCGGATTTCGGGATGTAGAAGCACAGCGGATATTTCAGCTCTGCAATGTCGATGCCATAGAAAACCCGGCAAATATCAAACAACGAGGCAGAGGTTAACTCTCCCGCAATCACTCCCGCCTGGTTCAGGTGCAGCCCACGTGGACGGGTAAAAATCACCGTGCCGCTTGGCTTAATCGCGACCTGCCGATCGCGTTTCTTGTCGTAGTAGGTCAATTCCCCGCGCAGGCAGGCGAGGATGTTGGTCACGCCCAGCTCGTGCTGCGACCACTCGTTGACACAGGAGTCTTCGAGATCGAGCATCACGCCCGGTGCGCCCGAGTTCAACATCTTCACGGCTGGGGTAAAGCGCCGTCATCCCGCCGATCGCCAGGATCCCGCGGTGATGGCATATCTCTGGCATGAGCTCGCGCAGATTCTGGAAGACGCGGAGTAAGCCGCTCGTGCAAGGGACGAAAGAAATCCATGAACCCGCGGGGAAAGTCCCGGCTGGGATCGAAGCCTGCCGGCGTGCTGTTGACCGGGGTCTGTAAACCGCGCATTTCCGGGGTGGCGATAGCGGTTGGCGTCATTGTCTTCAGCTCCTGGAACCGAATGCAGTGTGTTCAGCATACTGAACACGCATTCGTCATACTGTCCGATCGTAGGTGGGAGTACAAAGCGGGTCAAGAGCGTTGTTCAATATGCAGAACATACATTCATTTTCTTGCACGACTAGGGGTTTGCTACCATAACGTTTTAGCGATGCCCCCAACCCCCGACTCTCCTTCTGTAGCGGTTGAACGAGCTCTCGCCATGCTGGAGGCGGTCGCGCAGGACTCTGAAGGCCTGAGCAATGCCGATATCAGCCGTAAATTAAAGATTCCAAAGAGCTCCGCCAGCTATATCCTGCGCACGTTGGAGAAACAGGGATACCTGAACCGCAACTCCGAAACAGGCCGGTACCGCGTCGGATTGAAGGTGCTCAGTCTGAGCCGCGGCGCCTTGACCGGGATCGACGTGCGCGAGGTAGCTTTGCCCATCATGCGGCATCTGATGAAGCAGACCAACCTGACCTGCCACCTCGCGATTCTCGACGGCCCCATGGCGGTTTACATCGAGAAGGTCGAGCCCGAAGGTTTCATTAAGATGGACACCTGGGTCGGCCGCCGCATGCCCGTCCACGCCACAAGCGTTGGCAAGGCTCTGGTGGCGCACATTCCGCGCGAACGCCTGGAGAAAATTGTGGCCGAGCGCGGGATGGAGAAGCGCACGCCCAAGACGATCACAACTATGCCGCGATTGCTGAAGGATCTGGAAAAAGTACGCGAGCAGGGCTACGCCGTTGACGACGAAGAAAACAATATAGGAGCGCGCTGCGTCGGCGCCCCCGTATTCAACCAGGGCGGAACCATCGAAGCTAGCCTGGGCTTGAGCGGAACCATCAACCAGGTGAACGCACAAACCATGCCGCGTATTCTAGAGGCCCTGAAAGATGCCGCCCGCCACGTGTCTATGCAGTTAGGATATCGCGCCTCGCATAGGCGAGTAAGCCGCGCGTAGGAAGCCCGTGTGGGGCGGACACTCCTGTCCGCCGCCTTTGAAGTTGACTTGTCTCTTTTACAGATACGTCCGGCGCAGCCATTTAACCTTGCCCCTATGACCCCAGACGACGCACTCTCCGAAATCGTTCGCCACTACTGCCAGGCTGACGAAGCCTCACGCCTCCACACGGGATGGTTTCAACTCGAGCAAGCGCGCACCCAGGAATTGATCCTGCGCCATCTGCCGGCAGCTCCCGCGACAATCATCGATGTCGGCGGTGGAGCCGGAGTCTATGCCTGCTGGCTGGCAACGCGTGGATATCAGGTGCACCTGATCGATCCCGTGCCCAAGCATGTCGAACAGGCGCGGGCTGCGTCCGCGAGGCAGCCGCAATGTCCCTTGGCCTCCGCCGAAGTCGGCGACGCTCGTCACCTCAGCTTTGGCGATTCCAGCGCGGACGCTGTCTTGCTCCTCGGTCCGCTCTATCATCTGGTGCAAACAGAAGACCGGCTGGCTTGCCTCCGCAAAGCACACCGTGTTCTTCGTCCCGGAGGTCTGGTTTGGGGCGCGGGCATCAGCCGCTTCGCGTCGCTGTTCGATTCGCTGTCGAGTGGTTTTTTCGACGACGCTGAATTTGCCCCGATTCTCGCGCGCGATCTGGACGAAGGTCTACATCGCAATCCGACGGGCAATCCCATCTATTTCACCGATGCTTTCTTTCACCGCCCGGATGAACTTTCGCGCGACTTTTCGGCAGCTGGATTTCAACTGGTAGCGTTGCTCGCGATTGAAGGACCAGGATGGCTGGCTCGTGACTTCGACCGCCTGTGGAATGATCCGGTGCAGCGCGAGCGCCTCCTGGCAGCGGTGCGAAAAGTGGAGCGCGAACCATCCGTGCTCGGGGCTAGCGCGCATATTATGGCCATCGGGAGGAAATAGAGCGGTTGGCGCGGTATCCAGTGCTGCAACACAGAAGGTAGGGAAAAGCGCTACTTCCAAATAGCTAGTACTTCACAATCGCCGTAAACGACTTCGGATCCAGACTCGCGCCTCCCACCAGCGCTCCGTCAATCCCTTCCTGCGCCATCAATGCGGAGGCGTTGTCCGGCTTCACCGATCCACCGTAAAGTATGCGCAGGTTCGACGCATACGCTTCGCCGAAAATCTCAGTCACTTCGTTGCGGATCACGGCGTGAGCCTCAGCAGCCAGTTCAGGAGTGGCTGTCTTACCCGTGCCGATGGCCCACACAGGCTCATACGCGACCACCAGCTTCGCCGCTTTCTTGGCGGAGATTGCGTGAAACGCCCGCACGCATTGTCGGCGCAGTACGTCGTCAGTAAGTCCGGCTTCGCGTTCCTCGAGAACTTCTCCAACACAGCAGATCGGAGTAAGTCCGGCCTGCAACGCGGCCTTCAGACGCAGATTGACCGTATCGTCGGTCTCGCCAAAATACTGTCGGCGTTCCGAGTGCCCGACAATGACGTGCGTTACGCCCAGCGCGAGCAGCATCGGCGCAGAGATTTCGCCAGTAAATGCGCCTTCGTCCTTCCAGTGAACATTCTGTCCCCCGATGGCGACGTTGGAGCCCTTCACTGCCTCGACCCCGGCCGCCAGATCAATGTACGGCGGACACACTACGATTTCGTCACGGGTGTGACCGGAGACTTGCGGCAAAAAGTCATGAAAGAAGGTGCGAGTCTGGTCGGGAGTCTTGTACATCTTCCAGTTAGCGGCAATAAGCTTGGTTCTCATGGAGAAGCCTTTTCGATTTGAAATGGAGGGGCGGTATTCGAATGACTTAGCTTTTCAGCGGCGCGCTCGTACGCGCGCAAAGTAGCGATGTCAAAAAGAACAAAGCGAATCTTTGTAACGTGATCCGCGGAAGCCAGCCCTTCAATTGCGGAAGAAACAGCGATTGACGCTGCTTCCGACACTGGATACCCGAAGGCGCCGGTAGAAATCGCAGGGAAGGCCAAAGACTCGATGCTACGCTGATCGGCTAGGCGGATCGACTCGCGATGGCAACTGGTCAGCGTTTCAGCTTCGTCCCGATTTCCTCCGCGATACACCGGGCCCACGGTATGGATCACATGCTTTGCTGGGAGCCGTCCCCCCGTTGTGATCACTGCTTTTCCCGCAGGGAGGCTACCTATCTTGCTCACGATGTGCCAGCATTCGGCAAGTATTGCGGGCCCGCCAGCCTTGTGGATCGCGCCATCGACTCCGCCACCGCCGAGTAGAGATGAGTTTGCGGCGTTGACGATTGCACCAGTGGTTTCGTGCGTGATATCGGCCGGACCGTGGAACTCAATGGTCTTGCCGTGCTCCAGCAGGAGGCAGATTGTGAAATCGTGCACGTCCGTATCCAGGCCGATCACTTCTTGTCCGTCAGCGCTTCAACTCCGGGAAGCTTTCGTCCTTCGAGGAACTCGAGCGAGGCACCGCCGCCGGTCGAGATGTGCGTGATCTTGTCGGCAACGCCGGCGGCGTGAACGGCGGCTACAGAATCGCCTCCACCCACGATCGAGATTGCGCCTGCATTCTCAGCAACAGCGTGCGCAACCTTGAACGTTCCTTTGGAGAAGCCGGGAACTTCGAACACTCCCATGGGCCCATTCCACACAATCGTCCGGGCGCCCGAGATCTCTTCGATAAATAATTCGATGGTCTTGGACCCAATGTCGAGGGCCATGCGGTCGGCCGGAATCGGTTGCCCCTCCCCGATTTGCTGCACCACTGCGTTAGGCTCGGGCTTGGTTGCGACCACGTGATCAATGGGCAGCAGGAACTTCACATTGCGTTTCTTTGCCTCATCGAGTAACTGCCGGGCCAACTCGACTTTGTCGGCTTCCAATAGCGATTTTCCAATCTCCTGCCCCTGCGCCTTCAGGAAGGTGTACGCCATGCCACCGCCGACGATCAGTGAGTTCACTTTCTTCATCAGGTTCTGAATGACCCCAATCTTGTCGCTCACTTTAGCGCCGCCCAGGATCGCAACAAACGGCTCTTCCGGGCGCTCCAGTGCCTGGCCCAGATATTTCAGTTCTTTTTCCATGAGCAGCCCGGCCGCGGACTTTTGGACAAATTTTGTGATGCCAACGGTGGAAGCGTGCGCCCGGTGCGCCGTCCCGAAGGCGTCGTTCACGTAATACTGGGCGAGATTTGCCAACTGGCGGGCGAACTTCTCGTCATTGGCTTCTTCTTCAGCGTGGAAACGCAAATTCTCCAGCAGCAGCGTCTGCCCCTTCTCGAGTTGAGTTGCTACCTCTTCCGCCTCCGGCCCAACGCAGTCGGGGGAGAAACCCACATTCTCGCCGCGTGCTAATTCTTTGTCGAGCAGCATGCGCAGCCGCTCGGCCACCGGCTTCAGGCTCATCTTGGGATTAGGTTTGCCCTTGGGTCGCCCCAGGTGCGAGGCCAAAATCAGCCGCGCGCCATGACGCAGCGCGTACTCAATCGACGGAAGGGTCTCGCGGATGCGGGTGTCGTCCATGACGCGCCCGTCTTCCAGCGGAACATTGAAATCCACGCGCATGAAAATGCGCTGATCATTGAGCGGAAGATCACGAATGGAAAGCTTGGACATGGCTGGTCGTCCTTCTTGCAAATGAATAATGTTCCCTTCGTGATACTTCGTGTCCTTTGTGGTTAACGCCTTTTAATTTCAACCACGAAGCACACGAAGTATCACGAAGGGAAACCGACTCGAAGCCCACCCGGTCGCGACATCTGAAAGGTGGGTCCCACAATATTTCTAAAGGCCCTTACTGGCGATGTAGCCGATCAGGTCACGAACGCGGCAGGAGTATCCCCACTCATTGTCATACCAGGAGATTACCTTCACGCAATTTCCGGCGACCACCAAAGTCATGGGAGCATCCACGATTGAGGAGCGCGAGTCTCCCTTGAAATCCGACGAAACCAGTTCGTGCTCCTCGTATCCCAAGTATCCCTTTAGCGGCCCTGATTCCGACGCCTTCTTGAGCGCGGCATTTACCTCTTCGCGGGACGTCTTTTTCTCAACCAACGCCACGAGGTCCACCACCGAGACGTTCGGTGTCGGCACGCGCATGGCGAACCCGTCCAGCTTGCCTGCCAGGTCAGGAATCACGAGCTTAAGAGCTTTGGCAGCCCCGGTAGACGTTGGGATCATGTTGATCGCAGCCGCACGAGCGCGCCGCAGGTCTTTGTGTGGGAAGTCCAGGATCACCTGATCGTTGGTGTAGGAGTGAATCGTCGTCATGGTTCCGCTGACGATCTTGAACTCGTCGTTGATGACTTTGGCAATCGGCGCCAGACAGTTGGTCGTACAGGACGCATTCGAAATGATGTGATGCTTGGCCGCATCGTACTTCTCGTGATTCACGCCCAGCACCAGCGTGATGTCCTCATTCTTCGCCGGAGCCGAGATGATAACTTTTTTCACGGGACCGCGCAGGTGCTTCTTGGCATCGTTGGCATCGGTGAAGTGGCCCGTCGACTCGATCACTACCTGGGCGCCCACGGATTCCCAGGGCAGGGCGGCAGGATCTCTTTCTTTGAACACCTTGATCGTCTTGCCGTCGACCGTGAGGCTGTCGGGGCCCGCGGAAATCTTGTGCGGCAAGTTGCCCAGAATCGAATCGTACTTCAGAAGATGGGCCAGTGTCTTAGGATCAGTCAGGTCGTTGACCGCGATGAAATCCAGGTTCGAGTCGTTAAGCGAGGCGCGGAAGACGTTGCGCCCGATGCGGCCGAAGCCATTAATGCCAACTTTGATTGCCATTCATTCCTCCGTGAATTTATGAAGACGAAATCAGAATTCTTCCCGCGCCGAAGTACAAACTACTGATGTTAGCAGGGACGCAGGGCGAGCGTAAATGTCGCCGCCATCAATTTCGCAACTGGTGCCGATCACGGAAACGAGTGAGGGGATCATCGACTTCGGCGTTGAGCTGAACCTGCGAGGGCTCCGTCGTCAGAACCTCTCACCTCAAGGATAAGGTTATCTCCAGATAGGCATCGGTGCGCCACCACAAGAATGGAATCCTCGCCGCCCAGTACTTGCGGTTGATGGCCTTGCGCGCACGCGCATGATCCTCAACCGGCAATATCCGGGCTGTGGCCGCGAACTCTGGTCCGGTCACCGCCCCGCGAATTGAGCAGGGAGCCACGCGTAACTGAGGATTGTTACGGATGCGCTTGTACTTCCCGAAGATCGATCGAGTCATCACAAAGAGTCTTCCGTCCTCTTCTCCAAACCACACCGGAGTGGCCACGGCTTGGCCATTTTTACGGAAGGTCGTCAACGCAATGTATTTTTTGTCCTGAATGGCAGCGGGAATCGAACTGGGCATAGCAACCATTGTAAAAGATAGGCACACGGAGATGGCATGGTAAGAGGCGCGAAGACAAACGTCGTGCGCTACATCGGCCTGCCTTTCGCACCTCCGTTAGCTGTCGCCCATGGTTCGCCGTTCGGTCGCAGATTGCTCGCGCCTTGGTATCTGTGTTAAAAGCCTGACATGCGCAAATGGATGCGCGAGCGCTTACAGCGCCGCAAAAAGAAGGACACCGACCCCGCTGCCCAGCCTGCGCCTCCTCCGCTGCAACCGGCATATTTTGACGCTGGTGAGTCAGCGGCAGAGCCAGGGCCCGCAGCAGTTGAGCCCAAATCGCGGATGTCGCGTGAAACTGAGGTCGAATCCAAGCCCGCCCACGAAGAGCACTCCGCACAAGCGGCGCCGGAACCAGCATCTGAGATCCCGAGTGCGGACCGGCCATCCTCTGCCGATCAGCGTGGTCGCCCCCGGCGCCGTCGTGGAGGCCGCGCAGCGCCGGTGGAAGAAGAGGCTCCCGATACTGGGGACGCAATTGCCGGAGAATCAACTGAAAGGGAAGTTACCCGGCCGCAAGTTCCCCAGGCCCCGATCCCCAAAGTTCCTGCCGCGATGCCCGCAACCCAGCGCCCACCTAAAGGTCTGGTGGTGCTGGCGATCGGCCTGCCCGGTTCTGGCAAGAGCTCCTGGTTCAAGCGGCACAATGTTATTCCGCTCTCCAGTGACATGGTGCGTTCTCTGCTGTTCGACGACATTCGCGAACAGCGATTTCAGGATCTCGTATTCTCGAACCTGCGCTCCATGCTCAAGGCGCGCCTGATCGCCAAGCGTCCTATGAACTATGTCGACGCGACCAATCTCACACCCCAGGAGCGTCAGCATTGGATCAAACTTGCCAAAGACTATGGCTATGAGGTCCATGCGGTGTTTTTCGACGTCCCGCTGGAAGTTTGCATCGAGCGGCACCAGCGCCGCGATCGCGTCGTCCCCGAGGATGTCATGCGCCGCATGGCGGCGAAGCTGAAGCCGCCGGTGTTTACGGAAGGATTCGCCAAGATCACGGTGGTGCGAGTGAAGAAAAAAGACTAGACAGTTAGCGCCTGTCCGTACTGTGCGGACGGACCTCCGGCTCCACCAGTGCGTTTCGGGGCAGCAGACTCGCAGAGAGACGTTTCGTATCAGGGCACGGCTTCAGCCGTGCCAGACGCATTGTCCGAACATCCGCCTTCAGGCGCTGCAACGCACGCGTGTGACGGCCGAAAGCTAGCCCTTTAAATGTGGTAGGAGCTCCTTGAAGGCCGCCGAGCCCGAGGACCGCACCGGCTCATAGATCATCATTTCGGTAGAAGAGATCACGGCTCCCGCCACGCGCATCCGATCCAACCCAACCTTCCAGTTCCATTCCGCCCGCGAGCTCACTGCATCTGAGGCTACATGCACGAGATAACCTTCACTCAGGGCCGCAAGCGCCGTCTGCATGACGCAGATGTGCGTTTCCATGCCGCACAGTAGAAGTGTATTGCGATTGCCCGGCAGGCGCTTCAGCAAGCTGCAGAAAACGTCACTGCCAAAGCAGGAGAACAATTGTTTGTCGATCGGCTCACTCTCAGGCAGCAGGGAAGCAATCTCCGTTACCGTGCCGCCCAACCCCTTCGCATACTGCGTACTGACCAGCGCCGGAATCTTAAGAACTTGAGCTGCTCGGATCAGAAGCTTTGTGTTGCGCACAAGTTGATCCTTATGAAAGATCGGCGCCAGCAGTTTTTCTTGAACGTCCACAACTACGAGAGCGCACTGGTCGGCGTCGAGTAGCCGGCCGGCCATCTCGGCATAATCTGAGGGACCCGCGATACGATCAAGAGCGACATCCATAAGCATTCCTCGCTAGAATCCTGACAATCTGATTCTAGCGCGTTGAGGAAGGAGGGGAACTGTTCCAAGGATCGGCCAGGACGACGATCGACCGGCACTCGCCCGTCTGTTTCGGTTGACCGCGCTTTGTTCAAAACCATAGAATCAGATCAGGTTGGCGGCGCGTCCGGCTCCAGCCCAAGACTGCTGCCCCCTCGTTCAACGGCTAGGACACCTGCCTCTGGAGCAGGTTATCGGGGTTCGAATCCCTGGGGGGCAGCCAAACTCTCCTTTCGGTCCAATAGCGTCCTCGATAGCACAGAAAATGCTGCTCGTGACGGGAGTTGCAATAGAGCGGTTATTATTCCTGAGTTCGGAAGGTCGGCTATTTTTCGAGAAGCACATCAAGAAGTCGCGCTAACTCAGCCTTGTCTTGGGTTCTATTGGCGGTGTCGGGACTATCCTCGGTGAGCTGCGCGAGTTCGTGTGCCAGGACGCGCACGGCAATGTGCTGAGGAAGGTAGATAGTGCCCCGCGAAGGCGTCAGCTCCCAACTTGTATTGTCGCGGCGACTTAGAGGCCACCGTTGCCGTTGCGAACGCTTGTGCACCTCCGCCTTACTGCCCGTGACAGAAGCCAGTTCATCGATCTGAACCTCGACCCAGTCGTGGTTTCCAGTGATGTGTACCTTCCTTACTTTGAAATGGTCGAACACAATCACAGGTCGAGCCGACTGGAAGAGGTCATGCCCACGGAGGCTCTCCTCCGACTCGGCGCACGCTTGAAGGAAGGCTGCGCCCACCTGATCGGGCTTGGGGTGAATGGAATTCACCACCGCAACACGAGGAATGGTTGTATCTGCCGGGTTTGCCGCAATCCTGCTCGAGGCCCCGGTCTCGCTTGGGGACTCTTCCGATAAATCAGAAACTGAGTCCTCAGCAAGCGGCTCGTGCGGTCCGGCGTTGTCCAAAGCGGTAGGCTTCAGGCTCGCGTTCCGGATCGAACTGGAGAGCACGCCACTTGGAACCGCTTTGACGTAACGAAAGAAACGGGGTCGTCCCCGCCGTTTCCAATACGGCGAATTGTACGAATCGACTCCGGGGCCCGAACGCAGGCGGCTGAAAAAGGAATGCTGAGCGGGATTGATCACAATCCCAGCATGTCCGCGCCAGACGGCCAAGTCGCCCGGTTGCGGACTTGTTACTCGCCGAAATTCATCAATCCCCGCGTACAGGTCCGAAGAGCTCGCGTACTCATAAGGGAAACCGGCGCGCTCGTAAAGTCCGTGAACAAAGTGGGAGCAATCGGAAGTAAAACCTGCATGATGGCGGGAATCGAGTGCGGCACTCAGAATCGCCAGACCTTCATCCATGGTCAGCGGCCGGGACACAAACGCCTTGCGTTGCGGGTCACGGTCTTCGCGAGGGACTGAGTATGCCGCGTTCGACCCTCCCTTTTGTTGCGCCACTGTGGCTGGGATGGTCACCAGGCAGAACAGAAAGAATAGCAGGGCGCCTTTGGCATGGAACCACATAGTCCTTATATAACGCGCCTTTCGTGACGCAGCACAGATCACAAGGGTGCCGTTCGGCCCGCGAAAAATGTTCTGACTTCAGATGCACCTTAGGGTCCAAGAGGTTTCTTTGGCACAGAACGCATAGAACGGACGCAGTTGTGCGTACCGCCGCATGGCGGTCACGGGAATTTCTGGAGTGTATGTAGTGGAAACTCCGACTGCTTCTACCGTCAGTACCTTATGCAACTCACCAGACATCACCGCCATAGTAGTGGGAGGAGTTGCTTGCCACGTTCGCATCGGTGGCGCCACCCGTGAAGCGCACGCTCGTCTGCCTCATCATCGGATGTGTTTCCCTTTCAGCTGCGCGGGAGTTGCCGACGCCAGTCGGGACCAGCGTTAATGTGGAACGCCTGCTGAGACTCTCCGGCACTCTAACTGACACGCATCGCCCATTCATAGGCGCAGTCGATCTCAGCTTTATGATGTACGACGAGCCCCAGGGCGGAACAGCGAACTGGCAGGAAGCTCAGAACGTGCAACTGGATGCCCAGGGACGCTATATCGTGCTT
>WNFN01005950.1_pt1 | contig 16615 bp, 12 predicted proteins | sample 5400161 | NCBI WGS metagenome assembly WNFN01 (sample SAMN13153353, study PRJNA577476) | soil metagenome | isolation source: 80 cm saprolite on Douglas fir-dominated hillslope | place: USA:California | collected 2013-09-17
GCGGCCAACTCACCGGATTAAATACGACCAGCGTTCTCTTTCCGGCAGGCACTTGAGAGAAGAGCGTCTGCAACCCGGTATCGATCAAGTTGCTTATGTCTTTCTGGCTGCTGTTCGTGTAGCCCACGTATTCGCGATTCTGCTGGTCGATCTCGGCCCGGGACATGAGTTTGGGCCATCCGACCTGTGCTGACCCGGAGTGCTCGTCGTACTTGAATAACTTGATGCGCGTGTCCTCCAGGTTGCCGGCGGGCAAACTGGTAAAGTTGCGGAACGTGAGCAGGCTCCAGAGCAACTCGGCGACCGGTGCGTGATCCTGCAGCCAGCGAGCCTGCGCGCTGATCACGGGTGAATTCAACTTCACTTCCGACCAGAGGCCGCTCCAGTCGCCCGCGTATGACGGGAATTTTTCGTTTCCGTATTGCGCCTCCATGTGGCGGAAGAACTCGGCGGGAGTGCAGACGACGATGCGCGGCTGTTTGCCGGCGGCGTTCCATTCGCGAACAGCGGGCAGGAGTTGCGTCGCCTCCTGATTGCTGGAAACAAAATCGTGCAGGTACAGCAACAGAACCGCATCGTAGGGGTAGCCGGCCTTGGCATACTTGTCCAGTAACTTGTCGACGCCGCGCTGCATGATTTCAAGGTTCGGGAGCCCTTCCCATTCTTTGGGATAAAAATGTTCCTTGGTGTAGGGCTCGCGTGCGACCGGATCGATGTAGTAGTCGGCAAAGGCCTCGGTGTATCCGCCAAAGCGGCTTTGGGTCTGCCAGGTCAGAACACGGCTCCCATCGGGCGATTGCCAGTAGAAAGGAATGTGTCCGGGACTTAGCGAAGTTCCTCCCCCGAGAAACAGGTTGGAGCCGTTCACAAAATAGTGCACGCCACTGCGGGCCAAAATCTGTGGCAGACGAAGAGTAAAACCGGGGACGTCATCCATCATGGCGAAATCGGTCTTGATGCCCAGCCTCTTCTCCAGATCTTTTATGTCGTAGGTGATGCGGTTGAGTTGTTCGGCGCCCATGAATTCGGTGTGCATGCTGCCGAACACGGCGGAGACCTGAATCTGTCCTTTGTTGACGAGGTCGACGAAGTCTTTGATCTGCTGTGGGTCGGTGGTGCGGGCCAGCCATTCGCGAATCTGCCAGACACTTTCGATGGTCCAACGGAACTCGGGGTCGCCCTTGGCGTTCGCAATCACCTCGTCAATATGCGGCTTTAGTTTTGGCAAGACTTCTTCCGGAGGCGCGATGAAACCGAGGTCCCAGTGGCTGCTGGGCATTACGTAGATGGTGTGGATTTGGCGGTGCACCGGTGCTTCGGAAATTCCGGCATCTTTTGTTTGCGCGAGTCCGACGGCGGTGAGTGTCAGCAGCAAAAACGTAGAGGCGATAAACCGGATCAAGGCGGTCCCTCCTTAAGAATGATTCATCCCAAGAAAGACAGGGCTTCCATCGAAGGAAGCCCTGACTGTAATCGAGCTTGCACCGATTCTAGAAGATGAACTTGAGTGCCAGTTGCGCTTGGCGTGACGTGCCCACGCCGACCAGGTCTCCAACTGTGCTGGTGCTCTTGCCGAAGTTTGGATCGTTCAAAAGCCCCGATGGGCTGTTGAAGTTGGGATGGTTGAACAGGTTGAACAACTCAGCCCGCATTTGCAGTCCGATCCGCTCAGTGATCTGTGTCGTTTTGGAGAGGCCGAGATCCACTTGAGTGAAGCCTGGGCCACGTCCGGCATTTCGCCGTAGGTTACCGAGCTCGAATGCTGGCGGGTTGGCGAAAGCCGCAATGTTGAGCTGATTGCCGGGCACGCTGTAGTTGCTCGGCTTAATGCTTTGCCCGGCCACGAGGTCGGGGCGAACTTGGTCAGCCCCGAAGAAGGGCGCCGACAAAGCTATGTTCACCGGCAAGCCGCTGCGCGCCTGCAACAGCGTGCTGACTTGCCAGCCCCTGGTGAAGCCGTAGGTTGCGTGCGGGACATCCCAGACCGCGCCCAGAGTGAAGTTGTGACGAACATCGATATCGCCATCAGCGAAGTCGCCTTTGGGGTTGTGTGAATTCTGAAAGGCTCCGGCCAGGATGTTGACCGCATCATCGCGCTCGTGCGCCCATGTGTAGTTGGCATCTACGTTCAGGCCCTGCCCAATATGACGACGGAGGCTCGCCTGGAGCGCGTGGTAGTTTGAATCGAGGTAGTCGCCCAGATGGCGGACCTGGCCGAAATTCTGGCTGATCTGGTTCGGTACCCCGAAAAGAACAAAAGGAGACAGGTTTAGTTCTTCTCCGGCGTAGGCTGCGCCAGCCGGAAGTTTTACACCGCGGTTGCCGACGTAAGAAAGCTCAAAGATGGTGTTGCGGACGATTTCTTGCTGCACGCCAAAGCTCCAGTGCATGGAGTACGTGTCGCGGAGATTCGGATCGAGCGAGTTCACATTCGCCGCCCCGCTACAAACCGGCAGAGGCGACGGAAGAGGATAAGCGATGGTAAAGCTGGTCCCGCAAATCGCGCCCAGATCTTCGAAAATGTTGACGTTGTATCCCTGAACGCCATGGTTTCCGGCGAGGGATAGGGCTGCGCCGGTAAGCTGCGGACTGTAAAAAACTCCAAAACCGCCGCGCAGAACGGTCTTGCTGGTTCCAAAAGGGTCCCAGGCGAAACCGAAGCGGGGCGCGAAATTGTTGCGATCCGGCTTGTAGAGTCCGGCCCCGACCGGGGTGTAGGGCGCAACGGTGTTGGTAGGGTCCGCGATCAGAGTCGGAATGGAGAAGTTCCCGATTTGGTCGCCGTGGAGCACGGTGTTGTACTCGTAGCGCAGCCCGAGATTGAGGGTAAGACGGGGTAGGACGCGAAAATCGTCCTGAATGAAAAATCCGTAATTGACGTTTTGCAAGGTCACCTCGGAGTGTCCGCCGAGCGTAGACAGGGTGAACCCGCAGCATCGGACGCATCGTGGGTAACCGCCAAGCGAATGTCTGTGCCGGCGCGGATCGCGTGTTTACCCTTGCTCCAACTGAGGTTATCCAGGAATTGCAGGGAGTGCTGGGGCCGGTGACTAGAGAACAAAGCCGGCCCGGGAGTGGCTCCGAAGACGTTGGTCTGATCGCAGAATACACACTGAAAAACCGGGAAGGCGCCGCCGCCGCCGAGCGAATCAGCCTGGGGGCGGTTAAACGCAATCCCGAACTCATTCAACAGATTTGAACGGAATGTGTGGTTCCATGTGGCCTTGAACAAGTGGTTGCGACTTGTCGACGGGGATACCTGACCGAGTGCGATGCCGTACTGGGTGCTGGTGAATGAGTCGGCGATGTTGTAGCGGAACGAAAAGGTATCTTTGCTGGAAGCGTTGTAGTCCACCTTGATGGATCCGGTGTCTTCGCGGATGGTATTGCGCAGCCGTCCCTCGAAGTAACCCAGATCAGGGCGAGGGATCGGCGGCCCTCCCGGCGTGGGATTCGGCAAAAGTACTGGCGTGGATACGTTGGGATCCGGTATTGCGGCAAGGACCGGAGCTATCGAAGCAACACCCGTATCCTTCGTCGCCTGCGTCATGACCGGGACCGGACCCGTGGGGTTGTTCACAATCTGGCGAACGCCCTCATAGTTCACAAAGAAGAAGAGCTTGTCCTTTGCGATCGGCCCGCTCAGGTTGCCTCCGAACTGGTTGAGCCGCAGCGGCGTGCCGACAGTTGCGAAATAGTTTTTCGCGTCCATCGCATCATTTCGGAAGAACTCGAACAAGTTTCCATGGTACGTATTGCCGCCCGACTTTGTTATTACATTGACGATGTCGCCGCTGGAACGGCCGTATTCGGCCGAATATGTTCCGGACAGAACCTTGAACTCTTCGATGCTGTCCACACTGGCGCGGCTGATCCGTGAGGCTTGTCGCCCAAGCTGGGTGCTGACAGCATTCACGTCAATACGGGTCGCGTCCGCTCCATCAAGTAGCACATTGACGCCGGCAAAGGTCGTCTCGAATCCCCCCAAGCTGTTCTGACCAAAGCCGCCGGTAGTCACGGAGCCGGGGACGAGCGCGATGAGCGACGTGAAGTCACGGCCATTCAGAGGAAGATTGGTGACTTCCTTCGAGTTGATGGAGGCGCCACTCTCGCTGGTTTGCGTGTTTACGGTCGTCGTTTCGGCGGTAACTGTCACTTGCTACGATGTGGATCCCACGTTTAGAGTGACGTCGACGCTACGGGTGTCAGTTGCATTGAGGACGATACCCGACACGACACCGGTCTTAAATCCGGAATGGCTGACTTCGACCCGGTAAGTACCCTCGGGGACGCCGAGCACTTCGTACTCGCCGGCGCTTCCTGCCTTGACCTCATTTACGCGACCGGTCTTGATGCTGGTGGCTTTCACGTTCGCTCCCGGCACCACGGCTCCGGACTTGTCTCGGACGACGCCGACGATGCTGCCTGTATCCAATTGGGCCATTGCCGGAAGCGCCAGTGCGCAGAGCAGAAGTGCTACCACTCCGATGTGCCGCTTATTCCAATTCAACATGATGCTCCCCCTCGACGTGGATTAGCTGCCAAGCTTCAAGGCTTGGTGATGCGAGCCGGTCTTTTCTTCTCGACGGGAGATGTAAGCTCCGGCTTGGTTAGTTTGGTGCGCAGGTTGTCCCGAATCTCCAGATCCTGACGCAATAAAGTCTCGGCATACTTCAAATCTTCAAGAACTGCTTTGTGCGCGCCCTTGGCATCGCGCCGGGAAACCAGGCGGAAGATGCGCTGGTGACGGCGAAAATTGCTTTCAAAGTTTTCGATCAGATACAGCGTGCGGCGGCGGCCTTCGGCGAGCGCGCCGTACATCATGCGGAGCATGGCTTCCACGGCTACATTCTTCGACGCCTGCGCTAGCTCCTCGTGCAGAGACATCTCGAAAGCCATGTACTGTTCGGGGCGATCGAAGCTTGCCTTCATGCCGCGGATCGCGGCGTCCATGCGGGCGATGTCTTCCTTTGTCGCCCGGCGCGCGGCCAGGGCGGCCACGTTGGGCTCCAGAATCTTGCGCAGTTCGTAGAGCTCCAGGTACTTGACCTCCTGGAGGAGGAGCATCCACTGGAAATGTTTGCCTACGGCGCGCCCGAGTGAAGATTGGATATAGGTTCCGTAACCCGGACGGGCCTTGATCAGGCCGAGGAACATCAGGCCCTTCAAAGCTTCGCGAAGCGAGCTGCGGCTGACACCTAACATCGCGGCCAGTTTTGGTTCGGAGGGAAGGCGGCTGCCGACGCGAAGTTCTCCGCTGCGAATCAGTCCTTCAATACGGCGCGAGATCGTCTCCATGACGGTTTCGCGCTTTACGGATTCGCCGGGCAGAGGATGGGCGGTCGCCACTTGAGGTCCAATTTTGTACCGCAGAAGTTTGTCCGACAAACTCGGCTCTTGTCAAGAACAAAAACGCCGGCCGGAAAAAACCGCCTCACGCGATCTCCAGGACAATAGCATTAAAGTTAGCCTGATTGTGTCCTATACACGGCATGATTGATCTCCGCGAGGCCAGCTAGCTTTTTTCAATTGACACGATTAGGGTCGAGTAATATGTTCGCTTGTCGGACAAATAAAGGGTCGATAAACGCAAGTCGGACAAATCGATGCCGGGCAAATCAATGCCGGACAAATCAATGCGCCCTTTGATCCCCCTGACGCGGTTCCGGACATTCGCGGAAGGGCTCGACCATCCTGAGGGTCTGGCGTTCGATGCCGACGGGACACTTTGGGCGGGCGGCGAACTGGGCCAGATCTACCGCATCGGGCCGAGGGGACGAGTAAGGGAGATCAGTCGCATGGGCGGGTTCTGCCTGGGCCTGACTTTTTCTCGCGCGCAGGAACTTTATGTCTGCAATTTCAAATTGCCCGCGCTCGTCCGGATGAACCGAAAAGGACGCATCCTCGATTCCTGGGATCGGTGCGGCAGCCGCAAATTCAAGACACCAAATTTCTCGGTCTTCGATTCGGAAGGCAATCTTTATTTTTCAGACTCGGGAGACTGGGAGGAGGTCAACGGCTGCGTGTATCGCCTCCGAAAAAATGGGCGTGTCGAGATGTTTGCCGGGGCTTTCGCGTTTGCCAACGGTTTGTCGCTCAGTGCAGATGAGCGCTTTCTGTACGTGGTGCAGAGCACTCGAGACAATGTGCTGGAAATCGAGATTCGGGCGGATGGCAGGGCAGGGAAGACCAGAGTTTATGCTTCGGGACTGGCACGCGTACCGGATGGCATAGCGCTCGATGCTGCGGGAAATTTGTATGTTGCTTGTTATGCTTCCGACAATGTGTACAAGGTTTCTGCGCGGGGGAAGGTACAGTTACTGGCTTACGATCCCGCGGGCACTATGATCGCGCGACCGACGAATGTGGCGTTTGGCGGACCGAACTTTGAGCAGATGTTTTTTGCCAACCTTGGCCGGTGGCATGTGTGCGAGGCTCCGGCAGGGGTCAAGGGGCAACTACTGGCCAACCAACGATAGGCCATAAATGTTGGCGTTGAGTTCCTATGAAAATTACCGATGTTCGCTGGACTCCGGCATTCATTCCGATAGAAAGCCCATTGCGCTATGCCTTCGGCGCTCACCCCGGTTTTTCACGCATCATCATCGAGGTCCAAACGGATGAAGGACTGGTTGGCCTCGGTGAATGTTATGGCGGTTTGGAACGAATTCGCTGGAAGCTGGCGGCGCCGAGTTCGCTAAAACTGTTTGGCCACGTTCTTGGCTTTGCCGGGCTCGAATTTGCATGCCTTGATCTGCAAGGGCAGATACTGGGCAAACCTGTTTGCGAAATTATCGGCGGAAAATTTCGCGACGAAATTGCTTTTTCCGCCTACCTCTTTTACCGCTACGCCAACGACGATGGGAAGGGCGAAATCTCCAACCAGGATCAGATGGTCGCTTTTGCGAAAGAGGTCGTCAAGAAATATGGTTTCGAGACACTGAAGTACAAGAATGGCGTGATGCCGCCCGATGAAGAAATCGAAACCTTCATTGCGCTGCGCGCTGCCTTTCCCAAGCTGCGAATCCGGCTCGATCCCAACGCCGCCTGGTCGGTCACGACGGCGGTGCGGGTGGCGCGACGATTGCACGAATACGACGTCGAGTACCTGGAGGATCCGGTGTGGGGCATGAGAGCGATGGCGCGCGTCAACGCAAAAGCTCCATGGATTACGCTGGCGTCGAATATGTCGGTGTTTGCTTTCGAGGATCTCGTGCCCAACGCGGTCATGAATATTCTCGACGTGGTGCTGCTTGATCCCCACTGGTACGGGGGGATTACGCGCGCGCGGTTGGCCGGACAGCTTTGCGAAGCCATGGGGGTGGATGTCGGCATGCACAGTGGAGCGGAATTCGGCATTTCACAGGCGGCCATGTTGCATTTGGCCGCATCGCTGCCAAATCTTATTGCAGCGCCGGATTCGCACTACCACCACCTCGCTGATGACGTGATTGAAGGAGGGAAGCTCAAGTTCGCGGGCGGGAAGATGCAGGTGCCGAAAGGACCGGGCCTCGGCGTCAAACTCGATCGCGACAAACTTTTCAAGTATCACGAGCTTTCTAAAAAGCGTGCGATGGGGTCGTGGATCGAAGATCCACATCGTCCCGGGAGTATCACTTACCAACCGAAATGGTGAAATGCTCGATGAGACTCCTGCTTGTGCGTAAAGCGTGCCTGTTCTTGGTGCTCGGAATGGCCTGCGTCTCCTGTTTTGCGCAAGAGCGCGTCATCTGGCGGATTGGCACTTTCGATCACGCTTCCGGAGAGTTTCGAGCAAAGTCCGAGGACTACAATAACCCCAAAATTGATCCGGTCTATCGTGTCGGCAAGAGCAAGGACGGCGAGGATTGGCAGAGATTTCAACCCGGTCCGGCAAACGGGATGGCGGGGGGACGAGAGCATCCGTTCACGATTCTGTTCGACCTGCATGATCCGATGGCTGGCGTCTTTCGTCTGAAGATTGCGATCTTGTATGAGACCCCGCGGTTATCGCATCTGAAAGTGGATCTCAACGGCCATTCCGGAATTTTCTATTTCCATCCGCAACTTGATTATGGCGCCGGCGACTGGGAAGGCACCTTTGTTCCGCAGACATCCGTCGATAGCAAGACCATCGACCTTCCCGCGGAGTGGTTTCGCGGTAGCGACAACCGGCTGGTGCTCACCGCGCTCGATGAGCCATCGACGGTCGAAACCTCGTTGGGATCAATCGCGCTTGGACATAGCGGGCTGGTCTACGACGCACTGGAACTGACGCAGGATGTCGCGACTACCTACTCTCGTGACCGCATCACGGCACAGGTGCGCCCGAGCATTTTTTATCGGAACTCGCCCACTGGACTTTCCGAAGTCGTCGAGGTGGATGCCTCATTTGCTGCGATGCCGGCGGATTGGTGGGCGACACTCAAGATCGGCGATACAGAATACAGTCGGCAGGTCAAGACAGCTGAGGCGTTTGGTGAAAGTCAGCTCGAGTTTGATATCCCGGAATGGCAGGGAACGAAGGCGGCCGCGCTGGTGGTTAGAACTTCGACGGGCGCCCGGACATTTCCGGCGGAGCTGACTCCGGCGAAGAAGTGGACCATCTTCATTATTCCGCACGAGCATCTCGACATCGGTTTCACTGACTACGCGGCGAAGGTGGCGGAACTGCACTCGCAGGCGCTGGATGGCGTGATCGATTTGATGCGAGAAGTACCCGACTTCCGTTGGACGCTCGATGGCTACTGGGTTCTGGACCACCCGCCGCAGTTTGCCAACCAGCACACCGGGGTTGCATCGCTTGAGGGGCTGGCTCGTTCTCTCTACGGCTCTCACTTTTTTGCCAAGCAACACGACCTTCCGCTCGGAGCGGCCCATATCACGGATGTGCCTTCCTATTCGTGGTCGTATGCTTCAATACTGCACGACGCGGGCGTGAAGTACTTCGCAGCCGGCAGCAATTCGTGGCGCGCACCGGGAGTGCTGCAAGCTCGCTGGAATGAGAAGTCTCCTTTTTACTGGGAGGGCCCCGACGGTGGGCGCGTGCTGATGTGGTACTCGCGTGCGTACCTGCAACTGGCAACGCTGTTTGGAACGCCCCCTCGGTTGGCGGCGGTGCGCGACTCTCTGCCTGTTTTTCTGCAGGCGTATTCGGGACCGAACTATAAGGCGAACGCGGCAATCATATTCGGCACGCAACTTGAGAATACGGTTCTCAGCAGGGAACAAGCCTACGTTCGGGGGGATTGGCAGAAGCAGTATGCGTGGCCGCGGCTGGAGTTCTCAAATTTTGCCGAGGCACTGGAGCAAATCGAAAAGCAATTCGGATCGGATATCCCCGTTTACCGCGGCGATCTCGGGCCTTACTGGGAAGACGGTTTTGGTTCCGATAGCAAGCACACGGCGCTTCACCGGCGGAACCAGCAGCGAATCCTGTCGGCGGAGAAACTGGCGACCATTCCCGCGCTTCTGAGTCCTGGGCTTCGGCCGGATCACCGCTTACTGGCGCAAGCCTGGAACAACATGCTGGTATTCGACGAACATACCTGGACTTACGTAGGAGCAACCACGCAGCCGGAGCACGAGCAAACCGAGAATCAGCTTGCCCTCAAGGGTGCTCGCACTGTCGAAGCCGAACGCGAGATTACGGAATCCTTGCAACGCAGCTGGGCGCAAGTCGAATCCTTTCTTGGACTGAAAGACCCGTCGCTCGCAGTCTTTAACGCGCTCAACTGGCGCCGTAGCGGACTCGTGAGCTTCGACTTGCAAGACGGTCTCGGTTTATTCGACACGACAACCGGCAAGCGCGTGTCGTATGAAACTGTAAGCATCGGCAAGAGCACGCCGCTTCCGGGATTCGGGGGAGGATACCGGCGGGTTCGCTTCGCGGCAGAGAATGTTCCGGGCCTTGGCTACAAATTGTTTGCATTGCGAGCCGTCCCGGCTGGCCAGTCTGCGGATTCGTCCGAAAAAACGGTCGACGGAACTACTTTTGAAAGCCCTTACTACCGGATTACCGTCGATCCTTTGTCAGGCGCGGTTAGCAAAATTTGGGACAAAGATCTGAACCGGGAACTGGTGGACGCGGCGAGCTCATTCCGTTTCGGCGCGTACCTTTACGTTACGGGCGCCGACGACATGCCGAACAACAGTTTATATCGCTACGGCGCCACGCTAAAGCCGGCGACATTGTCGACTGCCATCGCCAGCCACGGACGCTTGTTAGGAGCGAAACAGGTGCCATTCGGGACCATCATTACGATGGAGGCTTCCGCTCCCAACACACCAATGATTCGGCTGGATATCACACTCTACAACGCGAAAAAGAAAATTGATTTTACGTACCATCTTTCCAAGGAAACGACGATAAAGAAGGAAGCTGTTTACATCGCATTCCCCTTCGCCGCGAATGAACCAGAATTTGGCTATGACACCCAGAACGGCTGGGTAAACCCTGCCAAAGATGAACTGCCGGGTGGAAGCCATGAATGGTACACCGTGCAGCATTGGGCCGCGGTGCGCGATGCCGGATTCATGGCCACCGTTATTCCACACGACACGCCACTGGTAAGTTTTGGCGATATCGTGCGAGGAAATTGGCCAACCGAATTTCGCCCCCGGTCCGCCACTATTTTCTCCTGGGTGATGACTAACTATTGGGGCACGAATTTCGCACCGCAACAAGGCGGAGAATTTACCTTTCACTATAGTCTGGTAAGCGGACGCGCGCTCGATCCCGCGGATCTTACTCGTCTGGGAAATGAGGCGATGACTCCGCTAGAAGCAGATCAAGTTGGTGCTGGGATAGCGCCCGGCAAACTGCCAAGCGATGAAACAAGCCTGCTTGAAGTCAACAACTCATCGGTTGCCGTCGCCACATGGAAACTGGCGGAAGACGGGCAAGGCAGCATCCTGCGCTTGCAGGAAACAGCGGGGAAGCCTCAGTCCGTGAGGATTCGGAGCGCATACCTGAAAATGGACCAGGTCTGGCGATGTTCGCTGCTGGAGGACAATCTGCAGGAAGTGAAGGTTGTCGATCTTGACTCTAAAACCCATGGTTTCCAAATAGAAGTCAAACCGTTCGAGATCGTGAGCCTGCGATTGCGAACCAGCCCGGATTTCCCTGAGGGATCATCCAACGCAAAATGAGGCGCTTTATATGAGCATCAACTTCAGGGACAAAGTCGTTGCCGCGCCGCGGTTGCAATCCTGGATATCAACCCAGACGCAGGACGGAAAGCGGCACAAGCGATTGGCAAGGCAACGAGGGTTGAATTTTACGCTTGCAATGTCGGGTCGTCGTCAGAAGTGGAGCAAACCGTCGCTTCCGTCATCCGTGACTTCGGTGGAATCGATGTGCTGGTGAGCAATGCCGGTATCCAGCGCTACGGAGACGTCGTCGGAACCACGGAGGAGTTATGGGACGAGGTCATGGCCGTGAACCTCAAGGGCTGCTTTCACAGCGCGAAGCATGTGGTCCCGGGCATGAAAAAACGCGGCGGGGGCACAATCGTGGTCGTCGGCTCGGTGCAGTCCTTCACTGCCGTCGGCAATTCAGCAGCTTACGTTACCGCCAAACATGCCCTGCTCGGACTGGTGCGGGCCATGGCTCTCGATTACGCGCAGCAGAATATTCGCGTGAACTGTGTTTGCCCGGGAGCCATCGATACTCCCATGCTGCGCTGGGCAGCCAACCTGGATGCCAATCCGGAGAAAGTCCTGGCCACGTGCGATCGCATGCACGCTCTGGGCCGGATGGGAAAGCCAGAAGAGGTTGCCTCCGCGATCGCCTTTCTTGCCAGTGACTGGGCCTCATTTATTACTGGGGCGGCGCTGATGGTAGATGGGGGCATGCTGGTTCCAACGGGCGGCATGGGTTTTCAAGAGGGCGGTACGGGCGCCGCTACAAAGACTTAGGAGAGCATGGGTGCAACTGCGGGACAAAGTGGCAATCATTACTGGGGCGGGGGCAGGCATTGGCCGGGCTTGCTGCCTGATGTTCGCCGCGGAAGGCGCGAAGATTGTGGCGGTCGATCTGGACTCGGCAGCACTCAACTCGGTGGCCGAAGATGTGCGGCGCACCGGTGGTACGGCTTTGGCGATCCAGGCGGATGTCTCACTCGCAGCGGATGTCGTGCGCGTTGTCGCCGCGGTGTCGGAGAAGTTTCCCGCGATCCATATTCTGTTCAACAACGCGGGCATCGTGCCTCGCGGCAAGATTCATGAGACGACGGAAGTTGATTGGGACCGCACGATGGAGGTAAACGTAAAAAGCATGTACCTCATGTCGCATGCGGTCGTCCCAATATTTCTCAAGCAGGGTGGAGGAGTGATTCTGAATACCTCGTCCGCGACCGCGCTGCGCAGTGTAGTCGATCGAGCCGCTTACAGTGCGTCAAAGGGTGCAGTCCTGGCGCTAACGAAAAGTATGGCGATCGATTATGTCCGCAGTGGAATCCGTGTGAACTGTCTTTGCCCCGGCACCATTGATACGCCTTCGCTGCAGCGGCGACTGGCGGCATTTGCGGACCCCGAGGAGGCAAGAAAGCAGTTTGTCGCGCGGCAGCCGATGGGGCGCCTTGGCACTTCCGAGGAAGTCGCGAAGGCTGCCTTGTTCCTCGTCTCGGAGGACGCAAGATTTGTCACCGGGACCGCATTTTCCATCGATGGAGGCTTCACGGTCTAGCCGATGAAAGCGCCCCGTCCTACCTCCACGAAAACAAAATGGCGAAACCGGCCGGCGTTCTGCTTGAACAACGGCGTGGTCCAACTGACTACGCTTACGGGGGGCGGGCACATCGCGAATTTTTGTCTTGTCGATTCAACAGGAGCAGGCGTGAATGCGCTTTGGGAAGCTCCATGGGTCACGATGGATCCCGATAAATTCCGGAGCAGCCATATTCGCAAGTATGGCCCGACGCCGGTGGGCAAGTTTCTCGCCGCCTTCACAGGGCATGCTGTCTGCTTGGACTATTTTGGGGGGCCGTCGGAGGCAGAGGCTGCGCAGGGACTGGCTCTCCATGGAGAGGCCGCGACCTCGCGCTGGAAGTTACTGGAACTTAAGCAGAACGGCGCGGAGGCCCGGGTTTTGGTGGCGACGCGGCTGCCTGCCGCGGGTCTGCGATTTCAGCGCGAACTCCGTTTACGCCGTAACGAATCCGTTGTGTACGTCGAGGAAAGGGTGACCAACGAACGCGCGCAGGATCATTTTTTCCACTGGACCCAGCACGTTACCCTCGGCCCGCCCTTGCTGCATCCGGAGGAGAGCGTCGTCGCTCTGCCGGGAACTCGCGCCGTGACTTGGCCGCACGGTTATGAGGGAGCAAGCCTCGTCCGGGACAATCAGGAGTTCATGTGGCCCGAGGCGCCTGCGATGGAGGGCGGAAAGGTGAATCTTGCGCGTCCGTTTGCGCGAGAGGGCACGGGTTTTGTCGTGGCAGTGTTGCTCGACCCACAGCGCGAATTCGGATTTGTGGCGGCACTGAACTGGAAACTTGGACTCTTGCTCGGCTACTGTTTTCGCCGCTCAGACTTTCCCTGGATCGCCATCTGGGAGGAGAACCTGGCCCGTGCAGGTTCGCCCTGGGATGGAAAGACGCGCGCCCGCGGAATGGAATTTGGCTCGACTCCGATGCCGGTCGGAAAGGAAGAGACGTTCGCGCGCGGTACGTTATTCGATACGCCGACGTTCCGGCGAATCCCCGCGAAATCAGAGGTTCGAGCTCCCTATGTCGCTTTTCTGTCCAAGGTCAGTTCGGGATGGCGCGCGATCCGCGACATTCAGGTGGGGCGAGACAAGATCATCGTGACCGAAGAACGGGGCGAGCAATTAGAGTTACAGGCCGGCGGTCTGAAGAAATTGGGCCTGGGCTAGGCGGGCACAGATGTCCCGCAAAAAACGCTAATTGACGGAAGAACTGGAGAAGAAATGGATCAAGCCGGTATGGGATTTCTGATTTTGCTGGTAGCAGGCGTCATGAATGCGAGTTTTACCCTGCCCATGAAGTTCACCCGCAACTGGAACTGGGAGAACACGTGGCTGGTTTGGACGTTATTCGCATTGGTGATCTTTCCACCGCTGGCGGCCTTCGCCACCATCCCGCAGCTCGGGCAACTCTATGGAGAGGTCGCCACGGGACTGGTTGTCACCGTTGCGATTTTTGGGGCGGGCTGGGGGATTGCGCAGGTGCTGTTCGGTCTGGCGGTCGATTCTATTGGGATCGCTCTGACGTTCTCGATCGTGCTGGGAATTTCGGCGGCGGTGGGTAGCGTCATTCCATTAATTCGCCTGCACCCGGAAAAACTCCTTTCGACTAGCGGCCTGTTCACTTTTGCGGGCGTTGCTCTGGTCATCGTCGGAGTCGCAATTTGTGCCGTGGCTGGGCGTCGCCGGGAAGAGGCAATGGCCGCCCGAGACGGGCGCCCGAAGGCGAATATGAGCCGGGGATTAGCGTTTGCGATCCTCTGCGGTTTCGGAGCTGCGCTGGTAAACTTCGGCCTCGCCTTCGGTGGCCCACTGCTGGAGGGAGCGAAGAGGCACGGCGCGGCTGCCCTCTGGGCAGGGAATGCAGTCTGGCTACCGCTGATGCTGGCGGGCTCGATTCCGAATTTTGTGTACTGTATTTATCTTCTTAAAAAGAACAAAACGGTGGATCGTTACGGCCGTCCCGGCACCGCGTCCTATTGGTTTCTTGCCGCTGTCATGGCCTTCTTCTGGTTCGCGAGTACGGCGCTCTATGGGATCGCAACCGGCAAGCTCGGTAGTTGGGGAACGATTCTGGGCTGGCCCCTATTCATGTCGCTGATTGTCATCACCGCAAGCATTCTTGGGATTGTCACCGGGGAGTGGAAGGGCAGTGGCAAGCGGCCTCTGCGCATCCAGATGGGCGGGGTGGCTGTGCTGGTACTCGCGGTATTCGTTCTGGCTTCAGCCAACCGCTGGGTTTAGGAGAAAGTATGAAAGCACTTGCCATCGATCTCGGAGGCACACACGCTACCTGCGCGATCCTGGACGATCGCACCATTCTTGCCGAGGAAGTGGTCAGCACCGACGGAACGCAAGGACTGAAGCCGATTCTGCCTCTCTTTGCGGAGACTCTCCGCAAGCTCATGGAGAAGACCGGCGTCGCGACCAACGACTGTGCCGGGCTCGCGTTCAGCTTTTGCGGACTGGCGGATACCCGCATCGGCCGCGTGGTTTCCACAAATCAGAAGTATGACGACGCGGTTGGGATCGACTTCATGGAATGGTCCCGGCAGGAATTTGGCCTTCCCCTGAAAATTGAAAATGATGCTCGCATGGCGCTGCTTGGCGAACGCTATGCCGGCTGATTCGCGGTAAGCACGCGCAAGCTGGCTGCCTGGGGGGACACCTCCCCGTGCTCTTCAATGGCCGGACTTGTACCTGCGGGAACATCGGATGTCCCGAGGCCGAGGCTGCAGGCTGGTCCATTCCGCTGGTGGCACGCGACTGGCCGGGGTATGCCGACAGCGCCCTCGGCAAAGATGAACCGGTGAACTTCGAAAAGATCTTCCGTTACGCTGACCAGGGGGACCCGGTGGCAACTGAGCTGCGCGATCGCTGTCTGCATATTTGGGCCGCCAGTACGACGGGACTGATTCACGCCTATGATCCGGAAATCGTTGTCTACGGCGGAGGAGTCATGAAGAGTGCGGCTATCATCATTCCGTTTGTGCAGGCCTATGTAGAGAGACACACCTGGACGCCGTGGGGCAAGGTGAAGGTAAAAGCGGCAGAACTCGGAAACAATGCGGGCTTGCTGGGGGCGGTTGCATTACTCTCTCAACCGATCGGATGACTTTGCGCTCGAACTACGACAAATCTCCCGCTGTTCCTGTTTCGTCATCCCCGGGCAACTGCCAGGTTGGGTGGGCCGCGATCATTGCGGCGATGACCGAACGCTTGCGCGGAGGAAGCCAGGCTGCGCGAACAATTTTGTGCATAGAATGTTACCCGGGAGTCTTCGAAGACCAAGTCGAGCAGGCGCTTGCCGCCGGAGTCCGTCCCGGATTGACGGTGAGAACCAGTGCCCTTTTCAAGAGTCCTCGCGAGGTCGATGCGCTGGTCGCGCAGTACCTGGGCGATGACCCTGTTTTTGGCAGGATGAACGACATAGTCATCCACGACTTCTTCAATCCTCGGCAACTGACGGCGGCCCGTGAATCCATCGCAAAGAACGAGGGACTGACGGTCATTGTCGGCACCGGCGCCACGCTAGTCGTTGGAACCGGCACCGGCGCCGCCGAGCACACGGTGCTGGTCTATGCCGACATGGCGCGTTGGGAAATCCAGATGCGATATCGCCGCAACGAGATCGGCAATCTTGGAGCGGATAACGCTTCCGTAAGCACGTCTGAGAAATACAAGCGGGCTTATTTCGTGGACTGGCGTGCCGCAGATCGCCTTAAGCAGACAGTCTTCTCCGAGATTGATTTTTTGCTGGATACAAATGACCCAACCACGCCGAAGATGATTTCGGGAAATGATTTGCGCGAAGGATTGCGCATCACGGCGCACCGGCCTTTTCGCGTTGTTCCGTACTTTGACCCCGGACCCTGGGGCGGCCACTGGATGGAAAAAATCTGCGGGCTCTCGCCCGAGGGAGCTCCAAAC
>WNFN01120996.1_pt1 | contig 16608 bp, 12 predicted proteins | sample 5400161 | NCBI WGS metagenome assembly WNFN01 (sample SAMN13153353, study PRJNA577476) | soil metagenome | isolation source: 80 cm saprolite on Douglas fir-dominated hillslope | place: USA:California | collected 2013-09-17
CCGCTGCTGGCGGGCCGCTTGAAGGGCCCGCCGCGCAGATCGGGAATTTCTCATCAATCGGTTGACTTTGACCTAGATGCCGGCGCCGGTTCAGGACGTGCCGCCTGAGCCAGCATCTGGGTCTTGTCCTTCGGGCTCCACCAATCGAAATCCAGAACGAGTCCCTCCTTATCCAGGTACATGGAGTGCATCGCCATCCCATTGTTCATAGGCTCTAGAACGAGCTTACTTGCGTCGAGAGCATGGGCACTTCGCGATGCCATTGCGAAAATGATGGCAATCGGGCCAGCATTTGTCGTCGGGCGCACGATGACCAACACTGGGTGGCTCGCACTCTGGATAGAGTTGACGGATTGTAGGGCACCCGTAGGCTCAATGGAAAATGTGTAGGCTCCTGCGGGAAGAAATTTCTTCCCGCAGCGTGTATTTTCGGTCATCGTGAACTTGCCACCGACCGTTTCCTGGCCAAGAAGGGGGCTTGCGGCTCCGCAGAGGGCCACTAGCCCCAGCAATACCACTCTCACAAATCTGCTGCAATAAACCGATTTACTTAGAAGCGTCGTCATTTTGTTGCTCCACTCTAGATTTGGGATGGACGCGCAAGCTTTGCTTGGAGCGTCAGCTGAGTTCTTTTTGTGTCCGTTTCAGACCACGTGGTCAGGGAATAACCGATTCAACCGAGAGGCTGGACAGGGCTTGCTAAAGAACTACGAAGTCCTCGTCGTACGTTGCGGCGCGGCAAACGCGCGAACTCTACAACGTCACTCTTGCAGAATATTCCCGGGGAGTCCAATCGAAAGAATTCATCGCCATGATGCGCCCCGTCAATCGATGCAGCCTCCTGACGCGTAGTGGGAAGGACTGGCTGACGGAGGCGGACTTAGCCGGGCCTCAGCAAGATAAGATCGAGAAAATCAAGCTGTGGGCAAATCTCTAGCTCGCATTTCCTTTAGGGCACAAGTGGCGATGGTGGGTTTTCCTATAGAATGCAGCAAGGTGAACATGGTCATAGCGTCCACACTCTAAGTCACGCGAAATTCAGCCGGGGAATGGCTCGTCGAAATAGGCAAGCGGCCTGGAGACTCAGAGGTTCCAGAGTCAGGGATTCTCTCTCACCGTTTCAGGAGAAGATTTCAGGGCGTCTCTTCAGCAGACTTCGGCGCGGAGATGCGCTGCTTTTCGTCCACCGCGAAGAGCAGGTAATTGCTGAAACTGTGGCGCCGGTGAAAACGCCGCCCCCTCCAATCGGAATAAACTTCCGCGCTGCTCGGAAGCCACATGTCCACATTCCGTTCTCGGAAATGCACCGGACCGTATTCGATGGCCGTGCGGTCGGCAACTAGGCGGATTTCCGGGAGGGGCGCGATCATGTCGGTCTCCAGCCTCACGATCTGATAGCTCTCCGCGTCGATCCAAGCGCGCCCCTTCAGGGCAACTGGGTGCGATGGGCCCTGGAAGCCCATCCGAAAGCTCCGAATCGTATTGGGCTTGTCGGCTCTTTGCCGGAAATGCACTTGCCAGGCGATTCTGCCATTCCACCGCGCCAGTCCTTCGCAGTTCATCTCGAAATTTCCAGAATTGTAAGGATGGAAAATGAGCGCAAGAGCCGGCATCCCCAGGGTTGCCACCCCGTCCGGGAATTCCTCCTGGGACGTGTGGCTCTTCCGAAATTCTTCAAAGTTGAAGAATCCACGCTTCACTTCCTCAATAGACGCCACGTAATCAAACTTGCGCGTCTCCCGGGACGAGGCCAAACCCCATTTGTTAATCGATTCATGAAATAGTGATTCCGTTGCTGTATAGCGATCGACGTTGCCAACGAATTCCTCCACTCGTCTCTCAGCCTTTTGAATAACTTCGTCGAGCGCGCAAGTGGCTCCCGGTTCTACAGGGGGCATTCTTTCATCGAGGTCAGGTGGCAACCAGTTCGAGGGCAGGGACTGCGAAGTTGCCGCCGCGCTGATCGCCATCAACTCGTCGCTGGTGGTCATGCCATCACTAGAGAGGACGGCCCCCGGAACAGTTTGAAGATTCTCCAGTTGCTTCCTGGCCTCAAGATCAGTGCCATGCTCCGTCAGGTACGCTCGCAAAGCACTGACAGCCCGATCCTTTTCTCCACGCCTTGCCAGGGCTGTCGCCAGGACTCTTTGGACCTCTGCAGCCTGTCCATGACCTAATTCGAGGGCGCGCTCGGCTTGTCCTACGGCCTCCTCAGTCGAACCTTGGCGCAAGTACGCCTCAGCGGAGATCGCGTGGGCGCGCCAGGAAAAAGGTTCCACTTCTACCGCACGGTTCAAGTATGGCAGTGCTTCGTTTACCTTGTTTTCTCGCAGGAGGGCCTGGGCAAGGGACAGCAGCGCAAGCAGGTGTTTAGAATAGACGTCAATGGTCTTTGTCCAATAAGACTTAGCCTGCATCCAATCGTTCATCTGCGACCAATAGACTCCGAGATAGTAATTTACCTCGGGGTGATCGGGTGCTGACCGATAGGCCGCATCGAGATGGTTCCGCGCCTCCGCGGGCTTGCTAGTCCTTAGTGCTTCGAGCGCTTTCCCCAGTTCCTTCTGGGCCTTGGAAGTAAGAGCGTTAATCCTTTCTGCGGTCGCCGCGTCATCCCCGTCCGCCGCCGGCTGCAATTGAATGCTGACCTTCAGTTCAGCCGTGCCATGCTCCTGGACATCAATGTTTTTCGCCACTCTTCCGAATCCCGGAGCAATTACTTGTACCGTATATTCGGTTGGAGCCACAGCGTTAAACCGCACATTGCCTTTTTTTGTCGTTCCCTGGCGGTAAAATTGGCCGTTCGACTTCATCACCGTTACCACCGCCGCTTCCTCGATAGCCCCTCCGTCGGGTCCCGTGACGGAGACCTCAAGATCAATCGTTTCAACCATCAGAATCAGCCCCCCGGCGGTAGGGAAACTTGCAGCACCCGAGACATTCGGCGGAGTGACTTTTTGTGCGGCAACACAACAAGGCAGGACCGAGCACAACGCTAGCGCCAGAATGATGTGGGAATTCCTACAGATGCGATCAAGCATACCCGACTCCTATTGCAGGGGAACCTGATCTCTGGCGCTATCATACGCTCACTCTACGGTTATGACAGAGGAAACTCACACCGCTACGGTGCGGCTCGCATGGACCAGCAACCTTCAGCTTCCCGAATACCGCTGCTCTTTCCACGGGTCGCCATACGCGTGATACCCGTTACGCTCCCAAAATCCCAGCCGATCGTGGTCCAGCAGCATGAACCCGCGCACCCACTTCACGCTCTTCCACGCATACAGGTGCGGCACGATCAGCCGCAACGGCCCGCCATGTTCCGCCGCCAATGGCTCACCGTCGTGTTCGAACGTAAACAGCACGTCCGGCCTCAGCAAATCCGCCAGCGGCACATTTGCCGTGTAGCCTTCTTCCGCCAGTACCAGCGCAAACTGCGCTTCCGGCTTCATCTTCACCAGTTTCATCACATCCGTAAACAGGACGCCCTTCCACCGATTGTCGAGGCGGCTCCAGCGCGTCACGCAGTGAAAATCCGATGTCACTTCCGTTTGCGGCAGCGCTCCAAACTCCGCCCATGTCAGCCGCACCGGCGCTTCCACCAGTCCGGAAATCTTGAAGTCCCACTTCGCCGCATCAAATGTCGGCACGCTGCCATAGTGCAGCACCGGCCACTTCAGCGTCAGCGACTGCCCCGGCGGCAACCGCCCCTCGGCCTGCGCTTTCTTTTCCAGCGTCTTCCGGTCCTCCACATCTCCAAACAGTGCCATCTCGAGTCCCCACAAATTAGATACTTTAACCTTGTCAAAAGTTTTCGATTCCACTGAAAGCCGCTCGACGGCACAAATTCAATTGCATCTTGGCAGTCGCTCAAGAATAGCTCTTGACTGCAAACATTAATTACACTATTTTGCTCTAGGCCTTGTCCAAAATGGTCTCTGACCCAAGGTCTGGAGCAGACCCCCGCTCATGAAAAAATCCGAACAGCGAGACCTTTTTCCCGGCGCCTTGGAGATGATGATTCTCCGAACGTTGAAGCGCCAGCCCCTGCACGGCTATGCCCTCGTGCAGCACATCAAGCGTACCTCCAACGACTTGCTTCAGATCGAAGAAGGATCGCTTTACCCTGCTCTTCAGCGCCTTCTCAAGGAAGAGTTGGTGAAGGCAGAATGGGCCGTTTCTTCTACCAACCGTCGCGTTCGGATTTACAGGTTGACGGCAGCAGGTGCCAAGCATTTGGAGCATGAGGTGTCCCGTTTTGAAAAGATGCTCGAAGGCATTACACGCGTCTTGGCGCGCGGTGAATCATGAATTGGTTCAAGCAGCTCTTTTCCCGTCGCCGCCTCTACAACGATCTTTCCGAAGAGATTCAGCAACATCTCCAAGAGAAGATCGAGGAACTCGTTGCCAGCGGTATGCCCAGAAAAGAAGCTGCCGCCGCCGCTGGCCGCGACTTCGGCAATATAACTCTTGTGCAAGAGGATAGCCGCGCCGTCTGGCGCTGGCCGTCCATCGAAGGCTTTTTCGCGGACCTTTGCTACGCACTGCGCACGCTCCGCAAGACTTTGGGCTTCACAGCTACCGCCATCGTTACTCTCGCGCTTGGGATCGGTGCAAACACATCTATTTTTATGTTGCTCGATGCGATCCGTTTGCGCAGCCTGCCCGTGCAAAACCAGCAGGAACTCGCCGAAGTGTGGATCACGGACTCAGGGCATCAAGGGATGGGCCTCAATCAGCAATATGGAGAATTGACCCGGCCGCTGTGGCAGGAAATCCGAGACCAGCAGCAGTCCTTTTCCGGCGTATTTGCTTGGAGCGTGAACCTCAGGCACGTGGGCCGCGGAAGCGAGATGCGGCACTTTCACGAGCTTCGCGTTAGCGGCGATTTCTTCCGCGTATTAGGAGTTCGTCCCTTCCGCGGACGTCTCTTGATGCCCGAAGATGAGGGGGCGTGTCCCATGACGAGCGCGGTCGCCAGGCACTCGTACTGGCAGGGCGAACTGGGCGGACGCGACCTGAGCGAAGGTATCAAGCTTGTCGTGGATAACGAACTTGTCGAAATCATCGACGTTACCCCGCCAGAGTTGTATGGAATGGTGGTGGGCGAAGGCTTCGATATTGCTATTCCGTATTGTCAGGGGAAGGATGAGTTAAGGCGGGACATCTTCGAGGTCTCTGTGATGGGCCGTCTGAAGCCGGGCGTGACAATGCAACGCGCCTCGGGGGAGATGGATGCACTCAGCCCGGCCATTTTCGAGGCTACCATTCCGTCAGGTCGCACTGCACACTCGACCGAAACTTACAAACATTTCCGCCTCGCGGCCTACCCTGCCTCAACGGGCGTCAGTTCGCGACGGAAGTATGACCGTTCGCTTTTCCTGCTGCTGGGCATCGCAGGCCTCGTGCTGCTCATCGCGTGCACGAACCTCGCCAACCTGATGCTGGCTCGGGGGAGCGCCCGCCAACGCGAAATGGCCGTTCGGCTCGCACTAGGGGCCTCGCGCTACCGTCTTATTCGGCAGTTGTTCACGGAAAGTTTGCTACTTGCGGCAACAGGTGCGGCGCTGGGTGTTGCCTTGGCGCAGTCGTTGAGCCGAGTGCTCGTCTGGTCGCTTTCGACCGAGGGAGCAGGGGTAACTCTCCAGACGGTCACGGACTGGCGTGTGCTCCTCTTCGCAGTTGGCGTAGCGGCTATGACGTGCGTCGTTTTCGGAGTCGTGCCGGCGCTGCGCGCTACTGGCGCCGAACCCATCTCTGCGATGAAAACTGGTGGCCGGGGAACGACAGGAGGCCGTGAGGGTTTCTCGTTTCAGCGGCTGCTCGTCGTGGCGCAAGTCTCTGTTTCCCTGGTGCTCCTCGTCGGCGCGCTACTCTTTGTGCGCAGCTTTCGCAACTTGATGACCTATGATCCGGGAATGCGCGAGAGCGGTATTACCGATGCGTTCCTGGGATTCTGGCAAACGAATCTTCCGCGGCAGCGTTGGGCAGACTTGCAGCGGCAATTGCTGGATGAAGTGCGCTCCGTACCGGGTGTGCTCAGCGCGGCAACCACCACCAATGTTCCCCTTTCGCAAGGTAGTTGGGAGCATGGCGTTCGAATCGGATTGCAGGAAGGAAATTCCAAATTCACGTGGGTGAGCCCTGATTACTTCGAACCAATGGGAATTCCGGTGCTCAGGGGCCGCCGCTTCACGCCGGAAGACACCGCTCTATCGCAACGAGTGGCGCTGGGCAATGAGACTTTCATTCGCCGATATTTGTCCGGCGCCAACCCCATCGGGCAAACTCTGCTGACCAGCCCCGGGCCGGATTACCCCGCCACCGTCTACGAAATTGTCGGCGTCATCCCAGATACGAAATACAACGACCTGCGCGGCCAGACCCCGCCGATGACCTTCGCCCCGGCGTCGCAGTTCCCCGGACAGGGGCCTTGGACCAGCGTGATGATCCATTCGAATCTCAGTTCTGCGGCGGTTGCCGCGGCTGCGAAGCGCGTCATCGCCGAAAAGCATCCCGACGTCGTCACCCAGTTCACTGATTTTCAAAGAGAGATTCGTGACGGGCTAGTCGAAGAGCGCTTGATGGCTATGCTCTCCGGTTTCTTCGGCCTTCTCGCTGCGCTCCTCACGATGATCGGACTCTACGGCGTCATTTCCTACATTGTGGCCATGCGCTGGAATGAGATGGGCATTCGTATGGCTCTTGGGGCCAGCCGAAGGGATGTCCTCGGCATCATCCTGAAACAAACGCTGGCGCTGCTGGCGCTCGGTGTTGGCGTCGTGCTCGCCCTCGCCGCTGCTCGCGGCGCCAGTTCCCTGCTCTTTGGCCTGCAGCCAAACGATCCACTTACTTTTGCCGGAGCAAGTGCGCTCTTGGTCACCGTCGCGTTGCTTGCCAGTTCTTTGCCGGCGCTGCGCGCAACAAAAGTCGACCCGATGGCCGCCCTCCGCTACGAATGACGGTTTTGCTGGGTGCTCCGCCCTCGGCGTTGGAGGGCGGGGCTTTTGACTTCGGTGGGTGGCCGGGATGACGAATCCGAATCTTTCAAACTCCCCCGAACGCGGATCCTTTTGCACACAACACGCAGGGTGCTCCAGGTTCGTTGTTTGAAACTGGGTCTTGGGGTTGCTCTACTCACTCGCATCCACAGAAACCATTCATCCGTTGTAAACCGTTTAATCCTCAATTTCGACAACTCTCTGTGTGACATTTAACGCTTTAATTAGTTCGTACTATCCTTTTACATGATTGCTAACAGCGAGCCGCGAAGAAGGCTACTCAGAGCTCCGAAGCGTCGCTCAACCTTCTCGCCGCCCCTTCGCCTCTTTCCTTCCCCTCACCCCATCTCTCTGCCCCCTCGTCTCCCTCCCTCACTGTCCACTGCCCGCTGCCCACTCTTGCCTTAAGTCCTTTAGCCGCAACAGTTACAAAAACAGGGGGGCCCCCTGTCCCCCTGCCCCACTACGCCCCTCTCCCCGCACCCCTGTGCTATCATCGGCCATGCTGCCTCTCCTTCGGCGATGAAAGCGAGCCAGGAATGACCGCACGCACCCTGGATGGCCAGAAAATCCGCGAACAGATTTTCGCCGAGCTGAGTGACGAAGTCCGGTTGCTCACTGCGGCCGGTGTTCGCCCCGGCCTCGCAGCCGTACTGGTCGGCGATAATCCCGCTTCCCAGCTCTACGTCAAGAGCAAAATCGCGGCTTGCCAACAACTCGGCCTCTCCAGCGCGCTCATCACGCCGCCGGCTACCGTGACCACCCTCGATCTGCTCGCCGTCGTCGAAGACCTGAATCGCGACAACGACGTGGACGGCATTCTCGTCCAGCTTCCGCTTCCGTCGCAGGTCGATACCAAGCGCATTCTGGAAGCCGTCGATCCCGCGAAAGACGTGGACGGCTTCCATCCCGTCAATCTCGGCCGCCTCGTCAGCGGGCGTCCCGGCTTGGTCGCCTGCACTCCCGCCGGCTGCATGGAAATTCTGCGCCGCAACGATATCAAGATCGAAGGCGCCAACGCCGTCGTCCTCGGCCGCAGCGACATCGTCGGCAAACCCATGGCCCTTCTCCTCATGCACGCCAACGCCACCGTCACGATTTGCCATTCCAAAACGCGCGACCTGCCGGATGTCCTCCGCCGTGCCGATATCGTCATCGCCGCCATGGGCAAAGCCGCCTACGTGGAAGCGGACTGGATCAAGCCCGGCGCAACGGTCATCGATGTAGGCACCAACCGCGTCGCAGACCTCAAAGAAGCCGAGCGGCTTTTTCACAACTTTCCAGACCGCCTCGAAAAATTCCGCGCCCAAGGAAGCGCTCTCATCGGCGACGTCCATCCCGGCGCCGTCAACATTGCCGGTGCGCTCACGCCCGTGCCCGGCGGCGTCGGCCCCATGACCATCGCAATGCTCATGAGTAACACGGTGAAAGCCGCGCGCCTCCGCCGCGCCTCGCCCAAATTTTCCGCAACTCAATCGACCGCCAGCTCGCGATAATTCACGATCATGCTCCGACTCGGACTTACCGGCGGCATCGCCAGCGGCAAAAGCGCCGTCGCCGCCATGCTCCGCGAAATGGGCTTCTCCGTCCTCGACGCCGACTCCCTGGCCCACCGGCTCATCGAGCCCGGCCAGCCTGCCTACGCCGAGGTCCTCCAGGAATTCGGACACGCGGTGCTCGCCCCCGATGGCCGCGTTGACCGCGCAAAGCTCAGTGCCATCGTCTTTGCCGATCGCGCCAGACTCGACCGCCTCAACGCCATCGTCCATCCTCGCGTCGCCGAAGTCGTCTTCCGTCAATTCGAGGAATGGCAGCGCGGCGGCACGCGCGACGCTGCCTTCGTCGAAGCCGCGCTTTTGATCGAATCCGGCATTCACAAAAAACTGGATGGCCTCGTGGTGGCCTGGTGCGCGCCCGAACAGCAACTCAAGCGCCTCCTCGCTCGCGGTCTCAGCGAAACCGAAGCCCGCCGCCGCATTGCCGCCCAGCTTCCCGTCGAGGAAAAACTGCGCCTGGCCACCGAGAAAATCGACTGTTCCGGCTCTATCGAGGAAACCCGCCGCCAGGTCGAAGCTCTCGCCACCAAACTCCGCCGAAGTCAGATGGCGCGGTGACCCGTTTCGAGATTTTCCTTATACTATTGGCATCCGTGCATCAGAAGGGACGACAGCCATGACCGCAGTAAAGATTTCCAACCGCGCTCGCATCATTCTTGCCGCGCTGGTGCTTATCTTCGGCGCCTACTGGGCCGGCGCGCGATTCGGCCCCCGCCAACCCACCAAGGTCGAGGCCGTGCCCCTCGGTGGTTCGACCTCGCCCGCCGAGATGGCGCAGCGCGATGCTTCCCTGAGCGGCGATGAATCTATCAACGTGCGCGTCTACCGGCAGGCATCCCCGGCCGTGGCCAACATTCTCACCAAAGCGACGGAATATGATTTCTTCATGGACCCTGTCCCCGTCGAAGGCGCCGGCTCCGGTTTCGTGATTGATGCCCGCGGCTACATCCTCACCAACTATCACGTCGTCGAAGGCGCTCAGTCCATCGAGGTTGTGCTCGGCGATCAAACCCACTTCCCGGCAAAATTCATCGGCGCCGACCAGCGCAACGACGTCGCGCTCGTGAAAATCGATCCTAAGGGGAAGCATCTCGTCGCTCTATCGCTGGGCGATTCCGGCTCGCTCCAAGTGGGCCAGAAAGTTCTCGCCATTGGCAATCCCTTCGGCTTTCAGTCCACGCTCACCACCGGCGTTGTCAGCGCGCTCGGACGCACCGTGCAGACTAGCCAAACCACTTTCATTGATGAGGCCATTCAGACCGACGCGGCTATCAACCGCGGCAATTCCGGCGGGCCGCTCATCAATTCTCATGGTGAAGTCATTGGCATCAACTCCGCGATTTACACTCCCAGCGGCACGACCGCCGGGATCGGCTTCGCTATTCCCATCAACACGGCGAAAAACATCGCGAACGACCTCATCACCGATGGCCGCGTGCATCGCGCATTTCTCGGCGTGGAAACTTTGTCGGTCAGTGGCTGGCTCAGCGAGGCGCTGGATCTGCCCGTGAAGGAAGGCCTGCTCGTGGAGCGCGCCACGAAGGGCGGTCCGGCGGCTGCCGCCGGAATTCAAGGCGGCAATCGTGTCGCGGAAGCAGGCATGCGCAAAATCGCCATTGGAGGCGACGTCATCACCGCCATTGACAACCAAAAAGTCGCCAGTCAACTCGACGTCAACCTCGTCCTCAACCACAAGCGCCCCGGCGACAACGTGACCGTAACGGTCTATCGCGGCGGCAAAAAGATGGACATTCCCGTCAAGCTCGGCGAACGCACCGGCAACTGAGTTCAGTTTTCAGTTTTCAGTTTTCAGTTTCTGGTTTTTGGTTGTTAGCTCTCAGTTTTAGTTTTTGTTTACGGTTTTCAATTCACGGTTTTGAGCAGGAACAATCCACTCATGCTTGAGGGTTCAACGGCTGAATTCGGCGCGATGCTTCTCGCGCTCGGCATCGCTGAGGAAGAACCAGGACTCGGCGATATCGCGCACGCGTTCCAACTCCCGCTGCATTTCGGCGTGCTTGGCTTCCATCACTTCGGCACTGGCGTCGGTCGGCACATAAATCGGCGGCGCAAATAGAATCACCGCACGCGCAAAGGGCGCGGGCAGCAGAAAATGGTCCCACGTTTTTTCGAACGTCTTCCCCCGATTGACACCGATGTGGAATACCAGAATTGGACATCCCGTTTTCCGCGCCAGCAACAGCGGCCCTGGTTTCGCCACGTACCGCGGTCCGCGTGGGCCGTCGATCGTGAACGCGCAATCCACTCCTTCATCCAGCCGCCGCGCCATCACCGCCAGCCCGCGCAATCCTCCGCGCGACGAACTGCCCTGCGCCGTGCCGAAGCCCAACCACTCGATCACTTTGCGCGTCCATTGCCCGTCGAACGCCGTGGTGTTCATCACCACGACGCCGTGGTTTCGGTGCCACCACACAATCGGGATAATGATCCGGTGCCAGAACGCCCAGATGCACCTCTTGCCCGATGCATGCACACGCTCGGCATGGTGCCAGCCAAGCACTTCGTAGCGAAGCGTCGGACCCAGCGTTCGAATCACGCTGTAGACTGCCGCGGCGATGATCGGAATTTGGATACGCCGCGACCACGGCAAGTCCGGCAGCCGGGTGTCGTAGTGCGCATTGACCCGTTCCTCGCCTGATTTCTTCGTGGCCTCGACGGCTGCGTCTGGTGTCGTCATCATCTCTACATGCGGCTGCCGGCTTCGCGTGCGATCGTTAACCCGCCGACGTATAGTATAGGCGAGACTTTCTGACTCCGTGGTTGGGAGGATCACCGAGTGACGGCCTGCTCCAATTCGAACGCATGCCCGCGCCGCGCCGCAGTTCTTGTGGCATGTATGGCCATCCTCGGCGCTGCGCTGATCGCCGCAGCGGCTGCGCGGCCCGACGAACCGCCTTCTGACTCCGTGGGGATCATCGACGGCGAAGCCATCAGCGTCACCGGACCCATGAGTGTTGAAGTCGTCCACGGCCAGGCGAAAACCCTCCTGCGCAGCGGCAGTAACGTGCGCGTCAAATCCGGCACCGCGCGCATCGATCTTGTGGAAGGCGGGCAAATCAGCATTTGCGGTCCGGCGCATCTATCCGTCCTAAAGTCCGGAGGTTCGCTGACGATCGCCCTCGATACGGGAACGATTCACGTGCGCATCGAGCGCGAGCTCGCCCTGACCATCTACACTCCCCAGATCCAGGCGCAAACTGTCGCCATCGGCGATGGGCCACGGGACGCCCTCGTTGGTTTCGACACTGCCGGCGCCATGTGCATCCGCGCGAATCGCGGCGCCGTCCGACTGGAGCAGCAGCTCACCGGGCAGAGTGTCCTCATCCCCCAGGCTGGCGACGTCCTTCTCCTCTACGGGCAGCTCGACAGCCTTCGCACTAACGCCATCCGCTGCGCCTGCGATTTACAAGTTGCAAAAGCGACTCCTCCGCCGCAACCCGAAGTCAGCCAACTCGCAACCGCCGAGGAAGCGCGCAAGAAAGCCCCGGACGCAAAACCGAACACGCAGCCCGCAATTGTCGATACGCCCCCCGCCCAGGAAGAGCCTGTCTATCAGGTCTTCATGCCGCCGCTGATCTACGACGCCAACGCCAAAGTCCAGCCCGAGGTCGACCCGAAGATGATCGTTCTGGTGCGGCGCGTGCGCGTGCGGCCCACGCTCATTTTCCGAGGCCGCGTGGAAGGCGTGGCCGCTGCTGCCGTTACGTCGGCCTCGGCGCCCGCGTCCACACCGGCCGATGCGGCGAATGCTCCGAAGCCGGCTGCTCCCTCCAACGATAACTTTGTCGATCGCGTGCGTAACTTCGTCCGCAAATTGTGGCCGAGCGGATCCTAACCGGTTGTTTTGGCCGCATCGGGATGCCTTCCGCGCGCGGCAGAACCTCAGGCCACTGACCGATTGAACAGCCGGACACCTACCCCTGCGTAATCTGCCGGCGCCATCTGATCCGTGATACTTTTTTCCTAAGGGGAAGCCGTCTTTCGCGCGGAGCGATTCCTGGCATCTTTGCCACAAAACAGAATCAACCTGAGGGGTCCACGTGAAGCGAGCTCTTGGGAATCGCGTTCTGCCTGAATTTTCTTACGCCGTTTTCTTGTCTCTATGCCTGGTTCTTGTAATGACCAGCTGCAATTCCAGCCCCTCTGCTCCTCCGCCGGATACGATGCCACCCTCCGCTCCCGCGAACCTGGCTGTGACGTCCGCATCAAGCACCCAAGTGAATCTTTCCTGGACCGCTTCAACCGACAACGTAGGCGTCACCGGCTACATGGTGGAACGCTGCCAGGGCGCGGCCTGCTCGAATTTCGTGCAAATATCCACGCCCACTGGCACCACCTTCAACAACATGGGCCTGACCGCTTCCACGTCTTATTCTTATCGGGTGCGTGCCACCGACGCCGCCAGCAACCTGAGCGCCTACTCCAGCACAGCCAGCGCTGGCACTCCTGCTCCGCCGGACACGACGCCGCCAACAGCGCCCACAAACTTGACGGGAACGGCTGCTTCAGCATCACAGATAAATCTGGCGTGGACCGCTTCGACCGACAACGTCGGCGTCACCGGCTACATGGTGGAACGCTGCACGGGCGCAGGCTGCTCGAATTTCGCACAATTCGCCGCTCCGACAGGTACCACCTTTAACGACACTGGCCTGGCCGCCACCACTTCCTATTCCTATCGCCTGCGCGCCACTGATGCCGCCGGGAATCTCAGCCCCTATTCCACTATCGCCACAGTTTCCACGATGGCAGGGCCGGATACGATACCGCCCAACGCTCCTACCAACCTGATGGTGACTGCGGTTTCGGACACGCAGATCAATCTCGTGTGGACCGCCTCGACCGACAACGTCGGCGTCACCGGCTACATGGTCGAGCGCTGTCAGGGCGCCGCCTGCTCGAATTTCGTGCAAATCTCCACGCCCACAGCCACGACCTTCAGCGATACCGGCTTGACGGGTACGACTTCCTACTCTTATCGCGTGCGCGCCACTGACGCCGCCGGGAATCTGAGCAGTTATTCCAGCACGGGTACCGCCTCAACTGCGACGGGACCGATCAGCGTGGTGATCACTCCGGTGCGCGGCGGAGCGACTTTTTCTCAATCCATGAATTTTACGGCGAACCTTCAGAACGACGTCAGCGCGGCCGGAGTGACATGGACGGCCTCCGGCGGAACCTTCAGCAGTCAGGGGAAAACCACCGCGACGTATGTCGCTCCAAATGCCGTAGGTAATGCCACCATTACCGCGACGAGCATCGCCGACGTTACCAAGAGCGCTTCCGCGAACATTGGCGTCACTGATCTCGTCGGCGTCACCACCTATCACAACAATCCCTCGCGCGACGGCGTCAATAGCCACGAATTCGCGTTGACCACGGCAAACGTCAAGACATCCACGTTCGGAAAGCTTTTTTCATGCCCGGTGGATGGCGAGGTATATGCCCAGCCACTTTGGATGCCCAATCTGGCGATTGGAGGCGGCACCCATAACGTGGTTTTTGTCGCGACGCAGAACGACAGCATTTATGCCTTCGACGCCGATGCCAGCCCGTGCCACCAGTACTGGCAGAGAAGTTTCCTGAGAGCAGGAGTCACCGCAGTTCCCTTCGCAGACACGGGAACCGACGATATCAACAAGACAATCGGAATCACGGGTACGCCGGTGATCGATCCCGCGACCAACATACTGTATGCGATAGTCAAAACCAAGGAGGGCACGGCGAACTATCACCAGCGTCTATATGCCGTCAATTTGGCTGATGGAAAAGACAAAGTTACGGCGGTAGACATCACGCCGGCGATTACGGTCTCCGGGACCGGCGATACAGGTGACCCGAGCGTCGGTTGCACGAGCCCTCCGGGTAATGTTCCCTTCTGTCCACTTCGTGAGGGGCAGCGAGCGGGGCTTGCACTCGCGAACGGCATCGTGTACGTCGCATGGGCCTCGCATGGCGATAGACCGCCGTACCACGGCTGGATTATGGGTTTCAACGCCTCGACTATCGCCCGAGTTTCCACTTTCAACGATTCTCCAAACGGACGAGAAGGCGGCATCTGGATGTCCGGCGGGGCCCCTGCCTTCGACAGCAGCAACAACATCTACGTGATCACAGGCAATGGAGACTTTAACAGCGCAAACGGCGATTTCGGAGACAGCTTCCTCAAGCTCAATAGCGGTCTCACGCTGCAGGATTGGTTTACACCGGCCGTCCAGGGCATCCTGGATGCACAGGATCTTGACCTCGGTTCCGGAGGCGCCGTGGTTCTGGTGGATTTGCCCTCTTCGCCTGTTCCACACGTATTGATCGGCGGGGGAAAAGGAACGAATTCTCTCGGGCAAATCTACGTGGTGAACCGGGACAACATGGGGCACTTCAATTCGAGCAGTGACAACATTGTTCAGCAATTTCCATTGGGGGCCGGTATTTTTTCGACGGCGGCTTACTGGCAGAATACACTCTATATCGCGGGCGTCCGACAGAGTCTGAAGGCGTTCACGCTCAATCCCTCCAACAGCCAGTTCAATCCGGTTGCGACTTTACAATCCGTGGCGACGTTCGGATTTCCGGGAGCACCTCCTTCGGTTTCATCCGCGGGGACCACGAACGGAATCGTTTGGGCGATGGACACGAGCAACAACGGCACACCAACCGGTACGGGAAACGGTCCCGCACTCCTACGCGCCTTCGACGCTACAAACTTGGCCGAGCTCTGGAACAGCTCGCAAGGTTCAGGGAATGCCGCTGGCTTTGCAGTGAAGTTTTGCGTGCCAACCGTGGCAAACGGGAAGGTCTATATTGGAACGCAGACGGAGCTCGATGTTTACGGCCTGCTGCCGAACTAGCGTGGCATCACACCGCCGCTACGTCTTGCAGTGAACGCAATTCGCGGCGTTGATTTTCAGCTTCAGGGCGCCGTTTGATTCCTTGGCCATTTCGTACACCGCGGCGGGACAAAAATATTGGCAAGGATTTCCGTACTCCACGACACACTTTGTTGAGCAGATATTCGTGTCGAGAACCTTGAGATGACACGGCTGATCTTCTTCGTGCCGCGTCCCGGAGTGATACACGTCCGTCAGCCGGTCAAACGTCAGCTTGCCATCGCCCTTGAATCTTTCGGGCGCCGGCCGGCCGTTGATTTTCTTGTACGCCTCGTGCCCGGCGTGCGCGCGCATGGGATCGATCAGCCCGCGCCCCCCGGTGATCTGCTGGAACGCGGTGTGAAAGAATCCGCGGAGCATTCCATGTTGAAAGGATTGATGAAAATTCCGGACCTGCCACAGTTCTTTCTTGATGTAACTTTGCTCGATCTTTCTTGGGAAGGCGCTCAGTGTTTTCGACGAGGTATCTCCCGCTTTCAGCGCTTCGAAAATCGTCTCTGCCGCCAGCATCCCGCTCTTTATGGCCAGGTGGATGCCCTTCAGCCGCTGCGAGTCGAGAAAACTTGCCGAATCGCCGATAATCAGCCCGCCGTCAAGATAATTCCGCGGCATCGCGTACCAGCCGCCGTAGGGCAGCGACTTCGCGCCGTAGCGCACCAGCTTCCCGCCATCGAGGAGTTTCTTGAGGAACGGATGCGTTTTCCAGGTCTGAAACGCGGCGTGCGGATCGAATTGTGGATCCGCATACTCTAGAGCGAGCACCAAACCGATCGAGACGCGATTGTTCGAAAGGCCGTAAATCCATCCGCCGCCGTACATGTCGGGGGAAACCGGCCAGCCCAGCGTGTGCGCCACGTAGCCCGGCGTGATCCGCTCTGGCTGCACGTCCCACAATTCCTTTATGCCGATTCCGTAGCTTTGCGGATTGATGTTGTCGAGCTTTTTCTTCGTCACGAGCTTCTTCGTCAGCGACCCGCGCGTGCCTTCGGCCAGCACGGTGACCTTCGCACGCAACTCATAACCCGGCGTGTAGTTGGCTTTCGGCTTGCCGTTTTTGTCGAGGCCTTTGTCTTCGGTGATGACTCCGCCGATTCCTTCTCCTTCGTACACCAGCTCCGCCCCGCCAAATTCCTTGAACAC
>WNFN01241147.1_pt1 | contig 16601 bp, 22 predicted proteins | sample 5400161 | NCBI WGS metagenome assembly WNFN01 (sample SAMN13153353, study PRJNA577476) | soil metagenome | isolation source: 80 cm saprolite on Douglas fir-dominated hillslope | place: USA:California | collected 2013-09-17
CGAGCCACTTTGGAATCAGCGGGAATCATGGTTCTCGTTACCGGCATCAGCGCGGCCTATATTTTGATCTCAGCGCAGTTTGTGATCAGCGTTCCCGTGTTGCATTTTTGTTGGATCATTGTGACGTTCTTCGCTGCCTTCTACGCGCTTAGCACGATCACTAACTACATTGCGGTTACTATGTTCGCCAACATGATCTCCGTCGGAGTTCCATTGTGGGATCGCCATGTGTCGGCCGAAACCAATGTGGGAGATACCCTTTGGGTTGTGTTGGCAGCATCGATCGGAGTCGTAGTCACTGCGGCGGTTGAGCTGGCGTTTGCGCGCATGAGGTCCGGAGACGATATCGTTCTGCCCATCGCCGAACAGTTGTCTGCGGTCCAGAGTGTATTAGCTTGCTACGCAGAGGCTCGGCCTGTAGATCAGGCGACTGAAAAGAGAATCATTAGGCTGGGCATGCTTGGGACATCATTATTGCGGCGCGCCTTGCGCCGCTCTGACTATTCGCCGCATTACCGCGCACAGATGGGTGGTGTTGTAGCTCTTGTGGGAAGGCTTGTAGATATTGCCGCAAACCTGACGCAGCTCAGCTTCGAGCCTTCCAGCATTGATCAGAAGCAATTACGGGACCTGGCCGCGACCGTTGCAGTTATTCGCGCGGATCTCATGAACCGGCGAATTCCAACCTCGACTCAGTTCAATCCAGACGACGAACTCTCGCGCGGTGTTCCATTGCTGAGGGAAATGGAGAATACAGTTTCGCTCATCCCTGAAGCATTTGCGAGTTCCCGATCAATGGACGAGTACCTGCCGCCTTCAGACGACATCCCGCGATCAAAGCTCATCGCCCCGGACGCGCTCGACAACCCTGAGCACCTTAAGTTCGCGCTGAAAGGCTGCTTGGCCGCGAGTGTCTGCTACATCATCTACAACTCCATCGCGTGGCCCGGCATCAGCACGGCGGTGACCACGTGTCTGCTGACGGCGCTTTCCACGATCGGTTCATCTCGACAGAAACAGATCCTGCGTTTCGCGGGCGCACTGGTGGGTGGCTTCCTTATCGGGATGGGCTCGCAGATGTTCATTCTGCCCTACCTCGATTCGATTACTGGATTCACACTTCTCTTCATATTCGTCACAGCACTCGCTTCCTGGTTCATGACGTCCAGCCCTCGGTTGTCATACTTCGGATTGCAGGCCGCTCTGGCTTACTACCTCATCAATGTGCAGGAGTTTTCGATGCAGACATCGCTCTCCATAGCAAGGGACCGCGTCGTTGGCATCTTGCTGGGGCTCTTCATGATGTGGCTTGTATTTGATCAGCTGTGGGGTGCTTCTGCTTCGTTGGAAATGAAGAGGAAGTTTATTTCCATCCTGCGATTGCTGGCTCAATTCGCGAGAGAACCGCTTTCAAAGGATCTAAGAGTTGCCGCCCAACGCAGCGATTCACTTCGCGAGACTATCGACAACAGTTTCGACCAGGTGAGAGCACTGGCGGACGGTGTCCTATTCGAATTCGGCCCTTCGCGGCAACAGGACCTGGCTTTGCGCAGTCGAATCGTCCACTGGCAGCCCCAGTTGCGCATGCTTTTCCTGACACGAATTGCCTTGTGGAAATATCGCGCCCGGCTTCCCGGTTTCGAACTCCCACACCCCGTAGCTACGGCGCAGCAAGAGTTCGATGCGTCTCTAGCCACAGTGCTGGACGGTATCGCAGACCGCATGGAGGGGAGATCATTTGTAGAAATAGAGGACTTTGGAAGTTCGATGGAGCGTCTGGACCGGGCAGTTCTAACCTATTCGGGAAAGTCGCACGAAGTGGTCGCGGCTCAGTTTGGAGCATTTCTTTCTCTGTCCCGCAGAATCCAAAGTCTGACACTTTCCGTGGATGAGGGGATCCAGCGCAAGCTATGAGGAGCGGCGAGACGAACCGCCTATCCCTCGGTCAATCCGCCCCATCGCTGTATCTAACGCACTCGCGGTACACAAATAGGCAGTAAATTTAGCAAAACTGTTCTCGCCTGACTGCGGGTCCGTCGGTTTAGCTGGGAGAAGGTCCTTTCTTTTGCCAGGGCAGAGCAAGGACAGCCGGGTTCGCCCAGGCAGGGCCCAGCGTTTTCAAAAGCAGCCCCTAACACCCGGTAGCCCCCGCAGATAGGGTAGAGTCTCTAGATGGCAAAGCGCGCACCTGCCCGACGACGTCCTCGCAAAGCCAAGCCCGGCACCAAAGGGCTCGACCCGGCAGAGTGCAAGTTAGAGCAATCAGAAGGATCTGCGGCGGAAGCCGCGGAGGCTGTCGAGGAGGCTGGGGGCTGTGTGGTGGGCCTCTATAAGGAACCTCTGGGCGGTCATCAGACCCTGCTCGCGGTTCTCCCGATCGACAAGGTCGAGCCTACGCCGTTTCAACGCGATCTCTCCGACGCTCACCACAAACGGTTGGCCGACGTAATCAGTAAAACTGGGCGTTTTCTCGACCCTGTCATCACCGTCGTGGCGCCAGGCGGTGGCTTCTGGACCCCCAACGGCCGGCATCGCCTCGAGGCGATGCGCCGTCTTGGGGCTAAGTCCATCACGGCTCTTGTCGTCGCGGAACGCGAAGTTGCGTGGCAGATTTTGGCCCTGAACACTGAAAAAGCACACAACCTCAAAGAGCGCTCACTGGAAGTCATACGAATCTACCGTGGCCTGGTCGACGAAGATGGCTCGCGACCCGAATCTGGGTTTGCCTTCTATCTCGATCAGGCCGCACTTGTCACTCTGGGGGTGTGCTACGAACGGGTCGCGCGTTTCGGTGGTGGTGCTTACTATCCGATCCTTCGGCGCCTTGAGGCCTTTAGCGATGAGCCATTGCGCTCCGCCCTCAAACAACATGAGAAGCGCGCCTCTCTGGTGCTGGAGCTCGAGGAAAAAGTCGCCGCGGTGGTCAGGAAGTTAAAGGAACGCGGACTCGTGACTCCGTACTTGCGCTCGTTTGTGGTAGGGCGCATCAACCCGTTGCGATGGATCAAGGGCGACGCCCCACCTCTCGAAGACGTTCTGAAGACAATGCGCGACCGTCTAGCGAAGTTCAATATCGAGAACATTAAGCCTCAGGACCTTGCCGGCGCCGCGGGTCCACCCGACGACGAAACATAGGAGAGAAGGCAACGAATGACAACCTCATCCGGCAGAAAACATGCGGGGCCTGGGCCAGCGAGTGAGCTGCTGCCGGTCCCCGAGCCCACGTTCGCCGAGCGTGCGCGCACATTGGTGTATTTGGGCCGCTTGGGTAGTCTCTCAACCCTGTCGCGAAAACAGCCAGGGTTCCCGTTCGGGTCCGTGATGCCCTACGGGTTGGACTCTCAGGGGCGTCCCATCTTTCTTATCAGCACGATGGCCATGCACACGCAGAACTTGCAGGCCGATCCCCGCGCTAGCCTGCTTGTGACCCAGGATGACGGCGGCGGTGATCCACTCGGAACAGCCAGGGTCACGCTCGTAGGAAATGTTCTACCGCTGCCGGAATCGGAGGTGGCCGGGGCTCGCCAGTTATACTTGGCACGTTATGCCAACAGCAAGTATTGGGTAGACTTTGAAGACTTCTCGTTCTACCGCATGAATGTCGTGGATGTTTATTACGTGGGCGGCTTCGGAGTGATGGGCTGGGTATCGGCCTCCGAATATGAGCGCAGCCAACCCGACCCTCTTGCTGACTCAATGGCCGAAATCATTCAGCACATGAACGCCGACCACAAGGATGCGCTCGTCCTGCTTGCCCGGGAATTTGCTCGCGTTGAGTCACAGGAAGCAACGATGACTTCGGTCGATCGTCTCGGATTTCATGTGCGCTTGAAGTCCCAGGATGGCATGCGTGGTGCCCGCATCGCATTCTTGCGGGAGGTCAAGAATCCGGCAGAGACTCGGAAAGTCTTCGTCGACATGGTGCAACAGGCACGCTCGCAGACCGCGTGAAGTCTAAATCTGGCACGCAACAATGTCTGTGACGAACTCCGTGTCCTTATAGACCTTCATAAGTTCTTTACGTTTCGAGTCTGCTATGATTTGCAGCCGAGGGGGAACCAATGCCAAACGTGTCTGGAGTAGTCGAGCAGTTGAAGCGGGAACTGGAGCGAGCAAAGAAAGAAGTAGAACGGTTTGGTGCTGCACTCGCGGCCTTGGGAAGCTCACATTCCAACGGGAATCGGCCTACCATGTCGGCTGCTGGTCGCAGGAGAATTAGCCTGGCGCAGAAAGCACGATGGGCAAAGCAGAAGGGGCAAGCCGGTACGGGGAGACCTAAGCGCACAATGTCAGCATCGGCGCGGAGGAAAATCGCGGCTGCTCAACGCGCACGGTGGGCAAAAGTGAAAGGTCAGAAGAAAGCGGCGTAACGGGCCGCATACATTCGGCACTGACCCGCTCGGACATCCCTCCCGGCGGGTTTTGTGTTTCCGGCCTAATCGAAACAGGTAGGGTATTGCCACCTATTTGTGGTGGGTTTAGCCCTCAAGCCCTCATCCGTAACCGGGGAGTCCGGCAAGGATGACTATAGGTCTGTTTTGACCAGCTTTTTGAATCGCCACGTGCGACCCTACGTTGGGATCCATGGCATGGCGTAAAAGCATGGCGTGACCATAGGAGCACCACATGACGACATTGAAGAAGATATCGAGCGTGGCCGACATACTGGAACGGGAACTCAAACCTACGATCAAAGAGTGGCTGAGGCGGGTGAATCTGGTTCCAGAACTGACCAACACCAAACTTAGCGATGCGGATCGCACAGGCCATCTGCCTAAGCTCTACCATGACCTGATTTCCCGCTTGCGCCTTGCCAAGGATGCCCATCCGCCCATCTCCATCGCTGCTGCCACGCACGGAAAAGTCCGGCTTGCGCAGGGCTACACTGCCTCCATGCTCATTGAGGAGTCGCGGGTGTTTCAGGTCGCCACCTTCGGCACCTTACATCTCCATAAGAGCGAACTCGATCAGAACCAGTTGCTCTTAGACGTAATGGTCATCGCGGATGAGGTGGATGCGCAACTCAAGGAAACCGTGCGCAGCTTGATGGGGAAGAAACTAGCTGGGGAAGCAGCCTAGCAGGTTGCGGAAAACCTCCGCCATGTACCGGCTCGACCACCCTGTTCAATTTTGAACAGACAGGGTTGAAGAGCTTCCGCTAATGTTTGCACACTCGAAACGAAAAATCAGAGGGGGAGAAAGCAGTGGGACGATGCCGAGAGTTTTGCTGGCCGACGATGACGATGCTGTTCGCAATATGTTACAGGTAACGCTCGAACGCGACGGGTTTGAGGTAGTCGCGGTAGCGAGTGTAAGCGAAGCGCTTAGTCGCATCGCGACAGAGAAATTTGACGTACTGTTGTCGGACCTGCATATGCCGCAAGCCGGAGATGGGTTCACTGTGGTTAGCGCCATGCGCCACACCCACCCCAACGCCGTGACGCTCGTGCTGAGCGGTTACCCAGCGCTGGACGAAGCTCTGTCTGCTATCCGCTTACAGGCTGACGAAGTCCTGGTGAAACCGATCCAAATTTCGTCACTGCGGGAGATTATCCGCGAAAAACTCGCCAACCCTGTAGCTCATAGGCCGGTGCCTATGGAGAGCGTGGCCTCCATATTGGAGCATGACCTCGATGCGACGGTTAAGGATTGGATGGCGCTGGTGGAACAAGACGAAGAACTGACCCGTATCCCGCTGAGCTTTGAGGACCGGTCCGGCCATCTGCCCAACGTCCTTGCTGACCTAATTTACCGCTTACGCCTCCCTCCAATAGCGAAAGCCACCATCTCCATGGCGGCACGCAAGCACGGAATTCTGCGACGTAATCAAGGCTACACTGCTGCCATGATGGTGGAAGAATCGCGAATCCTGCAGGTGAGCATCTTCAATACATTGCAAAACAATCTGTCCAGAGTGGACTTCAGTAAGGTGCTGCTGGACGTTATGACCATCGCGGACGAAGTGGATTCGCAGTTGAAGCAGGCCATGCTGAGCTACGTTGATCCCAGGTCCGGGGGAGCCTTGTCGGCGGCGTAGGGCGGAAGCATACGCCCGTCTCGCTAAAATAGATAACGCGGGAAGGGATGTTTGAAGTCGTGGATGGACCCTCAACCCTTCTTCGCCTCAGCATCGGATCCGGCGGTCGGGGCACGTTCCATTTTTTCCAATGACCTTTGAATGGTGAGTAGTTCTTCCCGAAGCCGCTCCACAGTGTCGATGACCTCTCCGATTGTTTGGGGTGTGTCTTTGGTGGCCATAGCCTCGACAGAATAACCCGTTGTGCCGCAGAAGTCGGTACGCTACGCGGCGAGGTAGCGCAACGGGTAGCGCCGTCCGCAACATGAAATTAGCGCACACCACCATCCATTGACTCCCGTCTCAAAATGTGACATCATAAACCGTTACTAAGTGGCGCGTAGTGATTCGTAGCAGTGCGTTGTTCCCGCCCTTTTTCCCTGCATTTTCCTAAACAACTAACGGACCATCTTGAGCAATCGTTCTGGAACTCCTAACCTGGGGCACCGACCATGACTCGCGTTCTGGCAACTAGGAAAAAGCGTGACTTCGACCCAAGGAAATTCCTTGCCACGATCGGCGAGGGTAGAAGAGTCGTGGCCTTTCCGAAGAAACAAACAATCTTCATGCAGGGGGACGCGGCTGACGCAGTCTTCTACATCCAGGAAGGCAAGGTTAGACTCACTGTCGTATCCAAGATTGGCAGAGAAGCGACACTGGGTATCCTGGGTGCCGGTGACTTTTTCGGAGAAGGTGGCCTTGCTGGACAGCCTTTGCGCATGGGATCTGCAACCGCCATGACGGACTGCGAACTTCTGCAGATTGACAAGAAGGCGATGATGCTTGCTCTTCACCGAGAACACGCGTTCTCGGATCTGTTCGTCGCGTATCTGCTGGCACGGAACATCCGATACGAAGAGGATTTAGTTGATCAACTCTTCAATTCCAGCGAAAAGAGACTAGCTCGAATGTTGCTCTTGCTTGCTCACTTCGGCAAGGAAGGTGTGCCCCAGACTGTAATCCCAAAGATCAGTCAGGAGACCCTCGCCGAGATGGTGGGCACAACCCGGTCGCGGGTCAGTTTTTTCATGAATCGATTCAGAAAGTTAGGCTTCGTTGACTATGACGGAAGCGGGTTGCAGGTCCATAGTTCACTTCTAAATGTTGTCCTTAACGACTAGCTTCCGCCCTTCCGCCCGGAAAACCTGAAGGGAACACCCCAGATTTGACAGTAAGCGTCAGAGGAATCACACGGTTGACGGGTTGAGTCCGCAGCCAGCATCAGTCGCTTTGGTGGTCTGAGCGGAACGCGTCTGAGGGAGGCCGGGGACGCCCTGTCAATGTGGAGACATCGCGACTTCACCAGCTCTCAGTTAGCAACATCGCCTGTTAACAACACCTGCCCTCTCTTTTCCGACAGAGTGAGATAATCACGCCATGAAATGTGCCATTGCCAGCCCCACTTTCTTTCTGTTGTGGCTGTTTGTTGGATCGGCCGACAGCCAAGTCGTTGTGACTGGACCGGACGGCAGGAGCGGGGCTCCACCGAATAATCCCGAGTACTGCGCGGCCGTGGAACCGCTGCGGCCCAATCTCATTCTCACGGCGGATACGAATGTGCGGGGCCGTGTCACTGATCAAACAACAGCACCGCTGAAAAACTCTCGGATAGAACTCCGGCGCTTCATCTCTGCAGCCAAGCAGGTAGCAGTAAAGCAGTCTTCCACCGATGCCGACGGCAAATTTGATCTGGGAATGGTCAGAAAGGGAGAATACCGACTCCTGCTGTCTCCGCACCGCGGATTCAAGCAGCCTGAGAAATTAGAGTGTGAGTCACACGACTGCACTGTGGACACGATGCTGATTGCAAATCCAACGGATCAACTGGCCGCAAGTTGTCCGATTCGCTGACTGTTGTAACATCGCGTTCACGCCAACAAACCGGTCGTTTGAGTCTACGAACGCTGAGCGACCCAGGCAGCGGGACTAAGTTCTGGTAGGCGCTGGATCGGAAGATCCGCGAGTCCGGGAAGAATCGCGGCGAGATAGTCGCGCACTGGGAGTTTCAATCTACGGCAGCTCTCCACTACCGAAAGAATCGCTGCGATCTTCGGTCCCGCCTGCGAGCTTCCGATGTGGATCCAATTCTTCCGACCGAGAGCTACGGGACGCATCGAGTTCTCCGCCAGGTTAGTGCTCAACTCCAGTTCGGGATATTCCAGGAAACGTGTGAGTTTTTGCCACAGCGTGAGCGAGTAGTTGCAGGCCTTGGCCAGCGCACCACCGGGCAGGGCCGTGGAGCGTGCGGCTTCGATCTGTTTCCGAATCACATCCAGCAGCGGGCGCGATTGTTCCTGACGCAGAGCGTGGCGTGCCTCCAGGCTCAGTCCTTGGCAACGGGCCTCGGCGTCGATGGCGAACAATTCATCGATCCGCGTTACGATCGACGTCGCCACGGGATCTTTCGGATTTAACTGCACCGCCTCGGAAAAATATCGTTCCGCATGCGACCAGCACCCCGCATGCACCATCTTCCGCCCGCCGATCTGATCGTAGGCTGCATATCCATCCGTCTGCAGAAGTCCCTCGAACGGTCCCAGAAACTGTCTCGGCCCATCCCGTCCACGCCCCAGACGGAAGTCGAACACCACCGTTCCTCTGGGTCGACTGTACTGCCATAGGTAGGCTTGATGGTTCTTCCCGTGGCCCTCATGCATCTGTACGTCCACCGGGGTTTCATCCGCCTGGATGTACGAGCCGCTGATTAACTCTCGTCTCATGGCCGCGACCATGGGGATCAGCAACTCGCCCACTTTCAGAACCCAACCGTCCAGTGTTGCCCGGCTGAGTTCCACACCGCTGTCCCGCTCCAGCATCGCGCTCTGTCGATACAGCGGCTGATGGTCGCAATACTTGCTGACCACCGTGTCGATCACGATCTGGTCGCTGGCCAGGCACTTCTCGATGATTCGTGGGGGCAGCGGTGCCGAGACCACACCACGCTCCTCACATGACTTGCAAGCGCGCTTCTCGCGCTTGCTGACCAGCACAAAGTACTTCGCTGGCTCCACATCCAGTTGGGAACTTTCCTCGTGGCCGATCACGACCGTCTCTTTCCCGCAGCCCTTACACACGCATTGCTCCGGCGTGCACTTCAGGATCCGCTCTACACGCGGAAGGTTTGCTGGCAGTTCCTGCCGCCCAGGATGCTGGCGCCTCGTTTTCGTCGAGAGCTGGACCGGCGGGCGCTCGCTCTCCGCCTGGACTTCCGCGCTGCTGACTCCTGGCTCCAGCTCCAGCAACTCCAGTTGCGCATCGGAGAACTTTTCACTGCCCGGCCCGTACTTCGCGATCCGCACCAGCCGCAGTCGTTCCTCCAGTACACGGATCTTCAGTTCCGCATATTGCAGCTTGTTTTGATACGAGACGACGGTGTTCTGAAGATTGCTGAACTGATTGCTCACCGCCGCAAACACCGGCCCGGCAAGTTGCTCCTTCAGTTGTTCGATCAGTTCAAGCTCGGAAGAAGTCGAAGAATTTGCGGCCCTGGACCCCGAGGATGGATGAGCCGCCTCACTCACGATGAGTTCTTAGATAAACGGAGCGGCTTGTGGATTACAAGTGTTTTATGCGGCAGTATCTCCTTCGATGTTTACTTTGCGGTACCACCGCTTGCTTTTCGTTGTCGCCAGGTCGATGCCACCTAATAATAAAGACAGCTCTTCGTGACTCAACACGACCTTGCCTTGGGCATCGCCGGACTGCGGCCAAGTGAAGCAACCTTTCGGTAATCTTTTCGCGCAGACCCATAGCCCGCTCCCGTCCCAAACCAGAATCTTCAGACGATTTCGCTGTGAATTACAAAATAAAAATAGGTGTCCGCTCAAAGGCTCGCACAACAATCGGTCGCGCACCAAGCCATAGAGGCCATCGAAACCCTTGCGCATGTCCGTGGCTCCCGCCGCCAGATAGATCCGTGTCGCTGGGCCCACTCCAAACACGGCTTATACCCGCTCCAGTACACTCACCAGCCGCTCGAACGTGTGCACATCAAAATCGCGCTGCACTTCGATCCGGCGCCCGCCCGACATTACTACGGCCAGCCCGCAACTCGCTTGCCGCTCCGCCGCCGGTTTCTTGATGGCCAACTCCACTGCCACCAATTTGCCGCTTACCGAAGCCCTCCTCGTCTTCCTCTTCCACCGTTGTTTCTTCAGATGGCGATCCAACGTGCTGTAGCTCACACCTCGACTGCGGCAAAACTCGCTCCGCCGCATGCCACTGCTCACAAACTCTGACACCAACTGCCGAACCTCAGCTCGTGTCCGCCGTCTCCGTACCGTTTCCTGCTGTTCTCCGTTCATCCATCCAACTTAAACACAGACTCTACTTATCGAACAGGTGCGTTGCTCGGACGCTTACGGTCAAGTAAGTAATTGTCTTGGGATGTGCTGGAGTGAACGCATAGCGCTCCGTGATCGAAGAGGCCGCCAGTTGTGAATACTGAACTCCAAGCGAATCCATTTCCGCCTGCAATGCCGCCGCGTCATCTATCTGCCGAATCCGCGCGTCCCACTCGTCAGCTACACCAGAGATCGGCTTTTGCAACTCGGCCCAATCGTCTGGGAACTGGCTCTGAAAGCCAGCCACGAACTTTCTAGCCTCGGGAGTTAGCAGTAGATTCGGGTGTGTGGCGGCAAGGATGAGAATATGCTTCCGCACTTTCCAAAGTTGGGAGTCTTGCTCATCCACAGTGTGACGGGTGCCAACAAAAATCAGCAAGTTCACGAGGATCAGCCCTAGCGTGATGACAGGCCAGCGGCGGGTTCTCATCTCCTCGTGTTGGACAGGAATAAGCATTCAGCTAAAGTGTGCTAGCAAACGGCGGAGACAGGAAGTTACGGAAGTTCTGCTCGACGAATGTCCGCGCACAGGGGAGCATAAGGTACACGAACTGTGCGGAGGTCGTCCCGATTGCCTGTGCTCATTGCAAATCAGCCTACTGGAGCCGTCCGAGGCTGAAGACAGTACGGAAAACGGATTCCCAAAAGCGCTAGAGTCCCGATCCTAGCGTATAGAATCGCGTGATGAAACGCGGAAAAGACTTGCGCAATTCCAAAGGCCAACCGGCCCAACCGCAGGCACCGAAAGAAGTACCATTGCTCATGTTCGTGATGGTAGAAAAAGCGCCTGGCGCATTTACGTTGCGGCTCGTGTGCAACGAAGACGTGCTCGGGGATATCCGCCACCAAGGTGCACTCGACACATTACTAACTGACATCGATGAGCTGTATGCGGATTTTCGCCAACGCTTCGGCAAGCAGGGTCCTCAACAAATTAACTGAGCACCTAGTCGCCATTGGCGAACAAATGGCGAATATGCTAATATCCTTCGCTATGGCCCGCCATCCGGATCGCGGGAAAGCTGAAGTCAGCCTGAAATTTTCCGCAATCTCACTCCAAGATTTGATTTTGTTACCTTCGTCACTTCCGATGGCGTATTCCAGTAGATTTAGCACCATTTCAGGCCCAAAGTCTGTCATCAGTTTTGTCTCACGGCCCTTGTCGAATCGTCTCAATTTGATTCAACAGCGAGGGATTGGTAAGTATGGACCGCCGCCAGGTCTTGCGAGTGCTTCTGAGTGCCGGAACACCGCCTGTTGACGGAAAGAGCGCATCGACAACAGGTTGCCCCTTTTGTGGGGGTCCCGTTGCTTTCGACGCAGGGCTGGACATCAACCGGTGCCTCAAATGCGGAGCGCACGAAACTGCGAAGGGCTGGCAGGAGCGGTGAGGCATGGTACAAAGGAGGGCAATTTCTTATGAGTCACACGTGCGTGGATCAACCGAACATCCCATGCCAAATATGCGCAGAGAATGAGGTCGAGGAAAGGGTGGCACGGTACATAGCTGTCCTAGAAGAACACAAGAACGAAGTCGGCACGATGGCGGAGCTTCGCCGCAATGTTCTTAACGCTATCTACGAATCAAACGGAGTCAAGGACGGTAAGCGGACCATCACCGTTGATCTGGCACGCGTGATACCTCGGCAGTAGTGCGCTACTCAAAAGGCTTTTTCGTACCTTCGGCGTACTTTCGGGGACACTATGGAAAACGAAGCTGTCTATTTCGCTGTTGGCTTCTGCGACCTAGAGGCGTCTAGTTTTGAGAGACTGTGCGAACACGAACACAGGACTCCGTCCGACGCCGCAGATTGTATAACCGATAGCCAATGGTATGGCCTCCACGAAGGCGTAATCGCAAGTGAGAACGGTGTGCCCCGCAGACTTTTCTGGGGCGAGCAAGAAGAGGCGGATCGGTTTGTCGCATTGCGGCGCGATAAGTATTCACAACGGTAAAGGGTGCTTCGTTCTTATATAGAATGGGGATATATATGGAAATCGCTGCACAGGGACCTGCCCGGAAACGACTAAGAGGCTCTTCTTCTCAGACGTTCTACATCGCGTACTCTTGTTGCGGAACTGGCGGAAATAGCAACTACGCCTGCGACATTCCGTCTTCAGAGTGCGGTCATCAACATACTACGCCGTCTGGCGCAGCGACCTGTATCAAAAGCGTTTGCACGGACTGGGTGATGGCGTGTAGCCAAGGCGAGTACAGGAAGCTACTTGCACAAGAGCAAGAAGAAGTTAACCAGTTTATAAAATGTAAGTTCCCCGAAATAAAGTAGCACCTTTGTTCCACAGGCGATCCTTCCTCGGGTCGCCTTTCTCTTTATACGTTTTCCGTACAAACCGACGTTCCCTTCCCGATGAGGTCTAATATTTCTCGGCTTGTGTCCCCATCTACCCGCCCCTTTGAGCAATCGTTGAGGGACGATTTGAAAACATTTGAGACAAACCCGCCCCTCTTCCAAGATTGAATTGGAACATTTTGGAACACGATTGAGGTTTTCGAGACTTGTAAGTGCTTGAAAATATGGTGGAGCTAGTCGGGATCGAACCGACGACCTCATCGTTGCGAACGATGCGCTCTCCCAGCTGAGCTATAGCCCCACGGGCAGGAATGGATTGTTGGTGGCCTCGTTATTTTATCAGCGTTTTCTCATCCGCACCAAGCCCTTGTACTCATTCAGTAGCTGAGTGCCGGAGTTCAAACCATCTGCAAAACCAGCTTGACGAAACCCCTCCATCCACGTCTAACCTGAAGTCCTAACCTGACGACTTTAGCGAGGTGGCAGTTCAGATGTTTGGGCAACCGAGTGGGCAGAGCTGGCGAAGGCAGCGCAGACTTACGTCTGCGTCGCTGGTGCTGCATGGCTTACTTCTGGGCTGGCTGCTGCACGCTCCTCCGCCCCAACTGTTGACGCTAAGGTCAGTGGCGCTGGGGCGCAATGGTAAGGTAGGCACCCGACTTTACTGGCCGGTTGAGGCGCCAGACAACAGCCATACGAGCTCTGCGAGCGGCGCTACAGAAGTCTATCGCCACCAGCGGCTGACACACGAGAAACTGATCTGGAAACAAACCGCCAGAACAGCGAAGCTGACTCCGCCTCAGATCCCTCTATCGCGATCAGAATCGCCAAATCCGTCCCAGACCGAGACACTTTCCAAGTTGGGACATGGAGCACCTGCAGGACTTCCTTACGGCGCGCTCAGTAATGGCCCGGCGTTCGGGGATGAGATCCGTCCGGCGCTACCTGTAGCTACGGCGGATCCGGTCGCGTTCCCTTGGGAACTGCCGACGTCTGAGGGAAACGTTGTGGTTGAAATCACGATCAATGAGCGCGGAGAGATTGTGAGCAAGACGGTGTTGCAGAGTCTCGGGCCCAAACTGGATGAAAAAGTCATGGCGGCGCTAGAGAGCTGGCATTTCCATCCTGCTACTCGTAACGGGGTTGCCATCGCCTCCAAGCAAGATGCCATCTTCCACTTCCGAGCAAGAGGATAGGGCGTGGATCAGCGGTCCATGCCCTCGTCCCTCGTCGGCCCCCTCACACAACGTCTATAATTGAGGTGGTGAGCATCCACACAGTTCGTCAGGTCGCCTCAGCGGATTTTCCGACCCGTTGGGGCCAGTTTCGCATTCACGGTTTCCAGGCAGAGTTCGGCTCCGATGGGGGCCGCCCGGCGGAGGAGGCTGTGGCGCTTGTGATGGGTGACGTCCAGTCCGCTCCGCCGCTGGTTCGCATTCATTCGCAGTGCCTTACCGGCGACGTCTTTCATTCCCTGCGCTGTGACTGCCGGCAGCAGCTCCAAATGGCGCTTTCCATGATTACTGAAGAAAGAGCGGGCATCCTGATTTACGAGCAGCAGGAGGGACGCGGGATTGGCCTGATGGCAAAGCTTCAAGCTTATGAGTTGCAGGATTCAGGGCTAGACACTGTCGAGGCTAACGAGCGTCTGGGATTCAAGGCCGATCACCGTGATTTTACTCTTCCGGCCGAGATGCTGAAGCAATTGGGCGTAACGCGAGTGCGACTGCTCTCGAACAATCCGGATAAAGTCGAAGCACTCGAGCGCGCTGGTGTTGAGGTCGTGGAGCGAGTGCCCTGCGAGGTGGACGCCAGTCCCTACGCTGAGGAATACCTCAAGACGAAAAAAGAGAAACTCGGTCACCTCTTCACATCGCGGTAGGCCCAAGGTTGAACGTTCGCACGCCTGTGCAAGAACGACATTCTACTTTCAGTCATTTTTGCGATTGGAGGATCTTTTCGAGCTTCCGCCGGTTCTTCACCGGGAGGTAGGCCAGAGCCGCTTTCGCCAGCGCCAGGTAGACTTCACGGACTGCCGGAATATCCGAGATGACGCGCAAGTGCTGGCTCACGGTTGCGACATCGCCGCGAACGATCGGACCGCTGAAGGAAGCTGCCGGGCCAAGCCTTGCGTAATTGGCCAGCGTTTGTTGGAGGATGGGAAGCATTCGTTCCCTTGCGGCTTTTCCTCTCACTCCTGCGGCGGCGGCGGCGTGCTCGGTGGTGGCGAGAAGCGCCATCAACAGGGGCGAGGCAAACGTGGCCCAGGCGTGATAAGCAACCTTGTCTTGCTTGCGGATGGAATGGGAGCGGCCCCCCATGTCGCTCACGATGCGTCGTGCCGCGCGCGCGGCGCGTGCGTCCCCTTCAATTGCGAACGGAACGTCCACGAGCGATGGGCGCGAACCGAGGACAAAGGTCATCAGCGGATGCACCGACGCTACACAGGCACCGCGCTGGCGGAGCGCCTCTAGTTCGTCGCTGGTTAGCGCGCCGCTCGAATGCAGCGCAACTTTTCCCTTCCAGTGTCCGTTCCCTGCCAGCGCCCGCGCCACCTTGGCAATCTCACCGTCGGGCACGCAAAGCCAAACTACATCTGCGTTGATTTGAGCCGGTCGAACGGCGACCCCACCAACTTCCTTCGACCATGACCTCGCCTTTCGCAGGGATGCGCCATCCGATCGCATAATCACCGCGTCAACGAGATATCCCGACCGATACAGAGCGAGAGCCAATGCACTTCCGAAATTTCCCGCTCCGACAATGGCGATTCGCGGCTTTGCGGCCATGCCGGGCAGAATAGCAGAGTGGGATTCCGGCCTTCGCTTGACGAGCCTTGCGGAACGTATCATGACGCTCCAATTGAATATCGGCGTCGTTGAGGCGTGCTTTATATTGAGTGCATGGCGAAATCCTCCCGGTCCCGATCAGGCTCAGATAAATCAGACTCACGGAAAAAGCGCCGCGCAGCACGTCCTGCCGCCCGCCTGCTCTCTTCCCGCACGGTCTATCGTGGCCCGGTGTTCTGGGTCACGACCGATTACGTACAAGAGCCTGGAGGGGTGCGCGCCCGGCGCGATGTGATCCACCACTCCGGGTCGGTCGTCGTGCTCGCGGTCGACGACTCTACTTCGATTCCGCGCATCCTCTTAGAGCGGCAATATCGTCACGCCGCCCAGGACTACCTATGGGAACTGCCCGCTGGACGCATTGACCCTGGGGAGCAGGAACTGAAAGCCGCCAAACGTGAACTACTGGAGGAGACCGGATATACAGCCACACGCTGGCGGCGCATTCTGAAGTTCTACGCGAGTCCTGGATTCGTAGCCGAGACTATGGCTGTCTACCTGGCTACCCGTCTGCGCAAAGGAACGGCGCAACCGGAAGAGGACGAAATAATCTACAAGCGGCTCGTTCCTCTGCCAGCGGCGGTCCGCATGGTAACGGGTGGCACGATTCGCGACGCCAAGACCATTTCCTCGGTGCTGTGGTTCCACCATCACCTGGCGCAGGGAAAACACTCACACTCCCAAATGGGACGCGGCAAGCAACCTCAGCCTCGAAAATAGCACCATTGACGAAGGGTATTAGCATTCCGAAGGGCCAGCGTAGAGTCATGCAAACTATTGACAGCCCTACGGAGTGGCCCCAAAATGCATCGTAGTCATTGCGGGCACGTCCTTGGGCCCCCCCCACAAAAGGACGTGCAGAAAAAGGGGGGTACGTGGAACGTCTGAAAGGAACCGTTAAGTGGTTCAATAACGCGAAAGGCTATGGGTTCATTGGGCGCGCCGATGGCCCGGATGTTTTCGTTCACTACAGCGCGATTACCTCCGAGGGATACAAGAGCCTGCAGGAAGGCGACCAGGT
>WNFN01195287.1_pt2 | contig 16581 bp, 15 predicted proteins | sample 5400161 | NCBI WGS metagenome assembly WNFN01 (sample SAMN13153353, study PRJNA577476) | soil metagenome | isolation source: 80 cm saprolite on Douglas fir-dominated hillslope | place: USA:California | collected 2013-09-17
GCGGAGGTGCTGCGAGCGGCGCTGGATGTTTTCGTATTGCCCCCTGATGACAAGGAACTCGTCTATGACTTGCTCGTTAGTCGCGAGAAACTCATGACCACTGCGGTGGGCGATGGTCTGGCTATTCCGCACCTCCGCGTGCCGGTGGTTGTCAATGTGCCGAGACCGGTGCTTAGCATTTTCTGCACAAGGGAGCCGATCGACATGGGAGCACTGGACGGGATGCCGGTGCATACGCTGTTCCTGTTGCTTAGTCTCGCGCCCAAACAACATCTGGAGCTGCTCGCACGGTTGACATTTCTGTTCCGTCATCCCGAGTTCGTCGACCTGCTGCGGGAACGCGCAAAACCGGAAACAATCCTCAAATGGGTCCAGGAAGCAGTACCAAAGGAAGCAAACCAGGATAAGAAACTGCGTAGATGATCGCGCTATTCGCCATCGGCTTGGCGCTGCATGGGCTGAATCTCGCTTTGCCTGCTTTGTTGCGGTGCAGCCGTCGCCTCACCGTGGTTTGCAACCTGGTCAACGCCATCGCGCTCGTCTGCGGCCTTTCCTTCTCTTTAAGTGCGCTGCTGGCTTACCAGCGAACAGAATACAGTTTTGAACTCCCGGCCGCCGGACAAGTTGTGATCGGCTTTGACGGTCTATCTCTGTTCTTTCTGTTTACGTTCCAACTCCTCTCGCTTGCAGGCAGTCTCTACGCAGTAAGTTATCTTCGGCATTACGTCGAGCGCGGCCTTTCCGTTCGTGGTCACCTCAGTTTTTTTACCCTGCTGATCCTGTCACTGCAGCTTGTTGTCGTCGTCCAAAATGCGCTCATCTTTCTCGTCGCATGGGAAATCATGGCACTCGCTGCTTACTTTTCGATCGTCTTCGATAGGCAGAAAGAAGAAGTTCGCCAGGGCGGGTTCTGGTATCTAGTCGCTACCCACGCCAGCATGCTTTTCCTCGTCGTTTCCTTCCTCGTTCTGCATGAGTCGACCGGCAGTTGGAACTTCGACGACTTCGCGCACCATGCAGGCTACGATTCGAAGACGTTGGCGATCGTTTTGCTGACCGGCTTCGCCGGTTTCGGCATCAAGGCCGGTTTCATGCCATTCCACGTCTGGCTGCCAAACGCCCACCCAGCTGCGCCCGCGCATGTATCCGGCCTGCTCTCAGCGATCAACATCAAGGCCGGCATCTACGGCATCGCCCGACTCATAATGATTTTGCCGGCGCAGGAAGCCTCTTATGGCTGGGGACTGCTGGCAGTGTCGCTCATTTCCGCCGTACTCGGCGTTTGGTATGCACTTGCTCAGCACGACATTAAGAGGTTGCTCGCCTATCACTCGGTCGAAAATATCGGCATCATCGGACTTGGCCTGTCCATTGCTTGGCTAGGGAGATGTTACGCGCTGCCGGAGCTTGTCGTGCTTGGATTCGCGGGCGCGCTCCTCCACACGCTCAACCACGCCATCTTCAAGGGGTTGTTATTCTTTGGTGCGGGCAGTGTCGATCTACAGGCTCACGGCGGAAATATCGAGCAAATGGGCGGATTCGCCCGCGTCATTCCGCTGACCGCTGTCGGGTTCCTAATCGGCGCGATTTCCATCTGCGGCTTGCCACCCTTCAACGGATTTGTGAGCGAATTCATTATCTATAAGAGTTTCTTTCGGGGTGCAGATTTACTACACGGCTATGCGCCGCTGGTGCTCTTGTGTGCAGCAGTTGGACTGGCGTTCATGGGTGGGCTGGCTGTGGCCTGTTTCACGAAGCTTTACGGAATCGTCTTCCTCGGACACAACCGCGCTGGTGTTGCCCTCCGTCGGCAGCGTGAACCGGTCTCTTCCTCGATCGTGCTGCTTGGCTTGGCCAGCTTCTGCGCGGTAGTTGGTATTTTCCCTGGCACGGGCTTGCGTCTGATTCGGCCCGTGCTCGGCGAACTCGCCGGCACCAACCAAACCTCGGCTCAATGGGCGTCACCGATCGGCCAATTACAGATTGTGTTCTTGCTCTTCCTTGCGCTGGTCGTGGTGATCTATGCGGCCAAGGTTTGGGTGCAAGGCAGAACTGTCGTTCGTTTAGGCGAGACGTGGGGTTGTGGCTACACGGCGGTAACTCCGCGCATGCAATACACCGCTTCGGGCTTCGCAGCGGAGCTCGTACAACTTGGTCGTCCAATGCTCGCTTTCACTGTCCAGTGGACACCGCTGCAGAGCATTCTACCCCTTGCACGGGCGTTTCATTCGCGCTGTAACGACCGGATGGAAAACGGCTGGATATTCTTGAATCACGGGATCGGTCGTTTGCTCGGCGCCCTGCGGTGGATCCAAAGTGGCAATATTCGCCACTACGTCCTCTATGTCTTCGCGGCCGTCATCTTCTACCTGCTTTGCGCGCTCGTATGGTGAGACTCTCGCCCGATCCTTTACCTTGGCTCACGTGCGCACTATTTTTCGTGGCGGCGCCGCTGCTCAGCGGCATCATCAATAAGGTCAAAGCGTGGCTTACGGGGCGGGTCGGTCCGCCTGTGTGGCAGCCTTACTACGAGCTGCTGCGCCTCGCACGCAAAGAAACCGTTTACAGCACAAGCGCTGGATTCATTTCCCGCGCGGCGCCGGTGCTGGTTTGGTGCACCGTGGCCTTCGCGGTCCTGCTCCTTCCGCTGGGACAGCCCGCTGCTGTTTCTTTTCCGGGCGACATCATCCTGTTCGCCTATCTGCTGGCACTTGGGCGCTTCTTCCAAATCCTGGCCGCACTTGATGTGGCTAGCAGTTTCGAAGGCATGGGCGCAAGCCGGGAGGCGCGCTTCGCCGTGTTTGCCGAACCAATCTTCTTCTTTACAATCGGCAGCCTGGCGATCATCACGCGGCGCTATTCGTTAGATACGGTTTTTGCCGAGATCTCCTGGCGTGATCCACTCTTTTTTGTGTTCGTGTCGGTGGGAGTGCTCGCCCTCTTTTTCCTGGTTAGCGCTGAGTGCTCCAGGATGCCGGTCGATGATCCAAACACCCACCTGGAGCTGACGATGATCCATGAAGTGATGATCCTCGACGCCTCCGGTGTCGATTTGGCGCTCTATCAACATGCTGCATCGCTCAAGCTGCTGCTCTACAGCACATTGGCCGCGCTCCTATTGAATCCGTTTGGCGTGTTTGGCCCCACCGTTGGTCTCCTGGTCTTCGTCGCGACGCTTCTGGCGCTGGCGGTGGCATTGGCGGCTATCGAGACGCTGATGGCCCGGTTCCGGTTGGTTCTAGTACCACAATTTCTGCTCTTCGGTACCGCGATCGGCATTCTTAACATCCTGATCTTCACCTTTTCGCGCCGGCCATGATCAATGTCCTGACGATTCTTTTTTGTCTTACGCTCATTTACCTTGCCGTTACTACGCGGCTCTCGGCCTACGTGTTGATTCTGGTCCTGCAAGGAGCGCTTGTCGCCGGTGTTCATGCACTGGCATTTTTCAGCGACTTCTCGTGGTCGCACCTGATTGTGGCGGCGGCCGTGTTGCTTGTCCGTACACTTCTGATTCCCGCCTACATTGTGAAAATCATCCGCCAACTGGACATGGGTCATGGCGATCGCACGCGGCGCTACCATCCTGGATTCCTAGTCCAAATGGCCGGTGTGGTGGTCGGAGCATTCCTTATCTCGCATCAACTCTCGCGGTTCACGCCAGTGAACGTTATCCCCTTCGGAGCGGCCGTCGCCGGCATTGCAGCGGGCGGTCTGCTGATCGTGCGCCGTCGGCTGCTGCTCGCGCACGTTGTCGGCTTTCTCATCATCGAGAACGGCCTGTTCCTACTCGGTATTGGCGTTCAAGCCCAAATGCCGTGGATGATCGAAGTCGCGGGGTTACTCGACTTGTTTGTACTCGTCTTCCTCATGGGAATCGCGATTAACCAGCTCAAATCGCATTTTCCTGAGGCCGATGGCGCAGAGCTAACGGCGCTGCAGGACTGACCAATGATCACGATTTTCGCTCTCCTCGTCCTGCCGCCGATCGCGACCGTTTTTGCAATATGGAGCTCTTCGGCTCGTGCCAATCAACGCGTCACTTTGTTGGCAGGAATCGCGCATCTGCTTGCATCCCTGCACTGCCTCGTGTCACAAGAGAACCCATTTCCAAGCGGGTGGTGGCTTGCCGTGGATCCGCTGGGCGGCTTTTTTCTCACGATCCTGTCGCACACGTTCGTTCTGGTGGTGCTCTACTCACCCAGCTTCTTGCAACGGACGCAGGGAGCTGAATATGATCATTCGAAGCGCCTGTTCTACCCCGCCCTGAACTTCTACCTCCTGGCGAATACGCTCGTTCTGGTCGTCCAGCAATTCGCCATGCTTTGGGTCGTCCTGGAGCTAACGACGTTCAGTCTCGTGCCGCTCATCTTTTTCTATCGAACCAAAGATTCCCTTGAAGCCGTTTGGAAATATCTCTTTCTCGTGTCGCTTGGGCTGGTCTTCGTGTTCGTGGGTGTACTATTCCTTGGTATCTCGGCGCGCGGTGTTTCCGATTACACGGCATTCATTGTCTCTCGGATGACGGAAGCGGCGCCGCAACTCAACCCGTTGTGGCTGAAGGCGAGCTTCATTTTTGTCCTCGTCGGACTCAGCGCCAAGATTGGCCTCGCGCCGATGCATCCGGGTGATGTCGACGCGACCTCTAACGCCCCGGCGCCAGTCGCCGCGCTGATGGCCGGTTCGCTGCGCAGCACTGCAGTTCTGGTTCTGCTGCGGTTCTACCAGGTTGTCGGGCGGACCGACATCCAGCCTTTCGCGCAGAAGCTCCTGATTTTTGCGGGCCTGCTGTCGATCGCCGTCAGCGCGATCTACATTTGGCGCAACCGCAACTACAAGCGGCTCCTGGCCTATTCCAGTGTCGAGCACCTCGGTATCATCGCGCTCGGCGTGGGCATTGGCGGCGTGGCACTACTCGGTGCGTTGTTGCATCTCCTGTTTAACTCTTTCGGAAAAGCCGCGTTGTTTTTTATGGCCGGGAATATTCACCGCAGCTACGGTTCGCGTGAAATCGAGGCCATCACCGATCTGCAGCGCCGCCTGCCATGGAGTGCCTTTGTCTGGGGGCTCGCGTTCCTTTACATCGTCGGAACGCCACCGTTCGGGATTTTTTTTAGCGAGCTCTTCGTGCTCAGAGGAATGATCCACGCCGCAGATTGGCTCTCCCTATCCCTCTTTCTGGCGCTGTTGATGGTGATCTTTATTGGCATGAGCCGCGCGATGCTGCGCATGTTACATGCACCAAGTGCAAACTCAGCCCCGGCCGTCGTGGACAGAGAACGCTTGAACCTATCCCATGCACTTGGTTTCTACGCGGTCGCGGCTTCGGTTCCCCTGGCGATTTTCCAACCGCCCGCCTTGTTTGATTCGCTGCATGCCATCCTAGCCGCCTTCGGAGTCAAGCTATGAGCTACCGGCAGATAAAAGTTCTCGAGCTCGTCGACTTCGAAAAGGAGCCTCCGCTCAGTATTTCGGACTGGCTGACTACCACGCGCCAGCTGCTCGCTGGCGGCGCCCGGCCCGTTTCTGTGTTCAGCCAGCGGACCAACGAGGACGATCGCGTCTGGATCGCGCTTGCCCCTGCTTCTACTGACCGCCTCTGCTTGACGAACACAGTGTTTGGCGCAAGAGACCGTCGAACCTATGACGCGCTCTCATACGGGATTTCTGGCATGAACTATTTTGAGTGCGAGCTTTACGAGCAGACCGGCATTGAACCCGAGAGGCACCCTTGGTTGCGCCCGGTTCGAACCGGGTCTGCCTGGCGGCGAGGCGGCGAACCGTATTCTTTCTACTCGGTCCGAGGTGAGGAAGTTCATGAAGTCGGCGTCGGACCAGTGCATGCGGGCGTGATCGAGCCCGGGCACTTCCGGTTCCAATGCCACGGTGAGGACATCCTTCATCTTGAAATCCAGCTTGGCTACCAACATCGGGCGGTAGAAAAGCTTTTGCCGAAAAAGAACCGATCTCAGCAAATCGTGCTTGTAGAGTCGATCGCCGGGGACTCCGTCATTGCGCACACTATCGCCTTCTGTTCCGCTCTCGAAGCGCTGGCCGGCGTCGCGCCATCGTTGCGGGAGCAAGCCGTGCGTGGCATTGCCGCGGAGCTGGAACGCGTTGCGATGCATCTCGCCACGCTGAGCGGTATCGCTATGGATATCGGTTTCGCTTTACCGGCTGCGGCATTCGGTGGATTGCGGACTGCGGTGATTAATCTCACCGCAAGCATCTGTGGTAGCCGCTTCGGACGTGGATGGATTACCCCTGGTGGCGTCCGCTTCGACCTCGATCTACCACTGATAGAGAAAGCTCGCCGGATCCTCGCCGAAGTGCTCACAAAGTTCTCCGACATCGAAACGCTGTTTCTTAATTCCTCGTCGGCGCTTGCCCGCATGGAAGAAATCGGCACTGTGACCCTAGAGCAGGCTCGCGCCGCCGGCCTGGTCGGGCTCGCCGCGCGAGCCTCTGGCGTTGCTTTTGATGTGCGAGCGGATTGTCCCTACGGCATCTACCGTTACTCCTCTGTCCCGTCGCCGACGCTTGATTCAGGCGATGTTTACGCGCGGACTAAACTCCGGGCGCTGGAAATCCGCAACTCCATCCAATTCATTTTTGAACAGCTAGATCATCTTCCCGCTCCGAAGCCGAAGACTCCGCTTAAAGAGCTCGCTAAAAACACTTTCACCATTGCACTCACAGAAGGTCATCGCGGCGAAATCGCCCATGTCCTTCTCACCGACGCCAATGGTGAGATTTCCCAAGTCAAAATCAAAGACCCCTCTTTTCACAACTGGCAAGGTCTAGCTCTGGCTGTGCGGGAAAACGGCATCTCGGATTTTCCACTATGCAATAAGAGCTTTGATCTCTCCTACGCAGGACATGATCTATGACTGCAAAGATAAGTCAGAACTCTCCCAAAAGTGATAATGCCCAACCTTCTGGGTCGTATTCAGCCGGATCTTTCAACCAGGCCGTTAAAGGTTCTATCAAGATCTTTTCGGCATCGGCGAGAGGTATGCATTCGAACAGCCCCATGGCTCTCACCATCGGATGCTGATTAGCTTCGAAAACTCTTCGGCCGCATCGCCCATACCGGGATGCGATCCGGCTTAGTAAATCGAGGCCCAGAACCATCAATTCAACGGACTGAAGACGGGTGTTCCTGAACGCCACATTGAGTTCCGGATTAAACCACAGTGCATCAACAAAACGATCAACCTGGTTGGATCTGATCCCAAGTTTTGCGATACGATCTCGGCTTTTCGCAGCAGACAAACGCAACAGCCCTAGATCGTGATTTCGGCACGAACCAATTTCATCTACTAAAATCAGCAACAGGCCCAGCAGAACACTAACCAGTAGGATACAACAGGTCGCCACCGCGAGCCCGGGCGGGCCGCCTAGTGAGAGCGCCGTACAAACTAACGGTACGGGTATCGACCAATATACTGAAACCGCCCCAGGCCCCTGCCAAAGCAGCCGCCAAATTTGCTGACGAAGCCACGTGTCTGGGTTGCGCATCGTCCAACTCCCGTGTGTCGTTGTTTGCTCCACAAATATACCAAACAGCAAACTTTTCGCCAACCGAGACCGCAATCAAACAGGAGTTCAAACTAGCTATTAGCTAAGGAATCAACAGTCGAGTTGCCGCTCGATGTGCGCCAGTTTCGCGACACCGCAACGGTCATTCTTGGCCGAAACGCTTGATGTCTTCGGGGCTAGCTTTGGTTGCCACCTTCGCCTCGCCCTGGACCATTACGCGGATTTGCTCGACGATCTCGGGGTTGGCGAGCGTAGTAACATCGCCAATGTCCATGGTGTTGGAGATAGACGCGAGCACTCGGCGCATGATTTTGCCAGAGCGCGTCTTGGGCATGTCGGGAACGATACGAACACCCTTTGGCCGGGCGATTTTGCCGATCACAGTCTCGATCACGCGAACGACCTTGTCTTCAATGGCCTTGCTTGGCGTGAGGCCGGGCTTGAGCGCAATGTAAATCTCGGGTACCCGCCCGCGCACTTCATCCACCACCGGCACCACCGCGGCTTCCGCGACCTCATCGACGGTGAGGCAGGCGGATTCAAGTTCCTTGGTTCCGAGACGATGACCAGCCACGTTGATCACGTCGTCGACGCGGCCCAGGATCCGGTAGTACCCGTCGGCAGCCTGCATCGCGCCGTCGTTACAAAAGTATGGCCAATCGCGCCAGTCCTTGCTTTTCGCGTCTTTGCAATATTTGCGGTAGTAGGTTTGGAGGTACCGCTCGGGATCTCCCCAGATCGTTTGGAAAATTCCCGGCCACGGGTTGCGGATACAAATGTTTCCGGCCCGTCCGGAGCCCGCCGGAACTTCGTTCCCGTCTTCGTCCAAAATCACTGGATACATACCCGGCACCCCAGGTCCTGTGCTGCCAGGCTTCATGGGATTCAGGGCCGGCTTGGTACTGCAAAGGAAACCCCCATTTTCCGTTTGCCACCAGGTATCTACAATCACGGCCTCCCGCTTGCCGACCACGTTGTAGTACCAACGCCACACGTCCGGCTCGATCGGCTCGCCCACCGTTGTCATGTGTTTGAAGTGGTAGTTGTACTTGTTCGGCTCGTCCGGGCCGGCTTTGCGCAGCATCCGGATGGCTGTGGGTGAAGTATGAAAGATGTTGACGTTGAGCCGCTCGGCGATCCGCCACGCGCGTCCGGCGTCGGGATAGATGGGAACCCCCTCGTAGATCACGCTGGTAGCGGCGATGGCCAGAGGGCCGTACACGATATACGAATGCCCGGTGATCCAGCCGATATCTGCCATACACCAGTAAACGTCCTCAGGATGAATATCCTGGATGTACTTCGAGGTTCCCGCCACATAGGCCAGGTATCCGCCAGTACTATGCTGGCATCCCTTCGGCCGCCCGGTCGTCCCGCTGGTGTACATCAGGAACATCGGTGCTTCCGCAGGCATCGACACCGGGGCAGTCTTGCGGCCAGCGAATCCCTTCATGATCTCCCGAAGGTCGTAGTCGCGACCCTCGACCATCGGGGCTGAGGTGGCGCTTCGGTCGCGAAGGCGTCGCCACACCAGAATCTTGTCAATCTTCTGCCCGTTCTGCTCGGCAACAGCGGCCGTGATGTCCGCATTCGCTTTATGGTCGATCAGCTTCCCGCTTCGGTAATACCCGTCCATCGTGATCAGCACCCGACTTTGGGAATCCGCTACTCTGATTCCGCACGCCTCGCCGCTGAATCCCCCGAACACCTCCGAATGAATCACCCCGAGCCGGGCACACGCCAGCATGGTAATCGGCAGCTCCGGAACCATCGGAAGGTGCAACGTCACGCGATCGCCGGTCTTGAGACCGGCGAAATCACGCAGCATCGCCGCAACTTCGTTGACCCGCGCCCAAAGCTCCTGATAGGTAATCGCTTGGTATCCCTCATCCTCGGGTTCAGGTGCGAAGATCAACGCCGCTTTATTCCCGTATTTGGGCAGATGCCGGTCAACACAGTTGTAGCAGGCGTTGAGCTTTCCGCCCACGAACCACTTCCAGAACGGCGCGTTGCTGGTATCCAGGGTGGTATGCCAGTACTGGTCCCAGCTCAGCATGTCGGCATATTCTTTGAAACACTCAGGGAATTTATCGCTGCTGAACCTCTCGTCGATCGAAGGATCGGTTAGGTTCGCCTGACCGATAAATCTGGGGGTGGGATAGTAATATTCTTCCTCCTTCCAATGGACCGCAATTTGCGCCTCGCTGACATCGGCGTTGGCCTTCGCCATTGCTGTTTCCTGTGTTTCGTCTGGCATAGAATACTCCGTTAGAGGCTTATCGCTTTCGGGTCGATGCGATGACCGTAATCGCCGATGCGTACCAGGCTGCGATCGCCGTGAGTAGCCCAAGGTATCCCCCGAGCACAGTCACGCCCCCCTGCGAGCTAAAGGCCCCGAACGCAAGCACGAAGAATGTAATGGTCAACAGGATGAACACGACCAGCACCGGTCGACTCAAAGTCGTTGCCGCGACTGTCATATACGCCGTAAAAATGCCCCATGCGAGCAAGAATGTTCCCACAGCCGCTGGCCGCGCCTCGGCCGGAATACCTGCAACGTTGAACGTGACCAGGAGCGCAAACGCGATCCAGAACGCCCCGAACGATGTAAACGCCGTCGCACCAAACGTGTTGTTTCTCTTAAACTCCCACATACCTGCACAGAACTGAGCCAATCCGCCGTAGGCGAAGGCTACCCCCAAAACGACGGGTTCTGCAGGTTTTGGCATCCAGCCAGCGTTCACCAACGAGAGAACGAAGGTGCTCAGGGCGAATCCGGCAAGGCCGAGTGGCGCGGGATCGGCAACCGATTGAGTCGGCGGTGCTACGGTGTGTTCGCTGCTCATGATCGGCCCTCCAAAGACTTGGCAAACGATCCGTACGGACAAAAATCGCACCATTCGAGAATGGTACGCAACAGTGATGCTAGGGTCGCCCGTCGGTATTGAGCACTAAGCTCATCGCGGGAAAGAGCAAAAACCCTGGTTGTAGATGCTGACATAACGTAGTGGGGGGAATGGTTGGAATTGCCCAAACAACACGGGCCGACAGGTCCGCAGCGGGTGATACCCAAAAGAAGCAGGTAGTACCTGGGGGAGCACTAACATTCGAATATGAGAATTGCAGCCGCAGGTCAAGTACCGACTGAAGGTCGTTATCGGCGACGACTTCAGAAGAATTAAAGCTTCGCGCCGCCCTCGCTGTAAGCGACAACCCCAACTCGGATTTTCGACTCTCCAAGAAGAGCTTTGATCTCTCCCACGCAGGCCACGATTTGTGGGTCAAAAGGAAGGTCAAAACTTTCCAAATAGCGGTAGCGCCCAACCTTCTGGATCATATTCAGGCGGAAGTTCCAACCAGCCTTTCAATGGCCCTACCAATGCTTCCTCCGCATCCGTCAAGGGCAAGCATTCGAACAACCGCATCGCTCTTATAATCGCATCCTGGTTCACTTCGAAAACCTTTTTACCACTAGGACGATATCGCGACGCGATACGGCTTAAAATGTCAAGTGCCTGGACCATCAATTCGACTGACTGGAGACCCTTTCTCCGAAACCTGTGCTCAAGTTCAGGATTTGACCAAAGTGCGTTGATAAATCGATCAATCTGCTTCGATTTGATTCCGAGCTTTTCGATGCGAGCGCGGCTGTTCGCCGCAGAGAAACGCAACAAGCCCAGGCCGTGATTTCGGCATGAACCAATTTCGTCAACTAAAATCAGCAGAATACCGAGGACAATGTTGAGTGACAGAATGCACAAACTTGCGCCTTGAAGTTCCGTTGAACCGATCGCGGAAACTCCGACACAAATCAGGGATACAGGCATCGACAGGTAGGTCGAGACTGCTCCTGGCCCTTGCCAGAGTTGCAGCCAAAGCTGTTGGCGAAACCACAAATCTAGATTGAGCATTGCGTCCCTCTGATTTGTTGTTTGTATAATTCCGTTCTCCCAATTTACCGAAATGCCAGCTTTTTTCCAGACGATAACGGCGATCGATGGCGCGTTAGACTAGCACGCGGCCAATCATCGGCGTTGGCCCACATCGCCGGAAAAAACTGCTCGGGAGCCAGGAATTAGCCGTGCCTTCGCAGCTCAAACTCTGCCTCGAAAGCTTCTTCGGAAGGGTCATACCGCAGCGCAAACTCCAGCTTACGGCAGATGTGCTGCATTATTTCGTTCTCCGGAAGAATGTGACCGACGATCCGGTCCAAGCCCTCCGTGCGACCGATCGCAACTAAATCGCCAAGAAGCTTTTTGCCAAGACCTTTACCTTGCCAGGCATCAGAAATCACGATGTCCACCTCAGCGTCATTAGCACCGTGGGCTTTGATGAGGCGAGCAACCGCAATAATCTGTCGCTCATCCCGGCCAGGTTGGATTCTTTCGGTTATGAGGGCGATTTCGCGATCGTAATCGCTGAAGCAAATCCGCACCAAACGCTCATGGGTGCTTAGGGTGTCGGCTTTAAGGAAACCAAAATAGCGCATATGCACAGTTTCTTCTGAAAGAGACCGATGGAAGCTGATCATCAGCGATTCATCTTCCGGCCGGATCGGTCGGATGGTGACGGGAGTGCCATCAGCCAGCTTCCACCCATGCACATATTGCGTGGGATAAGGTCGGATCGCCAACTTCGACAGGGAGGCGCTGGGTTGATGAGGGTCGGTCAGGAGCATGCGAGCATCGAGGGCAATCGCCCCTCTAGGGGAGGCTAAGAGTGGATTCACGTCGATTTCCCTAATTAGAGCTTGTTCGGCTACAAGTTGACTAAACCTGATCAAGAGTTTTTCGAGCGCGGCCAGGTCTACCTGTGGTCGGCCGGCGCCGTTCAGAGCTACGTAGATCCGCGTTCGTTCCATCAACCGTTTGGCCTGCGTTGCGTTCAGCGGCGGCAAGCCGATGGCGCGATCGCGCCAAGCGTCGACTAACTGCCCACCGGCTCCGAAAAGTATGATCGGTCCAAAATTCGGATCAATTCTCTTTCCAAGGATCAATTCGATAGCTTGCTCTTCGCTCTTGGCGCTTCGAGTTTCGACGACCGGAATACCGTAGCTCGAAAGGATCTCCTTTGCTTCAAGTTCCGTAAGCAGCGTGCGCCCGGCCCCACGGAGTTCTCTGAGAACAGTCTCGACGCGCTCTCGGCGGATCTCCGCAGGCCATCCGGTGACGACCACTGGTGTTTCGTAAAGCGCGCGAAGGTTATTGCTGTACTGTGCCATCAAACAGAAAGCGCGCGCTGCGGCGTCCGGGTGGGCGAACGTTGGGACACCGCAAGCGTTCAACAGCGACTCTGCTTCTGCCACTGCCATTCCACCCATCCAGCAAGCAAAGATTGGTTTCTGACGAGTCGATATCAGCAATATCAGCCGCTCAGCTGTAGCCATAGGCTCGGCCGTCGCCTGGGGAGTTAGTATGACTAGGAGCGCATCGTTATTTGGATCCTTGATCAGCGCTTCAACAGCCGCTGCGTATTGGTCGGCCTTAGCATCGCCAACCAGATCCAGGGGATTTGATCGGCTCCAAAAAGGCGACAAGAAATCGTTCAAGGTCTGAATGGTTTGATCGGAAAGATCGGCTAGGCTCCCGTCGCCTTCGATGAGGGCGTCGGCCGCCAAAGCCCCTGGTCCCCCGCCGTTGGTAACGATGGCGAGACGCGACCCGAGCAGCCGTGGCTGCTTGCCCAGGACCTCCGCCATGCCAAAAAGTTCGTCTAAAGTGTTAACCCGTAAAACACCGGCCCTTCGAAAAGCAGCATCGAAGACTTCGTCATTTCCGGCCGATGCCCCAGTGTGAGACATAACCGCTTGCGCTCCAAGTTTTGTACGTCCTACCTTTAGAACGATGATCGGCTTGGTCAGGGCAACTTCGCGCGCCGCGGAAAGAAATGAGCGGGCGTCACCGACTGACTCCATATAAATAAGGACGCTTGCGGTATGCCAATCGTCTGCGAGGTAGTAAATGAGGTCTCCCCAATTGACATCAACCATTGAGCCTACCGAGAAGAAACCACTGAACCCGATTTGTTCCCGAACGCTCCAATCCAAAACCGAGCTACAGAGGGCGCCGCTCTGACTGACGAAAGCGATTCGACCGTCCTTTGCCAAGCATGGCGCAAAAGTCGCGTTCAGACTGAGTCTCGGGATCATTACTCCAAGGCAATTTGGACCGACGATTCGCATCCGACCCCGATTGGTAGCGATTGCTTCTTCTAGCTTCGCACCTACCGGCCCGCACTCTCTAAATCCTGCTGAGATAACAACTGCACCTGTTACACCGGCCGCAGCACACTCTTGCACTACATCCGGGACCGTCTCGGCTGGAGTCGCGACAATTGCTAGGTCCACGTGACCCGGGATTGCTCCAATTTTCGGGAAAGCAGGCAGACCTAGAACGAGGTGCCTCTTTAGGTTTACTGGATAGACAGCTCCATGGTAGGATTTAAGATTATCCAGCAGCGCGCGTCCCACGCTGCCGGGGCGTTCCGTTGCGCCAATTACCGCAACAGATTCTGGAGCGAACATCGAGTCCAGTGCAGGGCGGCGATGGCCGAGGAGATTGCTCTCCCTCTTTCTTCGAGAGCCGCTCATAGCGGACAGCCTAACCTAAGTTCGGCTGTTTACTTGAACAAGTTCGTGACCGAAGTCGTTGTTCGACAAAGGCCCTCAGCCCCGTTAGTTGGAACCAATAAAGTCAGCAACAACCCATGACAGCAAAAATCAAAAAAGTTAACACCGCACAAATCACGGCTCTGGCCTTCCTCCTCGGCGCCCTCGCCAGTTCCTTCGCCGCCGGACCATCGAACGTGAGTCCGGATGAAGCGCTCAAACGACTCATGCAGGGCAACGCCCGTTTCGTCTTCGGCCACATGACCCATGTTGCTCCCGGACACGTCGCCGAAGCCCGCCGCGCGGTCGCAAAAAGCCAAATGCCCTTCGCGATCATTGTCGGCTGCTCGGATTCGCGCGTCGGGCCCGAGATCGTATTCGACCAGGGGCTCGGCGATATCTTTGTCGTCCGCACCGCCGGAGAGGTAGTGGACGCTACCGCCTTGGGCAGCATTGAATACGCTGTCGATCATCTCGGCAGCTCGTTGATTGTAGTCCTCGGTCACAAGCGTTGCGGCGCGGTCTCGGCGGCTGTGGCCACCGCCAAAGAACCCGGACACATCGCAGCCGTGTTAAAGGCCATCGAGCCCGCAGTCGAACAGACTAAAGGCAAGCCAGGCGATCCGGTCGAAAATGCCGTGCGCGCTCAAGCGGTCGACGTTGCCAAACAATTGCACGACGCGAAGCCAATCCTGGCAAAGCGGGTGCATTCAGGGAAACTCAAGGTCGTCGCGGCGCGCTACGACCTGGATACTGGCAAGGTCGAGTTCCTTCCTTTTTGACAGTCTTTTGCAGAGATCCTCTGACACCACGACTGAAAATCACTTTTCCTCATCCGCCGCCCTCAATTTGCCGCCGTTGCCACTGATGGAGGCACGGAGAACGCCGCATCCGGATTTAGAACTTCAGGTGTTGAAACACTCTTTTGTCTGCGCCGCCCAGGAATCGGACGCGTAACGTTCCAGATAAGCGGTGGCCAGCTTCAGAAACTTCCGTGCTCAGACGATCCAGCCGGAGACCGGACTAATCGTCTCAGAGGCAATCGAGAACGCGAAATCAATACCGGATTGCCAGCACGTTCTACAAATACCCGACGCGTCTCAGAAACCCCGCTATCCTCGCGAGCGTACTTTTTTGAGGCTTAGTCTTACCGCGGAGCCAATCCCATAAGATCGAGCGCCTGATACCCAGTTTCGTCGCCGTTTGACGATCAGTCTCCTTTGAGTCCTTTGTGTACCGGCCCAACGCATCCAAAACTTCGTCGGTGGTCATAGCGAGCACACCTTTTAGGGGAAATCAGTGCGAATGTCCACCTCTTTACTGTAGAAATAGGCGCTTCGGATGCCCAATTCGTTCGGCGATCTGGGAATAGCTAGCGTTTTCCCGATAGGGATTTCCATTAACTCGGTCTCATTCGTACCGTTTGACCGTCCGCGACTAGCGTCAAACCGTGTTCCGAAAAAAAGTCTCAGGCGAGAGGCAAAACCGCCTCTCGCCTATTCTCGTTGTCGGCGCGCGCTGAAAGGGCGATTGACCGAAATCGTTCCGAAGGCATAGCTTTCTTTCACCTTGGAAACGCACCATCACGAGCAGTCCGATCTTCATGCCTCGGCGGAAGCTGCACCCGGCGACGATCACCACGCGCATGATCATCACCACGGCCACGGACATCATCACGGTCATAGCCACGGAGCTACCACGACTGATGAGGGACGGATCGGTTGGGCATTCATCGTCATTTTCGCCTTTATGCTGGTCGAGGTAGGCGGCGGCATCATGGCGGGGTCATTGGCGTTGTTGGCCGATGCCGGTCATATGGTATCCGACGCAGCCGCTCTGGGGATGAGCTGGGCCGCACTGCGTCTTGGCAAACGCGCGGCAGATACTGAACGCACTTACGGCTATAAACGGCTTGAGGTGTTAGTGGCTTTCGTTAACGGATGCACCCTGTTCGCCATCGCGGGCTGGATCATAGTTGAGGCCATTCGCCGTTTCACCGCTCCGATAGAAGTTCTCGGTGGCCCCATGCTCGTCGTCGCTATTGCTGGGCTGTTGTCGAACATCGTTGCCTTTCTTATTCTGAACGGCGGAAATCGAGAAAATCTAAACATGCGCAGCGCATGGTTGCACGTGCTCGGAGATCTACTCGGGTTTGTGGTCGCGATTGTCGCTGCCGCCGTCATTCTTTTGACGGGCTGGTCACCGATCGACCCAATACTCTCGGTCTTAGTCGCCGTTTTGATCCTGAAAAGCGCTGCCCAGATCGTGAAATCGTCGTCACATATTTTGCTTGAAGGCACACCGGCCGGACTTGATATCGATCGATTGCGAGCCGACCTGGTCGCTACGCTTCCTGCTGTCGCAGAGGTGCACCATGTTCATGCCTGGTCTCTCACACCGGAACAGCCCCTGGTAACATTGCACGTCCGCTC
>WNFN01105122.1_pt1 | contig 16569 bp, 13 predicted proteins | sample 5400161 | NCBI WGS metagenome assembly WNFN01 (sample SAMN13153353, study PRJNA577476) | soil metagenome | isolation source: 80 cm saprolite on Douglas fir-dominated hillslope | place: USA:California | collected 2013-09-17
CAAGGCGTGGCAGACCTCCAGCGGGAAACTGATCAAGGTCATCTCCGGCGCGGCCTCAGGCGGCGCGGCGCTCGTCGTGAAGAAGAGCATCAACAGCCCAGCCCAGCTGAGAGGGCAGAAACTGGCTACCCCCTCGCTCGGCAACACCCAGGACGTGGCCCTGCGCCACTGGCTCAAGCAGCACCACCTGACCGCCACCCAGACCGGCGGCGGCGCTGTCCCGGTCACGCCGATCACGCCCAACTCCGCAGCGGTGCTCCAGTTCAAGTCCGGCCAGATCGCCGGCGGCTGGGAACCCGCTCCCTACGACATCGAGATGGTACAGAACGGCGGTCACGTCCTGGTCAACGAAGCGTCGCTGTGGCCGAAGGGCCAATTCGTCACGACGAATCTGGTGGTCACCCAGCAGTTCCTCGCTGCGCACCCGTCCGTCGTGAGCGGCCTGCTGAAGGGACAGATCCAGGCGAACAGCTTTATCCACGCCAACATGCCTGGCGCCGAGGCGGCGGCCAACAAGGAACTGACCTCGCTGCTCGGCAAGGGCCTGGACCCGGGCGTCCTGTCGGCCGCCTTCAAGGAGATCACGTTCACGAACGACCCGATCGCCTCCTCGCTCGCCGCTGACGCTCAGCACGCCGTTGCAGTCGGCCTGCTCACGCCGGTACATAACATTTCGGCACTGTACGATCTGGGCCCGCTGAACGCGATGCTAAAGGCGTCCGGACAGCCGCAGGTCAGCTCGTGAACGTGCTGCAGCGGAATGGCGCTACCTCCGACCCGAACGCCCTGCTCAACGGCCAACGGCCGGGCGAGGCCGTGCCGGGCACGGGGCGCACCGGGGGCACCGGTGCTGCTATCCGCCTCACCGAGATCTCCAAGGTCTACGGTCGCGGCCCGGGCGCGGTGCACGCCGTCGACCGGCTCTCGCTGACCGTCGGCGACGGCGAATTTGTCTGCCTCGTCGGCGCGTCGGGCTGCGGGAAGTCGACGCTGCTGTCGATCGTGGCCGGCCTGGACATGCCCAGCGCCGGGCAGGTGGACACGGGCGCTGGGCGGGTCGCGCTCCTATTCCAGGAGCCAGCCCTGTTCCCCTGGCTGACTGCGCAGCGCAATGTCGAGCTGGCGCTGCGAGCCCTGAAGGTGCCGAAGGAGCGGCGCCGGAGGCGCGCCTTCGAGCTGCTGGAGACCGTGCACTTGGGCGACTTCGCCGACAAGCGGCCGCATGAGCTGTCCGGCGGCATGCGGCAGCGGGTGGCACTTGCCCGCGCGCTGGCCCAGGACGCCGACGTGCTGCTGATGGACGAGCCGTTCGGCGCGCTCGACGCGATGACGCGTGACCTGCTGCACGACGAGCTCGAGCGGATTTGCTCGGAGCGCTCGCTGACGGTGCTGTTCGTTACGCACAACGTCAGGGAGGCGGCCAGGCTCGGCGACCGGGTCGTCCTGCTCAGCAGCCGGCCTGGCCGGGTGATCGAGCAGTACGACGTGCCAAGGACCGGGCCGCGGCGGATCGACTCGGCCAGTGTCGCCCAGCTGGCCAGCACGGTAACCGACAGGCTGCGGGAGGAGATGAGGCGGCATGGCTAGCACGCAGACCTCCGGTGCGCCGGGCGCCGCGACCCAGACCTCGGCGATCACCGGTCTCGACAGCCTGGAGCTCGGCCCGGTCAGCACCGGCCGCTCGCCCTGGAGGCTGGCCAGGAAGGCGTGGACGGCTATCTGGCCGAAATTGCTCGCGATCGGCCTCGTCCTAGGCGCCTGGCAGCTGTTCTACCTGAGCAACTTCCACGGCGACACCGCCATCGGGCTGGTTAAAGGCCCGGGCACCGGCCTGGCCAACCTGTGGGACCAGCTGCAGCACGCCCAGCTCTGGCAAGCGATCGGGAACACCGCGCAGACCGCCGTCACCGGCTACCTGCTCGCGCTGGTCATCGGATCGGTAGTCGGCGCGGTCGTGTCCCGGATACCGCCATTGCGCGCGGCAACGGGGTCGATCATCAGCGGGTTGCAGACGATGCCGTCGATCGCCTGGTTCCCGTTCGCCATCATCCTGTTCGGCACATCAGTCTCGGCGATCTTGTTCGTCATGGTGCTCGGGGCGGCGCCCTCGATCGCCAACGGCCTGATCACCGGCGTGGACTACACCCCGCCATTGCTACTGCGGGCGGGCCGGACCATGGGCCTGCGCGGGGTCGCGCTGTATCGGCACTTGATCCTGCCGGCCTCGCTGCCCGCCTACCTTGCCGGGCTCAAGCAAGGCTGGGCCTTCGCCTGGCGCAGCCTGATGGCCGGCGAACTGCTCGTGATCATCATCGGTCACCTGTCGCTCGGGATCCTCCTGAACAACGCGCAGGACAACCAGGACCTGAGCGCGGCGATCTCGATCATGATCGTGATCCTCGTGATCGGCATCGTGGTGGACACGATCTTCACCAAGACGGACCTGGCGGTCAGGCGCCGGCGCGGCCTGCTCACCGACGCTCCATCGGCCTGACCTGGCGATTCGCCCCGGGGCCCGGCCGCTTTACCTGGCGGCCGGGGCCTCCGCCAGCACCCGGTCGCTGTGGGTGTAGACATTCATCGATTCGCCGCGCAGGAATCCGACGAGCGTCAGGCCTGCCTGTGCGGCAAGGTCGGCCGCCAGCGACGACGGCGCCGAGACGGCGGCTAGGACGGGGAACCCGGCGAGCACAGCCTTCTGGACAAGCTCGAAGGACGCGCGCCCGCTGACCAGCAGCACGCAGCCGCGCATGGGCAGGCGGCCCTGCCCCAGCGCCCAGCCCACGACCTTATCGACGGCGTTGTGCCTGCCCACGTCCTCGCGGACGGCCAGCAACCCGCCATCGGGCCCGAACACTCCTGCCGCGTGCAACCCGCCCGTGCTGGCGAACACGCGCTGGGCCGCGCGCAGCGCGTCGGGCATCGACGTCAGCCTGCCAGCCGGGATTACCGCGTGGTCTTGGTTAATGTCCACCGATTGCGAAACGAAAAGCTCGGCGGTACTCGCCTTCCCGCAGACGCCGCACGCGCTGGTGGTCATGAAATTCCTGCGCAGCGCGGGCGTCACGGCTAGGCCCGGGCGCAACTCAACGTCGACGATGTTGCCCGTGCCGTCGTGCCCGGCATGGCCGCAGCTCGTCCCGTCGCAGACCTTGATCGAGGCGATGTCGTCAGCCGAACGGACGATCCCCTCGCCGACCAGGAACCCAGCGGCAAGCTCGATGTCATCACCGGGCGTCCGCATCGTCATCGTCAGTGCCTGGCCGGCCACCCTGATCCCCAGTGGCTCCTCGGCGGCCAGCAGGTCCGACCGCTCGGTCAGCTGAGGTTCGCCGTGCGGGTCAGCCATGCGAATCCTGCGCACCCGCCGCCGTGCCGTCCTGCCGCTCATCGCCGCTCCCGCCGTCGCCGCCCATACGGGTCTGAGGCTATGCGGGCGGCCACGCGCCTGGCCAGCCGACCGAGCCGCTCAGACGTTGTGTACCTTGCGTTTGTGCAGCACTATGACGTGATGGCGCAGTCAACCAATGGCCGCGGCGGGCGGCACGGTCGTCTTCGCAGGGCCAGTTACCACCACGGCGACCTGCCTAATGCCCTGGCCGACGCGGCGACCGACATGGCGCGTGCCGGAGGGCCCGACGCTGTCGTGCTGCGCGCCGCCGCCAGGGCAGCCGGCGTTTCCGCAGCCGCGGCCTACCGGCACTTCGCTGATCACGACGAGCTGCTGGCCGTGGTCAGGCGGCGCGCACTCGATGCACTGGAAGCGGCCATGCGGCAGAGCCTGGATTCGGTTACCCCGATGCCAGACCCCGCCCGGGGGTCGGTGCAGCGGCTGCGCGCGCTCGGACTGGCCTATATCAGGTTCGCCCTCACCGATCCCGGCCTGTTCCGCACCGCGTTCTGCCCACCCGAAAAGCAGCGGCCTGACACGGCCGAGCGGATGACGGCCGAAGGGCCTTACGCGCTGCTCAGCGGGGTGCTCGACGAACTTGTCGAGCTTGGCGTGCTTGACCCTGCCAGGCGGGCAGGCGCTGAGATACCCGCCTGGGCGGCGGTACACGGCCTGGCCACGCTGCTGCTCGACGGACCGCTCGCGCTGATCTCCGCCGAGGAGCGGGCCAACGCCATCGAGCGCACGTCCGAGTTCGTGCTGAACGGCCTCCAGGGACCCAGCGTTAGGACCCGGAGTCCGCGCAGGTACTAAAGTCCAGATCGTCAGCGAGCCGGCCAGGGCGCTCCTGCCTTCGGCCGGCTCGCATTCGTGCCTACCTCGCCGTTGCCAACCTCGCCGTCTCCGAGCTGACCGTCGGGGCCAGCCCTGCCGTCGGGGCCAGCCCTGCCGTTGGAGCCGAATTTGCCGTTGGAGCCGGCCTGGGCATTCTGGCTGTGCTGGCCAGAACCCGCCAGCGGACCGCCCCGAAGCACGGCGTCGGCGCGGGCGAGCAGGGCGTCGACCGGGCTCTGGGCCGACACCGGAGCGAGCCGACGGCGCGGGCGCGCGCGCCAGGCCCTGATCGCAGCGGCGAGTAGGCCGAGGTAGATCACGGCGCCGACCGCTACCCAAAGGTTCCAGGTCAGCAGGTTCCAGCCATGCACGACCATGATCTGCGTCACCTGAGGCGGCTTCACGAACCAGCCGAGCAACCCGCGCCGCGGCACATAGGCCTTCGGGCCGCTGAATTGCCACGGCCAGGCGCCCGTAACGGCCGCGACGAGTACGATCGCCGCCACATACGCGATGCGGGCAATAGGACGCGCCTTCATGGCCAGCCCAGCGAGCATCGCGAGAGCCGGCACGAGCCACACCCAGTGGTGATCCCAGCTGATCGGCGAGACGAGCACGCTGGTAATGCCGACCAGCGTCCAGCCCTGCACTTGACGTCCGGTCCGGCTAAGCATGGCGCCGCCGGCCAGGCCGCCGGCCGCCACGACGAGCGCCAGCGGCAGCCACACCGGCTGGGCCGGGGCGACGGTCCCGTACAGCCGCGCCAGCGTGCCGAGGAGCGACTGGTTGACCAGCGAGTGGACGCTTCCGGTCCGGCCGGGCCGCATGAAGTACCCGGTGAGCCAGTACGAGGCAGAGGGCGCTGGCAGAGCGATGAAGCCCGCCACGACCATCCCAATGAACGTCGCCGCCGCGATCGCCGCCTGGCGGACCTTCCCGGCGAGCAGCAGGTAGGGGATGAAGAGCAGCGGCACCAGCTTGATCCCGGCAGCGATGCCGATGCCGATTCCCTTCCATCGCCTCGCGTCCGGCCTGGTGAGGTCCCAGACGACAAGCAGCATCAGCAGCGGCTCGATCTGGCCGAGGTACAGGGCCTTCACCACCGGCTCGATCCACAGCGCCAGGGCGCTGACCGCGAGCGTTGCCGCGAGCCGGCCGGCCCCCCGCCGCCCCATCGCGCCTAGCGTGAGCCAGGCGGTCAGCGGAATTGCCGCCAGGCTGGCAATCGTCATGATCCAGCGCAGTATCCAGAAAGGGATGAGCGACCCGCCGGCGAATACCAGCGCCGCGAACGGGGTGTAGGTGAACTTGACGCCGACCTTCAGTTCCCACGTGTAGAGAATCGAAGGCAGCTGCCTGGTGATCAGGCCGGAGTCGTTGTAGACATTGAGGTCGTACCAGGTCAAGACCTCGTGCCGGTGTACAGCCTGGTCAACCAGGTAGGCGGTGAGCGCGAACGCGAAGAGCAGCGCCGCGAGGATCAGCCCGCCGCGGCCGAGAATCCGGTGCCACGGCAGCTGCCGCGGCCGGCCTCGGCCCACCGCATCTGCCGGCTCCATCTCGGCCTGTGCCTGCACGCTCCGATCCTCCTTGTCCTTGGCCGGAGCCGGTCGCGGCACTGCACTGAACGCCATCGACGCGCCTCTTGCGCGAACATTCGTCGCAAAGTTAGACGAGCGGCAGCCGCCGCTTGTTGCATCCGGCGGGAGCTAGATCGCGCCGTTGCGGAAGGCCACCGGCATAGTCTGCCCGATGTTGTACCAACCGTGAGGCCAGCCTGCCCCAAAATTTCCTCAGGTAACTACGTAGTGTGACCCTCATATGACGCTGATGACACTGTCGCGGCGCGGCACGAGCTCGCCAATCACCGGCGCGCCCGGAATCTCCCCGGCGATAAGGAGGCCGCCGGATGTCTGAGCGTCGGCGAGGAGCAGCAGCACCTCATCGAGCAAACCGCTGAAGTCCGCGTGCGGCGCCACCCAGGCCAGGTTACGCCGGCTGCCGCCAGGCAGGTGGCCGGCGCGCTGAGCCGCCAGCGCGCCATCGATCACGGGAACTGCCCGGTGATCGATCACCGCGCTCACGCCGCTCGCCCTGGCGAGCTTGAAGGCATGTCCGAGCAGGCCGAAACCCGTCACGTCCGTGGCGCAGCCCAGGCCGGCCCGCAGGGCCGCCCGGCTTGCATCCGCGTTGAGGGTGGTCATCACCTCGACGGCCGCCTCGCTGACCTCGCCAGTCGCCTTGTGCATCGCGTTGAGGATGCCCGAACCCAATGGCTTAGTCAGCGAGAGCGGCAGCCCGGCGGTGCCCGCGTCGATCCGCAGCAGCCGGTCAGGGTCGGCCAGGCCGGTCACCGCCATGCCGTACTTAGGTTCTGGGTCATCGATGCTGTGCCCGCCAGCGACATGGCAGCCGGCCTGCCTGGCGATTTCCAGGCCGCCGATGAGGACCTCGGCAGCCAGATCCGCGCTGAGCACGTCGCGCGGCCAGCCGAGCAGGTTGAGCGCGACAAGCGGCTCGCCGCCGACCGCATAAACATCTGAGAGCGCGTTCGCCGCGGCGATCCGGCCGAACGTGCGCGGGTCGTCGGCCACCGGGGTGAAGAAGTCGGCTGTCGCCACGATCGCCCTGGTGGGGCTGATCCGCACCACGGCCGCGTCGTCGCCGTGCTCGACCCCGATGAGGAGATCGTCGGGCCGGTGCTCGGGCACCAGCTTGGCCACCGCCTCCTCAAGCTCGCCCGGCGGTATCTTGCACGCGCACCCGCCACCGCGTGCGTACTGAGTGAGCCTGACTGACTGCTGAGTCTTCATTGCTGAACTCTAGCCAGCCGGCGGCTTGCGCCGTCGGCCGCCACATGGTGGCATATCGGGCAGGCGCAGCAGCATGACGGAGGACGCAGTGACTAATCCAGTGATCGAACAGCGCGCGGACATTGAAGCGCAGACGGCGGGCCTGACGCTATGCGGGCTGCTGCTGCGGACCGCCGAGGACTACGGTGACCTTCCCGCCTATTCCGACCGCGACGGCGACGCGGCCTGGCAGACCCTGACCTGGCGGCAGTTCCGCGATCAGGCACTGCGGCTCGCAGCCGGATTGGTCAGGCTCGGCCTCAAGCCCGGCGAACGAGTCGCCCTGATGCTCCCGAACAGGATGGAGCACGTGCTCGCCGACCAGGCAGTGCTGCACGCGGGCGGCGTTCCCGTCACGTTCTACGCGACGCTAGCACCCGACCAGATCAGGTACGTGGCGGCCGACTGCGACGTGCGGATTGCCGTTCTCGACGGGGCATCGGAACTAGCCAGATGGCAGCCGCTGCTGGCCGACCTGCCGGGGCTGACTCACGTAATCGTGCGCGACGCCGCCGCGTTGCGGGCCGATGACGCGCACCTGAGCTGGGCAGCGTTCGCCGCGCTTAGTGAGGAGGCGAGCCGGGCACCACCGGCAACCCCAAGGGCGTCATCATCACCCACGGCAGCGTGCTCTATGAAGCCACGACGGCCGAGATGTCCGGCGCCACCATGAAGCACGTGCGGTGGGTCTCGTACCTGCCGCTCGCTCATATCGCCGAGCGGATGTTTAGCCTGTACCTGGCGATCTACAGTGCGGGCCACTCGTACTTCTGTCATGTCACCACCGACCTGGTAAAGGTCGTCGGCGAGGTGAAACCGACGGCGTTCTTCGGCGTGCCGAGGGTCTGGGAGAAGATCCAGGCCGGCATCCGCGCGCTGCTGACGCTGGAGCAGGACGAGGCCAAGAAGGCCGCCGTGGCAGCGGCTATGCAGACCGGCCGCGAATACGTGCTGAGCTGTCAGTACGGCAACACGACCTCGGAGGAGCTCGCGGCCAGGTTCGCCGAGGCCGACGCGGCCGTCCTGACGCCGATCAAGAGCCTGCTCGGCCTCGAGCAGGCCGTGAACGTGGTGAGCGCGGCGGCGCCGCTGCCGCCCGAGGTGGCCGCGTTCTTCGCGGGGCTCGGTATGAAGATCCTTGACGTGTACGGGATGACCGAGACGACCGGCGCGTTCACTACTAACACGCCGACCGCCTTCAGGCTCGGAACTGTTGGCCGCCCGGTGGCCGGCATCGAGGTGAAGATCGCCGATGACGGCGAGATTCTCGCCCGCGGCCCGCTCAACACCCCCGGTTACCTGAACCTGCCAGAACAGACCAAGGCGCTGCTCGACGAGGACGGCTGGCTGCACACCGGTGACATCGGCACGATGGATGCCGACGGGTTCGTCTCGGTGGTGGACCGCAAGAAGGAGCTGATCATCACCTCGGGCGGCGAGAACATCTCGCCAGCCGCTGTCGAGACTGTACTCGTCGCCAACCCGCTGATCGGCCAGGCGCTGGCCTTCGGCGACCGGCGCAAGTTCGTTGTCGCTCTCCTCACGCTCGATGGCGAGGTGGCCCCGGCCTGGGCGAAGGCACGCGGCGTAGACGCCGCGTCGCTGGCTGAACTCGCCGAGCACCCGCTCGTGCTCGAGGCCGTGGGCGAAGCAGTCGACGCGGCGAACGAGCAGCTGGCCAGGGTGCAGCAGGTCAAGCGGTGGCGGCTGCTGCCAGTGGAATGGACGGCGGACACCGAGGAGCTGACGCCGACCTTCAAGCTGAAGCGCCGGGTCATTCATAACAAATACGCGGACGTGATCGACTCGCTCTACGCCGGTGCCGACTGAGCTGACCGATGCCCTGGTCCGTGCCCGCTGCGGGTAGTGTCACCTGCGGAGGCGTCTGGGCACCTGGTGGGCTCCCCGGTCTTCAAAACCGGCGGGCGGCGCTCCGCGTCGCCGGCGGGTTCGATTCCCGTCCGCCTCCGCCACCTGCAGAAACTCCGCTTGGATGGGGGAGTAGCCGACCTCCGGTGTCATGGTTTCCAAGATTAAACTGGCCCGTGCTGGCACATTGATGGTGGCCGCATCCCGTGTCGGCCAGCAGGGCTATCCCGCCTTTCTACGCCGAATGGATCGGCCGGCAGATCGGCAGATAGACCTCCAGCCCAAGAGTGCTGGCACACGGCCTCGTTCACGGGCTCAGGTCAGCCTGATCGCCACCTGGCTCGACGCGTTCGGAGGGGATGCTGACAAGGCCAGCGTGCTGCTGGAGTGCGCGGCCAGGGATCTGGCTGCCGCAACCTGGATCATCAAGCCTGCCGACCATGAGCGCCCGCCAGGCTGGCTCGCTGACGGCCGCGCGATGCGCCGGAACTGAGGCCGGCGCCGCCCTTTGGCGATGCGGCAGTCCGGGTTACCTGAAACGGGCACTGGCAGGTCGGCCTGAACCGCCCCGGACGAGTCATGGTTGTGCCAGCACGGCCCGTTGCAGCAGGTCAGGGCACTGCGACCGGATACGTAGTACGGTTGGGCGAGCCTGCGCGTGCCACTCCGATCCCATGGAAACGGCCGGATCCGACCGATCGGCGCCGATGACAACGACGCCGCGGGACAACGCCAAGCGTGGCCTGGGCAACGAGTTCAGCGACCTCCCGTCCGGTGCTCTTGTGTGGCGGAGTTGTTTCATAGGGGAGGCCGAGTCAGGCGACGCTGAGCAGGCGGGTGAACTCGCGAGTGAACGCCGGGTCGGCTGCAGCCCGGGCCTGCTCTGCCTCCATCTGCCGCAGCCGGTCGGCGAGGATGTCATCTGCCCACCTGATCTCTTCGGGAGACGAATCGACCTCGATGCCGCGGACATCGCGGAGCCAGGCGGCCACCTCGGGCCAGGACCAAAACCGCTCGCCGCCCGGGCTTGTCCAGGTCGGCGCAGGGAAACCTCCCGGCCCGCGCTTGCCGGCCGCCCAAAGCCGGACAGCCTCACGAGTGCAGCCCGCCCGCCGGGCGATGTCCAGCATTGCCACCTGATCGTCATGCCCGGCACCGATTACCAGGAGGCCGGGCACCGTCTCGATCTCGGCCACTGCGGACCCCAGGGCATGCGCCCACGATTCGGCCTCACGGTGAAACTCGGCAACAGCGCCGGACGGTCCGCCGCTGAACGTTCCATCTCCGCACCCTGCCTCAAAGAGCGCCTCGATCTGCAGGTCATCCGGCATGCGGTTCAGCCGCAAGACGAAGTCGAACACCTCCATGGTGGCTCTCCTCTCCGTTGCAACCGTACAACAGAACGACTACTAGTAGCGCCAGGACTGGTACTGGAACTAGCCAGAACTTGGCATTGGAACTAGGCCAGAGCCACAGGGAGCGTCTCAGTGCTGGTGCCGCTGAATGAATCGCCGGATGTCCTTGGCGTGGTCGTCTGCGCTCTTGGGCGTCGACCAAACCGACACATGATCTCCGCAAGCAGGACACTCCACACGGCCCCATCGATGCGCGCGCGGCGGGGCCGGGATGACCTTGAGACGTGCGGCAACTGCGTCGTCCAGGGCTCCACGGACCTGTTTGCGGGGATGCGACCAGCTAGTCACGTTGCAACCGTACAACACCCTTCGGCCGAACAGCCCGCACTTGGGCGAACAGGGAACTGGCACGGCTGCCATGGGCTGGGCAAAGCGCGAGCACTTGTGCCCTCTTGGCGACATGCCTGAACCTGTACCGGACCGGCTGGCGGAAGTGTCCTGGGCAGCAGGCCCGGGCCGCTTGGGAAGCGGTCACGGCTGGCTTGCAACGCGCTGCAGGATGTCGGCACCACGGAGCGGAACAGCAGGCCACATGAGGTGCCGGAACGCCAGCCGATCGCCGCGCCTGGACCACGGCCCTCAAGGAGCCGGTAGTAGCCAACCCGGAAATCCGTGACCTCGGCATGGGTGCCCTCTTCGAGCAGCAGGATGCCGCCCGGCTCCACGGATTGCGGCGGCTTTCGCCGGGCTGCGCCGCCTTCAGCCCGGCCGAGCGGTCTTCAAGACTGGCGGGCGGCGCTCCGCGTCGCCGGCGGGTTCGATTCCCGTCCGCCTCCGCCAGCCATTCAACCGACCAAGGACGCCGGCTACGGCGCCGGCTCGGCCGGATCTTGCCCGGAAGGCCGCTCGATGGCCGTCGTGGATTCTGGCACCGTCTGATCGGGGTATCCCGGGTACTGCGCGGGCGGGAACGGGCTCGGCGACTGCGGGTACTGGCCGGGCGCCGTCACGTCGCTGGTCAGCCCGAAGGGGCCTTGCTGCCGGTACTGACCAGCGGCCGGGTACTGCTCGGTCGCCGGGTACTGGCCGGCCGCCGCCGGGTACTGCGAGGTCGGGAACGGATCCCGGCCTGAGGGATACTGCGACGCGTACTGCGGCTGGCCGTACTGCTGGGCCGTCGTGTCCTGGCCGGCCTGGTATGCGCCCAGGCCGGCGATACCGGCTCCGTCGCCAACGCCGGCGGCAGGCCCGACGTAATCCTTGAGCGCGGTGATCGAGAAGCGTCCGAGCGCGACCGCCGCGAAGAACACGATCAGCGCGCCGACCCCGGTAAAGAACGCCAGGCCGGTCAGGACCTGGGCGGACGCGCCTGTCCTAATCGGCGTGCCGACCGTGATCGAGGCTGCCTGGCTGGCCGGCAGCAGCTTGACCAGCGCCGCGCCGGCTATAAGCCAGACACCGCCCAGGGCCGCCACAAATGCGCAGAACCCGCCGAACGACCTGTTCCTGGTCATGGCCACGATCAGGCCGGCTAGCAGGACAACGGCACCAGGCACAGCCGACAGGTACAACCTGCCCGAAGTGAACGCCAACGCGCGATCAGGGGTGAACCCGAAGCGCAGCGACGGCCCGGCGAAGGGTGCCAGGCCGGCCCAGGCGCCGAGCAGGATGAGCGCGAGTCCGCACAGGCTGCCCCTGCTTCGCGGTGTCTGCACGTCATCAGCCATGTTCGTTCACCTTCTTCGCATCAGTGGATCAAGCCTGGCACATCGGGACGCATGATGGGCCCAACGAGTCCAGGACGCGCGTGGTTTCGCCCAGGCGCCTCAGCCGGCTGGTGGCCGGTACTTGGCCGGCAGCGGCTGGCTAAGGTACCAGCGTATCCCTGCCGCGAGGTATGGTCGCGGTCGTGGAGGACGCCCGCAGGCTGGTGCCGCGCACCGATGCCGTCCTGGCCGATCCGCGGCTGGCGGCGGCAGAACTGCGGCTTGGCCGGCCGCTGGTGCGAGAGGCGGTGCACCGCGCACAGCAGCGAGCCAGGGATGGCCAGATCCGGCCTGACGAAGTGGCGGCAGCGGCCGTGACCGGGCTGCCGCGGCTCGCGGCCAGCCTGACGCCCATGGTCAACGCCACCGGCGTCCTGTTGCACACCAACCTCGGCCGGGCGCCGCTGTCGGCCGCGGCCCGCGAGGCCCTTAGCGCCGCCGCGGGATGCACCGATCTTGAGTTCGACCTGGCGACGGGCGCTCGCGGCCGACGCGGCGCGGCGATGCTGGCGGCACTGGCCAGGGCCGTGCCGGACGCGCAGGCCGTGCATGTGGTCAATAACAACGCGGCCGCGCTCGTGCTCGCGGCCACCGCGCTGGCGGCCGGCCGCGAGATTATCGTCAGCAGAGGCGAGCTGATCGAGATCGGCGACGGCTTCAGGCTGCCAGAGTTGCTGGAGAGCACCGGAGCGAAGATTCGCGAGGTCGGCAGCACCAACCGGACGTCCGGGGCGGACTACGCGGCGGCTATCGGACCGCGAACCGGGTTCGTGCTGAAGGTCCACCCGTCCAACTACCGGATCGACGGGTTCACGGCCAGCGCCGGCATTGACGAGCTCGCCGGGCTCGGCGTCCCCGTGGTTGGCGACATCGGATCCGGGCTGCTCTCGCCCCATCCCGCACTGCCCGACGAGCCTGACGCGGCGACCTGGCTCCGCGCTGGTGCCGCACTGGTGACCGCGAGCGGCGACAAGCTGCTCGGCGGCCCGCAGGCAGGCTTGCCCGCCAGCGCCGGTGCTGCAGGCCTTGTCCGTCGACGCTGGCCTGCTGGCCACGCGAGCACAGCGGCTCGCGGCTGTGCTGGCCGCGGCCGGGGTCGACGCGATTGCGGTGGACAGTACCGCCGCGGTGGGCGGCGGAGGTGCCCCTGGCGTGGCGCTGCCCAGCGCTGCGGTCAGCCTGCCGGACTCGCTCGCAGGTCCGCTGCGGAACAGCGAGGAGGTGCGGGCAGGCCAGCGGCCTGCCGTCGCGGGGCGGGTCACCGATGGAAGGCTGCTGCTCGACCTGTACGCGGTGGCGGCGGCGGACGACGAGACCCTGGCGGCGGCCGTGCTGGCGGTCGCCGGCCGGGCGGGCTGAGCGATGCACGTCATCGCGACCGCCGGCCATGTGGATCACGGCAAGTCGGCGCTGCTGCGCGCGCTGACCGGGATGGAACCCGATCGCTGGGCCGAGGAGAAGCGGCGCGGCATGACCATCGACCTCGGCTATGCCTGGATGACGCTGGCCTCGGGGGAGCGGCTGGCCTTCGTCGACGTGCCTGGGCACTCCAGGTTCGTGCCGAACATGCTCGCCGGAGTAGGCCCAGTCCCCGCCGTACTCTTCGTCGTGGCGGCCGACGGCGGCTGGATGCCGCAGTCGGCCGAGCATCTAGCCGCGATCGACGCGCTCGGTATTTCCCGCGGAGTGCTCGCGGTCACCCGCGCCGACCTGGCCGATCCGAGCCGGGCCATCGCACTGGCGACTGCCCAGATCCGCAGGTCAAGCCTGGGGGACGTGCGGGCTGTCGCAGTCAGCGCCATCACCGGCGCCGGCCTGCCTGAGCTCATCGGCGCCCTGGGCGAACTCGCCGGCCAGCTGCCCCCCGCCGATCCGAAGGCGCCGGTCAGGATCTGGGTGGACCGAGCCTTCACCATCACGGGCAGCGGCACCGTGGTGACCGGCACATTGCCGGCCGGCACAGTACGCCGCGGCGACGAGTTGCTTCTCATGCCGGCGGTGCGACCGGTCAAGGTGCGCGCGCTGCAGTCGCTCGGCGAGAACGCCACCGAGCTCACCGGTGTCGCGCGGGCAGCGCTGAACCTGCGCGGGATCGACCGGACCCAGCTGGCCAGGGGGATGGCGCTGGTGCAGCCCGGCCGCTGGCGGCTCGCCAGACAGGTCGACGTGCGGATCAGCCAGGTGAGCGACAACGGGCCGCCCAGGCTGATCACCGTGCATGTCGGTTCGGCCAGAACCCAGGCCAAGGTCAGGATGCTCGGCGGCGCAGTTGCCAGGCTGACGCTCCGCGACCCGCTGCCGCTGCACGTCGCCGACCGGGTGCTGCTGCGCGATCCTGGCGCGTCCCGCGAGCAAGCCGATCCCGACAGCGGCCGCGACATCTGGCCCGGCCTATTCGGCGCGGTCGTGCTCGACGTCGATCCTCCGCCACTGACCCGCCGCGGCGCGGCAACCGCCGCGGCGGCCGAGCTCGCGGCCTGGCCCAACCGGCCTGCCGCGGCCGACCTCGTCAGGCGGCGCGGGCTGGCCGCAGCGGCCGATTTGACGGCGATGGGAGTGACCGATCAGCCAGAACCGGTCGCCGCTGGCTGGCTCGCCGACTCTGACCACTGGGCTGGCCTGGCCGCCAGGCTGGGCGCCATCGTGGCCGAGCACGCCGAGCGTGAACCGCTCGCTCCTGGCCTGCCGGTGGAGGCCGCGCGCGAGGCGCTGCGGCTGCCCGACCGGCGGCTGGTACTCGCGCTTGCGTCGGCGGCGCCTTCGGTGACCGCCACCGCCGGCGTGCTGACGGTCGGCACGCGGCCCGACAGCCTTCCTCCGGCTCTGGCCGCCTCGGTCGCCTCGCTCCTCGCCGACCTGGCCGACCGTCCGTTCGACGCCCCTGACGCCACCAGGCTGAGCGAGCTTGGCCTCGAAAAGCGGGATCTGGCCGCGGCGGCCAGGCACGGAGCGCTATTGCGGCTGACTGACCAGATCGTGCTGGCGCCGGGCGCGGGGGAGCGCGCGGCTCAGATCCTGGCCGGGCTTGACCAGCCGTTCACCGCGGCAGCAGCTCGGGTAGCGCTCGGCTCGACGCGGCGGACCGTCATCCCGCTGCTCGAGCACCTGGACCGGCTGCGGCTCACCCAGCGGCTGCCTGATGACCGCAGGAGGATCCGCGGCTAGGATCGCGCGCGCTTTTAATCCTCTGCGCCTCGGCTGGCGAACCGGGCGGCGCTCCACGCCCTGGCCTCGGGCGGCGGCTTGTCCGCGGAGATCCAGCGAGTGATCGCCAGGCCCGTGGCCGGCGCGTTGAGTATCCCGGTCCTGAAATGACCAGAGGTAAGCCACGCGTTGCGCAGACCGGGAACCCGGTCGATGACCGGCCGACGATCCGGATGCCTGGGCCTGAAGCAGCACCACTGGTGAGAAACACCGACATCACGGACACCGGGCAGCGCCGCGCGCAGGCCTCCCATGATCGTGTCCACGACTTCTTCCCGCACCAGTGGACTCTCGTCGCCGTAGTCGAACGTGCCGCCAGCGAGCAGCCTGCCGTCTTCGAGCGGCGTCGCGACCGGCGCGACCGTGCACGGCAGGTGCACACTGGCCGGCTCGGTCACGATCAGGTGCCCCTTGACGCGGTCGGCGGGGATGTTGATCTCCAGCCCGTCGATGACCGGCGGCTGCCCTGTCGCGAAGACCACGGCACCCGCGCTGATCTCGCCCGCCGATGTGGTGACCGACTCGAGCCGGTCCCCGCGTATCGTCACCGCGGTAGCGGCCACGCCGGTGCCGACCGCCGGCAGGCCGTCGGCGAGGCCGACAAGGGCACGGAGGGGGTTGACCCTGGCCTGATGCCGGATCAGCGCGCCGCCCAGGTGCCAGGCGAGGCCGGGGACCAGGGCGGCGATCTTGGCCGCGTCGAGCCACTGCACGTTCTCTGGCTGATGCGCGGCCAGCCCGCCCGGATCGGGAGCCAGGCCGATCCAGTCAAGTTCGACCAGGCCGAGGCCGCCGGGCGTGACCTGGTCGAGGTAGCGCCAGCGCTCCAGGCTGGCGCGTTCCATGTCGACAAATGTCTCCGGGTCGCTCCACTGGTGGGGTTCGGGGATCAGCAGCCCGGTAGCGCCGCCGGTGGCGCCGCCGCCCAGCCGTCCAGCCTCGATCAGCTGCACCGATCCGAGCTCGGCGGCGTGGACTGATGCCGCGACGGCCACGCCGAGAATCCCGCCGCCGATGACCAGGACATCAGGGCGCGGATTGGCAATCGAGCCGGCGCCGCGGCCCAGGATGGCCCGCTGATCGGAGGTCAGCTGTTCGCGCCAGATGGCGCCGGTCACGGTCATGGGTCTCATCCTCTGCGATCCGGCCGCCTGCGGGGAACGAATCGGCCCCGGCGTGGCTTGTTCCTGGGTACGGGGTTACCCGGGGGGTGCGGACAGAGAAGTAGGCTGAGCCAGCGTGAAAGCGACTCAGTCGCAGGAGGTGGGAGGCCGTGCTCGCCGACAAAGATGGCCGTG
>WNFN01133427.1_pt1 | contig 16544 bp, 18 predicted proteins | sample 5400161 | NCBI WGS metagenome assembly WNFN01 (sample SAMN13153353, study PRJNA577476) | soil metagenome | isolation source: 80 cm saprolite on Douglas fir-dominated hillslope | place: USA:California | collected 2013-09-17
TAAGCCGATCGACTACATCCCGGGCATCATGCACGGTGACTACCAGTTCGCCAACGTGATGTTCACCGACGGCGTCCCGGCCAGGCTCGCGGCCATCGTCGACTGGGAAATGGGCACGGTCGGCGACCCGAAGCTCGACCTGGGCTGGATGATCCAGGGCTGGCCCGAGGACACCATGGCGCCGGAGGCCTCGACGGCGAGCTACGTCGACCTGCGCGGCATGCCGAGTCGCTCGCAGGTCCTGGCCCACTACTGCGGGGTGTCGGGCCGCCAGGTTGACGACATCGACTATTACGTGATCCTGGCCAAGTGGAAGCTCGCGATCGTGCTCGAGAAGGGATTCGCCCGGGCCGGCGACGACGAGAAGCTGCTGTCGTTCGGGCCGGTCATCGTCGACCTCATGAAGGGGGCCGCGGAGCTGGCCGAGACCACGGAGTACGGCCGGTGACCGGGGAGCTCGCGCGCGAGCGGCGGGGCAGCGTCCTCGTCGCCCGTCTCAACCGGCCGGAGGCACGCAACGCCCTGAACGGCGCGCTGATCCGGGGCATCAGCGCGGCGATCGTCGACGCCGAGGCAGACCCGGAGATCCGCGCCGTCGTCATCACCGGCACCGGAGACCGCGCCTTCTGCGCCGGCATGGATCTGCGGGAATTTGCCGGCGGCGGGCAGGCGGGCGGCGATCCCGGGAGCATGGAGGGGTTTCTCCGGCTGATCGAGGGCGAGGTCCTCGTCCCAGGCCCAGTTCGGGTTGCCGGAAGTCAAGCGCGGGCTGTTCGCGGCGGGCGGTGGCACCTCCCTGGGCCTTCGGGTGCCGCTCGGCATCGCGCTGGAGATCACGCTCACCGGCGACAGCATCGACGCCCAGCGGGCCTACGGCCTCGGGCTGGTCAACTCCGTGGTGGAACCCGACGAGGTGCTGCCGAGCGCCCTCGCCTTCGCCGAGCGGATCGCCGCCAACGGCCCGCTCGGGGTGGCGGCGACCAAGGAGCTCGTGCGGCTCGGCGTCACCGACCACGCGCGCGCCCGCGAGCGGCGGCGGGAGCTCCAGCAGTCGGTCTTCGGCAGCCGGGACGCCAAGGAAGGGGCGCTGGCCTTTGTCGAGCGGCGGGCACCGGTGTGGCAGGGCCGGTGACCTGAGGTGCGCGCCGCCGTCTGCCCCGCCTACGGCCCGCCCGAGGTCGTGCGGATCGAGGAACTGCCCGCACCGGTCGCGGGGCTCGGTCAGGTGCGCATCCGGGTGCACGCCGCCGCCGTGAACTTCCCGGACGTGCTGCTGGTCGGCAACCAGTACCAGCTCAGCGTGCCGCCTCCGTTCGTGCCCGGCAGCGAGTTCGCCGGTGACGTCGTCGAGGTGGCCGGCGATGTCACCGACGTCGCGGTCGGCGACCGGGTGTCCGGCACGGCGATGGTCGGGGCGTTCGCCGAGGAGGCGGTCGCCGCGGCGCCGACGCTCACCCGCGTCCCGCCGGGGGTCGACGTCCGCCAGGCCGCCGCGTTCGGCATCGCTCACCGGACCGCATACCACGTGCTCCGTTCCGTCGCCGCCCTGCAGCCGGGCGACGAGCTGGTGGTGCTCGGCGCCGGCGGTGGCGTCGGCCTGGCCGCCGTGCAGCTGGGTGCGGTGCTCGGTGCGGCCGTCACCGCCGTCGCCTCCTCAGCCGAGAAGCTCGACGTGGCCAAGGCGCAGGGCGCCACCCGGCTTATCAACCACAAAGCCGGCGACCTCCGCCAGGCCCTGAAGGAGGCGCACCCCGGCGGCGCCGACGTGGTCGTCGACCCCGTCGGCGGCAGCCTGTCCGAGCCCGCCCTCCGGTGCCTGGCCTGGGGTGGCCGCTTCGTGACCGTGGGCTACGCGGCGGGCGAGATCCCGCGGATCCCGCTGAACCTCGTGCTGCTGAAGGGCGTGCACGTCGTAGGCTTCCAGTTCCTGGACTTCGCCGCCCATGCTGGCGAACAGATGCGCCGGAACGAGCAGGAGCTGCTGGAGCTCCTGGCCACCAGACGGGTGCTTCCGCACATCGGTGCCTCGTTTCCGCTGACCGAGGCGGCCGCCGCCCTGCGGTACGTGGCTGACGGCAAGGCCATCGGCAAGGTCGTCCTCGACGTCAGCTGAAGCGAGCGGGAAACACCGCCGAGGCCCTCAGCCGGTCAGACGGTTCTGAGCTCGCGCGGGGAGGAGCGGGGGATCTCGCCCCGCTGGAACAACTCAGTAGCCTGGCTCGAATCGACCGGAACGGCGGCTGCCGCCAGGGCCTGAGCCTTGAACGCCCGCGCGGCCACGCTCAGCCGGTGCCGTACTGACCCGACTCCGCCGTCGCGATCCGCCGGCCACCAGTCGCCCCAGAGCCTGACGTCGGCCAGGCCTTCCTTCAGGGCGTCGAGCACGATCTGCCGGACTCGCGCGTCGGAGCGGTAAAGATCCGCATGGACCGCGATGGCCTCCGGCCGTGGACCTCGGACCGGGGAGGTCAGCGCGCAGTCCAGGTCGACAGCGCGCGCCCCGAGGATTCGCAGCGCCCTGGAATCGGTGTGATCGGCGGTGAGAACCCAGACCTCCCACCCGGCCATCACCTGGTCGAACAGCCAGCCTCCCGCGAGCCGCACCACTTCGGTCTTGCTCGGCGCGACCACTATGAGCCGGTGCCTCAGGGGGTGCCTGGGGGTGGGGCGAACTGCCTGGCCAGTGAGCCTATGTACTCGCGGAACACCTCGGCCAGCGGAATCGATGGATCGAGCAGCCATGATGTCTCTATCCCGTTGAGAAAGGCGACGATCTCCATCGCCTTGACGGCCGGATTGAGGTCGGAGCGGTACCGGCCCGCGCGCTGACCGCGCCGGATGCCCTCGGCGATGATGTTGACCGCGGACCGGTACCTGCCGAGGAAGCGCGCGTGCAGCGCCGCTTCTGGGTCGAGGTTCTCCATCCGGAGAACGCTGAACGTGCCGATCAGCTCGGGTGACCGCCGGAACCGCTCAATGACCCTTTCGAGCTGCTCAAGGATGTCGCCCTCGCGGTCGAGATTGGCCTCGTCGATGGCGTCGCGGGCGTCGAGCACCGCATGGAGCAGTTGCTCCTTGGACTCGAAGTGGTGCAGCAGGCCCGCCGGGCTGACCCCGGCCTCCTGGGCGATCTGCCCGAGCGTGATACCGCGCCCACCATTGCGCGCCAGCAGCCGCTGCGTCACGGCCAGGATCCGCTGCCTGCGGTCCTCGCCCTTGGCGAGGAGCGTGGCGTACGGCCTCTGGTCCGCCACACGACCCTCCAATCGACCTACCGAACGTATATTAAGTTAGTAACGAAGACGTGACAAGGGCCAAACACGGACGTAATTAGCGCGAGGTCACCAGCCCAGTCGCCCGGCACCCGACACCAGCGACCTGGCGATCACCAGGCGCTGCACATCGTTGGTCCCCTCACCGATGGCCATGAGCGGGGCGTCCCGGTACAGCCGTTCGACGACGAACTCCGCCGAGTAGCCATAGCCGCCGTGGATGCGCATCGACTCCAGCGCGCACTTGATCGCCACCTCGGAGGCGTACATCTTCGCCATCCCCGCTTCGAGGTCCACCCGGCCGCCGGTGGCCTGCGACCTGGCCGCCGCCCAGTAGGTCAGCAGCCGGGCGGCCTGGATCTCGGTGGCCATGTCCGCCAGCTTCAGCTGGATGGCCTGGAAGTCCGCGATCGGCCGGCCGAAGGCCTCCCGGTCACGTGAGTAGCTGAGCGCGGCGTCGTAGGCCGCCTGCGCGACGCCGACCGCCCGGGCCGCGATGTTGATCCGGCCTATTTCCAGCCCGCCCAGGACCTGCTGCAGGCCGCGGCCCTCCTCCCCGCCCAGGAGGTTCTCGACCGGCACCCGCACCTCGTCGAGGACGAGCTCGCAGGTTTCCGGACCCTTGTACCCGAGCTTGGGCAGGTCCCGGGTGACGGTGAAGCCGGGTGCGGACGTCTCCACGAGCAGCACCGACATGGCCCGATGGGCTCGCGGAGCTTGCTCCGTGACGGGGGGTTGAAGGGGGGCCCGGCCGGTCTTTACCAGGACGGGCAGCAGGCCGGCCACCCGGGCGTTGGTGATCCAGGTCTTGGTCCCCGACACCACATAGTGGCCGCCGGCCCGGACGGCCCTGGTCGCGATCCCCTGCAGGTCGGTTCCGGCGCCCGGCTCGGTCAGCGCGATTCCCGACCGCAGCTCGCCGCTCGCCATCGCGGGCAGATACCGTTCCTTCTGCCCGGGCGTGCCGTGGCGCGCGACCAGCCAGCAGGCGACCGAGTGCGGGCCGATCAGCCCGGCCGCGCCCAGCCAGGCCCGGGCGATCTCCTCGAAGGCCAGTGCGTAGGAGATCCGGTCGGCGGCGAGCCCGCCATACTCCTCCGGCACGTTGAGACCGAACAGCCCCAGTTCCCGCAGGCGTGCGACGATCTCCGCCGGGTACCGGCCGGTCCGTTCCCACTCGGGCGCGACCGGCATGATCTCCTTGTCGGCGAAGTCCCGGAGCGCCTGCCGGAACAGTCGCTGCTCATCGGTCAGCTCGAAGTCCACCGCGGCGCCGCCTTCCCGTCCCCCCCGCCGGCCGGCTGATGCTCACTGGGCGGCCGCCGTCGCCGCGCGCGCCCGGCTGCGGTAGGCCTCCAGCTTCTCAGAGGGGTCGATGATGCGGTGGCTGCGGGAGCGGATCGAGATGTCGTGGCCGGCGGCTGCGGCGCGGAGCGCTCCCACGGTGGCCTGCTGGCGGGGGACATGGCGGAAGGGGTCAAAGGAGAACCAGCGCATGGCGTTCTCGTGGGTGATCTTGCGGATGTCCTCGTCGGGTACCGCGAAGCGGTCCATTACCTCGCTGAGCTCCTCGGGTGCGCCGGGCCACATGGAGTCGCTGTGCGGGTAGTCCGCTTCCCAGCAGATGTTGTCGATGCCGATGTCATGCCGGAGCTTCACCCCGAGCGGATCGCTGATGAAGCAGGTCAGGAAGTGCTCCCGGAATACCTCTGAGGGCAGCTTCCCGCCGAAGTCCTGGAGGGTCCAGGTCGCGTGCATCTCGAACGTCCGGTCCACCCGTTCCAGGAAGTACGGTATCCAGCCCGTCCCGCCCTCCGACAGCGCGATCTTCAGGTCGGGGAATTCCTTGATCGCACGTGACCAGAGCAGGTCGGCCGCGGCCGAGACGATGTTCATCGGCTGGAGAGTGATCATCACGTCGGGCGGGGAATCCACGGCCGGGACGGCCAGCCGCCCGGAGGACCCGATGTGCACCGACAGGACGGTGCCGGTGTCACACAGTGCCCGCCACAGCGGATCCCAGTCCTCGCTGTGGAAGCTCGGGTACCCCATCGCAGCCGGATTCTCGGTGAAGGTCAGCGAGTGGCAGCCCTTGGCTGACACCCGGCGCACCTCCTGCGCGCACAGCCCGGCATCCCAGATCGCCGGCAGCGCCATCGGGATGAACCGCCCCGGATAAGCCGCGCACCACTCATCGATGTGCCAGTCGTTATACGCCCGCACCAGAGCCATCGAGAAATCCGGGTCATCGGTGGCGAACAGCCGCGCCGCGAAACCCGGGAACGACGGGAAGTTCATCGAGGCCAGGATGCCTCCGGCGTTCATGTCCTTAACCCGCTCATGCACGTCATAACAGCCCGGGCGGATCTCATCCAGGCCCTGCGGCTCAAGGCCGTACTCGTCCTTCGGCCGGCCCGCCACCGCGTTCAGCGCCGCATTCGGGATTACCGTGTCCCGGAACGCCCACACGTCGGTCCCGTCATCACGGTGCACCAGCTGCGGGGCGTCAGCGGAGTACCGCGCCGGCAGATGATTCACGAACATGCCCGGCGGCTCGATGATGTGATCATCCACGCTGATCAGGATGAAGTCGTCGCGTTCCATGGCGGTCTCCTTCCTCTCGATACTAGAAAACTATCTTCTCACTAACGGAGAATCAACATGACGCGTTGACGCCACGGTCACACTGTGAAAATCTTCTAAGCACAAACCGAGAATACTATTCTCGCAATGTGAAGGAGGCCGCCTGGCCATGCGGACCGCGGCGCTGGGGCAGGAACCTGGCCTGGTACGACTTCCGGGCCATGAGGTCGGGGGCAGCTCCCCGGGGTCCCCGGCGGAACACGCCGGACCCCAGGTCTGACCGTGCTCACGCTCAAGGCGGCCGGCCTGCTCGACCTCGACGCGGGGGAGATCGTCCGGCCGGGGATCCTGCGGATCGAGGGCGACCGGATTGCCGGGGCCGGCGGCCCGCCGGAAGGCGAGATCCTGGATCTCGGCGAGCTGGTCCTCCTGCCCGGCCTGATGGACATGGAGGTCAACCTGCTGATGGGCGGGCGCGGTGAGACTGCCGCCTACTCGCCCGTCCAGGATGATCCGCCGCTGCGGATGCTGCGCGCGGTCGGCAACGCCCGCCGCACGCTGCGGGCCGGCTTCACGACCGTCCGCAACCTGGGGCTGTTCGTGAAGACCGGCGGCTACCTGCTGGACGTCGCGCTGGCCAGGGCGATCGACGCGGGCTGGATCGACGGTCCGCGGGTCGTCCCGGCCGGGCACGCGATCACCCCCACGGGCGGGCATCTCGACCCGACGATGTTCGCGGCGTTCGCGCCCGGGGTGCTGCCGTTGTCGGTCGAAGAGGGGATCGCCGACGGCGTCGACGAAGTGCGCCGGGCGGTCCGGTACCAGATCAAGCACGGCGCGAGGCTGATCAAGGTGTGCGCCTCGGGCGGGGTCATGTCGCATACCGGCCAGCCAGGCGCGCAGCACTACTCCGACGAGGAGCTGCGCGCCATCGTGGACGAGGCACACCGGCGCGGGCTGCGGGTCGCGGCGCACACGCACGGCGCGGACGCGATCCGGGCGGCCGTCGAGGCGGGCATCGACTGCATCGAGCACGGCTTCCTCATCGACGACGACGCGATCGCGCTGATGGTCAAGCGCGGGACCTTTCTCGTGCCTACCACGTTCCTGGCCGACGGCATGGACGTCTCCAAGGCCGCGCCCGAGCTCCAGGCCAAGGCGGCCGAGATGTTCCCGCGCGCCCGCGCGTCGGTGCGGGCCGCCATCGAGGCCGGGGTGCGGATCGCGGTTGGCACCGACGCCCCGGCGATCCCGCACGGCCGGAACGCGAGCGAGCTGGTCGCGCTGGCCAGCCGCGGGATGAGCCCGCTGGCGGTGCTGCGGGCGGCGACCGTCACGGCGGCCGAGCTGCTCGACGTCACCGACCGGGGACGGCTGGCCGAGGGGCTGCTCGCCGACATCATCGCCGTTCCCGGCGACCCGTTGCGGGACATCACTGTCACCCAGGACGTGCGGTTCGTAATGAAAGGCGGGAAGGTTTTTGTCGACTGACGACCTGGTGGAGATCCACCAGCTGCTCGCCCGTTACGCGGTGACCATCACCCGGGGTGACATCGACGGGCTGCTGGAGGTCTTCACCCCCGACGGCAGCTACAGCGCCTTCGGCGACACCTATTCCCTGGAGGAGTTCCCGGCGCTGGTCGCAGCCGCCCCGAAGGGGCTGTTCCTGACCGGGACGGCCGTCATCGAGCTCTCCGGCGAGACCGGCACCGGCACCCAGCCGCTCTGCTTCATCGACCATGCCACCCACGAAATGCGGATTGGCTACTACAACGACACCTATCTGCGGACCGCCGGCGGCTGGCGGCTGCGGACCCGGGCCATGACCTTCATTCGCCGTAACGGGGCGCACGACTCGGGACGCCCGCACGCGTACAAACCTGCCCAGTAAAAGCGAGCCGGAGGGGCTCCAAAGCGCCCGGAGGCGAGCGGGAGACAGCACATGAACGTCGCGGAGTTCCGGGCCGGGCTGCAGGCCTGGCTCGCCGGGCACGATCTGACTCCCGGGCCCGACCATTCGCTCGACGGGCAGGTCGCCCAGGTGGCCCGGCCCCGCCGTATTCAGGGCGGTGCTCGGTGAAGAGGTCACCACCCGCGACCTGGCCGAGCCGGGGATCTACTCGATGGTTGAGGTCCTCGCCCCGACCATGATCTCCTACGCCCGGCCGCCGCTGGCCCATGAGATGGTCCCGATGCTGCTCAGCGGCCGCGAGCAGTGGTGCCAGGGATTCTCCGAGCCCGGCTCCGGCAGTGACCTCGCGTCCCTGAGCACCCGGGCGGTCCCCCGTGGTGACGCCTGGGTGGTCACCGGCCAGAAAGTCTGGACGAGCCTCGCCCAGTACGCCTCCCGCTGCGTCCTGCTCACCCGCACCGCCCCGGGCCATGACGGGATCACCGCCCTCTTCGTCGACATGGACACTCCCGGCATCAGCGTCCGGCCGCTGCGCACCATGCACGGTGTCGACGAGTTCGCCGAGGTGTTCTTCGACGACGTGATCGTCCCTGGGGACCGGATGCTCGGCCGCCCAGGCGACGGCTGGCGCCTGGCGATGGACCTGCTCCCCTACGAGCGCTCGACCTGCTTCTGGCACCGGATCGCTTACCTGTACACGCGGCTGGACCGGCTGCTCGCCGAGGCGGCATTCCCCCTTGGGGCCGACACCGCCGAGGCCGACCTCGGCGCCGCCTACCTGGCACTGCACGTGGCCCGCTGCCGCTCCCTCGCGACCCAGCGGCGGCTGAACGAGGGCGCTAGGCTCGGCCCGGAGACGTCGATCGACAAGGTGCTGCTGGCCGCCGCCGAGCAGCGGCTGTACGACACCGTCCGGGATCTGCTGCCCGGCGTGCTGGAGCTTACCGAGTCGCCATGGCGGGCGGAGTACCTGTACTCGCGCGCCGCGACCATCTACGGCGGCACTGCCGAGATCCAGCGCAACATCATCGCCCGCCGACTGCTCGACCTGGGGAGAGAGTGAGCATGGACGCTGCCGAACGCGAACTGCTCGCCGAGACGTTCCGCAAGACGATGACCGCGTCGTCCGGCTGCGCTCTCGACGCCGCGCTCACCGAGCTCGGCTGGACGGAACTGCTCGCCGAGCTGCCGGACGTCGCTATCCCCATGACCTTCCGGCTGCTCGGCGAGACCGGCGCCCAGGCACCGCTGATCAACGACGTGCTGCTCAACGCGGCGGGGCGCTCCCTCGGAGGTACCCTGCCGCTGCCCTATGCGGGTGGTTCGTGGGTCGTGTGGGACCGCAGCGCTGGCCCTAGGCCCAAGGCGAGCACGGCGCTGGACGGCGACCTGCCGCTGCTCCCGGTCCCCGCCGGGGCTGCGGTGCCGCTCGCCGCGGGACGCAGGGCGCTCGGCTGGTGGCTGGTCGGAACCGGCCGGGCCATGCTCTCCCTGGCCCGGTTGCATGCCCTGGACCGGGTCCAGTTCGGCCGCCAGATTGCCTCGTTCCAGGCCGTCCGGCACCGGCTGGCCGAGACCCTCGTCACCCTCGAGGGCGCCGAAGCGGCCCTGCTAGCCGCCGAGGACGATCTCGGCTCGCTGCTGGCCAAGGCGGCGGCCGGGCAGGCGGCGCTGACGCGAGGCCGGGAGACTCCTGCGAGAGCAACGCCGCACCCCGAGGCTGGTTCACCTATGACCCACTGCGGCTTGGCCAGCGTTCCGCGGCGAAAACATGCGAGAATAGCATGCTGTAATAACGGTAATCAGAGTCTCCGAGTTGACCCCGACGACAGGCACTCAGAGTACCGGGGCCTACCGGTACTGTGCAGTAAGGTTCTACACATGGTGCAGAAGAGGATCCACCCGTGAGCGTTCTGAGCGAAGAGCCGGCCTGGAAGCAGCGCGCGGTCGAGCGCTCCACCAAGGCCGCGAAGCTCCGGGCCGAGCAGCGGGTCGAGCGGTTCCTCGATGCGGCCCAGGCGATCATCACGGAGAAGGGCAGCACCGACTTCACCGTGCAGGAGGTCGTCGACAGGTCCCGCCAGTCGCTGCGCAGCTTCTACCAGCACTTCGACGGCAAGCACGAGCTGCTGCTCGCCCTGCTCGAAGACGCCCTGCGCCGGGCCACCGACCAGATCCGCGCCGCCGCGTCCGGCCAGTCCGCTCCCCTGGACCGGCTCAAGGTCGCAGTCGAGCTGCTCTTCGAGCTGTCCCGTCCCGACCCGGCTGCGCAGCGCCCCCTGTTCACCGATTTCGCCCCGCAGCTGCTGCTCTCCCGCCCCGCCGAGGTGAGGGTCGCCCACGCGCCGCTGCTCGCGCTGTTCACCGAGCTGATGGCACAGGCCGAAGCCGCCGGCCAGCTGCGCCGCACCCTCAAGCCCCGGCGCGCGGCCACGCTGACGATGCAGACCGTCATGTTCACGGCTCAGTCCAGCGGCGTCTCTGAGGATGACGAGAACGCGCACCCCATCACCGCAGACGAGGTCTGGGACTTCTGCGCCACGGGATTCGTAAGGAGTAGCTGAGAAGCCGACTCTCCTACCCGGTGCGCCGCAGTGCCGGTTGTGAGCGAATTCTGCCGCCGATTATTGAGAATACTATTCTCTGTTCACGAGAGAGAAGCTCGCAAGAGAGGAAAGCATGGTGGATATCAGCGGAAGCTCAGCGGTCGTCGTCGGCGGGACGGGCGGCCTGGGCGAGGCCACAGTCCGCCGCCTGCACGCGGCGGGAGCGAAGGTGGTCGTCGCCGACGTGGCCGACGAGAAAGGCGCGGCACTGGAGCAGGAGCTGGGCGTCCGCTACGTGCGGACCGACGCCACCGCTGAGGACGACGTCCGGGCGGCGATGGCGGAGGCGGAGGCGATGGGCCCGCTTCGGATCTCGGTGGATGCCCACGGCGGCCCGGCGAGCGGGGGACGGCTCCTCAGCAAGGAAGGCGAGCCAATGGACCTCGCCGGCTTCGAGACGACCATCAAGTACTACCTGACCGGCGTCTTCAACGTCCTGCGGCTGGCCGCCGCTGCCATCGCCCGGCAGGAGCTGGCCGATGGCGGCGGCAGGGGCGTCATTGTCAACACGGCGTCGATCGCAGCTTACGAGGGCCAGATCGGCCAGCTCCCCTACGCCGCCGCCAAGGGCGGCGTGGTGAGCATGACCCTCGTCGCCGCCCGCGACCTGTCCCCCGTCGGCATCCGCGTCGTCACGATAGCCCCGGGGACGTTCCTGACCCCCGCCTACGGCCGGGCGGGCGACCAGCTCGAGGCCTACTGGGGCCCCCAGATCCCGCACCCCAAGCGGATGGGCCAGCCCGCCGAGTACGCGGCCCTCGTCCAGCACATCTGCGAGAACGGCTATCTCAACGGCGAGGTCATCCGCCTCGACGGCGCCCTCAGGTTCCCGCCGAAATAGGCGGCACGCTCACCCGAGCATGGCGATGATCTGGGGCAGGTCGACCGTCGAGCGGATCCCCGGCGCCGCCGCGCAGACGACTGGCACGGCGTTGACGGCGCGGTTCGCCGTGTACCCGGGCGATACGGCACCCATCCGCTCCAGCGGCACGGGAAAGCGGATGTCGATGTCGAGGGGCGCGTCGCCGTCGACCCAGACGTGCCAGCCGGTGGCACGGACGTCCCACGAGGGGTCCAGGTCAGCGGTGCAGTACCAGGTAGCGCGGAAAGACAGCGCCGGCCGGCCGCCCCGGATACCCGATACCGTCATCCGCTGGGCGGCCACGGTGCCGGCCTCCACAGTGCCCGCCGCGATGTGAACCGGGCCGCGGGCGGCCGCGACCTCCCCGCTCGCCTCGATGGAGTCGAGCGGCATCGCGAGCGCGTCGGCGACGAGCTCCAGCGACGGGCCGAAGCTGATCCGCCCATACGAGAACCGGCGCACGTCGAACTCCGCGAGTGGTTTCCCGAAGCCCATCACGTCGAAGAGCAGCCTCGGCGAGTCACGCTGCGAGAGATCGGCGAACTCGCTGATCGTCAGGCCATCGAGGCGCCGCTGGATGGACGCCAGCACCAGCGGGACGGCCTCCGTTATGAATCCGGGGCTGCTCCCGGTGCTGTGGATCGAGGCGCCGCCGCGGTCGCATGCGGCCTCGACCCGCTCGCGAACCGCGGGTTTGAGGCTGTCCGCACGATGGAACTCGCCGCGGGTCGTGACGACGTTCACGCCCGATGCCAGCAGCCGGCACACCTCGTCGATGTCGCAGGCGGCCGGCATGTACAGGACGCAGTCGGCGCCGAGCGCCAGGATCTCGTCGATGTCGTGGGTGGCGACGACGCCGGTCGCGGTGAGCCCGCACAGCTCGCCGGCGTCCTTTCCCGCTTTGCCGGGCGTATGAACGTACACTCCGGCCAGGGTCAGGTTCGGGTGCTCGATGACGGCTCGCAGCGCGCGGGCGCCGATGTTCCCAGTGGCCCACTGGACGACCCGGTAGTCGCGGCGATAGCCGGCCCGCTCGGTCATGACTGCCCCCCGCTGTCGCCGTGCTCGCCCAGGCGGGGCGGCGGCCCGTAGCCGGGGTTGTATCCGGCGACCCGCACCGGGCTGCCGACCAGCCGGAAGCGGCCGGCCGTCACGATCACGTCCGGGGCGGCCGCCAGCGCCTCCGGCAACGTCCGCACGGCCGCCACGGGTACACCCAGCCGGCGCAGCCGCGACTCCCAGCCCAGGGCGGTGTCGGCGGCCAGGGCCTGCGTCACGGCGACTAGCGCCTCCTCGCGTCGCGCCGTGCGCTCGGCCATGGTCAGGAAACCGGAGATACCGGCCTCAGCGGCGAAGGACTTCCAGAAGCCGTCGTGCGTGACGAACAAGGCCAGGTATCCCTCAGCCGTCGGGAAGAGCTGCGCCGGGACGTAGAAGGAGTGCGCGCCGAAGGGCAGCCGCCGTGGCTCGGTTCCCTCGTTGAGGTAGGCCGCCGCCCGGTAGTTGAGCTGGGACAGCATCACGTCCCGCAGCGATACCTCCACCTGGCCGCCGCGCCCGGAGACGATCTGGGCGAGCAGGCCGAGCGCTGCGGTCAGCCCGGCCGAGTTGTCGACCGAGGAGTACCCGGGCAGGGTCGGCGGCCCCGCGGGGTCACCGGTAAGCGCGGCGACGCCGGTGGCCGCCTGAATGAGGTAGTCGAACGCCGGGTCGTCGCCCGCCGCCAGGCCGAAGCCGGTGACCGCGACGCAGACGATCCGCTCGTTCCGCCGCCGCAGGGCCTCGTAGGTGAGCCCGAGCCGGCGGATCGCCGACGGTTTCAGGTTGACCAGCAGCGCGTGCGCGCCGGTGACGAGCTCGCCCAGGCGCATCTGGCCCTCCTGCGAGGTCAGATCCAGGCAGATGCTGCGCTTGCCCCGGTTGAGGCTGGCGAAGTAGGTGTCGCCCACCTGCCGCGAGATGTCTCCGCCCGGTGGCTCGATCTTGGTGACCTCGGCACCGAGATCGGCGAGCATCATCGCGGCGTAGGGGCCGGCGAGCATGTGGCCGACCTCGAGGACGCGGATGCCTGCCAGCGGCGCAGTCATCGCAGCTGCGCCCCGAGTCCGGCGATCACGTCCCGGGTCCGGTGCTTGGAGGCAACCAGCTCGTCGCGGCCGTGGCCGACCGGCAGCAACCGCACCGACAGGTCGGTGACCCCGGCGTCGGCGAACCGCCGGAACCGCGCGGCGATGGCCGCCTCGTCGCCCGCCGCGCACAGGTCGCCGACGCCCCTGGCGTCGCCGCAGGCGAGCATCCGCTGGTAGTTGGGGGAGATCTCCGCCTCCCCGAGGATCCGGTTGGCGCGCTCACGCGCCGCTTCGACCTCCGAAGGCCGGCACAGGCAGACCGGGATGCCCGCGACGACACGCGGCGCCGGACGTCCCGCGCCCGCGGCCGCCTTGGTGATGCGCGGCACGACGTGGTCGGCGATCGCGCGCTCGTCAGCCATCCACAGCACGGTTCCGTCGGCCCGCTCGCCGGCCAGCGCCAGCATGACCGGGCCGAGCGCGGCGACCAGGACCGGCAGCGGGGCAACCGGGCCGAGGTCGAGCGGGTTGTGCACGGTGAACGTCTCATTCTCCACATCCACCGGACCAGGCCCGGCCAGCGCGGCGTCCAGGACGTCCAGGTAGTCGCGGGCGAAGTGAGCCGGTCGCTCGTAGGGCAGCCCGAGCATGTCACGCACGATCCAGTGATGTGACGGCCCGACGCCCAGCGCCACCCCAGCTCGATCCGCGCCGTCCGCGTCCCCATCACCGCCACGGCGATCAGCGCGTCGAAATCCCCCGGAATCTGCGGCACCCATGCCGTGGCCAGTCCCGCGCTCTCAGCCCACAGGACATCCTCGATCATCCGCGCGACCTTCCGCGCAGAGTCCCCCCGCTCCGGCCCGATCATCACGCCGACTCGCACTGTCCCTCCAGGTTTCAGTTCGGGGCCCGGACGGCGGTCAGCGCGCGAACCTCTGCCACGAGGACGTCCAGCGGGGTGCCGGTAGGGAAGACCGCAGCGGCGCCCGCGGCCCGGAGGCGGACGACATCGGCCGGAGGGATCGTGCCGCCCACGATCACGGCGATGTCGCCGGCGCCAGCGGCGCGGAGGCCCTCGATGGTGCGCGTGGTCAGGGCGAGATGCGCGCCCGACAGGATGCTCAGGCCGACGACGGCGACGTCCTCCTGGACGGCGATCGCGACGATGGCCTCGACCCGCTGGCGGATGCCGGTGAAGATGACCTCGAAGCCAGCGTCGCGGAGCGTGCGAGCGACGATCTTGGCGCCGCGGTCATGGCCGTCCAGTCCGGGCTTGGCGATCAGGATCCGGGTCGGCATCAGAACACCACCGGCTGCCGGAACTCGCCCCAGACCGCCTTCAGCGCGGCGACCATCTCACCGACCGTGCAGTAGGCGCCGGCGCAGTCGATCAGCGGGGCCATGAGGTTGCCGGTGCCCTCCGCGGTCCTGGCCAGGTCGGCCAGGCGGGCGCGGACGGCCGAGGGATCGCGCTGCGCCTTTACCTCGGCGAGCCGCTTCAGCTGCCGGTCGCGGCCCGCGGCGTCCAGCTCGTAGGTCGCCAGCTCGGGAGCGGGCTCGCCGGTGACGAAACGGTTGACCCCCACGACCGGCCGGGTGCCTGCCTCGACCTCCTGGTGCGTCCGGTAGGCCTCGTCGGCGATGAGACCTTGGAGGTAGCCGTCCTCGATGGCCTGCACCATGCCGCCATGCTGCTCAAGGTCCGCCATGATCTCGACGATGCGGGCCTCGGTGGCATCGGTGAGGGCCTCGACGAAGTAGGAGCCGCCGAGCGGATCCGCGACGCGGGCGACGCCGGTCTCGTACGCGAGGATCTGCTGGGTGCGCAGGGCGAGCGTCGCCGACTCCTCGCTGGGCAGTGCGAACGGCTCGTCCCAGGCCGCGGTGAACATCGACTGGACGCCGCCCAGCACCGAGGCCATCGCCTCGTAGGCCACCCGGACGACGTTGTTGCGGGCCTGCGGGGCATACAGGGAGGCGCCGCCCGCGACACAGCCGAAGCGGAACATCGACGCCTGGTCGGAGGTCGCCCCGTACCGTTCCCGGACGATCGTCGCCCAGTGCCGCCGCCCGGCCCGGTATTTGGCGATCTCCTCGAAGAAGTCACCGTGCGTGTAAAAGAAGAACGAGACCTGCGGGGCGAACTGCTCGATCGTCATCCGGCCGCGGGCCAGCACGGTGTCGCAGTAGGTCAGCCCGTCGGCGAGGGTGAAGGCCATCTCCTGCACCGCATTGGCCCCGGCGTCGCGGAAGTGCGCGCCGGCCACCGAGATAGCGTTGAACCTCGGGACCTCGGCCGCGCAGAACTCAATGGTGTCGGCGATCAGCCGCAGGGACGGTCCGGGCGGCCAGATCCAGGTGCCGCGTGAGGCGTACTCCTTGAGGATGTCGTTCTGTATCGTCCCGGTGAGCTTGCCCCGGGGGACTCCGCTGCGCTCGGCGGCAGCCACGTAGAACGCCAGCAGGATCGCCGCCGTCCCGTTGATGGTGAAGCTCGTGCTGATCCGGTCGAGGGGGATGCCCTCGAAGAGGATCTCGGCGTCGGCGAGGGTGTCGACCGCGACACCGACCCGGCCGACCTCCTCGCTCACCTCGGGGTCGTCGGAGTCATAGCCGCACTGGGTCGGCAGGTCGAGCGCCACCGACAGCCCGGTGCCGCCCTGCTGGAGCAGATAGCGGTAGCGGCGGTTGGACTCCTCCGGGGTACCGAACCCGGAGTACTGCCGGAACGTCCACAGCCGCCCCCGGTAACCAGAGGCGTAGTTACCGCGGGTGAAGGGAAACTGGCCCGGGTCGGGGAGCTCGGCACGCTGGTCCGCCGGTCCGTAGACCGGCCGGAGGGGGATCCCGGACGAGGTCTGGGCGAAATCGTTCATCGTCAGATACGTTACTTGCAAAAAATGAGAATTCCAATATCACTGAGGAGAACGGTGATGGCCGAGGTAGTGCTGGAGCGGCATGAAGGCGTCGCGATCCTGACCGTCGACCGGCCTCGCGTGCGCAACGCCATCAGTCCCGCGACCATGGACGCCCTCGATCACGCCCTGGGCGACGCGGCCGACGCCGGCGTCCTGGTCATTCGCGGCAGCGGCGACCGGGCCTTCATCTCCGGCGGCGACCTCAAGGAGCTCGCGAAGGTCCGCACCCATGAAGCCGCCGTCGCGATGGCCGTCCGCATGCGCCGCATCTGCGACCAGATCGCCACCTTTCCCGTCCCCGTCATCGCCGCCCTCAACG
>WNFN01072923.1_pt1 | contig 16536 bp, 15 predicted proteins | sample 5400161 | NCBI WGS metagenome assembly WNFN01 (sample SAMN13153353, study PRJNA577476) | soil metagenome | isolation source: 80 cm saprolite on Douglas fir-dominated hillslope | place: USA:California | collected 2013-09-17
TCACTGATCGTCGTCCGGTCCGGGTGCTTGACCGTCAGGCTAAGCACCTTCACCCCGCCGATCGTGATCGTGCAGCCGCCGAAGGTCTGCGCCGTGAGCGACAGAACCGCCTTGCCGGGCCGGGCCGGGTTAGCCGTCACCTTGCTGGTGATGGTGGACCTCGTGCACTTGGCGGTGATGGTGGTACCGGGCGACGAGAAAGAGGCCACGGTGCGGGCCTTGAGTCCCGCCTGCAGGACCGCGCCCACCTTCACGTTGGGGCCGCCGACCTTGCCGGTGGTTAGGACGTCGTGCGTAGCCGCGAAGGCCGACGCCGTAGGGCCCAGAACCAGCATCGCCGAGGCCGCCGCCGTGGCGGCCAGAAGCAGGGACTTGCGCATCTGGATGTACCTCTTCCTCGAGGGGATTCCGCGGGTCGCGCCTGACCCGCCGGGTTGATGCCGATTTCTGATTCTCCTGGGCCGCGAGCGCGTTCGCCAGGGTCCGGGCTGCCAAAGTTCAGCGGAACGATAGCGGGCCGGGTGGGGGAGTCGGCTTCGCCGCTGCGTTCGGGGTGAATATTCTGGCTGGCGCAGGCCGACACGGGAGCCTGCGGAGCGAAGGGCTGCCATGTCCCACATGACGTACCTTGAGGCCTCCGTGGTCGGCCTCATTCAGGGCGTGAGCGAACTGTTCCCCGTGTCCAGCCTCGGCCACAACGTGCTGATCCCCGCGCTGGTCGGCGGCAGCTGGGCCACCGACCTGAACGTCGCCCAGGCGGAGTCCCCGTACCTGGCGTTCATCGTCGGGCTGCACGTCGCGACCGCGATCGCGCTGCTGATCTACTTCTGGCGGGACTGGGTGCGGATCATCGGCGGCTTCCTCAGCTCGATCCGCGACCGGCGGGTCGAGACCGTCGACCAGAAGCTGGCCTGGATGATCATCCTGGCCACGATCCCGGTCGGGCTGGTGGGGCTGGAGTTCGAGCACGCGTTCCGGGTGCTGTTCGGCAAGCCGGTCCGGGCCGCGATCTTCCTCGTCGTCAACGGCCTCATCCTGTTCGCCGGGGAGAGGTTCCGGACCCGGAAGTCACTGGCCGCCGACGCGGCGATCGCCGACGAGGCCGAGCTGTCCGGCCGGCGCGCGGCGCCCCGGGCCAGGCCGGCCGGCGCCACGGTGGCCGGTGCCACCGCGGGCGGAGCCGCGACACTCGGCGGCCCGGGGTCAGGCGCCACCGTGCACCCGGTCGCGCTGCACGCCTCGGGCCAGCGGGCCGTCCGGCAGCAGGAGGCCGCCCGTGCCATCCAGGCCGACACGCGGCTGACGAAGATCGGCTACGTGGAAGGCCTGATCATCGGATCCGCGCAGATCCTCGCGCTGCTGGCCGGCATCAGCCGGGACGGGGTCGCGATGGTGACCGGCATGTTCCGCGGCCTGTCCCGCCAGGACGCGGCCCGTTTCTCGTTCCTGCTCTCCACGCCGGTGATCCTCGCCGCCGGATTCCTCAAGGTCGGGGACCTGTTCGGCCCCCTCGCCAACGGGATCCGCGGGCAGGTGCTCGTGGCCAGCATCCTGTCTGGCGTCGGCGCCTATGTGTCGGTGCGGTTCCTGGTTCGTTACTTCCAGACCCGCACGCTGACCCCGTTCGCCATCTACTGCGTCGTGTTCGGCCTGGCCAGCGCCATCTACCTGTCGGTCAAGTGACCCGCAGCTCCGGCCAGGTCAGGGGTTCCAGAGCACGCCGCCCCGACCGGTGCCGGCCCCAGGTTCGCGGACCGCGATCGGTGCCGCCAGATGGCTCTGAGCCCGTCTCAGCCTGGCCCGGCGCGACGGGCCAGGCTCTTCGCGATGATCACTAGGCCGGTTCCATGATCCCGGACTCAAACCCGTCAAATACGTGGGTTTCGGTCCGGGATCATGGAAGTCACCCCTCCGGCCCCCCGCGGGTCAGCCGGCGGGGCCGCGCCTACTCGCCGCGGGAACGGCGCGCCCGCAGCCGGGCCCGCTCCTTGGCGTCGAGCACCGCCTTGCGCAGCCGGACCGTGGAGGGGGTCACCTCGGCGCACTCGTCGTCCGCGCAGAACTCCAGCGCCTGCTCCAGCGAGAGCAGCCGCGGCGGGATCAGCCTCTCGAGCTCCTCGCCCGAGGACTGCCGCACGTTGGTCAGCTTCCGCTCCTTGGTGATGTTCACGTCCATGTCGTCGGAGCGGGAGTTCTCGCCGACGATCATCCCCTCGTATACCTCGGTCCCCGGTTCGACGAACAGCGTGCCCCGCTCCTGCAGCGAGAACATCGCGTACGGCGTGGCCGGGCCGGTCCGGTCCGCCACCAGCGACCCGGTCGGCCGCATCCGCAGCGGCCCCGACCAGGGCTCGTAGCCGTCGAAGACGTGATGAGCGATGCCGGTCCCGCGGGTGTCGGTCAGGAACTGCGTGCGGAACCCGATCAGCCCCCGGGCGGGTACCACGAAGTCCAGCCGCACCCAGCCAGTCCCGTGGTTGGTCATGTTCTGCATACGCCCCTTGCGCTGGGCGAGCAGCGAGGTGACCGCGCCGAGATACTCCTCGGGCACGTCCACCGTCAGCCGCTCCACCGGCTCGTGCAGGGTGCCGTCCACCTCGCGGGTCACCACGGTCGGCCGGCCCACGGTCAGCTCGTAGCCCTCCCGCCGCATGGTCTCCACCAGCACGGCGAGGGCGAGCTCGCCGCGGCCCTGCACCTCCCAGGTGCGCACCATCCGCGCGGTGACCTTGGAGCCCTTGTCCCGGCCCACGAGCGGCGAGGTGTTCACGCCGATGGTCATCGAGATCGCGGGCTCGTCGACGGTGATCAGCGGCAGCGGGCGCGGGTCGTCAATGTCGGCCAGCGTCTCGCCGATCATGATGTCGCTGATGCCGGCCACCGCAATGATGTCCCCGGCCGACGCCGTGGTGGCGGGAACCCGCTCCAGCGCCTCGGTCCGGAACAGCTCGGTGATCTTGACGCGCTCGACGGAGCCGTCCCTGCGGCACCACGTCACCTGCTGGCCGCGGGCGATCTGCCCGCTGTACACCCGGCACAGTGCTATCCGGCCCAGGTAGGACGAGGCGTCCAGGTTGGTCACGTGCGCGCGCAGCGGCTCGTGCGGGTCGTACGACGGCGCGGGCACGGTCTCCCGCAGGACGGCGAACAGCGGCTCCAGGTCCGGTGAGTCGGGCAGCGAGCCGTCCGCGGGCCGGGTTAGCGATGCCCGCCCGGCACGCGCCGACGCATAGACGATCGGGAACTCAATCTGCTCCTCGGTGGCGTCCAGGTCGAGGAACAATTCGTAGCACGCGTCCACGACCTCGGCGATCCGCGCGTCCGGCCGGTCCACCTTGTTGATCACGAGGATGACCGGCAGCCGCGCCTCCAGGGTCTTGCGCAGCACGAACCTGGTCTGCGGCAGCGGGCCCTCGCTGGCGTCGACCAGCGCCGTGGCGCACCGCGGTGTTCTTGGCCAGGATCGTGATCCCCTTCTCCCGCTCCAGGTCGCCGGAGTCGAGCACCCGATCGGCGACCTGAGCTCCGACCCGGAACGCCCCGGACTGCCACAGCATCGCGTCGACCAGGGTGGTCTTGCCATGGTCGACGTGCGCGACGATCGCGACATTGCGCAGGTCATCGCGGGTAGCAAGCTGGGCTGAGCGGGCGGGCATGCGGGAAGGCTCCGGTTAACGAGAGGAAGCGCCAGGATTCTGGCGGATACAGCTTATGCAATCGAAGATACATAACGGAGAACCGCCCCTCGATCATCCCGCCCGGGAGCACGCGGAGGAGCAGCCCGGAGAATTGACGGGCGCTCGTCGTGGTCGTAGGCTGTCACAATAGAATTTATGTTCGACCTTATGTGCTTGACCTTGCATGTTCGACCTGAGGTATTCTGGCCCCGTGGCAGCGTATCTTCCGCCCGGCTGGCCCGCTGGCGTGCATCCGCCGGGCAGCGAGGGGTTCGAGCAGACGGCGGTGACCTGGCTGCTCGATGTCGTGCCACCCGACTACCGGCTGCACGGTGTGCTGCGCCGCCACCCCGTGGCGCTCGCGACGCTGGCCAGGCATCACCTGGCCGCGTGCGTGCAGGGCGCACGCGAGGGGTACCGGACCGCCCGCGCCGAGCTCGGCGACCAGCTGCCGCCTGGCGGCATGGAGGCGGTGCTGACTGCCTACCGCGCCGAGGGCGGCAGGCTGGTCGAAACCGCGCGTGCCGCGGACCTTGTCGAGCGGGCACTGCGCGGCGAGGTATTCACGCCGCAGCTGGGCGGGGCACAGGACGAAGGGCGCAGCGCCCAGGGGCGACGCCGAGCCGCGCAGGGCCGATCCCGCTGAGCCGATCACGGTGAGCCGATCACTGTGAGCCGATCACGGTGAGCCGATCACGGTGAGCCGATCCCGCTGAGCCGATCCCGCTGAGCCGATCCCGCGTCTCAGCCCCGTCCGGAATCGCGGAGGCCGATCCGGAACCAGACCGCCTTGGCCGCCCGGGCGTAGGTCACTCCCCAGGCCGATGCGAGCTCGGACGGGAGCTGAAGCCCGCGGCCGTTAGTGCGCTCGGCCGCCTCGGCCGCCGTACGCGGCAGGTCGGGATGCAGCTGAGCCGGGCGGCGGTCCAGCACGGCTATCTCGACGGCTCCATCCGGCTGATCCCCGAGCAGCCTGCACGTGACCTGCACCGGCGTGCCCGCGTGCAGCACCGCGTTGGTGACAAGCTCGCTGGTCAGCAAGACCACGTCGTCCACCAGCGCGTCCTCGCGGTCGGACCGGCCGGTGAGCTCCCACAATCGCAGCGTGTCGCGCACGAAACGGCGTGCCGCCGCGGCGGCGGCCGGCTCGGGCTGGTATGCGGCGGTCGCCACGAGATCGTCTCGTGCCTCTAAGTAAACCATCCCGGACAATCCGGGCCGGAACGCCGGCCACGACGCACCGATCGGGCACCGTGCCCCGGACGACCGACCCGGCGGCCACGACGACGTTCCGGCCGATGCACGCGCCGGGCAAGATCACGGCGCCGGCGCCCAGCCAGGTGCCCGCGCCGATCGATACCGCCATGTTCACCGGCCACTGCCGCCCGATCGGCACGTCCGGGTCGGCATAGCCGTGGTTCTGGTCCGTGATGTAGACATACGGGCCGGTGAACACGTCATCGGAGATCAGGATCGAGTGATGCGCCACGATGTGGCTGCCGCGCCCGATGACGCACCGGCTGCCCACCCGCAGCACCGGCTTGTCCCCCAGGTCGTGCCCGGGCATCATGCCCGCGCAGAGCGTCACCTGCGCTGCGATCATGGTGTCGTCCCCGATCTCGATCCAGCGCTCGCCGAACACGGAGCCGGTCGGGAAGGCCATCATCGAGCGGGCGCCGAACGCGGCGAACCTGCGGCCCGCGGGGGACTCGGGATAAATGGACCCGGCCCGCTGCAGCGCCCGCCAGGTCCGGTGCACGAGAGCGGAGAGGGCGGCACGCGGCCACCGGCCCAGCTCGCGCCTCCACGACATGGCCGATAACGGTACCTCCTGCGGCCGACCGCAGATAGCCCAACCCGCCGCTGCCGGGAACTGCGCCCCGCCCGAGGAAGAACGGGGAATCCTCTCAGTCGTATTTACTGACGGGATTCCCCGTTAACGAGGCTCGGCGCGGCCCGCTGCTGCGAGCTGGCCGCAGGCCCCGTCGATCTCGGTTCCCCGGGTGTCGCGGACGGTCACCCGAATCCCCCGCCCCGCCAGCCGCTCCTCGAACTCCCGCATCACGCCGGGATCCGACGCCGTCCACCTCGACCCCGGCGTCGGGTTGAGCGGGATCAGGTTCACGTGGGCCAGATGCCCGGAGAGCAGGTCGGCGAGCGCCTCGGCCCGCCAGGCCTGATCGTTGATGTCGCGGATCAGCGCGTACTCGATCGATACCCGGCGCCCGGTCGCCGCCGCGTACGACCAGGCCGCGTCCAGCACCTCGGCGACCTTCCAGCGCCGGTTGACCGGCACCAGCTCATCGCGCAACCCGTCGTCCGGCGCGTGCAGGGACACTGCGAGCCGCACCGGGAGGCGCTCGCCGGCCAGCCTGGCGATCGCCGGGACCAGGCCCACGGTCGAGACGGTGACGGCGCGCCGGGAGATGCCGAGCCCGTCCGGGACCCGGTCGGTGATCCGCCGCACCGCGGCCAGGACCCGGGAGTAGTTGGCCAGCGGCTCGCCCATGCCCATGAACACGACATTGGAGATCCGGCCCGGCCCTCCGGGCACCTCACCCCTGGCCAGCGCCCTGGCGCCGGCCACCACCTGCGTCACGATCTCGGCGGCGGACAGGTTGCGGGTCAGCCCGGCCTGGCCGGTAGCGCAGAACGGGCAGGCCATCCCGCACCCGGCCTGCGAGGACACGCACATCGTCACCCGGCCCGGATAGCGCATCAGCACCGACTCGACGTAGGCCCCGTCGAACGCGCGCCACAACGTCTTCCGGGTCTGGCCCTGGTCGCAGGTGAACTCGCGCTCGGCGGTGAGCAGGCGGGGCAGCAACGCCTCGGCCAGCGGCACGCGGGCCTCGGCGGGGACATCGGTCATCTCGACGGGATCGTCGGTCAGCCGGGCGAAGTAGTGCCGCGAGAGCTGATCGCCACGGAAGCTGCGCTGGCCGAGCCGCTCCGCTGCCGCGCGTCGCTCCCCAGGGTCCAGGTCCGCCAGATGCGGTCAGACGCGGGGGCAGCCTGCGCGACCGGCACGCGCCGCTGCGTTATGTCCGTCAAATCTGCTGCCTTTGCGCTGTGGCAAACCGGTAACGATCCGCCCGTATTGCGTCGCTGACCTGCGGTAAGTCGGTAGATTTCGGTGCCATGCCGACACTGCGACGGGGAGCCAGCCAGACCAGCATAGCCGCCCGCTCCAGGCGTCCCCAGATCCTGCTGGAGACCGAGAGTCCCTACGCGAACCGGCGCGTGGTCGTGGAGTGCGATGGCGTGACCACTGCCGCCTACCTGCACTCGTCGACCACTCCGATCGCGGCCACCTGGATCGCCAACCATGTGCCGGCTCCCGCGACGACCGACCTGGCTCGGCTTAATGCCGGGCAGGCGCCGCTGATGCCCGCGGCGCACACCAAGCACCCGGACGGCAGGCCCCTGCCTGAGCCGGGGGCGCTGCGGGCGCTGTGGCTCGAGGAGGGCGACGGCGTCGTGATCCTCGAGTACGGCGGCCTGCTGGCGGTGCTGCCGGGCTGGTCCGACATGGCCCAGGGGATGCCGGGGTACTGCCGGGACGTGATCGGGCAGACCCCGTTCGGCTGGTCGCTCGATGACGCGATGGAGGGCCTGGGGCCGCGGGCGGCGCAGGCCCAGGATTTCTGGCGCTGGCGGGCCGACAAGAACGCCTGGGCCGGATTCCAGCAGGCGGTGCTCGGGCATCTCCTCGGCAGGCTCGGCCCGGGGGGCAGGTACTGGGACGTGGGCGGCGGCAAGCAGCCGCTGGTCGGCGTCTCCGAGCGCCCTCCGACCGGGCTGCGGCCCTATACCGTCCTGTCCACGGTCGGCATGAGCTGCCAGCGGATGCCGGTCATCGAGCAGATGGGCGACCACGCGCTCGGGGGCGCGAGGATAGAGCTGGCCATCGCAACCACGATGCCGAGCACCGACGCGGCCCGGATCTTCCTGTGGCTGGGACAGTACCCGTGGCGTGAGATGACCTGGCTGGGGCCAGGCCACTGCGTTCCGTGGTACCACGAGCCGGCCACGTTCCCGCTCGGCGGCGGCGAGGCGGTGCTGCTGCTGGACAAGCCCGGCAGCCTGCTCGGACCCGACGTCCCCGATCTGTCCGGTTTCTCGTTCGGCGGGGAGCCCGTCAAGTGGCTGTGGATCGTCCCGGTCAGCGAGCGGGAGCGCATGCTGGCGGCCGAGCGCGGGCCGACCAGCCTGGTCACGCACCTCGCCGCTCAGCGGCGCAGCTGGGTCGTGGAGTAGCAGCTAGTGCGGGACGAAGACCTTCAGCAGCAGCCAGGCCACGGGGGCCATGACCAGGAGTGAGTCGATCCGGTCCAGGGCGCCGCCGTGCCGGGGGAACACCGAGCCCATGTCCTTGATCTCGAGGTCCCGCTTGATCATGGACTCGACGAGATCGCCCAGAGTCGCCGCGGCGACCGCCGCGGCACCCAGGATGAGGCCCTGCCAGACGTGACCGTGCAGCAGGGTGGGCAGAGCGATCGCGCCGGCGGCCAGGCAGGCCACGAGCGATCCGGCGAAGCCCTCCCAGGTCTTGTTCGGGCTGATGGCCGGGGCCATCTTGTGCCGGCCGACGAGGATGCCGGCGAAGTACCCGCCGACGTCGCTGCTGGCGGTGAGTATGACGAAGACGAGCGCCCGCCGCGCGCCGTCGGGCGTCGACAGCATGAGGGCCACGAACACTGCCATCAGCGGCAGGTATGACAGCGTGAACACGCTCGCCGTCAGGTCGCGCAGGTAGCCCGTGGCCCCGCCAGGCAGCCGCCACGCCATGAGCGCCACGACGGTGACCGCCTGGGCCGCCAGGGCGGCCTGGGCGCCGTACCAGTATGCGAGCGTGAACATGGCCGCACCGCCCGCGATGAGCGGGACCAGCGGCAGGCTGATCGCCGATGGCGACGGCCACGGGCAGGTTGCGGCCCGTCCTGCTCGTCTTGCGCTCGCTCACCGGGTCGGCCTCCCCCTGCGCGAGCTGCCCGCCGGGATCTTCAGGCACGGGCCCGGTACTCCCGCCGGCCAGGGCGCCGCTCGTCGTTTCGCAAGCTACACCTCGAGAAGCTCGGCTTCCTTGTGCCTGAGCAGCTCGTCTACCTGGGTGACATAGACATGCGTGAGGTCGTCGAGTTCCCGCTCCGCCCGGCGGCCTTCGTCCTCACCCGCCTCGCCGCCCTTGACCAGCTTGTCGAGCGTGTCCTTGGCGTGCCTGCGGATGTTGCGAATGGAGACCCGGCCGTCTTCCGCCTTGTGCCGCGCGATCTTGATGAACTCCCGCCTGCGCTCCTCGGAGAGCTCGGGGAAGATGATCCGGATGATCGCGCCGTCGTTGGACGGGTTGACGCCGAGGTCGCTGTTCCTGATCGCCTTCTCGATCGACGCGAGAGACGACTTGTCGAATGGCTGGACAATGACCATCCGCGGTTCTGGCATGTGGAACGACGCCAGCTGGTTCACCGGCGTCTGTGTCCCGTAGTACTCGGCCGTGATCTTGTTGAACATCGAGGGATTCGCGCGGCCGGTGCGAATGCCGGCGAACTCCTCCTTGGCGACCGCGACGGCCTTCTCCATCTTCTCCTCGGCCTCGAGGAGGGTATCGTCAATCACTGCGGCTCCCGTGCCCTGGTAGGCGTCCCGGTGCGCGTCCTGTCTGCGCACCGCGTGTTTCCCATGGTGCGCCCGGCCCGGGAATCTTGCCACGCCGGGCCATCAGCGCGCGGACCGGCTCACCAGCGTGCCGATCCTCTCCCCATGCACAGCTCGCACCACATTGCCCTCGCGCATCAGGTCAAAGACCACGATCGGCAGGTCATTGTCCATGCACAGGCTTACCGCCGTAGCATCCATGAACCTTAGCTCCCGCCGGAGCACCTCGGCGTAGTCAAGCCTGTGGAAGCGGACCGCGTCCGGCATCTGCCGGGGATCGGCGTCATAGACCCCGTCGACCTGAGTGCCCTTGAGCACCGCTTCGGCCCCGATCTCCAGCGCGCGCTGCGCCGCGCAGGTATCGGTCGAGAAGAACGGCGCTCCCAGGCCCGCTCCGAAGATCACGACCCTGCCCTTCTCCAGGTGCCGGATCGCTCTGCGCGGTATATAGGGCTCCGCGACCTGCCCCATGGTGATCGCGGTCTGCACCCGGGTTTCCACGCCTCGCTTCTCGAGCACATCCTGGAGGGCCAGGCAGTTGATCACGGTGCCCAGCATTCCCATGTAGTCAGCTCGGGATCGGTCGATGCCGCCCTGCGACAGCGCGGCACCGCGGAACATGTTGCCGCCGCCGACCACCGCTGCGACCTGGATGCCCTCCTGGGCGGCCGCCGAGACCTCCTTCGCGATGTGCACGACGGCGTCCGGGGAGATCCCCAGCGGGTCGCCGCCGGCGAACGCCTCGCCGGAGAGCTTCAGCACCACGCGGTGCCAGCTGGGGTGCGCTTCTCCGGCCATGGCCGCTCCGTCTGCCGCGGCGGTCGTAGCGCCGTTCCGGCGGGTGGTGCCGTCCTGCACGGGCGCATCCTTCCGTGGTCTCGGCTGGCCGCCTGCCCGGTCTTGCGCTGGCTCAGCCGGCCTGTCCGATCTGGAACCGGGCAAACCCCCGCACGCTGGCGCTATGCTCCGCCAGCAGCCGCTTGACCGGCTTCTTCTGGTCCCTGACGGAGGCCTGCTCGACCAGCACGACGTCCTTCAGGAACGCGTTCACGCGGCCCTCCACGATCTTGGCGACCGCCTGCTCCGGTTTCCCCTCCTCGCGGGTCATCTGCTCGGCGATCCGGCGCTCGTTCGCCACCACGTCCGCTGGCACGTCGTCGCGGGTCACGTAGCGCGGGCGCATGGCCGCGATCTGGTGCGCGATGTCCTGGCCGACCTCGGGGGATGCCGAGTCCAGCTGGACCAGCACGCCGAGGGTCGGCGGCAGCCCGGGGTCCGACTTGTGCAGGTAGCTGGTGACATAGCCGCCCGCGAACCGGGCGAACCGGCCCACCTCGACCTTCTCCTTGAGCGAGGCCCCCGCCTCCTCGATCAGTTCCTGGGCCGTCTGGCCCGGCCGGACTTCCAGGCCGAGCACGGCCAGCCTGTCCCCGGCGCCCGACGCCAGCGCCGCCTGGGCGATGTCGGCCGCTACCTGCTGGAACAGCTCGGTCTTCGCGACGAAGTCGGTCTCGCAGTTGACCTCGAGGAGCACACCAGCGTTGTTCCCCTCCACCGCCGCGGTGACCAGGCCGTTAGCTGCGGTCCGCTCGGCCCGCTTCGTGACGTCCTTCGCGCCTTTGACGCGCAGGATCTCTACCGCGCCCTCGTAATCCGCGGCCTCCACCAGGGCGTTCCGGCAATCAAGCATACCCGCGCCCGTCTGCTCGCGGAGCCGCTTCACATCCGCCGCGCTGTACTCCATGTCGTCATCTCTCACTATCTTGTCGTGGGCAGCATCTCGTCGGGCAGCGACCAGCCAGGCACGTCACCGAGCGGGCCGCTGGGTCAGGCCGGCTCCCCGGCTGCGGGATCCGCGTCCTCGGCGTCCGGGCCCGAGACCTCTGCCCCAGAGCCGTTTGCCGGTACAGCGCCGCCCGCGGACACCGCGTCCGCCGCAGGCTCGGCGCTCGCGGCCGCCTCAGCTTCCGCAGGTGCTGTGTCCGCAGGAAGCCCGGGCGCCGCTCCAGCGGGAGTCCCGTTCGCGGCCGCCAGCGTCGCGGTGTCGCCGCCCGCGCCAGCGCCGGCGGCCTCCGCGCCGTCGGCGGACCTGCCCTCCAGCAGCGCGCGCTCCCACTCGGCGAGCGGCTCCTCGGCACCGAGCACCCCGTCAGCGGGGGGCGCGGGCTTCTCCTCGCCCGCGGCCGCTCCCGCCCGTGCGATCAGGCCGTCGGCGACCGCATCGGCCACCACCCTCGTCAGCAGCGCAACGCTGCGGATCGCGTCGTCATTCCCCGGGATCGGGTAGGTCACCTCGTCCGGGTCGCAGTTGGTGTCGAGGATCGCGATTACCGGGATGCCCAGCTTGCGGGCCTCGCTGACGGCGATGTGCTCCTTCTTGGTGTCGACCACCCAGAGCGCGCTCGGCACCCGGGCCATGTCCCTGATGCCGCCCAGAGAGCGCTCCAGCTTGTCCCGCTCCCGCTTCAGGTGCAGTAGCTCCTTCTTGGTCAGGGCAGAGCCGGACACGTCATCGAAGTCGATCTCTTCCAGCTCCTTGAGCCGCTGCAGCCGCTTGTAGACCGTCGTGAAGTTGGTCAGCATGCCGCCGAGCCACCGCTGATTCACGAACGGCATCCCGACCCTGCGGGCCTGCTCCGCGATCGCCTCCTGCGCCTGCTTCTTGGTACCGACATAAAGGACAGAGCCGCCGTGCGCGACGGTCTCCTTGATGAACTCATACGCGCGATCGATGAAGTCCAGCGACTGCTGGAGATCGATGATGTAGATGCCGTTGCGCTCGGTGAAGATGAACCGCTTCATCTTCGGGTTCCAGCGCCGGGTCTGGTGACCGAAGTGGACGCCGCTCTCAAGCAGCTGCCGCATGGTGACGACCGGAGCCATGCCGGTGTCCCTTTCTCTCGTGCGCCCGGCCGCGGGGCCTGGGCGCCTATCGGTTGTTCCTGGTGCCCGAACGCGCTCGCCGCAGGGAGATCATCCCGCGGACCGGTGAGCTGCGTTCCGCCGGGTGCCGGAACTCCGGCATCCCGCGCGGCAAGCGGACGCGCGAATTTGAGCCGTCGGGCCGCGCGGCTATGCGCGAACCATGACAGCCTTGCGTAGTCTACATGGCGATCGCCTGGCCATGCCTGCTCAGCGGCGGCGCTGGCCCGGGCTAAGGCGCGGCCGCGCTGGCCCGGGGCGCCGGCGGGGTGCGGTCCGACCGCTGGGCGCAGCCCCGGCCGCGAGCAGCTACCCGGCTGCAGGGTGCGGCCCGGCCGCGGGTACTGCCAACCGCGGGACGCCGGTCAGGCCCGCGGATGCGCCTGCCGGTAGGCCGACAGCAGGCGCTCGACCGACACATGGGTGTAGATCTGGGTGCTGGCGAGCGACGCGTGGCCGAGAATCTCCTGCACGCTGCGCAGGTCCGCGCCGCCCTCGAGCAGATGAGTGGCCGCGGTATGGCGCAGGCCGTGCGGCCCGGCGTCGGGCACGGACCCGGCGGCCGCGATCCTCTCGTGCACGACCCGGCGCGCCGTCCGCGGATCCAGCCGCCCGCCGCGGGCGCCAAGGTACAGCGCTGGCCCTGACCGCTCGCTGGCCAGCAGCGGGCGGCCCGCATCACGCCACTGCCGCACGGCCTCCGCCGCGGGAATGCCGATCGGGACGACCCGCTCCTTGCTGCGTTTGCCCAGAACGCGCACCGTCCTGCGCTCGTCGTCGATGTCGCCGGTGTCGAGCCCGCACAGCTCAGCCACCCGGATGCCGGACGCGTAAAAGAGCTCCATGATCGCGGCGTCGCGCCAGGCGATCGCGGCCGCGCGCCGATCCCCCGCGGTCCCTGACGCGGAGCCGCTGTGCGCGAGTACGGCCGCCATCTGCTCCCTGGCCAGGACGTTCGGCAGATGACGGACGGGCTTCGGCATCCCGAGCAGCGGTCCGGGGTCGCTGTCCAGCCAGTCGCGCGAGTGCGCGAAGGCCGTGAACGCCCGGGCGGCCGCCGCCCTGCGGGCCAGCGTCGCGCGCGCCATCCCGCTCGCGTGCTGGGCCGCGAGCCAGGCCCGGATGACGCCGATGTCCAGCGCGGCCAGGTCACTAAGCCCGCCCAGGCACGCGTGCTCGAGCAGCGCGCAGACGTCGCCCAGGTACGCGCGCACCGTATGCGGCGACAGGCCGCGCTCCGCCGCCAGATGCCGCTCGAACGCCGCCAGCCGCTTGCTAGCCCATTCGGGCAGCGCGCCTTCGCGCAGCGCCTGCTCGGGCAGTTCCTGCTCGGGCAGTTCCTGCTCGGGCAGTTCCTGCTCGGGCCGGGCCCGTTCAGGATGCGCCGGCTGCGGGCGGGCCGCTGACGTCCCGCCGGAAAGGTTCATGCCCTCAGTGTCCAGCCGTTCCCGTCCGATCGGGCGGCAGCGCGGGCGCGTGTCCGGCGTTCTTCCTCACCCGCCATCCTCTGGCACACCGCTCGACAAAGCCTGCGGCGGCCAGTGCGCCAAGGCACCGGATGGCCGTGTCCAGATCGACACCGGCAGCGGCCGCGATCGCCGCCGGTCCGCCTCCGGCTCGCGCCGGAACGGCCTCCAGAACGGCCCTGGAGACCTGGTCCAGGCTGTCCCGGGGGTAGACGGGGCCGCAGCGCCGCGCACCAAGCCCCTCCCCGACCGGCGAGACATGCTCGATGACGTCCTGCGCCCTGGTCACGCACACGGCGCCCCATTCACGGATGATCTCATGACAGCCTTGCGACATCTCCGAGGTCACGGGCCCCGGCACGGCCATCAGCGGACGGCAGAGGTCGCGGGCATGCCGGGCGGTGCTCAGCGCTCCGCTGCGCAGCGCGGCCTCCACCACGACCGTGCCGCAGCTCAGGGCGGCGATCACGCGGTTGCGGACGAGGAATCCCGGCCTGGTCGGCGCCCGGTCCGGCGGCCATTCGCTGACCATGACCCCCTGCCCGGCGATGGCCGTGAACAGCTCATGGTGGCCCCGGGGGTAGCCGTAACTGAGCCCGCTGGCCAGCACCGCGACCGTGACCCCGTCGGCCCCGAGCGCGCCGAGGTGCGCGCGGCTGTCGATGCCATAGGCGCCTCCTGACACGATGCAAAAGCCGCGCTCGGCGAGCGCTGCCGCCATCTCCGTGGCGACGTGCTCGCCATAGCTGGTCGCCGCGCGCGCTCCCACGACCGACACCGAGCGCAGGCAGGCAAAGCGCAGGTCCGTGCTGCCACGCAGCCACAGGACGAGGGGACGGGCGTCGGCCAGCACGTCGAGCTGGGTAGGCCATTCCGGATCGCCAGGGCACAAGATACGGATGCCCGCGCTTTCCCACGCGGCGAGCCTGGACTCGGTGGGAACCGCGCCGAGCCGCGCCGCCCACCGCTCGAACGCGCGGGACAGCCCGGGGATGCCGCCGCGCCCGAGGGCGACGACCGACTCCGGAGGACGGCCGTCGCAGATCGCGGCAAATGCCTCTACCGGGCCGCAGGCCCGCAGCAGCGCCCCGAGCGTGAGATCACCGGGCTCCGCCACGAAGCTCAGCGCGGTTCGCGCGAAGCGCTGGCGGTCGGCTGCGATGGTCATGGCGTCAGCCCTAGCCACAGGCCCAGCGCGTAGCTGATCTCCGCGACCGTGGGCCGGGCCACGCCGGCGAGATCGGCGACGGTCCAGGACAGCCTGATGACGCGGTCGACCCCGCGGGCGCTGATCTCGCCCAGGTCCATGGCCCGCTCCAGCGGCGCCAGCGCGCCCGGCGCGGGCGCGTAGCGGCGCCTCAGCTCCCGGCCCGGGATCTCCGCGTTGAGCCGCCAGCGCGTCCCTCGCAGCCGGAACGCCATACGCTGCCGGGCCAGGGCCACCCGCTCGGCCACCACCGAGCTTGGCTCGGTGAACTTCCGGTCGCTGAGCAGCTCGGCCTTGCTGACCGGCAGGAACTCGGCCTTCACGTCCACCCGGTCAAGCAGCGGCCCCGACAGGCGGGCCAGGTACCTGCGGCGCATCAGTGGCGTGCAGGAACACGCAGCCCGCGAGGACGCTGCCCTGGCGCAGGGGCACGGATTGGCTGCGAGCACCAGGGTGAATCTGGCCGGGAAGCGAGCCGTCAGCCCGCAGCGGGCCAGCACCACCTCGCCGGATTCCAGCGGCTGGCGGAGCGCATCGAGAACGTCCCTGGGAAACTCGGGCGCCTCATCCAGGAACAGGCATCCGTGGTGCGCGAGTGAAGCTGCGCCTGGATGCAGAGTACCGGTGCCGCCTCCTACTATCGCCGCCCTGGTCGAGGTGTGATGCGGCGCGCAGAACGGCGGCTCGGTCAGCAGCGGGCTCCCAGGCGGGAGGATTCCCGCGATCGAGTGGATCGCGGTGACCTCCAGCGCGGCGTCAGGCTCCAGCCTGGGGAGCACCGTGGGCAGACGCTCGGCCAGCATGGTCTTGCCCACTCCCGGCGGCCCGAGCAGCAGTAGGTGGTGACCGCCTGCCGCGCAGATCTCAGCGGCTCGCCTGGCCGTAGGCTGTCCAACCATATCGGCCAGATCGCGTCCCTGGCTGGATTGGGACCCAGTGCCAACTGGTAGATCGGGCGACGCCCCGTCCTCGAAGACCTGCACTCCGGCCGTGTCCCCCGGCTGAGTCTGGCCGCGGAACCATGCGAGCAGCGAGCCCAGGCTGGATGCCGCAACGACGCGCGTCCCCGGCACTAGGGCCGCCTCCGCCGCGTTCTCCGCGGGCACGGCGACGACGCGGAAACCGGCTGCCGCGGCCGCGGCCACCGCTGGAAGCACGCCCCGAACCGGGCGCAGCCTGCCATCGAGTCCCAGCTCGCCGAGGAACATCAGATCGCTGAGGCCGGCCGGCGGAATGACCCCGTCCGCGCTGAGGATTGCGATCGCTATGCCGAGGTCGAAGCTGCTGCCGCGCTTGGGCAGGCTGGCGGGCGACAGGCCCACGGTGATCCGGCGGTTCGGCCACTTCTCCCTGCTGTTGACGATGGCCGACCGGATCCGGTCCCTCGCCTCGCGCAGCGCGGTGTCAGGCAGTCCCACCAGCAGGAGCCCGACCAGCCCGTTCTCGATATCCGCCTCGATCTCGACCGGATGGCCCTCCACGCCGACCAGCGCGATGGAGTGAGTGCGCGCCAGCGACATCTAGCCCACCCCGCGAACGTGCTCGATCGTGAATCCGCCCTGGCGGTCCCTCAGCACCTCCACAGCATCGACGCGCACCTCGTCGA
>WNFN01210678.1_pt1 | contig 16509 bp, 19 predicted proteins | sample 5400161 | NCBI WGS metagenome assembly WNFN01 (sample SAMN13153353, study PRJNA577476) | soil metagenome | isolation source: 80 cm saprolite on Douglas fir-dominated hillslope | place: USA:California | collected 2013-09-17
TCACCGCCTAGCGAAAGGCAGAACGCACGCTGTCCTCACAGCCACAGGCGGCAGGTCATGAGGACGATCATGGCGGTCAGACGCTCCCGCGACGATTGCCAGCCTGGCCTCTTCGTCCCGAAGTCATCTAACAGTGCGGGCTGCCAGGGGTGCTCAGTGCGGGCTGCCAGGGGCGCTGCGGCACGCCTGGTCTGGGAAGCGCTGTCCGTCGATGTCCGCTGGCGTGCATCGCTGTCGGCGGTGATTGTCACTGATTTTGGCACCCGGTCGCTAGGGACACGCGGAATGGTGGTGGGCTAGCTACGGGGCGGCGTCTGCCATGGGGGAGGTCGGCGTTCGCCGTACCACCCTCGAAGATGTGTGACTGGGGTGGTCTGGATGAGAAGGATCTTTGTCAGGGTGCCGGTGGTGTGGATGGTCCACCGCTGGAGGTAGAGGTGGCCCCATCTGGCGTCCCGGCCGGTGGTGCCGCTGGCGATGATGATGACGACGGGCGGGATCTCGGGGTGGCGTGCGCGGGTGGCCTGCCAGGTCTCTTCCAGCATGGTCAGCACGCGGCTGGCGGCCTCGGAGTACCCGCCTGGCATGCCGGCGTCGGCCCTTGGGGGGGCGGTCGGGCCGGGCCTGCTGTGGCCGTTGCCGTGGTCATTGTCCTTCAGGTGGGCGGACAGGTATTCGTAGGCTTCGGTGATGCGCCGGAACCGGTCGATGGCCCCCGGATCGGCGTTGTTGCGGTCGGGGTGGTGCTGGCGGGCGAGGCTGCGGCGCCGGGGCGTTCGTGTGTGCGACGCCGCCCGACGTGGCCGCCGTGTGGACAGGCGTCGAGCGGGATCCGACAACGGCCCGGATCGCGGCGCTGCTGCACCCGCAGGCCGAGATCGTCAACGAACGGCTGCAGGGCGCCGCGCTGCCAGCGCACAGCATGGACGCGGTCATCGGGAACGTGCCGTTCAGCGAGGTGGCCGTCTACGACCCGACCGCGCCCAAGGCCGTGACCAAGAACCTGCATAACTACTGCATCTGGCGGTCGCTCCGGACCCTGCGGCCAGGCGGAGTCGCCGTGCTGATCACCTCCCGCTACACGATGGACTCGCGCGAGCGCGCCGCCCGGCTGGCGATGGCCGATGAAGCCGACCTGGTCGGAGCGATACGGCTGCCAGGTGAGGCGCTCTCGACGGGCGGCACCGAGGTGGTCGCGGACATCCTGGCGCTGCGCCGCCGCGAGAACGAGGACACCTACAACGGCGATAGCCGGCTCGACAGCGTGCTGCTGGCCGAGGCGTTCCCGGACTGGCAGTGGGCGTTTGACGACCGGGTCAATCAGTGGTTCGTCACCCACCGGCAGATGGTGCTCGGCGAGCTGCGGCCAGACCTGGGCGCCCGGTACGGCCACACGCTGCGCGTCGACCGGGGAGCCGATGCCGGACCCGTTGATCGCCACGTCGCTGCGATCGCTAGCCAGGTCGTGGCGAGCGCTCGCCATCGAGGGCTGACCTGGGCGGTACAGGCTGGGTCGCACTGCCGCCCGACCGGATAGCTTGCCATCGAGCGCCGGTCAGGGCCGTGCGGTGCCAGCGATCCATGGTTACCATGACGGTCAATCGACGGTCAAATGATCTTGCAATAGCCTAGACGGACAGCAGGTCAATGCTCTGACCTGCAATTCCTAGTGAAGCTGAGGGGATTTGAACCCTGACCCCTCGATGCGAACGAGGGTGAGGCCCGTCACGGCCTGGCTTGTCTTAAAGCCGCGTTCCGCTCCTGAAAATCTCATCATGTCACCATCGGGGAACCGCGGCTGTCAGAGGGCTCGCCGACATCGCAGGTTTCCACACCGTCTTTACGGCGCTAATCAGGATTCAGTAGCCGTAGGTGTGCGAACCGCTGGCCACACTGGCGATGTCGACCGGCAGGCCATCACCTCCCCTGCCGGTCGATCTACGCCTCCGAAGGCGGCTGTGAGCTGAGCGACTGCCGGCTCACCGCCGGGGTTCGGCGGCTTGTTCTCCACTGATCAGGCCGGAGTGGGCTGGCTCTGCAGGCCGACGGCGCTAGCCGGCGCGAGGCCGCGCGCGGCGCGCGGTTGCTCGCCGCTCAGGTGCGGGTTGCGCGGGCGGTGATCTCCATGTCCAGGTGGCGTCCGGCCAATCCCTTGGCCTTGGTCAGGCCGTGCGCATACCGGTCGACCCGGGTGGTGGCGCGGATCTGCAGGACGTCTTCGCTGGCGGCGGCCTCGGTGATGGTCAGCTCGGCCGGGGCGCTGGTGCCGCGAGCAGTGATCTGCCCGCGCAGCCGCCATGCGGCACCGTCTTGGACCAGCTCGGTGGACCGGAAGGTGATCTGCGGGTGGTCGTTCACGTGCAGGAGTCTGGCCGACTTGACGTCCTGGTCACGCCGCGGATTACCGGTGGCGAAGCTGGCCGCGTCGATCACCGCCGACGCGGTCGAGGATGTGACCGGGTCGGCGATGGTGACCTGACCCGAGATCAGCCGGAAGGTGCCCTTCACTGCGGCAAGGCCGAACAAGTGCCGGGTAGCGAACTTGACCGTCGAGGCGGCCGGGTCGAGCTGGTAGGTGCCGACCGCCGGTATCTGAACGGCTGCGGCAGACGTGGTATCGGGCATGGCGGGTCCTCTCCTCGGCGGGGCGCGATCCGGTCTCCGGTTGTCCGCTAGCAACCTCAGTCTGTGACCGCGCGGGATGGCAGTGGTGCTCACCGCTGGTCCTCCTTGATGCGGATCGCCCGGGAACCCAGCGTCCCCGGCAGCTAACTGGCTGATTGAATGCGCCCGAAGTTAGTGGCCATCAAGGTGAGCGGCGGTCACCTGGTCCCGGTGATTATGCGAGCCAGCAGCCGCGGCCGCCGACGCCGCGATTTCGAGGCGTCCATCATCAGCCGCGCAACAACACCAGCGCGGGCCCGTCACCAGCGATGCTGGTGTAGTCGGTCGTCCCAGCCGACAACTCGATCGTCTGTGCGTCGGTGAGCTTTATGGGTGCCCCTAGATAGCCGGTTAGTGCCTGGTGCTGGTTTTCTGGGCTGCCGTTCTGATCGTGGCGCCGATGAGGTCAGCGCCATAGCGGCCGTCAGGGTGAGCGACGGTGATCTGGCTCTGGTGATGTGCAGTCCGGGGTGAGCTTTCGGATCTCGAGCAGATGGATCACCGGAATCCGGTGACGACCTCTCACCTTCCCGGTGGTGAACCTGAACACGCCCTGAACGGCCAGGTCCGTTCATGACCGGAAGGAGACGCGTCATGACATCCGTTTTCGGCGCTGTTTCCGCGGGGGTGGCGGCATGAGCAAGCCTGTGGCGATCGTGGCCGGCGCGGGCGGTGAGCTCGGCCGTGCGACCGCGGAGAAGCTGGCGGCCGCCGGGTTCACAGTGGTCGGGGTCGACCGGAGCGAGGAGGCGCTGAAGGAGCTGCCGGACGGCATCCGGCCCGAGGCGGCCGATCCGACCGACCCGGCCGCGGCCCGCAGCGTCGTCGACCGGATCGCCGCCGAGATCGGCCCGCCGGAGGTGCTGGTGAACACCATCGGCACGTACCGTCTGGGTGAGGCGCTCACGGCGACGCCCGAGGACCTGCGGCTCATGATCGAGGTCAACGTGGGCGCGGCGCTGTGGCTGACTCAGGCGGTGGTCCCGTACCTGCGGGAACGCGGTTCGGGTTCTATCGTGCACGTGGCCGCCGTCCGGGCCTGGAGCCGGCTGCCGGGATGGCCGCCTACGCCGTCAGCAAGGCCGCCCTGGTCCACCTCACCCGCGTGCTCGACTTGGAGCTGCGTCCGCTCGGGATCCGGGTGAACGCCGTCGCGCCGCAGCTGATCGACACCGCCAGGAACCGTCCGTACCTCACGCCGGACCTGCTCGCGCCCGGGGTTGCCCCGGAGGCGGTCGCCGACATCATCGTCTACCTCGTGAGCCACGCTGCCGCGCCGGTCAGCGGTGCGGTCGTGCCCGCCTACGGCGCCTGACCGTCTTCCCCCTCCTGCGTACGCCTGGAAAGGACGACCATGTCACCCACCTCAGGGCCCGCAATTCTCGTCGAGGGCCTCACCAAGTCGTTCGGGGAAGTACGCGCGCTCCGAGGTATCGACCTGTCGGTGCCGCAAGGGACGGTGCTCGGTGTTCTCGGGCCGAACGGCGCCGGCAAGACGACCGCCGTCCGGATCCTGACCACTCTGATGCTTCCCGACGCGGGGCGGGCCCTGGTCGACGGCTACGACGTGGTGCGGGAAGCGGCCGCGGTCCGCCGGTCGATCGGCCTGGCCGGGCAGTCGGCGGCCATCCAGGAGGAGCTCACCGGCCGAGAGAACCTTGAGCTCATCGGGCGGCTCTACCACCTGAGCAAGTCCTACGCCCGGAGCCGCGCGGCCGAGCTGCTGGAACAGTTCGACCTCGTCGACGCTGCCGACCGGCCCGCCAAGGGCTTCTCCGGCGGCATGCAGCGCCGCCTGGACCTGGCCGCGAGCCTCGTGGGGCACCCGAAGGTCCTGTTCCTGGACGAGCCGACGACCGGCCTGGACCCGCGGTCGAGGCTGGGCATGTGGGCCATCATCCGGTCGCTGGTGACCGGCGGCACGACGCTGCTGCTCACCACACAGTACCTCGATGAAGCCGACGAACTGGCCGACGAGATCGTGGTCATCGATCACGGCCTGGTCATCGCGGCGGGCACATCCGATCAGCTCAAAGACCGGGTCGGCGGCGACGTGCTGGAGTTCACGGTGCCCGACCGGACCCGGTGCAGCGACGCCGTCACGGCGATCTCGAAGATCGGCGAGAGCGAGCCGCATGCGGCGCCGCCGATAAATGCGGTGATGGCGAGGACGGCCGCCGCGAAGCCGCCGATGGCAGACCCAAGGGCGGACCAGCCCGCGAGGGTCGACCACCACTGGACCAGGTGCGCGGGAGCCTGAGCGGCATACAGGCTACTAATGGTCGTGAACACGCGCCTATTGTCCGCCAAGATCACCAGTGCGGGGAGTTCCTGACGCCGGAGTCAAGGATGCCGATGGTCCAGCGGGCCGCGTCCCGGGCCGCATAGGGGCGGGGGACCTGGGTGAGAGGCGCGCCGCGGAGGACGGCGACCTGGGATTCGGCGCATTCCTGGCAGGCTTCCCAGCTTGTGAACCGTGACGCGACGACGACGGTCTCGGCGCGCCAGGCCCGCCCGGGGTCGTCGGTGCGATCGAGGCAGGAGCGGCAGGTGCCGGAGTGGAGAAGCGGGTGAGCGTCCGGGATCCAGGGCCTGTGCTCGATATGCGCGTCCGGGTCGTGCCAGTCGGCGGCGATCCGAGCGTCGATGGGGTCGGCCCTGCGCGGGTGCCGTTCGGCGGTCCAGCGGCGCTCGGCGGCGGCCAGGTCGCCGCTGAGCGCCGCCTTCTGCCGGGCCCCGGGTGCAGCCGTGTCGGTGACCGGGTACCGGGCGACCAGGATGCCGAGGATGTCGCGGGGCAGTGCCGTGGGCGCGATGTCGTCCATGATCGCGGCGGCGACGCGGGCGGCCGGGCCTGCTGCCTGGGCGAGCAGCCAGGCGCCGAACGGGCCGGGCCTTTTCTGCGCCGCAGGAATGACATGCGTCCATTTTAGCAGGTCAAGTGCCATTTAGCATTGGTATTGGCGGTTTGCCGGGGCTCGGGCCGCTTCCCACATGGATCCGTCCCGGCGGGACAAGCAGTAGCGCCCGGCCCCTTAGTCAGCGCCACTGATCGGCGCTAGCAGGCACGAACTTTTACCCGCAGCCCTGGCGGGTGGACACCCGTCGCTTTGCAGCCACGGCACCTAGTGTGCCGCCTTGAGTGCCGCGGGAACTCTCATAGAGTGCGCGAAGCCGCGCGTTTTGCGGCGATAGTAGGCCGCATGGATGTCCTCGGCACCGTTGTGAACATCGTCCTCGTGGCCTTGACCTGACTTGGCTCATTTAGTGCGCACCTGGGCGCTGTGGATGAGGTCGAGGGCTTGGCGGAGGTGGCCGAGCACGGGCGTCGGTCTGGACTAGCCGCTGGCGGTAGCGAAGAAGTGCTCTGTGTAGGTGCCGCGGAATTTCGTATCGTAGTCGCCGACCGCGGTGCACTGGCCCGCGGCAGTGCTGGCCGTCCTTGCTCGCGGCGCGCAGGCGACGAACATGACCTGGGATGCGGCGCCGCCGAGCGCGGTCAGCCCGGGGACGGGCGCTGCCTGGCTCCAGGTGCCGTGGGTCTCGGTGGCTAGCCACGCGTGCTCCGGGCCGTCCGGCCGGGCGTAGGACCCGCCGGCGGCGCAGTCTCCTGGCGCGGCGCAGGACAGCGCTGTGACCACGGCGGGAGCGCCATGGCTCAGCGCGGTCAGGCCGGGGATGGGCTGCGCGGCCGTCCACGTGCCGTGCACCTGGCTGGCGACGAACACGGCGGAGGCGTCCACGTTGTCGTGCTCGCCGCTGCTCATCGAGGCGGAATACCCGGCGAGGCCGCACTGGCCGGGCGCGGGGCAGGACAGGCCCGCGATGGTGGTGAACCCGGAGTCGCCCGGACGCACGCCCACGGCTCGCGCCCCCGGCAGGACAATCGCGCGGCCCCAGGTGCCGGCTGTCTCGGTCACGACGAAAGGCAGCGGCGCACGAGCAACGGCCTGGTCGCCGGCGATCCCGGCCGCGCTGCAGTTTCCCTGCGAGGGGCAGGAGATCGTGTCGATCGAGCTGTCTGAGCCCCGCCCGCCAAAGGCGGCGGTGATCGCATGCGGTTGTCCCCAGATCCCGTTACGCTCGCTGACCACGAATGCCTGGCCAGAGTGGGCCCGGTACAAACCGGCCGCGGTGCAGGTGTCGGCCGGGTCGCAGGACACGGCCGAGGTCTGTTGCGCGTCCTGCGTCGCCAGCGCGGGAACGGGCTGCGCGTTACTCCATGAGCCATCGTGCTCAGTCACGGCGAATGGCCGGAACGGGACCTGCGACCCGTACACGCCAGCGGGCCAGGAGTGCCCCACGGCCAGGCACACGCCTGCGGCACCACACGACAGCGCGTCGATCCCCGTGCCCCAGCCGGGGCCCGCGAGGGCATTCAGGCCAGGCGGCGAGCGCATCGTGCCCCAGACGCCGTGCTCCTGGATCGCGACGAGCGCCCGGCCGGCGTTCACAGTGACCTGTTCCCCGGCCGCGACGCAGGAGCCAGCGGCCGGGCAGGCCAGGCCGATCCTCGATGGCTGCCCACCCCCGATCACCTGCGGCCGCTGCCAGGAGCCGCCGGCCTCGCTGACAGTGAAGACCTGCGAGCCATCGCCCGCGGGCGGCGCCGCGAACTTGTACCTGGAGCCGGCCATGATGCAGTTTCCCGGAGAGCCGCACCACAGCGAGCTCAGGACCGGCGGGGCGTACCCAGTCACGACCGCCCTGACCGGGAGCTGACGTGCCGCGCTCCAGCCGGCCGCGGCCCCGCCGCCTCTGCCCGTGCACCCGCACGCCAGCAGGCTCACGAACGCGCCCACGATCGCGGTCACTACGGCCGGACGTCGCCTCATCCGCTTGCTCCAGGGTCGCCGGGGGAACGGCCACCTCACGGTACCCGCAAGTCACGCCGATCAATAAGCTTCCCCGGCAAGACTCCGGCTTAGTGCGCACATCGGACCGCGACCAACCGCGAAACCGCAGGCCGTAGCGCTAAGCCCAGCCGTCGCCGGCAATCGTGAGCCAAGTCAGGCGCTCGCCCTTCGTCCAGCCCCGCTGCAGGTTGACCAGGATGGCGAGCAGATCACTAGGAGGCAGGCCATGAACCCAACCTCACGCCCGAGCAGCTGGCTGAGCGGTATCCCGGCATCACGCCGAACACGCTGAAGTTCTGGCGGCACAAGGGCACCGGGCCTCGCTGGTTCATGGCGGGCAAGTACGTCTTCAACCGCGAGTCGGATATCGCCGCCTGGGAGGCTGAGCAGGTGGAGCGGGCTGCTGCCCGTGGAGCGCTGTTGTCCCGGCCCGGCTAGGCCGATCCTGCGGTCGGGCGTCGGTCAGCTTCTGTTACGGGTGGCGCGGGGCTTCGGTTTCGCCTGAACGGGCAGATCCTCGCAGCAGCAACCGGGATCACCACAAACTGCGATCCTGACGCCGCGGTCGACCACGCAACCGCATTCGGCGCAGCGGATCTCCGTGACCTAAGCGTAAGCGGGCGATGGCTCACCGACCCTCGTCGGCCGCGGCACCCTCGCTTTCAGCGGCAAGCCGCTTCAGGGCACGGCTGGACGCGATGATCTTCACCGCTCTGGCCAGTCCCTCATCGCCCGGCATCTCGCCACGATCGATGGCTGCCTGGCCGTCCCGCAGGCCCATTTCAAAGGGGGTGAGCGGCTCTGGGCGAGGCCCGGCCTTCCTGCCTGGCTTGCGTCCGGTCATGGCAGCAGTCTCCTCCTCCGCGTGTCCTACCAGGGTGTCAGCCAGGCTGTCGGCTTCGTGATGAGCGACATAGCGAAGGTCCACGCGATCTGCCCCTGATCCTGCGGGCCACGGCCGTCAGCAGCGTGCGGGATGCTTGCCCGCATGGCGCTGTTCAACATAGTGATAAACGTCGTCCTGGTGGTGGCGACGCTGGTGGTCATCTGTTTCGCGTGGCAGACGGTGACGGAGAGCCGGAAGGCTACTAAGACTGCCAGTGACACAGTGACCCGGCTCGGGGATCTGCTGACGGTCGCACATGGCACGGCCGAGCCGTCCGAGGCTGCGGCTGAGGCTGCGCGGCAGACGGTCGAGACGGCCCGGGCCGCTCACCAAGCGGATGAGCGCGACCGGCTCGTCCGGCAGCTGCGGGACATCGGGCAGCTCGTCGAGAGCGCGGGCTACAAGGCGGCGGCTGAAGAGGACTCGCGTCAAGGGCCGGTCAGGCGAGACTGGCTGTGCGTGGACCAGCAGTACATCGCGGTCGCGATTGCGTGGGTGGACGTGGAGTTGCCGCAATGCGATGCGCTCGCCGGGGCGCGTACGGCGTTCGCCGTGAAGACCTATGCGGCTAACGCCCGCAGTGAGATCACGGCCGAGCTCCGGAAGCTGCATGTGGCCGGGAATGCGTGAACCCTGCCGCCAGGTGGTCCACGGCGGGGCTCGGGCGTGGTGCGCGTCTCAGGCTCTGGCCAGGATCCGGCATAGCCGCGGCGGGTTGTAGCGGCCGGACAGGCGGTCGCCCGGATCGAGGTAGATGCGGCCGATCACGCGAGCCGCCGGCATCGCTGGCACAGGCTCGGGTGGCTGTCGGGGATCGGCTTGCCGCATGAGCCGCACGGGCGGTCAGGCTCGTTGGCCTCAGCGCCGACCGAGCCTTCGGGCCAGCCGTTGTTAGATAGCAGCGCCGCGCCGAGCAGATCACGCGCGACTTGCTCGGCCGCGCTCGGAACGTCGCGCGCGGGAGGGTTGTGCAAAACATCCACAACAGCAAAACGCCGCTGGTCAGAGGGCTGCGCTTGTTTTCCTGTTTGGATGTGTCCAAAACAGGTTCGCTCTCCACAACGCTCTGACCTGCAATGTTTTGCTTGTTGTGGATGTTTTGCTTGTTGCCAGCGTCTGGCAGGTAACGGCGCCATGCGTCCTCGAGCGCCGCGCGTTCGTAGCCTCTCGGCGTCGACTCGCCGACCCTGATCTGCTTGGGGCTGATCTGGTAGCGGGCCAGCAGTTTCGCCAGGCCGCTGTCGTTGAGCGCCTTGCCGTAGTAGTCAGCCCACGGTGCCTCGGGGAGAGCATGCAGGCGGTCGAGGATGACGGCCGTGGGCAGGCGGTCCTCATCATCGGCCCAGACGCCATCCAGGTCGGCGAGGAGCCGCACGGATAGCGTGGTGCCGGTCGCCGAGGCGTCGGCCTCAGCGGTGAGGATGCCCGCGGCCTTGCGCGCCCGAGCGGGCCAGTCGGCACCTGCGATGTCGGCGATCGCCGCGAGCGGCGTCCAGTTGTCGTAGGCGCGGTCATCGACGGGCATGTGCTCGGGCTGGGCCTCGCGCAGCTCGTCAAGGTGAGCGCGGACCCATGCGCCGAGCTGGTCCCGCAACTGGTGCAGCGCCGGCGTATCGCGCCGCATCCGGAACGCGGCGACATTCTCGCCCGGTGCCCTGCGCCGCATGCGGACGATGACGGCACGGTCGGCGATCGTGTCGGGCAGGTCGCCGATCCCTGCGAGGGCGGCCATCGCGAAGGTCGGGCAGCTTTCCGGCTTGCGCGCCACCGGGTCCCACCGGATGTAGGGCCGGTTCCGCTGGTGACCGGCATTGATCAGGCCGCGCAGGGTCTCGGCCTTGTCATCGCCCTTGATGCCCTTGCCGAACACAGTGTCGGCCTCATCGAGGAGCAGGGACGGCGGGTCGTCGCCGATCGAGCGCGCCAGCGCGGCGGCCGAGATGTTGACCGTGATCAGCGGGTCGTGGCAGGTCGCCTCGATGATGTCGAGGAGGCGGGACTTGCCGCAGCGCTTCTCGCGGCTGGTCACATCGAGCCTGGTCGCGCGCTCCCACGCTGGCTGGCCATGCGTGGCAGCGATCCACAGAGCAACGGCATCGGTGGCCTCGGGCGACGGCAGGATCACGTAGCGGGTGAGCGCGTCGTGCAACTCGGCGAGCAGCTCGGCGCCGTCGATGGCCACGTCCAGATCCGCCAGGGTTTCGGTCACTGGGCCGCCCTCCTGGCCGCCGACTCGACGGTGCGCCGGGCCTCGGCCTCTGGCAGCCCGGCGCACACCGCGGCGGCAAGGAGCGGCTCGAGCTGGTCGCCAGCCTCGGCTGCCCTGCACGCGGCCCAGAACAGGCCGTCGTTGCGGCTGCCTTCGGCCAGCGCAGCGACCCATGTGGCTAGGCGCTCGGTTCCGGCGCGCGGGCGCGCGGGCGCGGTCGGCCTGGGAGGCTCTAGTAGCCTCCTCGCGGCGCGCCAGTCCATCGCGGCGTTCTCGTCCCGCGCGTCGAGCAGCTCATAGTGCCTGCCTCCGACAACGCTCGGCGGCGCGAGCACATAGCCGCCTCTGCTGCGGAAGTCGACGTAGCGGGCGGGGAGCCGGCCGTTGCCCTGCGCTGTGCCCGCGAAGTAGATGTGCAGGCCGCCAGATGGCGTCTTCACCAGCCGCGAGGCACCGGAGAGCAGGCCGGCGCGCTTAAGCCGGCCGTAGGCTTCCCCGCCGCTGCCGCCCGGCTTCACGTCGACGTCCAGCACGTCCGGCCCCGGCGCGCCAGTGGCGATCGCCAGGTTACGGCCCGGCCACTCGGACCACCAGGCGGTGATGATCTCGGGGTCTGTGGTCGCGTCCTTGCACCCGTGGGCGGTGTCCGGCTCTTTCGCTCCCCGCTTGCAGGGATGCACCGGCCAGCCGGCCGCCGCATACGCCAGCGCCGTCGCCAAGAGCTCGTCAGTGTCGCCGGCGGGTGTTACGCTCGGCTCTGGCGATGTTGGTTCGTGGGCGGCGCTCCTGGCGATGGGGCGCCGTTCTGCATTAGGCAGCGTCGCGGTCACCGCCTCCCGCGCTCAGCCCGCGCACGATGTCAGCGGTCACGACGACATACCTGCCGCCGGCCCTGATCACGCGCGCCGGGAACGCGCCGCGGCGCGCCAACTCGAATCCGTGACTGCGGCTAATGCCGTAGGCAGAGCTCGCCTGCGCGATGCTAACCGCGGCGGGCCACTGCCTGATCTCATCCAGAGTCGGTGCGGCACGCATCAGGCCCTCCGTCGTGTCTATGGAAACCTGATGACACGAACGTTAGCACAGATAGGTCCATCAAGTCCATAGAAATCTGTGGGCACCAAGAGGTACAGTCAATCCGTGAGCGTGTCCGCGATGATGATGCCCGTGAGAATTCACGAGGCGATAGGCGCTGGCATCCGCGCGGCCAGGCTCGCAAAGGGCTGGCGCCAGCAGGATGCCTCAGACAGGTTCCGGCTGTACGGACTGCCGAACTGGACGCCCGGCGCGGTGGGCCAGGTCGAGGCCGGCATCCGGCGCCCGAACGTGGGAGAGCTGCTCCTGGCCGCCGCCGCGCTCGAGGTAGCGCTAGCTGACCTCATCCCGGACGCCGACGAGCTGATCGACCTTGGCGCGGGCGCGACGATGAGCGCCCGGGCCGTCCGCGCGCTCCTGGCCGGCGATTTCGGCCAGTTCCCGCGCTCGCCAGATGACTTTTCCTTCCCCGGCGATTCGGCGATGGAGGACGCTCTGGCCCGTGCAGGTGCCGAGCGCGACCGGCAGCGGGCCCTCATACAGTCGATCCTTGACCTGTCATCACTGGACCCGTGGTCCGCAGAGGTGCACCGGGTGTTCCTGCCGCCGACCCTGGCAGAGTCACGAGCAGCGGCGCGACTGCGAGTCGAGCCCGTGCAGGTCCGCGCCGCGGCGCTCGTTCTGTGGTCGCGCGACTTCGAAAGCGAGCGTGACGCGCGCGCCGGCACCGCGGATGACCCGAAGGTGCTTCAGGCGCAGCGCGGTCACGCTACGCGCGCGTTGCTCGCCGAGCTGCGCGAGCTGCTGACGGCTGCGTACCCCGCGAGCAAGCGGGAGCGGGCCCGTGGCTGACCCGATCAAAACCGGCACGCGGCCGGATGGCAGCACGTTCTTTTGGTTCCGGCTGTCAGCCGGGCGCAACCCTGTCACCGGCCAGCGGGTGCAGGTCTACCACTCCGGTGACCGGGAGAAGGACGTTCGGGCCGAGCATGCCCGGATTCTCAGCGAGATCAGCCAGCGCCGCTACGTCGGCCGGGACAGCAACACCGTCAGCGCCTATCTCGACACCTGGGAGCCAGCGCACGCCCGCGACCTCGAGCCGACCACCGCAGCGAAGATACGTCATCTGCTGCGGCCGGTCCGCGACCGGCTCGGCGACCGGCGCATGCAGTCGCTCACCCGCGCGGACGTCGACCAGCTGGCGGACTGGATGCTCACATCCGGACGCCGCCGTGTCGGCAAGCCGGGAACGCCGCTGAGCGCCCGCACGGTGCGGGACACCCTGGCGGTTTTCCAGCGGGCCTGCGATGACGCCGTAGACGAGCGGATCATCGCCGCGAACCCGTGTCGCCGGGTCAAGCGGCCGAAGCAGGCGCCGGCAGAGCACGAGCTGTGGAGCGACGAGGAGACGGCTCGCTTCGAGCTAGCAGCAGCGGGAGACAGGCTTGCGCCCGTCGTCACGCTGCAGTGCCTGGGCCTGCGCCCGGAAGAGGCGTGCGCTCTGCGCTGGCGCCGCGACGTGAACCTGGCAGGGGGAACGCTCACGGTCCGCCAGGCGCGGACGCTCGCCGACGGCCAGCCTGTCGAGAAGCCGCCAAAGACAGAGGCGGGCAAGCGCACGCTGCCGCTGGACGACGCCCTGGTGAAGGCGCTCCGGACTTTCCGCGCCGTGCAGGCTGCCGAGCGGCTGGCCGCCGGCGAGGCGTACGACGCGTCCGGCGACTACGTGTGCTGCAACGAGCTTGGCGCCCCGTACGACCCGGCAAAGCTACGGCGGGTGTGGTACCGGCTGATGAAGCAAGCCGGCGTGCCCAAGATCACGCCGTACACCGCGAGCCGCCACGCCGCCGGCAGCTACCTCGCCCGTGCACGCGTCTCACCGGCTGTCATTGCCGCGTGGCTGGGGCACGCGGACGCGAGCTTCACGATGCGAACCTACGTGCACGCGAGGCCCGAGGACCTGGCCGCCGCGCGCGACGCCCTGGCCGCCCGGAAGTCCCAGGAAGGGTAGGTGTGCAATCCGGTGTGCAATCGGAGCCCCCAGCGGCGCCATGAGGCTTGCTCAAGACAACTGAATAAGGGCTCTGACCTGTGGTCGGGGTGGCCGGATTTGAACCGGCGGCCTCTTCGTCCCGAACGAAGCGCGCTGCCAAGCTGCGCTACACCCCGGCGACCGCGTAGGGAGTCTAGCCGGCTGGTGCAGGCCTCTCGCGCGGGATCGGTCGATGCCGCAGTTCGTAACCAGCGTGCCCAAACCGGGCAGGCAGATCTGCCCGCCGTGGGTGTGGCCGGCCAGCAGTAGGTCGAATCCGTCGGCGACGAACCGGTCCATGACCGAAGGCTCCGGCGAATGCATCACGCCAAGGCGCAGGTCGGCAGCGGCGTCCGCGGGGCCGGCGACCGCGTCATACCTGTCCCTGTTGATGTGCGAGTCATGTACGCCGGCCACCTCGATATCGAAGTCGCCGGCCTTGACCCGGCCACGCTTGTTGTTGGCGTTCATCCAGCCGGCCGCCTCCAGGCCGGCGCCCAGCTCCTTCCACGGCAGGTCGGGAACGTGCCGCTTGTGCTCGCCCTCGCTCGTCCGCCAGATGTAGCGGGCCGGGTTCTTCACCTCGGGCGAGTACAAATCATTCGATCCGTACACGAACACGCCAGGCCGGTCGAGCAGCGGCCCGAGCGCGTCAAGAAGTGGCCTGACCGATAGCTCGTGGGCAATCGAGTCCCCCGTGTTCACAACCAGGTCCGGCTCAACGGCGTCGAGCGTGCGCAGGAACGAGAGCAGCCGGTGCCGTCCCGGGGTCAGGTGCAAGTCCGAAATATGCAGGATGCGAAAGGGCCTTGAGCCGGGGGGTAGGACGGGCACCTCGTGCCGGCGCAGCGCGAACCAGTTGCGCTCGACGATGGCCGAGTAGCCGACCACCGCTGTCCCGGCGAGGGCCGCTGTCCCGATCAAGGCTTGTGGGCGCATGCCCTTATCGTGCCATGTTCATGGAACTAGCTATGGCGCCCGGGCGCTAGGCTGCGTCACCGGGCAGGATTAGCCCCATGTCTGCACTCAAGGACCGGCTCCGCGCCGACCTGACGGCGTCAATGAAGGACCGCAACGCGGTTAGGACCAGGACCCTGCGGATGGTGCTCACCGAGATCTCGAAGGAAGAGGTCTCGGGGACGGCGGCACGCGAGCTTGACGATGCGGAGGTCCAGCGATTGCTCGCCCGCGAAGCCAAGCGGCGCCGCGAGGCCGCTGAGGCCTTCAGCGACGCGGGCCGGGCCGATCAGGCTACCGCGGAGCTGGCCGAGGGTGAGATTCTCGCCGGGTACCTTCCGGCGCAGCTTGACGACGCCGAGATCGCCTCGCTGGTGGCGGGGGCGATCGCCGAGACCGGCGCCACGGGCATGGCCGCCATGGGCCAGGTCATGAAGGCCGTGACGCCTAGGGTTGGCGGGCGTGCCGAAGGAGCACGGGTGGCCGCCGAGGTGCGCCGACAGCTGACCGCCAGCTGAAACGCGCTCCCCGGCGGGGCGCGGACTCAGTGGCCGCCGCCGCCGCCGCCACCGCCCCCGCCGCCGCCACCGCCCCCGCCGCCGCCGCCTGGCTTCTTCTTCGGCTTGGGCGGCGCGATCGGCGCCGAGCCTGAGCCCAGCGCGAAGTAGTAACCGGTCGGCTGCTGGAAGGTGAGCGCCGGTCCGAGGTCGGCGTGGCTAAAGCTGTACTCCCAGGTAGCGCCAGGAGCGTTGTCGCCGTACATCTGGCCCGGGGTGTTGGGGTAACCGCCGGGGAACTCCCGGTACGTGGACCTGTACCCGAGCATCGCTCCGGCCCCAGTGGGGTTGAGCGGGTTGAAGACCGACACGTAGGCGACCAGGGTGGGCGTATAGCCAGCGAACGCGGCGTAGTAACCGCCGTTGGCCGTGCCGGTCTTGGCTGCCGCTTCGCGGCCCAGGATGTTCCGGCCGCCTGCGGTCCCGTTGACGAGCACACCGCGCAGCACGTAGTTGGCCGCGTCGGCGACGCTCATGCGCATCACGCGATGGCAGCCAGCGGCCAGCACCGGCAGGTCGTGGCCGGCCAGGTCCGTAATCCGCTGGATGGCGATCGGTCGGCAGTACACGCCGCGGGCAGCCACGGCGGCGTAGGCGGCGGCCATCGACATTGGCGAGACGTTGACCGAGCCGAGCGTGAATGAGGCGAGATCGTCGGCAGGCGGCTGGTAGTTCAGCGACGAGGGCTTGCCGACGCCCTTGAGCAGCGAGCTGCCGTCGGCTCGGTGCAGGCCCATACTGGCAGCCGTCTTGACCACATTGCACAGGCCGACATGCGACTCAAGATCGACATAGAACGCATTGATGGACTGAGTGGTGCCGAAGTAGAGCGGGATGCTGCCGCCCTCCTTGCCGTCCGCGTTCTGGACGGTAAACGGATTGACGAAACCTCCGTGGCAGTCGGTGAAGCCGCCGACGGTCATGTTGTTGTGCACGCTCAGGTGGTAGCCGAACTGGTAGCCCTGCTTTAGCGCGGTGATCAGGGTGAAGACCTTCGACGAGGATCCGGTCTGCACACCAGCGCCGCCGTCGTACTTCGTGTCAACCGCGTAGTTGACGCTGGTCTGGCCTGGCCCGTAGCCGTAGGGCCGGTCGACGGCGATCGCGCGGACATAGCCGGTGCCCGGCTGGATCATGACCTCGGTGTCCACGTTGTCACCGGGGTTGTACGAGGGCATCCTGGCCGGCACCACGTAGTTCACGGCGTTGGTCGCGGCACGCTGGTCCTGCGCGTTCAGCGTTGTGTAGACCTTCAGCCCGCCTACCGTCTGCATCTCGTGGTAGGCCTTGCTGTAGGCCGGGTTGTTCTTCAT
>WNFN01273881.1_pt1 | contig 16509 bp, 10 predicted proteins | sample 5400161 | NCBI WGS metagenome assembly WNFN01 (sample SAMN13153353, study PRJNA577476) | soil metagenome | isolation source: 80 cm saprolite on Douglas fir-dominated hillslope | place: USA:California | collected 2013-09-17
GAGATAACGCTAACCTACCGGCAATTGCTAAACGTCTGCGGAACAGCGACGAATGCTTTCTTGAATCTGGCGCGAAGTTCGGATCTGCGAGTGCGCCGCCTGCTGCTGTTATCCCCCGATCGACAGACGAAGCATGTAGTTGCCGAGGTATTGATCAACCAACGATGGATAATCGTCGATCCCACGTACCGGATCATCATGAAGGATGCGAAGGGTAATTTCATGACGCGCAAGGAATTGCAGAATCCAGCCATCTTTGCGCAGGTTACTGGAGCTATCCCGAACTATCCGCAGGAGTACAACTACGACCAATTCGCGCATATACGGCTGGCGCGGCTGCCACTCGAAGGGCTACATCTGCGGAGGTTGCTGGACCGCATCAGTCCGGGGTGGGACGAAGCGGTCGACTGGAGTTTACTCCTCGAGCGAGAATCTTTTTTCTATCTGGTGGTCAGCGGCGTGGCGACGCTGTTCTTCCTGCTTTTAAGGGCGGTACTGGCCTGGTACGCGGACAGCCGTTTGAGAATTCCACGTTTTCATCTGCGAGAGCATGCCGTCCGAGCCGGTGCCGCCTTCTTCTCCCCGCCGGAGATTAAACAGTAGCGTGTGCGGGATCTGCGGCGTCGCGTTTGCTTCGCGCAGCGGGGATGCCGAAGCTCGCGTGCGAGCGATGACCGCGGCGATGCGCCATCGCGGTCCGGATGAAGAGGGATTCCTTGCCGGCGACGCGCGAGCGCCGGGACTTGCCCTGGGGATGCGCCGGCTAAGCATCATCGATCTGGCCGGCGGCCACCAGCCCGCCTGGAACGAAAGCAAGGACGTCGCGGTCATATGCAATGGCGAGCTTTACAACTATCGCGACTTGCGCGAGCGCCTGACGCTTTGCGGTCACCGCTTCAGCACCCAATCGGACACGGAAATTCTGGTTCATGCGTGGGAAGAATGGGGCGAAGACTGCTTGACCGAACTGCGGGGTATGTTCGCGTTCGCACTGCTGGATCTTCGCGAGCGTTACGCCACGGCGCCGATCCTGTTGCTGGCACGGGACCCGCAGGGCATTAAACCGTTGTATTACACGCAAACGCCAGAGGGATTTGCATTCGCCTCGGAGATACGAGCGCTGCTTGCCAGTGGAGTGGTGCCCAAGAGGTTGTCACAGGATGCCGTCACTTCGTATCTGTTATTTGGAAGCGTTTCGGAACCGGTGACACTTCTGGAGGGAGTGTTTTCACTTCCGCCTGGACATCGCATGCTGCTGCACGTTCCCGAGCGGCGGCGCGTGCCGCGAGCGCGGCCGTGGTGGGACCTCGCGGTTTCGCCCGCGGCGCGCGAACCTCGAAAACCGCGCGATCTGGCCACAGCGGCGAAACAATTACGGCCGCTTCTGGAAGACGCGGTGCGAGCGCATCTCATCGCTGATGTGCCCGTGGGATTGTTTCTATCGAGCGGATTGGACTCCGGGGCGATCGCGGCGCTTGCCGCACAGGCACGGAGCGGAATTGAAAGTTTCACGTTGACGTTTCCGGGAACGGCGTTCGATGAAGGGGAGCTCGCGAGGCTGGCGGCGAACCGGTTCAAGACAAAGCATAAGGAAGTGCCGTTGAGCGGAGAGTCGATGGTTGCGCGGCTGGATGAGGCGCTGGCCGCCCTCGATCAACCGACGATGGATGGGATCAACACTTACTTTGTTTCATGGGCCGCGAGGCAAGTTGGATTGAAAGTGGCATTATCGGGGTTGGGCGGGGATGAACTTTTCGCAGGATATCAAACTTTTGCAGACACGCCGCGGCTTTCGAAGCTGATTAAATGCGCATGGTTTATGCCGGCGGTGGTGAGACGGATGACGGTACCGCTCGTCGCGGGTCTCGCGGCGCGGCCCGGTTCGCCGGACGCGGGGCGCAAGGCTGCGGCAGCGTGGGCCTATCCGGATGCTTTGCCGCATGCTTATTTCTTTGCGCGGACGCTCTTCCCGCCGGGGCAGCTCGAACGAGTCATCGAAGCGCGGTTTCGGCCGAGCACGGTGAGCGCGGACGGAGTCACACTCGATCCAACGTGGCTGGGCTGGCTGGAGCGAACGGCTGACGAAGCGCGCAAGCTGGAACCAGTTGCCGAAGTTTCCTGGCTGGAGATGCGTACGTACATGGCAAGCACACTACTGCGCGACACAGATGCAGTGAGCATGGCGCAGTCGCTAGAAGTACGCGTACCACTTCTGGACACTCCCTTAGTAGAGTTCGTGGGTTCACTGCCGGATGCGGCGCGCTGGCGGCCAGGTACGCAGAAAGCGCTGCTGGCGGAGGCGCTGGGCGATTTGCTGCCGCCGGAGATTTTGGGGCAGAAGAAACGCACGTTCACTCTGCCGTGGGAAGAGTGGCTGCACGGACCATTGCGCGCGCGGATGGAAGCGAGCTTCGGCGACCCCGCTCCGGCGCTTGCGGCTTATCTGCGTTCGGGCGGGATGCGAACGGTTTGGACGGATTTTCTTGCCGGGAAAACGACGTGGTCGCGCCCGTGGTCGTTATATGTGTTGAACGAGTGGTGCCGCCGACACCTCGCCGCATAAACTTCCTACTGAGATACACTGAAAAACACGCGAATGAATATTCTTGGGATCAATGCGTACCACGGGAACGCTTCGGCGGCGATTGTCTGCGATGGGCGGCTGATCGCTGCGGTCGAGGAGGAAAGATTTAACCGCGTGAAGTACGCGGCGGGATTTCCCGCTCAGGCGATCCGCTACTGCCTGAGGGAAGCGGGCCTCAGACTCCAGGATATCGATCACGTTGGGGTGCCGCGAAATCCGTACGCAAGGCTGGGCACGAAATTATTCTACGCGATGCGGATGCCGTCATTTGCGCGAGACCGCGTCAAGGTGCTGGCAAAATTCACCGGGATACCGGAAGCGCTGGCGGCGGCGTTTGAAGCCGATCCAAAACAAATTGAGGCAAAGTTTCATCGCGTCGAGCATCACCAGGCGCATCTGGCGAGCAGCTTTTTCGTTTCGCCGTTCGAACGAGCCGCCTTGCTTTCCGCCGACGGGCTTGGCGATTTTGCGAGCACAATGTGGGGCGCCGGAGCTGGCAATCAAATGAGGATCGACGGCGCGGTGGCCTTTCCGCATTCGCTCGGTTTGTTTTACACCGCGGTGACACAGTATCTGGGATTTCTGAAATTTGGGGACGAGTACAAGGTCATGGGACTTGCGGCCTACGGCCAACCGGAAAAAATGGGTGTCTTCCGGGACATCGTGCGTTTTGAAAGTGGTTCCAACGGCAACGGATTTCGTCTTGGGCTCGAGTACTTCACGCATCACAGGACGGGCCCGGAAATGACCTGGGCTGAAGCAGATAAAACACCGACGCAGGGGAAAGTTTTTTCGGAGGAGATCGCCAAGCATCTAGGACCGGCGCGCGCTCCCGAGGAAGAGTTGGAAGATCGCCACCGCAATCTGGCGTGTTCGCTGCAGGCAAGGCTTGAAGAGGTTTATCTGGGCATGTTGAAAAAACTCGGCGAGCGAACCGGGCTAAAAGCCGTGTGTCTTGCGGGAGGAGTGGCTTTCAATTGCGTGGCCAACGGGAAAATCTTTGATGCCACACCGTTCGAACAGGTCTACGTTCATCCGGCGGCGGGAGACGCGGGCCTCGCAGTGGGCGCCGCGTACTATATCTGGCATCAGAAATTAGGCAAGCCGCGATCGTTCGCGATGGAACACGCGTATTGGGGCCCTGGATATTCGCGGGATGAGATTCGCCGCGCGATAGATTCAAATGGCCTGACGAAGAGCGGCTATTCCATTACGGAATTGGGCGAAGAAGAACTGCCGCGGCGCGCTGCGGCGATCATTGCGGATGGAAAAATTCTGGGCTGGTTTCAGGGCCGCGCCGAATGGGGCCCGCGCGCGCTGGGTAATCGAAGCATCGTCGCCGATCCGCGACGTCCGGAAATGAAGGAGATTCTCAACCGGCGGATCAAGCACCGGGAAATTTTTCGCCCGTTTGCTCCGTCCGTTCTCGCGGAAAACACCGCGGAGTATTTTGAGAAGTCCCACCCTTCGCCTTTCATGACGCTGGCCTACTCCGTACGTCCCGAAAAGCGCGACAAGATTCCGGCGCCGACGCATGTCGACGGCACGGGCCGGCTACAGACGGTCACGCGCGAAGCCAATCCCCGGTACCATGCGCTCATTTCCGCTTTCCGCGACCTCATCGGCGTGCCGGTGGTGCTCAACACCTCCTTCAACGACAACGAGCCCATCGTCTGCCGGCCGGAAGAAGCGATCGATTGTTTCCTGCGCACGCAGATGGATGCGCTGGTCCTTGGCGATTTCCTCATCACTCGTCCTTAGCCCTTGATCCACCGACTTGAAATTCAAGGCCACTAGCCAGAGATTGCGAATTGTGGCAAGCTATCGGCCATGGGAAACAAAGACAGAGGTAAACGAGAAACCAAGAAGCCACCGAAGAAGAAACCGACCGCCCATGAGTTGGCGCGGGCGGCCGCGCCAGTCTTCAAGAAGCCTGCCTAAGATCGTCAGGCGGCCATTCTGCGCGCAGTGATGGAACTCGGTACAATCCTTCCGTGCGCATTTTTCTTCTTAATCTTTATTACCCACCGGATACTTCCGCGACCGCGAAGATGGCGCACAGCGTCGCGGAGGCTCTGTCCATCTATCATGAAGTGACGGTGCTCTGCGGGCGGCCGTCGTACGACCCTGCCGAACGCCGCTCCTGGCGGCTCTACCAAACCGAAATTTCCGGACGGGTGCGCATTGTTCGCGTGGGATCGACGGATTTTCCGCGCCTGGATATGAAAAAACGATTGGCGAATTATTTCAGCTATGTTGCACTGGTGATTCCGCGCGCGCTGTTTGTGCAGTGCGACGCAGTGATGGCGATGACCGATCCGCCGTTTCAGGGGATCGTTGGCGCGATAGTGGCACAGCTGAAAGGCAGGCCGTACGTCTACAACATTCGAGACATGTATCCGGATATGGCGGTGGGCGGCGCGATCGTCGAGCCTGGCCGGCTCGCGAGAATCTGGGAAACACTCCATCGCTGGGCGCTGCGGCGAGCCGAGCGCGTGATTGTTCTTGGGGAGGACATGCGCGCGCGAATAGTAGGAAAAGGCGTAGACCCGGCCCGGGTGGCGATCGTCCGCGATGGAACCGAAATGCTTCCGCAAAATGCGCTTCTTCCCGCCGCCGATCCCGAGGTTATCCGCACGATCCGAGGGAGTTTTTCGTTTGTTCTGGTGCACGCGGGAAATCTTGGCTTCTACGGGGCATGGAACACGCTGGTGGCTGCAGCACGCAGCCTTGCGAAGGAAGGTGTAGGGCTGGTGTTCGTCGGTGATGGCGCGCAGCGCTCGCAAATCGAAGCGACGGCCGCGGGTTCCGGCAATATCCGATTTCTGGATTTTTTTCCAGCGAGCAAAATATCATCAGTGCTCGCGGCCGCCGATGCTCATGTCATCACGGTAAAGCGCGGACTGGAAGGCGTGGTGGTGCCCAGCAAGATGTACGGGATTCTGGCCGCGGGAAAACCCATCGTAGCTGTGGCGCCGGGAGAGACAGACGTGGTGTCGCTAGGGGTTCGGCGCGGCTTCGCGATTGCAGCGGATCCGGACAGTCCAGCGGAGGTTGCGAACGCGGTGCGCACGGTGGCCTCCGATCCAGCCAAAGTGAAAGCCATGGGCGAGGCGGCGAGGGCTGCTGCTCCCGATTATGATAGAGCAAAGGAATTGCAAAAATTCGTGGAAATCATCGGCCAGCTAACGAGCAATTAAGAAATCAAGAATCAAGCCACGCTAACGACCGCAGACAGACTCTCGATCTGAAGACTGTTCACTTCTCTCTAGCGCATCTTCCCTCGCCCTCTGCCCACCAAACACTTCTTCTCGTGTTGGCGATTGAAGGGAAACTAAAATCGCAGTATTGTGTTTAGGCTGCGTGGGGCAGCCATTTGTCGACTTGACTTGGGAGCCGGGTCCCCAACCCGGCGAGAATCAGGTAAGACACCGGCCGTATCAGCCAGGCTGGATTCGGCTCACCTGACAAACGAGGTTGCATGGCCGCAGGCCTGCTCGCTTTTTTCATTGCACTGTTTGCATCCCTGGCGCTGGTGGTTCCCGTACGTGCGCTCGCTTTGCGCGTGGGAATGGTCGATCTGCCCGGACCTCGCAAAGTGCATCTAACCCCGATCCCGCTTCTAGGAGGCCTGGCAATGTATGCCGCGGTAGTGATCGCCGTGCTTTTTGCGTTTAACGGACCGGCGCGCGCCCAGATCGTGGGTATTCTAATTGGCGCGACGCTCGTCGCGGCGGTTGGCATCTTGGATGACCGCGGGCTGCTCCATCACCAGATCAAGCTATTTGTAGGCATGCCGCTGGCGGCGGCGATACTGCTGGTCAGTGGAATTCGCGCGCAGGTCTTCAGCGTGCTGGTGGGCGGGCGCGGCGGTGATTTTCTGGACGCGCTCCTCACGGTGGTTTGGGTCGTGGGAATTACCGCGTCGTTCAGCATTCTCGATCACATGGACGGGTTGTGCGCCGGCGTTGCGGCAATGGCCTCCGTTTTTTTCGCGATGCTCGCCTACTTGAGCGGCCAGACCCTCGTCACCACTCTGGCCGCCGCGGTTCTCGGAGCAGCCACGGGATTTCTCCGCTGGAATTTCAAACCGGCGAAGATTTTCATGGGCGACGGCGGCGCCATGTTTCTCGGATATCTAATGGCGACGCTGGGTCTGAAGCTGCGCATGGAAAACGTCAATCACTTTTCCGCGTGGCTGGCGCCGATTTTGATTCTGGGCGTAACGATTTTTGATACGACGCTGGTTACGATTTCCCGTTCGCGGCGGGGGCTGCTGCCTTTCGCGACGCCGGGGAAGGACCATGCAGCACACCGCCTCTCCAATCTCGGCCTCGGCCATCGCGGCGCAGTCCTGACGCTATATCTGCTTGGCGCCATCGGCGGCGGCGCCGCCGTGCTGGTGAGTTATCTCTCCGCGAGAGTAGGAGTTTTAGTTGGGGCGGGAGCCCTCGGTATTATTCTTGCGGGTGTCGTCTATCTCGAGCGCGCGCCTTATGAACGCCAGGTGCGCAAATCCTCAGCGACCTCCTAAAGTAGACGAGTCGAAAGCCTCCTTCAATTCTGGTCTGTCAACTCTCCGTGTGTTGGCCCTCGGTAGTGGATTCGCTATACTTAACGAGCACCCTTTCACTCATACATCGAGCAACTCCCACGGGTCGAGCGGGAAAGCAGTTAAATTTCTTGGTGTGGGACCCCTGATGTGTAGAACCGTGGGGGGTGGCACGTCTTTGGGAAGCGCGAAAACTGTGGGAAAGACAGAAGCACAAAATCAGGCAGTGCGAGGCGATCGGGAAGTTATCGTCGTCGGCGGATCCGCGGCAGGACTCTTCACCGCCGCGAGCGTGGCCCGCGGTGGCCGGCGAGTGCGCGTGCTGGAATCAAAACCGCAATTCGAGCCTGCGCCGCGGACGCTGATCGTTACGGATCATTTCCGCCACCAGATGGGAGATTCCGCCCGCGAAAGCATCATCAATGAAATTCGACGTTTTGAGCTGTTCACGGACGGCCGTTCGGCCCAGGTGGCGCTAAACAAACCTGACCTTATTATTGAGCGGTCGCGCTTGATCCCCGCGCTTGCCCGGGAGGCTCAGCAAGCTGGTGCCACGCTGTCGTACGACACGCGTTTCCTGGGAATCGGCCCGAATGCGCGCGGATTGCGGCTGGAGGTCGAATCCGGCGGCAAGCGCGAAGAGTTGCACGCGGACAGCGTGGTTGGGGCAGATGGAGCGGCGAGCCGCGTGGCACGCGCTTCCGGCTGGCCTCCGATCGAAACCGTGCCGCTGGTGCAAGCCATCGTGCGGCTGCCGAAAGACTGTCCGCCGGATACGACGCGTGTTTGGTTCGTGCCGGATGATACGCCGTACTTTTACTGGTTGATCCCCGAATCCGCGGAACGCGGAGCGCTGGGCGTTATTGGCGAGCACGGGGGCGACACGAAGCGCTGCTTTGAACGCTTCCTCGAAAAAAAGCACATGGAGCCACTCGAATGGCAGGGCGCGCGCATTCCGGTGTATCGCGGGTGGGTGCCGGTGCGGCGGCAAATCGGGAACGGCGAAGTTTATCTGGTGGGTGACGCGGCAGCGCAGGTGAAAGTTTCGACCGTCGGTGGGATCGTTACCGGTTTTCGAGGAGCGCTCGGCGTTTCGCAGGCGCTTTTGCAAAATGGAAGGAGCCGCGAACTTACGGCCTTGCGGCGTGAATTGAGAACGCATTGGCTGATTCGCCGCGCGCTGCATCATTTCGAGCAGAAAGATTATTCACAACTAGTGGATTTGTTGGATGCTTCGACGCGCCAGTCGCTTGGCGAAATCAATCGCGATGAGTCCACGCGCTTGTTGTGGAACGTGGTGCGCCGCCAGCCGCGACTGGTGCTTCTCGGGTTGCGCGGCTTGCTGATGGGAAAATCAGAACGACCGTAACTTTCGAGACCCACCCGCTGCTCTGTTCGCCGGCGTGAACATACCCGCCTAGAAGATGTCGAACGAATAGCTCCGGCCGGAAGTATCATCGGCATAAAACTTCTGAAGAGAAGCATCGAAACTCGGATCGCCGAATCGACCTTGCGCCTTGGCGGGGCTCGCCGTGACAGATCCGGGAGACTATTGGGTACATTCAGCAAGGGGAGGCTTTGTTCCTCACGGTGAATGGGTCAAAATAAGGAGTTGCCAATCAGCGGCGGGCGGTGTTTGCGCCTCCCGAATCTCATCTCAGGGAGAGTTCTTCTTGCGTCTTTCCGTCATCGGTTGTGGATACGTGGGTCTCGTTACCGGAGCTTGCCTTGCGGAAGCTGGGCATGAAGTGGTTTGTACAGACATCGATCGCGAACGCATCGCCAAGCTCAATGCCGGCGGCGTTCCGATCTACGAACATCATCTCGACGAGATTCTAGCGTCCGCTCGCAAGGCCGGACGGATCTCTTATACAGCCGATGCTGTTGAGGCCATCCGCGCCGGCGACGCCATTTTTATTTGTGTGGGCACGCCGCCGAAAGATTCTGGCGAAGCGGACCTTTCGGCGATCGACAACGTGGCCAGGCAAATCGCCGCCGAAGCCAAGACGTCCAAACTGGTCGTGGAAAAAAGCACAGTTCCCGCGCGCACGGGCCTCGAACTCAGCCGTGCCCTGGCCGCCTATTCCAAAAACACCAACGTGAAGCATCGGGTGGCCTCCAATCCTGAATTTCTTCGGGAAGGCACCGCAGTTTTTGATTTTTTCCACCCGGACCGCATCGTTGTTGGTGTCGAGGATCCTTCTTCGGCAGCGGAACTGCGCGAAATCTACCGCCCCATTCTTGAGAAGAGTTTCCGCTGCCCCGTCCATAACGGAACGTGCCCTCCGGGCCACAAGGCGGAGTTCCTCGTCACCACCATCAACAGCGCTGAGCTTATCAAGCACGCCTCAAATTCCTTCCTGGCGCTGAAGATCAGCTATGCCAACGTGATTGCCGATCTCTGCGAAAAAATAGGGGCAAACGTTGAGGAAGTCACCCATGCCATGGGGCTCGACCCGCGGATCGGCGGCCAATTCCTGAAAGCCGGTCTTGGCTATGGCGGTTTCTGTTTCCCGAAGGACGTGCAGGCGTTCATTCACTTGTCTGCTTCTGTCGGAGTTGACTTCGACATTTTGAAAGCCACCGAACGGGTCAACAAGCAGCGCATCGATCGCTATTTTGAAAAAATCCGTCAGGCACTTTGGGTGGTGAAAGGCAAGCACGTGGCCGTCCTGGGACTGGCGTTCAAAGCCAACACCGACGACATTCGCTTCGCGCCCGCGCTGGAAGTCCTCAAGCGCCTGCTCGAAGAAGGTGCGGTCGTTCATGCAACGGATCCCGAAGGCATGCCGCGCACCAAAGTGCAATTCCCACAAGTCCACTATCACGAAGACGCGTACCAGGCTTTGGAAAACGCCGATGCCGCTCTCGTTTGCACCGAGTGGGATGTGTTCCGCAAGCTGGATTGGGATCGCGCCGGGAAAATCATGGCGCGCAAGCTGGTCATCGACGGCCGAAATCTCTACACGCCTCAAGCCATGCGCGAAAAAGGCTTCGAGTACTACTCCTTCGGTCGCGAGTAGCCTTCGCGCTACTTGCGAGAATGGCGGATTTCCAAGTCAAATGTCCCGAGCTGGTATCTCCATTTCCAATGCCACTTTTCTGATTTCTTATCTCTTTTTATAGACCTCTTTAAAGTAGGCCAGCGTTAGCTTTAGCCCCTCTTCCAAACCCACTTTGGGCTCCCACTTCAAAATGCGCTTTGCCTTGGTGATGTCTGGGCAGCGGCGTTTCGGATCGTCCTGCGGCAATTCCTCAAAAACAATCGGAGGCTGATTTTCAAAATGTTTGCGGATATGTTCCGCGAACTCCAGGATTGTGATCTCCTGAGGATTCCCGACGTTTGTCGGCAAATGCTCCTTCGACATCATGAGCCGGTAAATTCCGTCAACCAGGTCCGAGACGTAGCAGAAACTGCGCGTCTGTTTTCCGTCTCCGTAAATCGTCAAGGGTTTGCCGCTCAGCGCCTGATAAACGAAGTTTGGTAGTGCTCGCCCATCATTCAACCGCATCCGCGGTCCATAGGTATTGAAAATTCGCACGATGTGCGTATCTACTTTGTGATAGCGGTAGTAAGCCATAGTCATGGCTTCGGAAAAGCGCTTGGCCTCGTCGTACACGCCGCGCGGCCCGATGGGATTGACGTGTCCCCAGTATTCTTCATGTTGCGGAGAAACTTCCGGATCACCGTAGCATTCGCTGGTGGATGCAAGAAAGAACTTGGCGTTCTTTTTGAGCGCCAGCTCCAGTGCGTTCTGCGTGCCCACGGAACCCACCATCATCGTTTCGATGGGATGCTTCAGGTAGTCAGGCGGGCTTGCCGGCGAAGCAAAGTGCAGCACGTAACCCACTTTTCCCGCCACTTTCAGCGGCTTGCTCACGTCCGCCTTTTGAAACTTGAACTTACTATTCTTCGAGAGATGGCTCAGGTTGCCCTTCGCGCCGGTGATGAAGTTGTCCACCGCCAGCACATCCCACCCTTCGGCGAGCAGCTTGTCGCAGAGGTGCGACCCCAGAAATCCCGCCCCGCCAGTGACTACTGCACGCATGCACCCTCCCACGAAAAATCATTTGGACAGTGTAGCCCGACCGCCGTGGAACATCCAAACGAACGGACAGTCCGGGGCGCGGGACAGCGTTCGTGGTAACCTTTTCCCCGCGGACTGAAGTTCCGTGCCCTTCATGAACTGGGTGCGAGTCCTGCTCTGAAACTGCAGGCGGGAAGAATATCCCTATGAGTGCTACCTTGCAGCGAATAGCGGTGCTGACCATGTGCCTCGCAGCCGGAGGCCTTGCGGTCTCGCGGCGCACAGGATCGAGCACCGCCAACTCCTGGGATCAAAAAGCCGCGGCCGCTTATCTCGATCGCAGGGCAAGCTGGTGGATGGAATGGCCAAAGTCTGCACGTGATCACGAAACATTTTGCGTGTCTTGCCACACTGCGGTGCCCTACGCGCTTTCGCGGTCCGCTCTTCGTAAGCCACTCGCCGAAACAGCCCTTTCCGCAAGTGAACGCAGACTGTTGGATAACGTCACCAAGCGCGTGCGGCTTTGGAAAGAAGTGGCGCCGTTCTACAGCGACGCTGATCGCGGCGCGCACAAGACCGTGGAGTCTCGCGGCACGGAATCCGTTCTCAATGCGCTGATTCTGGCTAGCAATGACGCGCAGAACGGCAAACTGAGCGACGAAACGCGCATCGCACTCGACAACATGTGGTCGGAACAGCAAACCACAGGAGACAAGAAAGGCGCATGGCTGTGGCTGCGCTTTGCTAATGAGCCTTGGGAAGCGGACGACTCCGACTTTTATGGAGCCATTCTTGCCGCCCTCGCCGTAGGCACGGCTCCCGGAAATTATCGCGCCAAACCTGAAATTCAAAATAACTTCAAGTTGCTTGGTGAATACTTGAACCGCGAGTGCGCCACGCAGACGACCATCAATCGCGCTGTTCTGTTGTGGGCTTCGGCGAAAGTGCCCGGGCTCCTCGAATCGGAAAAGCAAAAAGCGATCGTCACGGAACTTCTGAGCAAGCAGCTACCGGACGGCGGCTGGAGCTTGTCAGCACTCTCGGGGGAATGGAAACGGCACGATGGCACACCACAAGAAACGAAGAGCGATGGATATGCCACCGGCTTGATCACTTTCGCGCTGCAACTAGCGGGCACCCGAGGGGACAATCGCCAACACGAGCGCGCGCTCGCGTGGCTAGCGGCAAATCAGAGCAAGACGGAAGGTAACTGGCCGTCCTCCTCCTTGAACAACAACAAGGAACATCACCTAAGCCCGGACACGGCGCTCTTCATGAATGACGCGGCCACTGCTTACGCCGTGCTAGCTTTGACCGAGGCCGACAAGCATTAAGGCAAGTTGCTTTCGGCTAAGGCGTCTCCCAATCCAAAACGTAGATTTCCTGGATGCTGGCGTCGCGCACTAACAGCGGAGTCTCGTCCGGGCCAAGGCCGGTCCAGTTTCCGAACGCTCCTCCCGCCGCCTGGAATCCTTTCATGCTGAAGAGTCGCTCGAGCTTGTGGTCAGTGATTTGCACGCGGTAGTAGCCCTCTTGGTTGTCAACAGCCCCGTTAAAATACAAATACCGCCCGTCTCGAGACCATGTTGGGTACGCTACGAATATCCTCGCGAGCTCTGTCCATTTCTGCGTCGCGATTTCAAAAAGCATCAACTTCAGCGAATCCAGCGGAATCGCCGCGATGAATCGTCCATCGGGGGACCAACGGGGAGAATAGAGTCCATCGGACCCGGGCAGCTTGGCCGGTTTTCGCGTGTTCAGGTCCATTACAAATACGGCTGACCCCTGGTTGTTCAGTGAATTTTCTCCGAAGGCCAGCGATTTTCCGTCTGGCGACCAACTGGGGTCCGCCAGGTTCATCCCGTTGCGATAGATCAGTTCAGGCGCGCCTCCCTCGGCGGGAACGGCATAGATTGGCCACGGTTCGCCAACTGGATGGCCAAAGAACGCGATCTGCTTGCCATCCGGAGACCACCTCGGCAAGTAAGCCAACATCGGCGGGAAAACCAGTTGCAGCTTTTGCGTTCCATCGATTTTGCTTCTCCACATCGTGCCATCGGTGCCGTCGTTGTATGCGACCCACTGGCCATCGCGCGAGAAGTCCAGCCCCATCGCCGAGATTCCCAAAAGGTACGGAACGTATACCCTGGATTTCGCATCGTAGCGAACCAATTCCCCCCGCGGCTGCCAGCCTTGCGCGAAGAGTTTGTTGCCATCGCGGCTCGGCACGGGATTGCCGACATTCATCGGTCCCGTCGTCAGTTGCACCGGCGCTGGGTGGTTGGAGACGAAAAGGCCGCCACGTTCGCGGAGGGCCCACAAGTTTGCCGTCCCGTCGCGCGACGCTTGGAAAACGAAATACCTTCCGTCCGGCGTCCAGTTACCGCAGCATTCGTTGTGTGTGCTGTTCCACCCTGGCAGCAACGGATGAAGATTGTCGCCGTCCGCCCTAGCTTGCCAGATGGAGCGTTCATTGGTATGCGGATCGTTCAGCGTGAACCGCAAAAACGATCCGTCGTGCGACCAGCTAATGTCGTTGGTCGTTCCATCGGTGATCAAGAGCCGGCTTGGTTCGCTGCCGTCGCTCTTCGCCAAAAATATTTCGTTGCCCTTGCTGAAAGCAATTCTCTTTCGGTCTGGCGACCAAGCTCCGGCGTGGCCCTCGAGATTTCCCAATCGACGCGGAGTGCCACCCAGCACGGGCACGGTCCAGAGAGGACCGTCGAGCATGGTGCCTCGCGCCGTATTCATCAAGAGTGCAGGCCCATCCGGCGCAATATCAAAAATGTTTGAGAAGCCGGTGTCCTCCAAAGAAGTCGGCACCGGTACTGTCTCGCCACCCGCCACGGAAACCTGGGAAAGACCCGCTTGGCCGTCAACGAAATAGAGCCTGGATCCGTCCGTCACCACTCCCGATTTGGGTCGATTCGTGTTGGTGAGCTGGACAGTTCGCAGCACGCGCGGCGGTGCTGCCGGGCGCACTGAGAAATACGCGGTAATCGCTGTCACGGCTATCACGGCGCAGCCAGCCACTATTGCCCAGGTGCGCCATCCGCGACGCGCATCCGTTACGCGCTCCTCTTCATGCGCGCCCGCTCGCACCGCAGATGCATTCGACTGGCCGGATTCCAGGTCGCGCTTCAAACGCTTCAAGTCGGTGCTGAGCTCACCGGCAGTCTGGTACCGGAGCTCTGTATCTTTCTCCAGCACTTTAGAAAGAATATTTTCCATGGCCTGAGGCAGGCCGGGATTGACCCTCGTCGCCGGAGTCGCCGTGTAATGCAGGACACCTTCGAAAATCAAAGCAATCGTCGCGCCCGGAAATGGAAGCACTCCCGTGGCCATCTCATAAAGCACCACACCAAGCGAAAACAAGTCTGTGCGCACGTCCAGCGGTTCCCCGCGCGCCTGTTCCGGCGACATGTACGCAACAGTACCCATCGAGCTCCCTGGGTTTGTGACCAGCTCGTCTTCCACCAAGTACACAGGTGTGGACTCGGACGACTCGCTTGCAGATTCCATTGCAGGCAGCCGGCCTGCGGCCAATTTCGCCAATCCGAAATCTAGTATTTTGGCCGTGCTTCCCTGCACCAGGAAAATGTTTGCCGGCTTGATATCCCGGTGCACGATTCCCTTGGCGTGGGCGGCTTCAAGCCCATGCGTAATTTGAATACCGAGATCCAGAAGTTCAGCGAGAGGCACCGACTTCTTCGCAATGCGATTCTTGAGGGTCTGGCCCTCCAACAGCTCCATGGCGATGAACGGGCGCCCCTCGAATTCACCTATGTCATAAATGGTGCAAATGTTCGGATGATTCAGGGAGGAGGCCGCGCGCGCCTCGCGACGGAATCTCTCGATCGCCTCAGAGCCTCGGGAGATATGTTCAGGAAGAAACTTCAGTGCCACATACCGGCCAAGGCGCGCGTCTTTGGCCTTATAGACAACGCCCATACCTCCGCCACCAAGTTTTTCCAGCACGGTGTAGTGGGAGATCGTGCGACCGACCATGGAAGAAGTTTCCGCCACTTGCGATGGAGTTTACCCCAGGCCCTCAATGCAGGCAACGCACGCGCTTCCTGGTGTCTTAGCTCCATAATTCTGTCACCCCTTAACAGCAACGTGAAAATGTCACTCCATGAGACTGGAGACATTCACGTTGAGTCAGAAGGAACTGCAGCGAGTGAGCGTGATCAGCGCATGCATCAAGGGAGACATGGCGTGTGCCAGCGCCGCCGCACTCCTCTGTCTGAGCGTGCGCCAAGTAAAGCGCTTGAAGAAACGCTTGCGCGAAGCCGGGGAGGCGGCGCTGGCTCACGCCAACCGCGGCCGGCCCAGCCACCGTCGACTACCCGAGCGCACCCGTCTGGCTGTGTTGCGCCTGGCTCGCACCAAGTATGCCGGCTTCAACGACCACCATCTTTGCGAAAAACTCTGTGAAGTCGAAGGCTTCTCCCTTGCCCGGGAAACGCTTCGTCGTCTTCTTCGCCAGGAAGGTCTTGGCTCGCCGCGCAAACGCCGCGCTCCCGCTCATCGTCAGCGTCGGGTGCGCTCCCCACGCGAAGGGGAACTCCTGCAACTCGACGGTAGCCCGCACGACTGGCTCGAGGGCCGCGGTCCTCGCCTCACCGCGCTGGGCATGCAAGACGATGCCACCGGCAAAATTCTCGTTGCGCAGTTCTTCCTTGCGGAAACCACGGAAGGCTATTTCCGCCTGCTGCAGCGCTTGCTCCGCCGCTGCGGTGTCCCTACGGCCTTCTACGGCGACCGCAGCGGCATCTTTGTTCGCAGCGATCCCCGCTGGTCGCTCGAAGAAGAACTTGCTGGTCAGCGCCAGCCCACCCAATTCGGCCGAGCCCTCGCGCAACTCGGCATCACCTTCATCGCCGCGCAATCTCCCCAGGCCAAAGGCCGCGTCGAACGCCTCTGGGGTGTCCTGCAGGATCGCTTGTGCAGTGAACTCCGCCTTGCCCAAGCCGCCGATCGGGACTCTGCCAACACCGTGCTCCGCCGCTTTATCGCCGACTACAACCGCCGTTTCGCGCGGACTCCGCGCGACACTGCCAAAGCCTGGCGTCCGGCTCCCCGTGAACTCGACCGCATCTGCTCGTTCCGACACGAGCGCATCGTCAGCAACGACAATGTCGTGCAGTGGGAGGGCCGCCGTTTCCAGATCCCGCCCCAGAACCGCCGCTTCACCTTTGCGGGCGCCAAAATCCAGCTATACCAAGCTCTCGACGGCCGCGTCTCGCTCTATTACGGCGAAACCCGCCTCGAACACACCAACTCCACAGGGGGGTGACATTTTTATGTTGCCGTTAGGGTGACAAATTCACGTTGCTACAACA
>WNFN01078030.1_pt1 | contig 16506 bp, 17 predicted proteins | sample 5400161 | NCBI WGS metagenome assembly WNFN01 (sample SAMN13153353, study PRJNA577476) | soil metagenome | isolation source: 80 cm saprolite on Douglas fir-dominated hillslope | place: USA:California | collected 2013-09-17
TGTCACCTCTTTCACACACCAGAGTCGTGCTCATTCCCCCCGCTCTGAGCGAGACCGCAATAGCTCCCCACAAAGACCTTGTACAATTTTGCCAGCGATGAATTTGAACACAAAGTTGTGGGCAGTCGCATTGTTTTGCCTGTCCCTGGCTGCGGTCACGCATGCCGAACCGGTCTCTCAGCTACGGCCAACCGACTACGTCAACGATTTCGCCCACGTTCTCGACCAGAATACGATTTGGCAGCTGGATGACATCTGTCGGCAGATCGATGAAAAGGCCCATGCCCAGATCGCCGTCGTCACAATCAATTCCCTTGATGGCTCCGACATCGAAAGTTATGCGGTAGATCTTTTCAAAAAGTGGGGGGTAGGCAGGAAGTCAACCAACCGTGGAGTTTTGATTCTGTACGCTATCCGGGACCGGCGCGCCCGCATTGAGGTCGGTTACGGACTGGAACCGATCTTGCCAGACGGAAAAGTGGGGAGCTTTCAGCGTGAGGCCGTACCGCTGATGCAGAAGGGCGATTACAGCGGAGCCATGATGCTGGTCACAAGCCGCATCGCGGATGTCATCGCCAAGGACGCCGGAATACAACTCAGCGCTTCGCGGCCGCGGGCGTCAGCCGAGCCCGCAAATCAGCCTCAGGGTGGCTTATCCATCGGTGCGATTGTTGGAATTATTGTAGTCATCTTGATCGTCCTTTTTACCCCTCTACGCAATGTCTTATTCTGGCTTCTCTTTTCCCAAGTTTTTGGTGGCCGCGGGAGCGGCGGATTCGGTGGCGGGAATTTTGGTGGCGGTTTTGGTGGTGGAGGCGGATTCGGTGGCTTTGGTGGGGGCAGTTCCGGTGGTGGCGGGGCAAGCAGCAGTTGGTAGCCAGGAAGGATGCAATGGTTCCCGAAGATAAGATTGAGGACTTTGTGAAACGGGTCCGGGAAGCGGCCGGAACGAACGTCCAGAGCATAATCCTGTATGGCTCGGCAGTGTCAGGCGACTTTCATCCCGAGTTCTCAAACCTCAACCTGTTCTGTGTTCTGCATGATAGTTCGTTTCCCGCACTCTGGGCTCTGGCACCGGTCGCGAAATGGTGGGATCGCCAGAAGCAGCCTCCGCCACTTTGTATGACTCGCGACGAACTCGAGCGTTCTACCGATGTCTTTACCATCGAATTGATCGATATGCAGCAACATCACCGCGTTCTTTTCGGCGAAGATGTGCTGCAGGGTTTGCAGATTCCAATGTACCTCCACCGCGTTCAGGTCGAATATGAGCTGCGGGAGAAAGTAACCCTGCTTCGCCAGCAGTTACTTCTGGCAGAGGACAGCAACTCGCGACTGTGGGATCTGCTGCTGCGTTCAGTGCCCTCCTTCGTCACGCTCTTCCGACATGCGCTTATCGCGCTGGGAAATACTGCACCCGCAGGAAAACGTGAAGCTGTGCAGACTTTGTCAAAACAGGTGGGATTCGATCCCTCCGCAATCAATCAGGTGCTGGATGTTCGCGAACACAAGGCCGGCCCCAAAAACCTGAACCTTAAGGATCTCTGCGCTCGCTACGTGGCAGCGGTTGAGCAAGTCACTTCTGTTGTTGATAAGACGTTAGACTCAGGTACATAAGGCCCGTTCGTCACGGCCTCACAGTCAGTTCCTCAGGAGAGCTCTATGAGTAAAGGTTTGATCGCCGTGGTCGTAGTTATCGTTGTGGTGCTGATTGCGCTCATCTTCTTCGGACAGTATGTGAGCGTTCGCAACACGCTGGTGGCCAAGAATGAAGCCGTAAAGGCTGCCTGGTCGCAGGTTGACATCGTTCTGCAGAGGCGTGCCGATCTGATCCCTAATCTGGTGGAGACCGTAAAAGGCTACGCGCAGCAGGAACAGACCGTGTTTGGCGACATTGCGAAGGCCCGTTCGGCGCTGCTCTCGGCCGGAAGCCCACAGGAAAAGATCGCTGCTAACGGACAACTAGATGGTGCGCTCGGTCGACTGCTCCTGATTGTAGAAAACTATCCGCAATTAAAATCCAACGAAAACTTTCTGCGGCTGCAGGACGAACTCGCCGGCACCGAGAACCGCATTGCCGTCGAGCGCAAGCGCTACAATGACGCTCTGCAAGACTACAACATATACGTGCAGCAGTTTCCCCATAACATCTTCGCGGCATGGGCAGGGTTCAAACCGAACGAAGCCTATTTCACAGCATCGGAAGGATCGCGCCAAGCTCCGAAGGTGAACGGAACATCTAAAGGCAAATAGCTCAAGAATCCGTGCCGAGCCCGAGAAGGTCGTTCCCACGAGTGCTCCGCTAGTCCGGCAATTCGATTCGGTCGGCGTGCTTCTTGTCGCGCTCGTGCTCCTCAGCAAGGACCTTTTCGAGCCAATGTGCTTGTTTCTCTGCGAGCCACTTATTCGCAAACGCGGGATCGTGGCCAATGAAGAACTCCTCGCCGCAACCGTCGCACCGGAGAGTGCCCATTTCACGGAAACCCGCGGCGGCTTTCTCTTTGCTCTGTCCTTTCTTAATTGCCACTGCCTTCATCTACTGAAGTTCTCCGATTGAACTGCCTTCCGCTCATGCCGCCTTGTGCGATCCCGGCCTTGTTGCGACCCGCCGTTGAAACATCAATTGATTGCCACAGCAGGGAACATCTGGTCGGAGTTAGTTTGAAATTGCAAAGTGAACTCCAAAGAAACCCACATCATTATGAATCCGAGACATCCTGATCCTAGCAAAACAAGCAGGCTGCCGCTCATGGAGTTTTTTCTCTCCTTCGCCCAGCCAACTCGGGCCGCTTTCCGGGCACTTTTCTTGCGCTGCTCTGGCGTAAGCTTCTCGGGTGTGGTCTGACCGCCCTTACATCCCAATTCTGCAAGATACTTCGAAAGGTGCTCGTGGTGGACGACCATGCGACGGTGCGTCGGGGCATTTGCTCGCTTCTTTCGCAGGACCCCAGCTTGGATGTAATCCGCGAAACGGCCGATGGAGAAGAGGCAGTTGCAAAAGCTGAAGAGCTGCAACTGGACTTGATCCTGCTGGACACTATTCTTCCTGGGATTACGGAATTGAAGCCGCCCGGCGCATTCGACGAGTCTCTGGGAAATCTCCAATCATCTTCGTCAGTCAGAATGATTCAGAACACATGGCGCGGGCGGCGTTAGAAACGGCGGCCAGGGCTGCGTTGTGGAATCCGATGCGAGACGAGAGCTCCTGAAGGCTATTAGCGCAGTGCGGCAAGGGCAGGTTTTCGTCAGTCAGCGCATGATTGATCAAGGTCGGGTAAACTGATGTTTTAGGCCCCCATCGCAGTGAGTCTCCGGGGACGAGCCGACGCCTAAGTCGAAGAAAGAGGGTAAGCATGTCGCAAAATCACTATGTAACCAAGACTAAACGCCGCCAAAAGTCCGGTCGCCGGACAGACCTGACAGCCTCCACAATGGCGAAGTTGAAAGAACTTAACGACCGAGATCAAACGCTCGAATCTAAGAAAAAGCCCAACAAAGTGGGTGTAAAGGCGTGAGCTACTTTTCAACCTGCGTCCGTATTTTGCAAGATGATACCCGCAACGAACAGCAACGTCACAACGGAACCCAGCAATATTTCTGGTGTACTCATCGAAGACCACCTCTTGCTGGACTAAGAATGCGGCGCGGGCCTGACCGAGTTTCACTCACCCTTGGCCCAGTCCGCGGCAGCCTGAACCGCCCGCCGTTCCTCAGGTTGATTGAGGCGGAACCCAGATTGAATATGCCGCGAATGTGCGGACAGAGTGAAGTAGGGTATGCCCAGAAAGTGCCTCCCCACGATTCCCGTCACTTCCAGGCAATTAAAGTCCTGCCCGCGCACCTTCGAAAAGATGCGTTGCAACGCTGCCTGCAGACTGGCGGCTTGAATCGAACCAAAGGCGTTGACCTTGATTTCGTCCGCCATGAAAAAGCAGTTCCATCCAGCGGCGCGAATCTGGCGGTCGAGCGCGAAACTGCTGAGCGCTCGGACCACGCTCCAGTTATTGGAATAGGATTCACATTCCAACCCAAGGGTCTGGGCCATGCGAGGACTCTCCTGAATCAGAACGCTGCCAATGTGAATGGTGTGGGACATGGTTTTCTCATTGTGCAAAGGCCGGGATGATCCGATGCAACGCTCCTTGAACTGAGTAGTCTAAGCTGGATGGTCTAAGAGAAAGAACTTCAGATGGGCTGACTTAGCTCAGTAAACCTGAAAGAGCGGAAGGTTAAGATCGCTCAGTCGAACGTTAGCCCTGCGCCGTCCCCTTGTCAACATGTAGTCGCTTCACAAACTCAGTGGTGGAGAGCGCGCGAAATTTGCACAAGGAGCGGGTTTGGAAACTTTTCAAGTGATTCTGGGGAAGTGAGCAATCTTGAACAGTCATCCCATCACGGGAACCGTACTATTCAAGCTGCTTTGATGCGGCAGTCCGCCTGAGAAGGCGGACAGCGCTTTAGGGGCAGGCATGGGTTAGTGTCCGCCAGATTGGCGGAGTTTGACCCTCACGTCTGCCCCATTTTTTTCGTGCAGCCGCTGCCTCAGGGAATATCTGGTCAATTTTGACCAGTCCGCAAGTCCACTTTCGTTGAATACTGACAACAGACAAAAATTGTACCGGTGGACGAAACATCAAGCGAAAGTCGGCAGAACGGTCTCATAAATGTTCCCGCGGAGGGTAGAGGGTAAGTGAAGGTCCCCCTCGGGGGCTGAAGGTCGCATTCCTATTAGCCGGTAGCGGGCGACGGGAAGCCGTCCGTGCCCGAACTATGTTATGACAGTTGTGGGCCAGCCATCCTGGTCTCAAGCCAGCGCCAGTCATCGCCTGGGGCTGACCCGAAAAGTGGCCTCTTTCAGCACCTGTTCTCACCACACTAAGGACAAATGTCGTTACCAATCACAGAATTTCCCAAGGGGCTCTTGGAAGTCGTCGCCCCCCAACCTCTGGTACGAGAAGGGTTTTCAGCAAGCCGCGCACGATCGCAATCGAAGCCGTCTAAGCTGTCTCTGCCTAGTCGAATCGCGGTGATCGGGAACTACCTTCCGCGACAATGTGGAATCGCTACTTTTACAACGGACCTCTGCGAGGCCATATCTGCGGAGTACGGGACATCTCGATTGTTGGCCCTACCAGTGAACGATACGGAACATGGCTATGACTATCCCGCACGGGTGAGGTGGTCGCTCGCCCAGGACGACGTGGCAAAGTATCAAGAAGCGGCTGAATTCCTGAACTTCAACAATATCGACATGGTGTGCCTGCAGCACGAATATGGAATCTTCGGTGGTCCGGCCGGAAGTCATATTTTGCATCTGCTGCGCGGTCTGAAGATGCCCGTGGTGACCACGCTGCACACGGTTCTGCGCGAACCAGACCCTAACCAACTGACGGTCATGGAAGAGATCGCAGAACTTTCGGACCGCCTCATTGTCATGAGCCAGCTCTCGTCCCAGTTCTTGCAAGAAATTTTCAAGGTGCCTGGCAGCAAGATCGATATGGTTGCTCACGGCGTTCCGGACCTTCCATTCCTGGATCCGAATTTCTACAAGGACCGCTTTGGCGTGGAAGGAAAGGCGGTGCTGCTTACGTTCGGTCTGCTCTCACCGAACAAGGGAATCGAAAACGTCATCGAAGCTCTGCCGCAGATTTTGTCTAAACATAAGAATGTCGTCTACATAGTCGCGGGCGCGACCCACCCTCACGTTCTTCGTCGCGAAGGCGATCAGTATCGAGCGTACTTGCAAGCATTGGCAAAGGAAGTGGATGTGGAGTCAAAGGTGAGATTCCACGACCGCTTCGTCAGTCCTGAGGAGATGGTTCAGTTCATTGGTGCCGCGGACATTTACATCACTCCGTATCGCCATGAGGCGCAGGTGGTGTCCGGGACGCTGGCCTACGCATTAGGTGCGGGTAAGGCGATTATCTCGACTCCCTATTGGCACGCGATTGAGTTGTTAGACGACCGTCGGGGCGCGCTGGTGCCCTTCCAAAATCCCGGTGCTATCGCACAAAAGACAATCGAACTTTTGGACACTCCCGCGATTCGCCATGCCATGCGTAAGCGCGCTTATCTGTTCGCGCGGGAGATGGTATGGAAAAGAGTCGCGCAAGGTTACATGGAAAGTTTTGCACGGGTGCGTAGCGACCGCATGGAGACTCCGCACGTTCAGTTCTCAGCTCGCGCAACCCAGAAGTCGCTGAATCAGCTGCCTGAATTGAAACTGAGTCACGTGAATGCTCTGACCGACGACACGGGGATGCTGCAGCACGCCATTTTTACCATCCCCAATCGAGCAGAGGGATATACGACCGACGACAACGCTCGCGCACTCATCTTTACTGTGTTGCTGGACCAACTGGGTAAAGACCAGCTCGCAAAAGGCGAATCAGCCAACCCAGATTGGCCATTCCGGTATTTAGCATTCCTGGAGCACGCCTTCAATTCAGAGAAGAAAAGGTTCCGAAACTTCCTCGGCTACGACCACCGCTGGACGGAAGAGCAGGGATCGGAAGATTCTCACGGCCGCGCGTTGTGGGCTCTGGGAACTCTATTGGCACGATCGGCAAATCACGGATTGAGGGGAGCAGCCGGGCGTTTGTTCGAGTTCTCCCTGCCGGCAGCGGTCGAGTTCCACAGTCCTCGTGCTTGCGCCTACGCGTTGCTCGGAGTTTACGAGTACCTCCATTCGTACCCTGGAGACCGGGATGCGCAGCGAGTACGATTCGCATTGGCGCGAAGATTGCTCGATATGTATGAGTCGATCCGGCGTCCGGACTGGAAATGGTTTGAGAACGTTCTAGCCTACGGAAACGCCAGGCTATCGCAGGCTATGCTAGTGGTGGGGTCGGCTTGTGGGGATGAACGTATGGTTTCCGCTGGACTCGAGTCGCTGAATTGGCTCATGGAAACGCAGCGTTGCCCGATCAACGGCCACTTTGTGCCGATCGGTTCGCAAGGGTTTTACCGTCAAGGTGGCGAAAAAGCTCGATTTGATCAACAGCCCATTGAAGCCGCCGGTGCGGTTTCTGCCTGTCTGCAAGCGTACCGCGTGACTGGTGACAGCCGCTGGCACAGCGAAGCCTGGTCGGCGTTCAACTGGTTCCTTGGCGACAACGATCTGCAACTTGCTCTCTACGATTCCGTCACCGGCGGTTGTCGGGACGGCTTGCATCCCGACCGCGCCAATCAGAATCAGGGAGCGGAATCCACGCTGTCTTTTCTGATGGCACTTTTGGAAATGCGCTCTGTACACAACCCTAGAAAGCCGGAAGATCCGTTATGACTGCTCCCGAAACAACACTTGTGAACGTCGAAAGCGTGCACTATCCGTCTCTGCTTTTGCGTCACCCTGCCAACCCAATCCTGACGCGCAAGGATTGGCCGTACTCCATCAATAGCGTGTTCAATGCCGGCGCAACCTTGCTGCCGGATGGAACCACTCTTTTGCTGTGCCGAGTTGAAGACCGGCGCGGCTTGTCCCATCTTTGCGCCGCTCGCTCCCGAAACGGGGTTGACGGATGGCAAATTGATCGGGAACCCACGTTAATGCCCAGTCCGCGGGAGCATCCCGAAGAAATCTGGGGCATTGAGGATCCTCGGATCACCTTCGTGCCCGAATTGCAACAATACGCGATCACGTATACCTCCTATTCGCGCGGCGGCCCCGGAGTGTCTTTGGCTCTGACCAAAGACTTCCGAAGTTTCGAGCGCTACGGCGTCATCATGCCACCGGATGACAAAGACTCGGCACTATTGCCGCGGAGAATCGATGGATGCTGGGCGCTCATTCATCGGCCGATGACAGCACTCGGAGCGCACATGTGGATTTCCTACTCTCCCGACTTGCGTTATTGGGGCAGGCACAGACTTATGTTGGAAGCGCGACGCGGTGCCTGGTGGGACGCGAACAAGATTGGTTTGTCTCCGCCGCCCATCGAGACGGCTAGAGGTTGGCTCGTGTTCTACCACGGAGTACGGCACACGCCTTCGGGCTGTCTGTATCGACTGGGCTTGGCTCTGTTCGATCTCGAGAACCCGGAAAAATGCCTGCTGCGAGGAGATTCGTGGATCTTTGGGCCCGAGGCCCAGTACGAGCGTCACGGCGACGTCGATGATGTTGTGTTTCCGTGCGGATATACGATGGACCCCGATGGCGATACCATCAACATCTACTACGGAGCCGCGGACTGCGCGATTGCCCTGGCTCGGAGCAGCGTTCGCTCCCTGCTGGAATGGTTGGACGCCAATGGAAGTTGCGAGCGCCGGCAGCGGGCGGAGGATTTGTGAAACCGCTGCTGTGGTTCCTCAGATTTACCTTCGGGTGCCGTCATAAGCAGATGAGCCGCGTGTTCACCATCAAGAGACGCACGTATCGGGTCTGCTTCGAATGTGGCCGGGAATTTGAAGTTCCGAGGCCTTGATACCACTGTTCAATTGTGAACAGACAGAATTGAAGAGTTTCCGCTATGTTGGCAGCGGTGGAAGTATGCCTAGAGTATTACTAGCCGACGACGACGATTCTGTCCGTAATATGTTGCAGGTGACGCTCGAACGCGACGGGTATGAGGTAGTCGCAGTGGCCAGTGTGAGCGAAGCCCTTAGTCGCATCGCCACGGAGAACTTTGACGTACTCCTGTCCGACCTGCACATGCCGCAAGCAGGCGATGGGTTCACTGTGGTCAGCGCCATGCGCCACACCCACCCCAACGCTGTGACGCTGGTGCTCAGCGGCTACCCGGCGCTGGACGAAGCCTTGGCTGCCATCCGCTTACAGGCTGACGAAGTTCTGGTGAAACCAATTGAGATTGCATCGCTGCGGGAGATCATCCGCAAAAAGCTTGCCAACCCCGTAGCGCATAGGCCGGCTCCCACGGAGAGCGTGGCCTCGATACTGGAGAACGACCTGGGTGCGACAATTCAGGACTGGATGGCACTGGTAGAACAGGACGAAGAGCTGACCCGTGTGCGGCTGAGCTTTGAGGACCGCACCGGCCATCTGCCTAACCTCCTGGCTGACTTGATTTACCGCTTACGCCTTCCTCCCATTGCGAGAGCTAACATCTCCAAGGCCGCAGAGCAGCACGGCATTCTGCGACGTCAGCAAGGCTACTCCGCTGCCATGATGGTGGAGGAATCGCGAATCCTGCAGGTGAGCATCTTTAACACATTGCAAAATAATCTGCCCAGAGTCGACTTCAGCAAGGTGTTGCTGGACGTTATGACCATCGCGGACGAAGTGGATTCGCAGTTAAAGCAGGCCATGCTGAGCTACGTTCTGCCCACGTCGAGCGGCGCCTTGTTGAGGGTCTCGTGAATACAGCTCCTCGGCGCCTTTGACATTAAATCTTAGATTTTTCTGATTGCCTCGGCCCTCAAGCTGCATAATTGCCGTTACGCCCGATCCGTTGCGGCGCCAGATTGACGAGCTGCGGATAGAGGCTGCACGCCTTCTTTCCGAATCCGAGAAAACCAAACGCACGGCGGCGAAGATAGCCGAGCGAATCAAAGGCCTCGAAAAAATAGCAACACGGAATTAGATCAGTGCTGCCCGCAGAAGCACGGAAACCATTTCGTTCGAAAAATCCCAACACAATCGAGGCTGTAACCTGCTGATTCTTCGCGGTCGAAATGAACTGCGTGAGCCGTTTCGAAAAGAAATGTTTGTCGATACACGAATCCTTTGACTCAGCCTGAAGAGTGAAACGTAATCCGCGCACTTCCTCCAGTGCAAACAGAAATGGCTGGCAAGGTCACCGGAACGGCCCAGTGGATGGCGCACCAACTGTCATCAATTTCTTAGAAACTGGAACCGGCGCGCTCGTCGTCCCGTCCGGGGGAAGAAAAACCATTCATCTTCGTTCAGCGATGGCGATGCCCGTATGATGGACATCCTCCCGACAATAAGTGATGCTGTACCCAACATTCTGTAAATGCGCAAACAACTTTTCTCTTGAGTACCCAAACCGCGCATGAACTTCGTGATACTCGAATTGTATCCGCTGGATGAGCTGCAGGACTGCCGCCGGAGTCGAAAATAACACCTCCCATTCGCTGCCTTCGATATCCATCTTCAGCAAATCGATCTGCTTCAATTCCCATCTGCCGGCCAAGTCAGCAAGGCTGACGCATGGCACCCTGACCACTCGCTCTTCAGCTGTGATTTCATCGGCTGGAACTAATCGGCGTCTCTGCGATTCTCCATCGCTCAGCATCGTTCTTTCTCCGGATTGTGAGGAAAGCGCAACCTGAATCGCCTTCACCTGAGCATCGAGGTGGTTCGCCCGCAGATTGTATTGCAGGTTGGAAAATGTTTCAGGATAGGGTTCGAGTGCGAGGATTCGCGCCTCAGGAAGTTGCTTAGCTGCCCATACAGAGAACATTCCAATATTGGCGCCCGCATCGACTATGGTTCTGCAGTCACTCCACAAGCGATAACATTCGCAGACGAAGATCTGCCAAAAAACCCTCACTTCCCCCGCACTGCGGACCCGCAGTAGCCCTCCATCATAGAGGGGAACATCAAATGGATAGCGAAAAAAATCTCCGCCGCCAACGTAACGAGCCGCTAACTCGTAAGCAACCGAAGTCTTCCGCCTTGCGGCTAACAACTCGGGGAATCGTCTGAAACCGTGTAAAACCGTCGACAGCATAGCCACTGCGCCGCCAATCTCGCAAGAGACTCCTTCAATTTGTGCGTGGTCCGCATTGCGATCTCCCTCGCTCGTTGTAGGCGGAGGGTATACCGCTGGGGGAATGCGCGTCAGTCTAGAATGGGGGTAATTGTCGTTCCGCGTGGAGATTTGGTCAAGTGCACCAGCTACCGTTCAGCCCAACCACCGTGCCATGAGTAAGCAATCAAAAGTCTATTTGGAGAAAATTCAGGAGGCATGACAGTTGGGCATCGGTTGGGTAAATGACGCGATCGATAGATCCCTTCTCCCCGTCACTAATCTCTTCAACAACTTGCGTGGATTTCTCGGCGGCCTCGCTATCCAGTGCAACTTTTTGCATGGTTCCCAAAAGTTACTGAAGTTTGCCAGAACCAATCCAAGTCTTTGTTTCTAAACAATTTAGCCTGTATCGTCTTTTGTATACAAGGCATAATTGCGCCCCAAGGTAAGCGCCCCGTAAGTACGCAGGATATGACAGGGACTGCAACCATCGCCGCCAGCCTCCCCACTCGCTCGCACTCTTGGAGAGGCATGCCCCTTCCTGCCAAAGCTTTTGTCGGCATGATAGTGGTGGCCGGCACTGCAACGCTTCTGTATGGGGCGATTCACCAGACCAGCAAGAACATCGCCGAGTTCATCTGCTATCTCGGTATTGCCGTTCTGGCATCAAGGCTCAAGGTAAATCTGCCAGGCATCACCGGCACTCTTTCGGTGAACTTTTTGTTCATCCTGATCGGCGTGCTGGAACTGAGTTTCGCAGAAACACTTACTCTGGGCGCGGTCTCCATGCTGGCGCAATGTTTTTACCGGGACCGCCCGAACGCCATTCAGGTGACGTTCAACGTTTGCGCGGGATCGCTTTCGACCGCAGCCGCTTATCTGGCGTACCACCATCCCATCGCAACCCTCGTGGTGCCCAGCCGTCCGCTGCTGCTCGGGATTGCGGCTTCGGTCTATTTCATCGCCAATGCCGGATCGATTGCGACCGTAATCTCGCTGACCGAACGCCGGCCACTTACCAAGATTCTGGTCGACTGCTACTTCTGGTCTTTCCCCTACTATCTAGTAGGCGCCGGCATTGCCGGAACCATCGCCTGGCTCAACCAGAGATTCAATTGGGAAACCTCGCTGCTTATCGTTCCCGCCGCCTACCTCATCTACCGCTCCTACCGGTTGTATCTCGGAAAACTCGAGGACGAGAAGCGCCACGTGGAGGAGATGGCGAATCTCCACTTGCGTACCATTGAGGCTCTGGCGCTCGCCATCGAAGCCAAAGATCAGACCACCCATGAGCACCTGCAGCGCGTTCGCGTGTACGCCATCGAAGTGGCAAAAGAGCTGGGCGTAAAGGGAGCAGAGTTGGAAGCTCTTCATGCCGCCGCCCTCTTGCACGACATTGGTAAACTGGCTGTGCCCGAACACATCATCTCGAAGCCCGGCCGCCTCACGCCGGAAGAGTTCGAGAAGATGAAGATTCACACTCTGGTCGGCGCAGAAATTCTGGAGCGCGTCCGTTTTCCCTATCCCGTAGTGCCCATCGTGCGCGCCCACCACGAGAAGTGGGACGGTTCCGGCTATCCGATGGGACTAAAAGGCGCGGAAATACCCATCGGCGCCCGAATCCTCTCGGCAGTTGACTATCTGGATGCGCTCGCTTCCGATCGCCAATACCGGCGGGCTCTGCCGCTGCAGGACGTAATGCAGAAACTCGCCGCGGAATCAGGCAAGTCCTTTGACCCGAAAGTCGTCGACGTCCTGCAAAAGCGCTACCAGCATCTCGAGAGGCTGGCCGTGGCGAAGACCGCCGAAGATCAGAACACGCCGCTCTCTACCAGCATCAAAATCGAGCGCGGAGAAGCTCCAGCCGCCGGCTTTGAAAACGCAAGCGCACAGGACTCTCCCGGGCGCGAAGGCAGTTTCCTCTTCTCCATCGCTGCCGCCCGACAGGAGGCTCAATCCCTATTTGAGTTGAGCCAGGATCTCGGCGCTTCACTCAGTTTGGGTGAGACTCTCTCTGTGTTCTCGGTCAAGCTCAAGCCGATGGTCCCCTACGATGCCATCGCGATCTACATCCAGCGGGACCAGGAATTGATCCCCGAATATGTCAACGGGGACAACTATCGCCTCTTTTCTTCCTTGCGTATCCCAATGGGCCAGGGACTCTCCGGGTGGGTAGCACACAACAAAAAGCCGATCATAAACGGAAATCCCTCGGTCGAACCCGGATATTTGAACGACCCCACCAAGTTCAGCACATTGCGCTCCGCCCTCGCGATACCCCTTGAAGGAGTGGGCGGAGTGATCGGCGTACTCGCACTCTACCGCGCCGAACGCGACGCCTTCACTTCCGACCATTTGCGCATTCTTATGGCGGTCAGCAGCAAGATGGCGTTGTCCATCGAAAACGCTCTCAAGTACCAGCAGGCAGAGAGTTCGGCGACCACCGACTACCTGACCGGCCTGCCCAACGCACGTTCTCTCTTCCTGCAACTTGATCGCCCTGTTCGCCCAAGCCTTAAAGGAAACTTGCCGCGAATACGACTACGTGGCCCGCATGGGAGGAGACGAATTCGTGGTCGTCGCCCCCGGACTTCCCCAGGATGTGACGTTAAAAAAAGCGGAACAGCTGCGAACCTTGGCCAAGCAAGCCGGCCTTGAAGTGTGCAATGAAGAAATTCTTTCTCTCAGCGTGGGACAGGCAGTCTATCCTGCCGACGGTGAAGACGCCGAGGAACTCCTCGCCGAGGCCGACCGCCGCATGTATCTGGAAAAACAGAAGCAGCTTTCCTACAAGGACCGCCGCTCCCAGCCGCGGCTAAAGTGCAGGGTCACGATTGAACTGCAGCCCGAAGCCGGAGGAGCTCCCGTATTCGGCAGCCTCACCGACATCAGTATGGGTGGCTGCTATGTCGAAACCAGCTCCATTCTCTCTCCCGGCACCAAGATCAAACTGGGTTTCTCCATGGAAGACGGCAGCTTGACTGCCGAAGGAGCGGTCGCAAGAATTGACCCCGGCTCCGGTATCGCCGTGCAGTTCAAAGAACCGAACCGCGAAGGCCGGGAGACCATGTTCAAGATCCTCGAACACGTGCAGAAGTCGACCGCGTTCTACAACAACCGCTACTTCGAGAATCTTCTGAAACGCTAGCCCGGGAATCACGATCCCAAATTCCACTAAGGGCTTGCTGAAAACTTTCGGCTTTTGGGGGGCGCAGCGCTTTCTGCCCTACGATAAGTCCCCCTGCTTTAAATCAAGGCTTCAGCCCCTGAGGCATTGATACTGTGTTTTTTCAGCAGCCTGTTCAGCTTTTCCCTAAGCGCCTTGCGACCAAAAACGACGCTGTTCTCTACGCCCGCTTGAAGCTCGCCTTCGCCGCCCTTACACTTGGGATATGCACGTCCACGCTCATGCCGAGGGCGGACCTACACGAGTGCTCAAAATTTCGCTTGGCGTGACGGCCGCCTACATCGTGCTGCTGGTTGTGGCTGGTGTCCGCGCCCATTCCCTGGCACTGCTTTCCGAGGCCGGACATAATCTATCGGACCTCCTCGCTCTTCTGCTCTCGCTGGTGGCGGTCTATCTGCAGTCGCGCCCGCCAAGTTCCACCAAAACTTATGGCTATCACCGCGCGGGTGTGCTGGCTGCGCTGGTGAATGCCGTCTCGCTGGTTGCGGTTTCGTTCTTCATCTTTTTTGAGGCCTTCCGGCGCCTGCGGCACCCCGAGCCCGTTCAGGCCGCCCTGATGATTTGGGTCGCCGCCGCCGGCGTGGTGATGAACGGAGTGATCGCCCTGTTGCTCTATCGTTCTGCTGGACGCTCCGGCGGCGACCTCAATATCCGCAGCGCCCTGCTCCATGAAGTGGGCGACACGCTCTCTACCGCGGCGGTGATTGCAGGCGGCTGGGCCATTCTGGTCACGGGGAACTACTGGATCGATTCCGCTCTCTCATTCGGCATCGGCGCGCTGATCCTGTGGTCGGGCTACGGCATCGTTCGCGAGACGCTGAACATTCTGCTCGAGGGAACGCCGCGCGGTGTGAAGCTCGAAATGGTCGAGACCGCCATCCGCTCCATCGACGGCGTCAACGACGTGCACGACCTCCACTGCTGGAGCATCGGATCAGAGACTCGCGCTCTCTCCTGCCACATCGCGATTGCCGACATCCCGCCTTCAGTCAGCGAGCGCATCCTTCGCGACGTAAAAGAGTGCTTGCATCGAGACTTCCGCATTGACCACACCACGGTCCAGTTCGAGCACGCGGTGTGCGAAGTGGCCCATGGCTGTGTGATTCCGGTGGGCGAGAGCGAAGAGCATTACCACAGCCACTAAGCACTAGCAAAAAAACCTACCCCAGCCTGGTTGCTAGAAATTGGCCCTGTTTACATGTAAAGTGAGGGCGTGAAGAGTTATCGTGTCACGCCCGAGTTGGCTGGTTTCGACCGTAAGCGGACCGTGGTCAGAGTCCTATTCGCAACTGGGCTGTTTGCCGTCTTGCAGATACTGTTTAACGTCCTATGGCCATCCCCGACACTGTCGAGGTACCTGTTGCGAGATTCTATTGGAGCGGTCATTAGCGGCATCATCTTCGCATTGTTGTTCGTGCTGGTATTCACCAAACGAGTTCTCACGTACGAACTGGTTGTCTCCGACGATTGCATTACCCGGTTGCACCCGTGGCCTGGGTTTGGGCGGTCCGTGCGAAAAAACGAAGCCAAGACGGTTGCAGAGACCGACGGGAATATCTTGACCGCCCCGGCACTGCGTATTTCAAAACATGGACGGTTTAGAACTTGGCTTTGGGGCAGTATCTGGATTCCCAAAGCACTTCCTGAATACCAATCCATCAGGGATCTGGCCATGAACTGGAAAGCTAATGTCTAGGCTTTAGGGCTAATCTACGTCGGTTAGCGAGCGCATCCTGCGAGATGTAAAAAAGTGCTTGCACCGAGATTTTCGCATCGACCACAACACGATTCAATTCGAGCACGCGGTGTGCGAAGTGGCGCATGGTTGTGTGATCCCTGTGGGCGAGAGCGAGGAACACCACCACCGCCGTTAAACCATCTAGCGGATCCAGCTAGCTTCCCGTTCACGATGTCTTCTTGAGCGAAGCGAAGGACCTATGTAATTTCCCGACGAATGCATTAGGTCCTTGGCCCGCAGAGGACGCGGACCTCAGGATGACAGGCCTGGTCTATCGAATTTGTCAGCCTAAGACGGAGCGCTCACTGCGAATTCGATGAAGAAGATATCCCACGACGGCAACATTGATAATGAGTATCAGAATTTTAATCGGAGTCGGATGGCGGTGTATCTCGTAGACCTCGAAGGGGACGAGCGAACTTGTGATGACGACGGTAAACCACTCAGCCCAACGTTTTACCAGCCAGAGACCTATCCCCTCAGTGAGGAACAGTCCCGCGTAAATGAAGCTGCCAAGTCCAAGATCCCTGATCTTATTCGGACTAAGGTTAGCCGCCTTCTCAAGGACGCGATCAACGTACTGGTTGCCTGGATTCAGGCCAAGCATCGCGACCCAACGTTCCAGCGCGCTGGCCACGTCCTTGTGAAGCAGCCTGAGAGCGCCCACACCAACCGCGATCAGAAGAATCGCTTTTACCAACTTGAATAGTGCGATCAGCCGGAGCAGTCTGCTATCAGAGGATTTCATGTGCCGCAATCGTAGCTCATCCCCCGCAGTTTCTCAGATGGAAAGCTACTCTGTCGAAGAGTAGCGATCTTGGGAATTCTGCTCTCGCCTGGCCTAGGAGTCCCCACTCTGTTTGGAGTAAATCTCCCGTACCCGCGCAATCGTGTCCGCCTCCTCTGCC
>WNFN01017314.1_pt1 | contig 16501 bp, 17 predicted proteins | sample 5400161 | NCBI WGS metagenome assembly WNFN01 (sample SAMN13153353, study PRJNA577476) | soil metagenome | isolation source: 80 cm saprolite on Douglas fir-dominated hillslope | place: USA:California | collected 2013-09-17
CGGCGGCGGCCGGGACCGGGCGGCGAGGGGATGCCGCCGTGGGCGGGATGCCCGTCGGTTCCCATCGCCGCCTGCGGCGGCCGCTCAAGCAGGTACAGCCAGTGCCATAGCAGCGGCAGTCCCTGGCCGGCGTCAAGATCAGGCATGGGCACGCCGAGCAGCCCGGCGAGCGCCTCCGCCGGGCCGGAAGTGATCAGCTCGGTACGCTCGGCAACCTCAGTCATGCAGACCCCCCGGCCCAGTCTCAGGGCCGATCGGGACGTCCGGGCTCATTCCGAGCTCGGCCAGGACGGCGGCGGTGTGCTCGCCCAGGCCCGGGATCGGGCCCATGGCGGCCTCGCGGCCGGGCAGGCTGACCGGGGGCAGCAGCGCGCGCAGCGGGCCGCCGGGGGAGTCCACCTCGCGCCACCGGTCCCGGGCCTCCAGCTGCGGGTGCGCGGCGAACTGCTCGGGCGTGCGCAGCCGCGCGTTGGCGATCCCGGCCTCGTCCAGCAGGGACACCAGCTCGTCGGGCGGCACGGACCGCAGCGCTCGCTCGATGATCTCGGTCAGCTCGTCGTCGTGCGCGACGCGATCCGGGTTGGTGCCGAACCGGCCGTCGGTGATCAGGTCCGGCCGGTGCAGGATCCGCTCGCACAGCACGGCCCACTCCCGCTCGTTCTGCAGGCCGAGGAATACCTGGCTGCCGCCCGGCACGGCGTACGGGCCATACGGAGAAATCGAGGCGTGCCGGGCGCCGGTGCGGCGGGCGGGCTGGCCGCCGTAGACGCTGTAGAGGAACGGCTGGGTCATCCACTCGCCCAGGGCATCGAGCATGGCTACGTCGAAGCTGGTCCCCAGTCCGGTCCGCTCCCGCTCGTACAGGGCGGCCAGCACGCCGGAGTAGGCGTACATCCCGGCGGCGATGTCGGCGACCGAGATTCCCGCCTTGGCGGGCTCGTCCGGCGTGCCGGTGACCGACAGCAGCCCCGCCTCGCACTGCACGAGCAGGTCATACGCCTTCTTATGCCGGTAAGGGCCGTCGGGGCCGTAGCCGGAGACCGAGCAGCAGATCAGCCGCGGGTGGCGGGCGCAGAGCCGCTCGGCGCCGAGCCCGAGCCGCTCGGCGGCGCCCGGCGCCAGGTTCTGCACGAACACGTCGGCGCGGGCCAGCAGCGCGGCCAGCACAGCCTGCCCGTCCCGGCTCTTGACGTCCAGCACGACGGACTCCTTGCCCCGGTTCAGCCATACGAAGTAACTCGCCTGGCCCGCCACGGTGCGGTCGTAGTGACGGGCGAAGTCGCCCGTGCCGGGCCGCTCGACCTTGATCACCCGTGCCCCCAGGTCGGCGAGCTGGCGGGTGGCGAACGGTGCCGCCACGGCCTGTTCCAGCGCGACGACCGTGATGCCGTCGAGGGGGAGCATCGGCCTCAGGTCCTCTCCGCGGGGGGGCGTCTGCCCGGCCGGCGGGCCAGCGCGACGTCCTCGGACGCTGGCTGAAGGCCGCAGGCCCGCCGGGTCAATGTCAGCGCGACCGATGTCATGACAGGGACTTTCTCACAGAGCCGAGATTGAGCGCCCCTGGCCCTCCCGCACAGCCGGGCAGGCGCGGCCGCGGCCCGTCCTGGTCCGCCCGGCCGGCACAGACCCAGGGCATTATGCGGTCGTCTTTGGCGTTGAAAGACGTCGGCGGGAAGGATCGAGTCCCCGTAAAGACGCGGGGAACGGAGTCAGCTCCGCGCACCGCGCCCGAGTGATCCGTACTTCAGCGGAGATCCTGCCCGCCCTGATCAGGTCGTTGCAGCAGACGGCCATGTAAGGAGCATGATGAGCTGGCCAGACAAAGCCGCGTGCCGCGGGCTTGACGTGCAGCTCTTTTTTGGCGCAGAGGAAGAGCAGCCGTCCGAGCGAGATTTCCGCGAAGCCAGGGCGAAGGCAGTCTGCGAGTCCTGCCCGGTGCGGCGCGAATGTCTCGACTACGCCCTGGAGAATTCGCTGCGGTATGGAATCTGGGGTGGGCTCGACGAGGACGAGCGGAGGCTTGAGCGCCGCCGTCGGCAACGTCGCGCCAACGCCGCATGACGGCCTGCGGACCGCGCAGCGCGCTGGCGCACCGGAATGTCCATATCTGACCCCGGCGGATAGCCTGCATCAGACAACGAATGGGACGTACGCACAGGGCAGGGAGCACGTGACCTGTACAGAGCGCGCTGGCGTCGACACGACGGGCCCGGCCGCGTGCTGGTAGCCGAGCCCGGCCCGCCGACCGAGCCCGACCCGGTGACGGAGCCTGACCCGGTGGCGGAGCCTGGTGACGCCGGCATCCGGTGGCAGCGCCCGTCGCCGCGGCTGCTGCGCGCCCGGCGCATTCAGGCCGGGCTGGTGACCGCGCCGGTCGCCATCGCCGGCGGCCTCGTCGCGGGCGCCGCGGGATCGGCGTGGCTCGGCCTCGGAATCGGGCTCGGGCTCGTGGTAGCCGGGCTGCTGTGGGAGCGGTTCCTGGCCCGCCGCGTCGCTGCGTGGGGCTACGCCGAGCGGCGCGACGACCTGATGGTCCGGCGCGGGGTCATGATTCGCCGCCAGTCGGTCATCCCGTACGGACGGATGCAGTTCATCGACGTCACCGCCGGCCCGGTGGAGCGGAGCCTGGGTCTTGCCACCCTGCGGATGCACACCGCCGCCGCGGCCAGCGACGCGCGCATCCCGGGCCTGGACCGGGCGCGGGCCGCGAAGCTGCGCGATCAGCTCGCCTCGCTCGGCGAAGCGCAGGCCGCCGGGCTATGACCCACCTTCCGCCGGGCGGCCCGCCCAGTTCGCCCCGCCCGCCCAGCCCGCCCGTCCCGCCCGGCGTGGCGGACGACGTCGCGGGATGGCATCGCCTGCACCCGCTGTCGCCCCTGGTCCGGGCCGGCCGTCACCTGGTGACCATCGGCATCCTCGTGCTCGTGCTCCTGTTTGCCAACCAGAACCAGGCAGGCGGCGACCTCATCGTCGACCTCGTCATCGTCGCAGTGGTTCTGGCCGGCGGCGTGGTCAGCTGGCTCGTCACCCGCTGGCAGGTCGCAGACGGAGTGCTGCGCATCGACACCGGCCTGATCCGGCGCGAGTCGCGGCGGTTCGCGCTATCGCAGGTCCAGGCGATCGACGTGGTCCAGACCGGGCTGGCGCGGGTGCTCGGGCTAGCGGAGATCCGGCTTCGGATGGCGGGCGCGGATTCCTCCGGCGGCCGTCTGGCCTGCCTGCCGCGCGCCGACGCCGAGCAGCTGCGCGAGCGACTCCTGTCGATGGCCCGGGCGCCCGGCACGGCGGCAGCGGGCAAGCCTGCCGCGCCGTACAGGGTGGCCAGCCCTGACGTTCCGTCAGGGCCGCCAGGTGCGGCCCGACTGCCCGAGCGGGTCCTGTTCCGAGTGGATTCCGGGCGCCTGGCCGGAGCCATCACGCTGAGCAGGGCCGGGGCGTTCGCGGCCATCGTGGTCGCCGCGATGGCCTCCGTGGTGGCGCTGGCCGGCCAGACACGCACCATAGCGCCGTTCCTGCCGGTGGGGCTGGGAATCGTGCTCGCGGTCTGGCGCCAGTTCAACGGCGAGTACGGGACCGTCGTCGCCGCGGCGCCGGACGGGCTGCGGCTGCGGTCCGGGCTGGTGCAGACCACCGCCGAGACCATCCGCCCGGGGCGCGTCCAGGCCGTTCGCCTCGTTGAGCCCCTGGTCTGGCGGGCGTTCGGGTGGTGCCGGCTCGAGGTGGACGTCGCCGGGCCGCGCCAGCGGCGGGAGAACCGGTCGGAATCGCAGCGCCTGCGCGCGCTCATCCCCGTCGGATCGAGCTCGGACACCGAGCACGTGATCGGCGAGCTGCTGGGCACGCGACCGCTGCCGTCGCAGCGGGCGCCGCGGAGCGCCCGCTGGAAGGCGCCGTTGACGTACCACTTCCTGGCGTGGGATCTCGACGACCACTATGTGGTGGCCTCGTGCGGCCGGGTGTGCCGGAAGACCACCTGGGTCCCGCTGGAGAAGGTGCAGAGCATCCGCTGGGTGCAGGGCCCTCTCCAGCGCCGGCTCGGGCTTGCGTCGGTACGGCTCGACGTCGCGGGCAAGCGGGTGAGCGCGAGCATCCAGGACCGCGGCGTCGCCGAAGCGCGCGAAATCTTCGCATCGCTGCCCGACCGCGCCCGTGATGCGCGCACGGCGGCGATTATGCCCGGTCTCGCGGCAAGAAGATTGGCATCCGAAAGCTAAGGGGTAGTGGCCCGCCTTAGCGCTGCCAACATGTCATAAATGCCGACTATTCGCAGGCGAGTTCGGCCTGGTCCTAGCATGTGAGGGTGAATCCGCACGGGCGAGTAAGCCCTGGAAGTCCCAGGAGATGGTCAGGCCACGCGGCCTGATCCTCTAAACTAAGCGGTGTCGGCAGGCTATACTCATCTCTCGGTCTTCCCCGGAGAACGGAGCACGCATGGCCCAGAAGGTACAGACCTTGTTCATCGATGATATCGATGGCGGTGAGGCAGAAGGAACTGTCCGCTTTGGTCTGGATGGCGCGGACTACGAGATTGACCTGAGCGCTGCTCATTCGAAGGCGCTCCGGAAAGCTGCGGCGAAGTACATCGCGGCGGGGCGCAAGGTCAGCGGCCCGGCTCGCCGGAGAGGGCAAGGTAGCGGACGGAGGAATCCGGGTGGCGGACCCAGTCCCTCCGAGGTTCGTGAGTGGGCCAAGGCGCAAGGCATCGAGGTGAGAGACCGCGGTCGGGTGCCCAGCGAGCTGGTCGTGAAGTTCCAGGCTGCGAGTGGGGCGTAACTCAAGCCGCCGCGGCCGACATTAGTTATTGCGCTACCGGAGCCACTGGCGGTATGCGGCGGTCAGATGCCGGTACCACCGTGGCCGCGGTGGTACCGGCATCTGCGGCGCCGGGGCGGCCGGGGGCGCCTTTCCTAGCCGGGTTCGGCGCCCCGGGACCTGGCCAGTTCCTCCAGGCCATATCGCTCGACATGCTCACCGTCGGCGAGGCTTATCGTCCGGATCCCCTGCTCGGCCAGGTGCTCGTTAATCTCGTCGAACCGGTCGCGCACAAGCTGTTTCTCACCGTCGGTGATCCTGCCCTTGTGGGGCTTGCCCGCGTACGCCATGCTGGCGTAATCGATGCGGTCACCGCGGGCCGAGCCGCCCCCGGTGGCCCGGGAGCTCCGCCGGGCCGGCCGGGCGGAGACGATGATCTCGGTCATCGCCTGGTCGGTGGCCAGCTTGTCGAACGAGTCCACGTCCATCGCCACCCGGCGCGGCTCATCGTCGCCAGGGAGATACAGGTCAATCACGGCCACGCGCAGGGCTGCCTTCTCGATGGCTCTGGCTTCATCAGGGAGAACCTCGATTTCCACCGGCCCGTCGCCGAGCTCGGGGTGCTCGTGAATTACGATGCGTGCCGCCGCATCGTCCTGGGGGATGATCTCGCCGCTGAGGTCGCTGAACCGGACGGTCTTCTGGCCCACGTGATATGCCCTCCTGTGTCGGGTATGGCGGTCGTTGTGTGTCGAACACGTGGCTCACCCTGTACCATGAATGGCTGACTGTCAAACATATGTTCGATCCGGCGTGTCGCTGGCATTGGCGTGCGCGACCTGCGGAACCGGGCGGGCACCCCGCCGGCCGTGAGCGCGCCCGAACGCATCTTTGCGGCATTCTGGAGTTAGAATCAGGTTCGGCGGATGGAGGATCGCGATGCGGCGGCCACGGGTACCGGCTTCACCGGAGTCAGATGGTAGGTCGGCGCGCGTGCCCAGGGCCCACCCGGGCGATCCGGCGGGCGGGCGCGCAGGCCTGCGCGTGCGGGCGGCGTGCGGGCACGCTCGCTACACCAAGGGCTGCGAGCTCTGCGCATTAGCCGGCATCTATCACGACCACATGAGGCGGCCAGGCCTCACGCCCGCCGAGCGGTCCAAAGTCATCAGGCTCTACTTAGCCGGCGACAAGGCCGGCTTGTTCAAGCTGTGGCAAGCACGGCGGGCTGAAGACGATTCGTGAGCGCGGGCGGCGGGAGAGCGAAACACGCTTGCCTTAAGCTGCGGATATGCCCGCGGCACGTCGCCCTGCAGCATCCGCCTCCGGCGGACATCGCTCGAGCCTGCGGGCTGACTGCGAGCGCTGCTTCGGGCTGTGCTGCGTCGCGCCAGCCTTCTCGGCCTCGGCCGACTTCGCCATCGACAAAGACGCCGGGCAAGGCCAGAAGGTCGCCCAGGTCACGTTCGGCGGAGAGGACTGGCGGCGGACCCCGGGAATCGCCGCGCCGATGTTCCGGGTTTTCACGATCATGCGGCAGCTGCATGAGCTGCTGTGGTACCTGAGCGAAGCGCTGACGCTGCCGCCGGCCCGCCCGCTCCATCGCGAGCTCAGCCGCGCGCTAGAGGAGACCGAACGCCTCACCCTAGGCAGTCCCGCCGCTCTCGGGGAACTGGACATGGCCGCGTACCGGCGGGATATCAGCGCGTTGCTGCGACGCGCCAGCGAGCTGGCGCGGGCCGGCCTCCGGGACCAGGGCGCCGACCTGGCCGGCGCCGACCTCGTCGGGAAAGATCTCAGAGCTGTCGGCCTGCGAGGCGCCAGCCTGCGAGGCGCCGCTCTCATCGGAGCCGACCTGACCGGCGCTGACCTGAGCATGGCCGACCTCACCGGAGCTGACCTCCGCGGCGCTGACCTGAGCGGCGCCGACCTCACCGGGAGCATCTTCCTCACCCAGTCCCAGCTCGAGGCGGCCAGAGGCGATGCCAGCACCAGACTGTCGCCGCCGCTCACCAGCCCGGCGCACTGGCCGCCGTGAGCAACCCGCGCGTCCGGGGGGCGCGGGTGACGCCGCCCCCCGGCGGCTTAGTTTGCGATTTAAGGACTCGAAGATCGTTTAGGTTTGGGTTCTGCTGTTCCCTGGACGTGCGGACGGCCTTCGGGTGACGCTGAGTTCTCGCCAAGAGATCCGGCAGCACCAGAAGGCCGTGATGGACAGTCTGCAAGACACTACTGCTCGCGTCGAGGCATTGTCCGGGTTATCCAGGTTCCGTAAGGCTAGCCCCGATCGGGCACGGCCAACTCCCCCAGCAGGGACCAGTCGTCCTGCGGGACCGTCACGCTGACGATCCGGGGCGTCTCGGCGAGATGCGGCGGCAGCGTCTGCTGCGCCTTCTTGAAGTGGTCGGACTGGACATGGGCGGCCCCGGCGTCGCCGTCGCGGAATGCCTCGGTCAGCGCATACTCCGTCGGGTTGTCCACGCTCCGGAACCAGTCGAACCACATACAGCCCGGCTCGGCGCGGGTCGCCCGGGTGAACTCGCCGGAGATCTCGGGCCACCGGTCGGCGTCCTCGGGCAGTACTCGGAACCTGGCGGTAATGAAGATCATCGGGCACTCCCGGTCCCGTCGCGCGGGATATCATTGTGCTGCACGACCGCGCCGCGAGGCTAGGTGCCGGGAGCCGGCGACGAGCCGCAGGCCAGCGCGAGGCTGCGGCACCGCACGCACCTGAGCGACACCGTCCACGTGGTCCAGGCGGTCCGCGGGCCCTGGGGAGATGCGGCGGCCCGGGTCGGCGGATGCGGAGGCTCGGCCCTACGGCCGTGCCGCGCATATCATTCGACGGACCTGCATCGCTGTGGTGGCTGGCCGCCGCACGGGTCCTGCAGGGTGGAAGTGGTGCCATATGCGCGGGCTGCGGATGACGCTGCGTGGCGTGATGATGGCTGCGACCTTAGCGGGCGTGGTGTTCGCGGGGGGCGTGACCGCTCCGGCGACGGGGTCGGCGGGGGTGGTGAGTGGCGTGCGCTCGGCTGGCCCCGGTGCCGCGACGAGATCGGCTTCCGGGGCGGATCTTGCCGCGGCGCCCGCGTTCAGCGGGTCCAGGCCACCGGGCTTGGCCGGCCTCTCTGGCGTCTCGTGCGTGAGCGCCTCGTTCTGCATGGCCGTCGGCGATTTCCTCAGCCCGACAGTGACTACCTCCTACCCGCCCGGGATCATTCGTTCCCTCGCCGAGGAGTGGAACGGCAGCAGCTGGCGTGTTCTGCGCAGTGCCGAGGCCGTCGGCGTCCTGGATGCCGTTTCCTGCACGAGCGCCTCCTTCTGCATGGCCGTCGGCGGTGAAAACCTCGTCGGGCCTTCGCTCGCTGAAGCCTGGAATGGCCGTACCTGGCGCGTCGTGAAGACCCCGTCCGCCAGCCCTCACCTGTCCGCGGTCTCCTGCGCGACGGCCTCGTTCTGCGTGGGAGCCCCCTCGTCCACGGCATCCAATGTGGCCCAGGTGTGGAACGGCCGGACCTGGCAGCCCATGAACATGTCCGGTGATGGCTGCGTCGCGTTCTTCTGCGTGCTGGCCGAGGTTTCGTGCCCGAGCGCCGGGCACTGCATGGCCGTGGGTACCTACGCCAACCACGCCGGGACCGTCGTCTTGAGCAAGGCCCTGAGGTGGAATGGCAAGACCTGGCGGGACACCAATCCGCCGAGCCCTGGCCAGAACGCGGGCCTGCACGTGGTCTCTTGCCCGAGCGCATCCAGCTGCATAGCCATCGGCGATGGCCTGGCCATAGCGTGGGACGGTACCTCCTGGCGGCGGCTGGCTGCCCCGGCCACACCTTCGCTGAGGGATGTGTCATGCCTGGGCGCCCGTAGCTGCGTAACTGTCGGCGGCCAGGGCTACGGCCCGTCCCCGGCCTCGGCGTCGGCGTGGAATGGCAGGACGTGGCGGCGGCTGAGGCCCGCGGAGCCGGGAGAGTCCGCCCGTGTCCTGTTCGACGTCTCCTGCTGGCACGCGTCGGCGTGCATGGCGGTCGGCTCGTACTCGACCCAGTCCGCGCCCTTCGGTGCGCAGCTCGCCCTGGCGGAGCAGTGGAACGGCACTACTTGGCGGGTCCGCAGGACCCCCAGCCCTGATGATGCGTCCAGCGGCAGTGGGATGGCCGGACCTGGCGGGTGCTGGCCGCGCGCAGCCCCGGCGACCTCGTCAACGAGCTGACCGGGGTCTCGTGCATGAGCGGTACCAGCTGCCTCTCTGTCGGCGACGACGGCACGGCGAAGCAATTCTCCACGAAGCATCCGCTGGCGGAGACCCCTGCTCCCTGACCAGGGCCAGGCCTTGAGCGGTCCGGCCGGTGAGCCCTGGCGGACGCGAAACCGGCCGTTATTGCTCGTCGTCGCCGTAGGGCACTTCCTGACGCTGCTCGAGCACGTCGTCTTCGGGCTCGTCGTCCGGAATTTCTGTCGACGTCGACGGCTGCTCGCGATCCTCGGCGTCGTAATCCGCGTACTCGTCGTCGGCGTACTCGTCCTCAGGGTCGCTGTCGGTGTCGGATGTAATGGCTCCGAGTCTTGCCCGACGGTGACCGGAACGCAAAGCTGGTCGGCCGCGTTCTGATGATGCCTCGCCCAGCCGCGCCGTCTTCCTCTCCAGCCCGTTGGCCGGAGATGATGGGTCGGTGACCACGGTTCACTTTCCGGCTGAGGTGCTCGAGCGGGCGGGGCTGCCAGCGGCGGACGTCGGGGACTGGGTCGCCTCGGCGCCAGGCCCGGACGCCTCGTTCGGGGCCGCGGCCGAGGCGGCCAGCACGTTCCTGGCCCGCGGGCAGGGACTTATCCATCGACTGCCCGGCCCGGCCCGCCGCACAGCGGGCGAGCGCACGGCCCGCGAGGCCATCGCCGGGATGATGGACGGTGCCCGCGAGAGGTTCCTGCGCTCGCACGCCGCCGATCTCTATGACGCGGTGACCGGTAGCTGCACCCGGTCACTCCGGCTCGAGGAGCTCCTCCGCGAGGTCGCGGCCCGTGTCCCCGGCCTGGTGCCGACATCCGCCCAGATGGAGGCCGAGCGCGCGCGGGCGCTGCCGGACAAGGAAGGCATCGAGCTCGCGCAGGGGCTGCTGGTGGGGCACGTCCTGGCTGTGCCGCGGGCTGGGCGGCACCTGATCGACGCGATGCTGCGCCCGACCCCTGAGGCGCTCGAGCGGCTAGGAGAGCTGCGGGCCCGGGGCGCGGTTGACCTCGGCCCGGTGCGGGTCACCCGGCGGGGCCGGGCAGGGCTTCTGGAGCTGAGCAACCCGCGGCATCTCAACGCCGAGGATGACGTGACGCTCGGCCCGACCGAGTGCGGCGTCGACCTGATCCTGCTCGACCCGGACATCGAGATCGGCGTGCTGCGCGGCGGCGCGGTGGAGCATCCCCGCTACCCGGGCACGCGGGTCTTCGGGTCGGGCCTCAACCTCACCCGCCTCTACCACGGGCGCATTGACTTCCTCTTCTACCTGCTGCGCGACCTCGGCTATGTGCACAAGATCTACCGCGGCCTAACGTTCGCCGGGCCGGACAACGCCGCGCCAGAAGCGGACGCGAGCGGCCCGGACGCCCCGATCGAGAAGCTGTGGGTCGCCGCGGTGGAGCGCCTGGCGGTCGGCGGCGCCTGCCAGTTGCTGCACGTCGTCGATCACGTGATGGCCACGCGCGGGTCGCGCCTGTTCCTGCCGGCCCGCAAGGAAGGGATCATCCCGGGCGCGTCCAACCTGCGCCTGCCCCGGTTCGTCGGGGATCGCGCCGCCCGCCAGGCGATCCTCTCCGGCCGGGAGTGGACCGCGGGCGAGCCGGACGCGGCGCTGCTCTGTGACGAGGTGGTGGAACCGGGCGAGATGGACCGGGCGGTCGAGGCGCGGATCGAGGCGCTCACCAATTCCGGGCTGGTGAACGCGACCGCCAACCGGCGCGCGCTGCGGGCCGGCCAGGAGCCGCTGGACCTGTTCCGCGAGTACATGGCCATCTTCTCGGTGGAGCAGGCGCGCTGCCACCTGAGCCCGGCGCTCGTCCGCAACCTGGAGGTGCACTGGAGTGCACTCGGGCGCAGCCCCTGAGGGTGCCCGGTCGGCGCCGGGGCGCCGCAGGCGGGATGTAGGAGCATCGCCGGCGCGTCGCTGCTGCCATGGCGACAGCAGCGCGCCGGCCATGCTGCGGCTGCGGGGCCAGCGGCGGTCGGCTCCGGATGGCCCGGCTCAGGACTGCAGAGCTTCCAGGGCGCGGCGGGCCCGGTCCTCGACACCGGGGCGGAGCGCGTCGGCCGCGCTGCGGTCGGCGCTCATGGCGTGAGCGGCATAGCGGACGTAGACGCCCTCGAGGATGCAGGCCAGCTTCCAGTACGCGAACGCGACGTAGAAGCCAAGCTCGGTGAGGTCGCGCCCGGAACGCTCGGCATAACGTTCGGCCACCTCGGCCCGGCTCGGGAAGCCGGGCAACGCGGTAGCGGCGAGCTGCGCGGTGGCACCAAACTCCGGCGCGCCCGCATCGGCAGGCGCCTCAGCCATCTCAGCGACGGCATGATCGGACCAGTACGCCATCAGCGTGCCCACGTCGGCCAGGGCATCGCCCAGCGGGCAGAGTTCCCAGTCCAGGACCGCCTGGACCCGCCCGTCGGCAGAGATGACGGTGTTGTCGATCCGGTAGTCGCCGTGCACGATCGCGGTGCCGTGCTGTTGCGGCATCCGGTCGGCGAGCAGTTGGTGGACCTCGTCGATGAGCGGGACCGGCCGGTAGATGCCCATCTCGCGCGCCTGCTGCTGCGACTGCTGGAACTGGCCGTGCCAGCGGCGCAGCTGCCGCTCGATATAGCCGTCGTGACGGGCGAGGCTGCCGAGCCCGACTGCGTCGACGTCCACGTGATGGATGGCGGCCAGGACGTCGACCAGGTCCTCGCCGGCCACGCGGCGCGTCCGCTCGTCCAGGGCGGCCTCCGCGTCGGCCGCCCCGCGCAGGACGAACCCGTCGACGAAGTCCATAACGTAGAACGGCCGCTCGTTGACCGCCTCGTCGTCGCAGTAGCCCAGGGCTGTGGCGACGGGGACGGGAGTGGGCCGCAGGGCCGAGATGATCCGGTACTCGCGCCCCATGTCGTGGGCGGTCGGCAGGACGTGGCTCATGGGGGGGCGGCGCAGCACCAGGCGCCGGCCGGCCGCGTCGGTGACCGCGAAGGTCAGGTTGGAGCGGCCGCCGGAGATGAGCTCGAACGTGAACGGGGCCCGCACGCCCTCGATGTGCTCGGTCAGCCACGCTGTCACCGATGCCGCATTGATGCCTTCCGTCATCCGCGTAATCATGCCAGCCCGATCATTGCCGCGTGCTGAGGCGGGCCAGGAGGCGGCGCATGCCCCGTAGCCACCGTTCCCGGTCATCGGCCCGGCGACGCTCGTACGTGGCCACCTCGGGGTGGGGGAGGATCAGGAAGCGCTCGTCGGCCAGGGTCTCGATGACGCAGGCCGCCACCTGGTCCGGCGTGAGGACGCCGTCCACGGCGGCCTGCGCGGCGCCGAGGCCGTCGGCCGCCGATAGCGCGCCAGCCCCCGGAACGGCGCCGTCCGCCGGCGAGGGCTCTGCGGGGACCGCGCCGACCAGGCGTCGGCTCGTCGCGCCCAGGTTGGTGCTCACCAGCTGCGGGCACAGGCACGACACCCGGATGCCCTGGTCCGCATAGGTGATCGAGAGCCACTCGGCGAGCGCGACCACCGCGTGCTTGGTGACCGAGTACGACGCCGAGCCGAGCTCGGTGAGCAGGCCGGCGGCCGACGCGGTGTACACCAGGTATCCCTCGCCCCGGGCCAGCATCCCTGGCAGGACGGCCCGCGTCAGGTAGACGTGGCTCTGCACGTTGATCGCCCACGTGCGTGACCACATCTCGTCGGAGACCTCGAGGCCGCCCGGCACCACGATGCCGGCGTTCGAGCAGAGCAGGTCGACGCGCCCGAACCGTTCCTCGGCCCGCGTGACCAGGGCCTCGGCGTCGGCCGCGTTCGACACGTCCGCCGTCAACGCCAGGGCCCGGTGCCCGCCGGCCTCGATCTCGGCCGCCACCTCCGCCGCTCCCGCGGCGTCGACGTCGGCGACCACGACCCCCGCGGCGTCGCGGCGGGCCAAGGCGAGGCACAGTGAGCGGCCGATACCGCTCGCACCCCCGGTGACGATCGCGACCCGCTGGCCGACGTCCATCTCAGAGCCCTAGCGTCGCGTGCCGCGCGGCACGGTCAGCCCAGGCAGCGAGGGCGGGGTCGGCGTCGAGCAGGCTCGCGTACTTCTTCCTCGCCTCCTCGCGCTTGGCCGGGATGTACTCGGTGGGCCGCAGGCCGGGATGCGGCTCGTAGCCCTTGAGCACGTTGCGGGAGACGGTTACCTTGTGCACCTCGTCGACCCCGTCGGCGATGGCCATGGTCGGCGCGGTGGCCCACATGGCCTGCAGCGGCGTCAGGTTGGTCGTGCCGAGCGAGCCCAGGATGTGCAAGGCCCGGTAGGACACCTCGCGCAGCACCTTGGCGCAGGTGTACTTGCACGCGGCGATCTGGGTCCGGGCCTGCTGGGTACTTGAGTTGTCGATGGTCCACGCGGTCCACAGCACCAGCAGCCGGAGCATGTTGATCTCGGCGTAGGAGTCGGCGATGGCCTCCTGCACCATCTGGTGCTCGGCCACCACCTTGCCGTGCGACTCGCGGCTGAGCGCCCGCTCGCACATCATGTCGAAGGCCAGCTTGACCTGTGCCACCGTGCGCATCGCGTGATGGATCCGGCCGCCGCCCAGGCGCCGCTGCGCCAGCACCTTGGCGCCGTTCTCCGGCCCGAGCAGGTGGTCGGCGGGCACGCGCACGTCGTTATAGCGGATGTGGTTGTGCAGGATCGGATAGTCCATGATCTCCACGCCTGGCGTCTCTCGCGGCACCGCGAACATGCCGTTGGTGCACATCACGAAGATGATGTCGGCCCGGGCCCCGGCGCTGGTGAACCACTTCTCGCCGTTGATGATCCACTCGTCGCCGTCGCGCACCGCGTGCGTCTTGAACAGGTTGGGATCGGACCCGCCCTGCGGCTCGGTCATCGAGTAGGCGGAGAAGATCTCCTGGGTCATCAGCGGGTACAGCCACCGGCGCTTCTGCTCCTCGGTGCCGTAGGCGGCCAGCATTTCCATGTTCCCGGTGTCCGGCGCCGCCGTGCCGAAGATCACCGGGGCCGAGCGGTAGCGGCCCAGGATCTCGTTGAGCAGGGCCAGCTTGAGCTGGCCGAAGCCGGGGCCCCCCAGGTCGCGGTCGAGGAACAGCGCCCACAGGCCCCGGTCCTTGACCTGCTGCTTGAGCGGGTCAGCGAGCGCCTTCGCCTTTGGTTCGCGGGAATACGCCGCGCCGGGGAAGACCAGGTCGAGCGGCTCGACCTCGGCGCGGCAGAACTCCTCGACCCAGTCGAGCTGCTCCTGGAACTCTGGCTCGGTCGAGAAATCCCATGCCACGGCGTCCTCCCAAGGTGGGAACGGATGCTCCCGGATGGCCCGAGCGCATCGCCCGGGGGTCCCCGGCCGGCGAACCGGCCGGGGCCCAGGCTATAGAACGCGATTCTAGAAGCTTGCCCGGTCAGCCGCCACGCCCCGGCTGGGCAGGCTCAGCGGAGGATGTCAGGACGCGGGCACCTTGTCGAGGAAACCCAGCACCAGCGCCAGCCGCCCGTCGCCGTTCCGCTGGGCCACGTCGAACCCGACCACCAGGGCGCCGGCGCCTTCCGGCCCGAGCTCCCAGGTGAACCGGGCCTGGTCGTGGTGCGCGTCGACGGCGCTGGCGAGCCGGAACGTCATCCCGGGAAACTGGGCCTGGGCGCCGGCGACGACCGCATCGATCTCGTCGTGCCCGGCCACCGCGGCCAGCGGATCAACGTACCGCCCGTCCTCGGACCAGATCTCGTTGATCAGGACGCGCCGCGCCGACGGGTCGGTCTCGTTCCACATGGCGATGTACTTCTCGGCGAGCTGGGTGAAGTCGGACATGGTCGGGTTCCTCTCCCGTGGTGGCCGTGCCTGCTGCGCGGCCCGTGCAACGAGAGTCGGGCCGATCCTGCCGAAGGTCCATGACGTCGCAGGTAACGCCGCATTACCTGGCAGGTAATCGCCGGGCGCCCTGGGGGGTGCCTAGGGTGGCCAGGGTGACGTCCATCACTGCGGTAACCCAGGAGCCGCGTCCGGTCGGCAGGCTGCTGCGCGACTGGCGGGAGCGGCGGAGGCTCACGCAGCTCGATCTCGCCCTGCGCGCCGAGGTCTCGGCCCGGCATCTCTCGTTTGTCGAGACCGGGCGGCCCGGAGTACCCCGCCAGCGGGCTGGCCGATCCGCCGATGTCCGCGGTCAACGATGCGATCGAGCACGTGCTGCGGGCGCACGAGCCGTTTCCCGCCGTGGTCATCGACGCCCGGTGGGAGATGGTCGCGGCCAACGACGCCGTGCCCCTGCTCACCGAGGGGTCGGCGGCCTCGCTCCTCGAGCCGCCGGTCAACGTCCTGCGCCTGAGCCTGCACCCCGAGGGCATGGCGCCACGCATCGTCAACCTGCCGGAATGGAGGGCGCATCTGCTCGAACGCCTGGACCGCGACGTCGTGTCCACGGCCGACCCCGCCCTCATCGTTTTGCGCGCCGAGCTGGCGACCTATCCGTCCCCTCCGCCCGCGTCGCGCCCGGACACCCGGGCGATCCTGATCCCGATGCGGCTGCGCGTTCGGGACACGACGCTGTCGCTGTTCAGCACCACGACCGTGTTCGGCACCCCGCGCGACATCACCCTGTCGGAACTCGCCATCGAGTCGTTCTACCCGGCTGACGCAGCGACCGCCGCGTTCCTGAGGAGCCGCTAGCTCGGCCCCCGTCGGTCTTACGGCCGGCCCGCGGAATAGCCAGCCGCTTCCCTTAGTTGGTATCAAGCAACTACCTGTCGTCCGAAGGTGCCCAGCGGCGTGGGTCGGCCCGCGCTGGCGCCCTGTCCGTTACGGAGGTTCTTCGTGCCGCCCCCCACCCACCTCCCCGTCTCCCTTCACTCGGCTCGTTACAAGTGGATCGCCTTGTCCAACACGACGCTCGGCGTGCTGATGGCCACCGTCAACGCGTCCATCATGCTGATCGCGCTGCCGGACATCTTCCGCGGCATCGGAGTCAACCCGCTGCAACCGGGCAACACCAGCCTGCTGCTGTGGCTGATCATGGGGTACCTGGTGGTCACGGCGGTGCTGGTGGTGAGCTTCGGGCGGCTGGGCGACATGTTCGGCCGGGTCCGGATGTACAACCTCGGGTTCGCCATATTCGCCGCGTTCTCCGTGCTGCTGTCCGTGACCTGGATGCACGGCACGGCCGCGGCCTGGTGGCTGATCGCCATGCGGGTCCTGCAGGGAGTCGGCGGGGCCATGCTGATGGCCAACTCCAGCGCGATCCTCACCGACGCGTTCCCGGTCAACGAGCGGGGTCTCGCCCTGGGGCTGAACCAGGTGGCCGGGATCGCGGGCTCGTTCATCGGCCTGGTGCTCGGCGGCGTGCTCGGCCCGCTGGGCTGGCGTTACATCTTCCTCGTGTCGGTCCCGTTCGGGGTCATCGGGACGATCTGGTCATACCTGAAACTGCGCGAGCTCGGCATCCGGCGGCCGGCCCGGCTGGACTGGGCGGGCAACCTCACGTTCGGCGCCGGGCTGATCGCGGTCCTGGCCGGGATCACCTATGGCATCCAGCCCTACGGCGGG